>ERZ1090861.203-NODE-203-length-39681-cov-6.007117_pt1 | contig 39681 bp, 42 predicted proteins | sample MGYA00478482_ERZ1090861 | MGnify/ENA primary metagenome ERZ1090861 (study PRJEB33644, sample SAMEA5815744) | chicken gut metagenome | biome: Chicken; feature: Gastrointestinal Tract; material: Caecum | place: Ireland | collected 2019-01-01 | study: A study of the... | reverse complement strand
CAAGGCAGTCGGATAAACGCTCGCTTGCGAGAGGAAAGTCCGGGCATCATACGGCGAAGTAGTAGCTAACTACCGGTGAAGGCGACTTCGGCTTTATCGCGCAGAGCCGTCGGGCTCGAGCGTTTCCGAGGAATCCGTTGTACAAGAAAGATAAAGAAAACGGCTTGCAATAACAACGGCAAAGTGGTAATATATATAGGCAAGGCAGTCGGATAAACGCTCGCTTGCGAGAGGAAAGTCCGGGCATCATACGGCAGAGTGCCGGCTAACTACCGGTGAAGGCGACTTCAAGGACAGTGCAACAGAAATAGACCGCCCGCAAGGGTAAGGATGGAAAGGCGAGGTAAGAGCTCACCGCTCTTCCGGCGACGGGAGAGGCTCTGTAAACCCCACTCGATGCAAGAGAAAAGGACATATCGGTTGCCGGCCGCGTCCCTCAATCGCTCAAGCCGTACGGCAACGTTCGGCTCAGATAGATGTTTATCCTCGACAGAACCCGGCTTACAGACTGCGCTTGTTTATCCCGCCGAATCGGCGGGTTTTTTATTTTTCCGATATTTACGCGTCTGATTCGACCGAATCGTTGACTTTTCCTATCAAGAAGATTAAATTAATAGTAAGCAGAGAAACTGTTCGGAGGTTGATATGATCAAAAGAAAATTCTTCTATGTCGTGGCATTGTTATCGATCATCGTATTGGCGGCTTCCTTGTTCGCGGCGTGCGACGACGGAAATACCGATCCCGAAAACGGCGGCGGTCAGGAGCATACGCACGCTTTCGAAGAAGAATGGAGTTTTGACGCAAAGTTCCATTGGCATGAGGCGAAATGCGAGCACGACGTAGTTTCCGACTACGGCGAACATACATATGTGGACGGCGTGTGTACCGTCTGCGGGTATGAGTCGAACGACGAACCCGTAGAAGCGATAAACTTCGTTCTCTCCGAACGGGAAGACGAAGACGGCGCATATTACGTTGTGACCGAGATAAAAGACGATGCCACCGACGTGACGATACCCGGGGAATACGAGGGCTTGCCCGTAAAGGCGATCGGAACGGCGGCAGCGCAAGATCTCGCTTCGCTTGTATCCGTGGTCATTGAAGACGGAGTCGAGAGGATAGAGATGAACGCTTTCCGCGGTTGTACGGCGTTGACTTCGGTCACGCTGTCGTCCACGATAAACTATATCGGTATGTCGGCGTTCGATTCCTGCGATTCGCTGCGGTACGGCGAAAGAAACGGCGCTCTGTATCTCGGCTCGGACGAAAACCCCTATTTCGCGTTGATATCCGCGCAGGATACGGAGGCGGAGTCTGCGGTTATCGGGGCGGATACGCACGTATTCGCGTACGATGCGTATTCGACTGCATACGAAAATCTTAAAGTCGTGGAATACGGCGGCACGTTGGAGCAGTGGTGCGATCTCGATTTCTCTTATTACACCTCAAATCCGCTTTATTATGCAAGGCATTTGAAGATAGACGGATCCGACCTGACCGAACTTGCGATCCCCGAATCGGTCACGGTGGTCAAACCCAATATATTTGCAGGTACCGACGTGTCGGTCGTCAGCTTCCCGTCGGGAGTGACGGAAATAGGCGATCGCGCATTTTACGATGCGAACAATATCAGGACGGTCGAACTTCCGTCAGGCGTCAGAGTTATAGGTGCGAGCGCGTTTTCGGGCTGCGACCTGCTTGAAACCGTGTCGGTGCCGTCGTCGCTCGAGTCGCTGGGATCGAGCGCGTTTTCCGGTTGCGAAAATTTGAAATATACCGAAAACGGCATTGTAAAATATATCGGCAATGCGGATCAGCCGCTGTTGATCGCTATGGATATAACCGATTTGGAAGCGACCGAAGTGGAGATAGCCGAGGGCTGCGCGTTCATATCCGGCAGCACGTTCAATCAATCGCGGGCTGATAAGGTTATCCTGCCGTCCACATTGCGGCAGACAGCGTCGAACGCGTTTTTGTATTGCTCGAATCTTTCGTACGTCGAATACCGCGGCTCGCTCGACCAATGGTGCAGGATAGATTTCGGAACCAATTACGGCAACCCTTTGATGAGCGGGAGAAAACTTTCGATAAACGGCGAGACGCTGTCGGGAGATATAGTGATAGGCGAGGGGATAACTTCGATACCCGCAAGGACGTTCGCCGATTCGGATATAGTTTCCGTAACGTTGCCGGATTCCGTGCGTGAGATAGGTTACGGAGCGTTCTCGGGAGCCGACTCGCTCACTCGCGTAGATATGGGCGAAGGGATAGAGATCATGGGCTCGAGCGCATTCAACGACTGCACGGGTCTGGAAAGCATCGCGCTTCCGTCCTCGTTGACCCAGATAGGGTCGAGCGCTTTCAACGGCTGTACGTCGCTTACGTCCGTCGAGATCCCCGACAGCGTAACTTCCGTCGGAGGCAGCGCTTTCAGCAGGTGCAATTCCCTCGTTTCGGTCAAACTTCCGTCGGGACTCGAAGAGATCGAAAGTTATTTGTTCTCGTATTGTACGTCGCTTTCTTCGATCGCAATACCTTCGGGCGTCACGGCTATAGGACCGAACGCTTTCCAAGGTTGCGCCGCGATCTCTTCGTTCGAACTGCCAAAGGATTTGAACGAAGTGGGCGAATATGCGTTCCAAGGCTGCACGGGATCGATAACGTGGAAGGTCGAAGGATACGGCGGCAAGATAGGCGATTTTGCTTTTGCCGGATATGCCGGTACGGAACTCGATCTTTCATTTTTCAGAGAGTACGGGGAGGGGGCTTTTTCCGACTGTCCGAATCTCGTGACGTTCTCTTTCAACGTGCCTTACGAAGACGATTACGCTTCCGTTACGTCGGGAGACGTAGGTCTTTTTGAGGACTGCATATCGCTCGAATCGGTCACGGGTTTACCTACCGTGGCGAACAGAATGTTCGCGGGGTGCGTATCGTTGACGGAGATCGAGCTGCCCGAAAACGGCAATAATACCGTTGCGACGGAAATGTTCGAAGGCTGCACGTCGTTGCAACACATCGATATTCCCGACGGATACAATTATATACAGACAAGAGCTTTTGCGGACTGCACGTCGCTCGACGCCATCGAACTGCCCGCGTCGATCCAGGATATATCGGGAGCGCCTTTCGACGGCATAAGCGCGGTCATAACGTGGGAGAGCGGCAGCACTATGTCTTGGATAAATTACGGCGCGTTTGAGGGTTACCTCGGCGACGCTCTCGTTCTGCCTGCTTCCGTCACCGAGATAAACGAAGCCGCATTCAGCGGATGTACCGCGGATATAACCTGGGAGAGCGGAGCTTCGATAGAACTTATCGGCAGAAACGCTTTCAAAGGATGGCTCGGAGAGAGTATAGTATTGCCCGAAAGCGTCAAATACTTTACGACGGAAACGCACAGCGGATACGATAACTTCGCAAATTGCGTGAATCTGAAGAGCATCGTAATTCCCGAGGGCGTGACCGAGATCACGAGTAATATGTTCGCCGGCTGCACGTCGCTGGAGAGCGTGACGTTGCCGTTGTCGCTGAAACAGATCTATTCGGGCGCGTTCAATAACTGCGATTCGCTTGTTTCCTTAGACATTCCGGAAGGAGTGGAAATCCTGTATCTCGACGCATTCAACAACTGCGATATGCTGACGTCGCTGACCGTACCCGGATCGTTTACGGAGCTGTACGGCGTATTGAGCGGCTGCGATTCTCTTGCCGAGATATCCTTGCCGTATATCGGGTGTATGTACGGATCAGTCGGGGAATATCCGTTGGAAAGTTATGTGTCCCAAGATAACAAAGCGCTTCGCAAAGTTACGGTAAGAGGAGGGGTACTGCCGTATAGAGCTTTCCTTAACTGGTCGAATCTTGAAGAGATAGTGCTTCCCGAATCGCTTACCGAGATCCCTGTTTCGGCGTTTTACGGCTGCAGTTCGTTGACGACGGTCGAAATACCTGCGGGCGTGACCAAACTAGGGGCCGACTCTTTTTCGGGGTGCGCGGCGCTTTCGTCGCTCGATATACCCGACGGTGTGCAGACCATAGAAGGCGACGTGTTTATGGGGTGTACGTCGCTCGAAACGATCGTCATACCCGACAGCGTTACTTCTATGGACGCGGGCAATTACGGAACTTTCAACGGTGTGAGCGCGGAGATAGTCTGGGCAGGCACGCCGCAGATCGAATCCTTCCTCCGTACGTTCGCGGGATATGAAGGCGAGACGATAACCATTCCGTCGTCGGTAGTCACTTTGGACGACAGGACGTTCGCCGATACCGACGTTAAAATTATCTGGAGCGAAGACTGCCGCGTTACGACGGTGAGAGGAGCATTCAGAGATTACGAAGGCACGGAAATAGTTCTTCCCGACAGCGTGACGACTCTCGGGGATGCTTCGTATGCCGGAGCGGACGAACTGACTTCGATCACCACTATATTGCCGACAAGACTGTCCACGCTGTTCGAATTCAACGGTTTGACAGGGATCCCCGAAAGCCTGACCACCGTGAATATTCTGGGCGATACGATGATCGAGGGCGCGTTATACGGCTGCGACCGCGTCACTACTGTGAAGTTCCTCGGAAACGTCGAGAGGATACCGAATCAGGCGTTTGTGTACTGTTCCTCGCTGTCCGACGTAAAATTACCCGAAACTCTGACGACTATCGGCGAGCACGCGTTCGGACACTGTTCGTCGCTGACGTCGATAGATTTGCCCGACAGCGTGCGGGTGATCGAAGATATCGCCTTTGACAGCAGCGGGATAACGTCGATCGATCTCGACGGGGTCACGGAAGTCTGCGGCGCGGCTTTCCGCGGATGCGACGGATTGACCGAGATATCGTTTCCTTCTTCATTGAAAGCGGTGGGAGATGAAGTGATCGACGGCTGCAATAATATAGAGTCGGTATACTGGGACGTCGAATACAGCGACGACAGCGATTTGACTTTTTACAACGTGACGTTCGACAATCTGACGATCGGCGAAAACGTTAAAACATTTAACGATTTTACGTTCCGCAGAAACGAGGTGAGCTCTCTTACTTTCAACGCTGTCGCTTTCGAGGGCGTTACGGGCAATTCGTCGTTGGACAGTCTGTTCGGAAGCTCTTGCGTCGAAATAACGATCGGCGACAAAGTGACCGCGATAACGGACGGACTGTTCCGCAGTACGGGCATTACTTCGCTTGTCGTGCCCGAGAGCGTAAAGAGCATAGGATACGGCGCCTTCGAAAACTGCGCGGCGCTTGCGAGCGTCGTTCTGCCTCTCACCATCGAGTCTATCGGATCGGAAGCGTTCTACGGGTGCACGTCGCTGCTCACGGTAGACGTTTCGGCCTCGGCTCAGCTCGGAGACAATGCGTTCGATCCCGCCACGGCTGTGAATTATGTGTGAAGTCGCGGCGGCATATCCTTGCAAAAAACCGCGTTTTGCAATATAATTAGATAAAAAGACCGAAAGGAGATCGGATGAGACATATCGGACTCGATCTGGGCGACGCGAGGATAGGCATAGCTACCTGCGGGGAGAGCGAAATGTTCGCTTCCCCCGCAGAAACGTACAGATGCCGCGGCAGAGAAGCCGATCTGAAATATATCGCCGATTATTGCGCGGCGGCGGGAGCGAAGAGGATCGTCATAGGACTTCCGGTCAATATGGACGGAACGAACGGTCCGAGAGCGGAAAAAGTTATGGCTTTCGGCGACGCTTTGGCGGAACTGACGGATGCGGAGATAGTCTATCAGGACGAGAGGCTCACGACCGTAACGGGCGAGCAGATGCTTATCGAGGCGGGGGTAAGACGCGAAAAGCGCAAGCAGGTGATCGACAAGATAGCCGCGGCGATAATTTTGCAGACTTATCTGGACACCGAACACGGAAAAACAAAAAAATCCCGATAAATAAGGAGATATCTATGGAAGACGAAAAGAAATGCGGCTGCGGACGCGACCACGAACACGACGAGCATTGCGGCTGCGGTCACCATCATCACGACGATGAGTGCGGCTGCGGACACGATCACGACGAGTGCGACTGCGGTTGCGACGACGAGTGCATACTCACTCTGACCGATCAGGAGGGCAACAGCCGCGATTATTACGAACTTGCCGTATTCGACGTCGACGGCGAGGAATACACGATCATGCAGCCCGTCGAGCTCGACGAAGGCATGGAGGACAACGAGGTCCTCATCTATCGCGACGTATACGACGAAGACGGAAATTTCGTAAATTACGATCCCGTATTCGATCCCGAAGTCGGCGACAAGGTGGTCGAAACTTACAACCGCATGCTCGAAGAGGGGCTCGAAGAAGAGGACGGCGACGCGGTACTCGATGACGACGACTGCGGCTGCGGCAACGACCGCTGAGGTTTTACCGAAAAAGTGCGCGCAATCGTTTGCGTGCGCGGGAAAGGTATGCTATAATCGTTAAGGCAAAAAAATAAACACCCGGATCAGCCCGAGGCTGCCAGCTTGTACAGTCGCCGAGGACGAAAATTCGGGAAAAGGAGTAAAAATGGCAGTAGTTACTATGAAGAGCCTGCTCGAAGCAGGCGTGCACTTCGGTCACCAGACCAAGAAGTGGAACCCCAAGATGTCCAAGTACATCTATTCGTCCAGAAACGAGATCCACATCATCGACCTTCAGATCTCGGTCGAGCACGTGGAAAAAGCTTACGCTTTCGTCAGAGATATGGCGAAGCAGGGCAAGAGCGTACTTTTCGTAGGTACCAAGAAGCAGGCTCAGGACGCTATCAAGGAAGAGGCGGAGCGCTGCGGAATGTACTACATCAACAAGAGATGGCTGGGCGGTACTCTCACCAACTTCAACACGATCCGCACCAGGATCGACCGTCTTAACAAGATCAACCAGATGGAGATCATCGGCGAATTCGATCTTCTTCCCAAGAAAGAAGTCGCTCTTCTCAAGCAGGAGAGAGATAAGCTGGAGACCAACCTCGGCGGTATCAAGAATATGACCTCTCTTCCGGGCGTCATGTTCGTCGTCGATATCAAGGCGGAAGAGATCGCCGTCAAGGAAGCCAGAAAGCTGGGTATCCCCGTAGTGGGACTGGTAGATACCAACTGTGACCCCGATCTCGTGGATTACGTGATCCCCGGCAACGACGACGCTATCAGAGCGATCAAGCTCATCGCGAGCATCATCGCCAACGCGGTCATCGAAGCCAACGAAGGCATCGCTTATTCCGTAGAGGAAGAAAGCGCGGAGCAGACCGAAGAGGAAGCTCCCGCCGAAGAAGCCGCGGCGGAACCCGCGGTCGAAGAAGCTGCCGAGTAAGGAGAAGATATGAACTTTACCAATAAAGACGTAATGGATCTGCGCGCCAAGACGGGCGTAGGCATGATGGATTGCAAGAAGGCTCTCATCGAGGCGGACGGCGATATGGACAAAGCGGTGGACATCCTCCGCGAGAAAGGCATGGCGACCGGCGCGAAGAGAGCGGGCAAGATCGCTTCTCAGGGCATAGTGGACGCGTTCGGAAAGAACGGCGTTTACGCGCTCGTCGAGGTCAACTGCGAGTCCGACTTCGTCGCCAGAGGCGACCAGTTCAAGGCTTTCGTCAGAGAGATAGCCGAATACATCGTGGACGCCGCTCCCGAGAACACGGAGCAGATCGTCGCGGCAAAAGCGGACCTTCTCAACGAAACCGTCGCCAAGATCGGCGAAAAGATCGTTGTCAGGAGATTCGCCAGATACGAGACCGCCGCAGACGGAAAGGTCAGCTCTTATATCCATATGGGCGGCAAGATCGGCGTTTTGGTCGAGACCGACGACAAGGCGAGCGACGAAGTGGCTCACGATCTCGCGCTTCAGATCGCCGCGGCGAGCCCCGACTACGTGACCGCGGATCAGGTACCTGCGGAAGCGGTCGAAAAGGAGAAAGAGATACTCAAAGCTCAGGCTCTCAACGAGGACAAGCCCAAGCCGATGAACATCATCGAAAAGATGGTCGAAGGCAGGATCAATAAGTTCTACAAGGAAGTCTGTCTGCTCGAACAGCCCTTCGTCAAAGACCAGGACAAAACGGTCAAGGCTTATCTCAAAGAAAACGGCGGCGCGTCGGTAAAACGCTTTGTCCGTTTCACGATGGGAGAGGGACTCGAGAAGAAAGAAGAAAACCTTGCAAACGAGGTCGAAGAGCAGATCGCAAAAGCGAAGGCAGGAAAGTGACCCGACGGGGGACGGTTTCGTCCCCCTTTTTTTACACAAAATCAATAGGGAGGACTTTATGGACAAAGCTGCTTACAAACGCGTGATAATCAAACTCAGCGGCGAAGCGCTTTCGGGCGACAAAGGCATGGGTATCGACGAGGAGATGGTGTCTTACGTCGTCGATCAGATAAAGCGCGTGGTCGAAGAGGGCGTGCAGGTCGGTATCATCGTCGGAGGAGGCAACTTCTGGCGCGGCAGACAGGCTAAATCCATGGACAGGACCGCGGCGGACCACATAGGGATGCTTGCGACCGTGATGAACGCGATCGCGTTGCAGGACGCGCTCGAAGCGGCGGGGGTGCCCACGAGGGTGCAGACCGCGCTCACGATCACACGAGTCGCGGAGCCGTATATACTGCGCAAAGCTCTGCGCCATTTCGAAAAAGGCAGGGTGGTGATATTCGCCTGCGGCACGGGCAATCCCTATTTCAGCACCGATACAGGCGCCGCTCTCAGAGCCGCGGAGATACACGCCGAAGTGTTGCTGCTCGCGAAAAACATCGACGGAGTCTACGACGACGATCCGCGCAAAAATCCCGCCGCGAAAAAGCTGGACGAGATATCCTATATCGACGTGATACAGCGCGGATTGCAGGCGATGGATACGACCGCGATATCTCTCTGTATGGAAAACAAGATCCCGATAATCGCGTTCGCTCTGCACGAAAAAGACAGCATCGTCCGCGCCGTAAACGGGGAGAAGATCGGCACTATAATAAAATAACCGCTATCATACGAAAAGGACGGCTTCTTGCCGTCTTTTTTCGTGTCCGCAAGAGGAAAACGCCGCCGTTGCCGCCGCGCGGCGATAATTGACCCAAAAATATTGTAAAAACGCGCATTGTTTGATATAATGCTTACAGCGGCAAACGCAAATACAAGAGGTGCATAATGGTAAATACTGACAAAATCGAAGTGCTCGAACTGTTCGACGAATTCGAGACCAGGCTCGAAAACGGCGTAAACAATCTGCATGGCGAATTCGCAAAGCTCAAAGCCGGTCGCGCGAATCCGCATCTGCTCGACAAGATCACCGTAGATTACTACGGTACGCCCACTCCGATCAAGCAGGTCGGCAATATAAGCGTGCCCGAGGCGCGTCTTCTGGTCATAAGCGTCTGGGACAAGAGCATTCTCAAAAACGTCGAAAAGGCGATCATAGCCGCCAACATCGGCATTACGCCCAACAACGACGGCAACGTGATAAGGCTTGTTTTCCCCGAACTCACGCAGGATTCGAGAAAGGCTCTCTGTAAAGAGATAAAGGCGATGAGCGAGAACGTCAAAGTATCGCTTCGCAATGCGAGACGCGACGCCAACGACGCCATCAAGAAGCTCAAAAAGGACGGGCAGATCACCGAAGACGAAGCCGCTTCTTACGAAAAAGAGGTCGATAAAATGCTCTCCGAAAAGACGGGCGAGATCGACTCGATGACCAAAAACAAAGAAGACGAGGTAATGACCGTTTGAGTGCCGGGGACAGAGGCAAACTTCCTTCCCACGTCGCGTTCATAATGGACGGCAACGGCAGATGGGCGAAAAAACGTATGCTGCCGCGCAAGATGGGACACAGACAGGGAGTAAAAGCGCTCGAACGCGTAGTGGACGCCTGTGCCGAAAGGGGCATAGGAATGGTCACGTTTTACGCTTTTTCCACTGAAAACTGGGCAAGGCCGCAGGAAGAGATCGACGCGCTCTTCGATATGGTCGCGGAATTCGCCGACACGAGGATGACCGAATACGTGCGCAGAGGATTCCGCATCATGTTCATGGGGGAGCTGTCCGCTCTGCCGGATAAGACGAAAGACGCGATCGCACGTATTTCCGCCGCGGCGAAAGACAACACGGGAATGATCGTCAACATCGCGCTCAATTACGGCGGCAGGGACGAGATACTCCGCGCCGTGCGGACCGTCGTCGGTTCGGGAGTAAAAGACGTAGACGAGCAGACTCTTTCGGACTGTATGTATACCGCGGGGCTTCCCGATCCCGACGTGATAGTGCGTTCGAGCGGGGAGAAACGGCTGAGCAATTTCATGCTTTGGCAGGCGGCTTATTCGGAATTCGTGTTTATGGACGATATGTGGCCCGACTTCGGCGCGGAACAGGTCGATGCCGTACTGAAAGAATACGCTTCGCGCGACCGCCGCTACGGCAGCGTAAAGAGGATAGGTTGATATGGTTAAAAGAATCGCTACGGCGTCCGTTCTCATAGTCGTACTGCTCGCTTTGGTGCTGTTCGGCAGACTTTTGACAAGGCTTTTGCTCGATTTCGTGGTTTTCGCTTGCGCCGCAGTCGCCGTCCACGAAACTTACGGAGCGTTCAAACGAGCGGGATATTCGCCGATAGGCGGGGCGCTGGTCGCCGCTACCGTACTGATGGTGCCGCTGACGGTGCTTCTCGGTCCTTCGGGGCTTATCGTCACCGTTGCGGTCGGAGCTCTTACGGCTCTGTCAGTTTTTACGATGAAGCACAATTACGAGCTGAAAGATATGCTCGCGACAGCGTTCATACTAGTCTATCCGCTCGCGCTGACCGGTATTTTCTCGCTGATCAATCACGGCTACGGCGGCTTGCTCGGTATTCTTCTCGCGATCGTCGTCCCGGTAATGACGGACACTATGGCGTATTTTGCGGGAATAACCATCGGAGGCAAAAAGCTGTGCCCGAACATAAGCCCGAAAAAAACCGTTGCGGGAGCCGTCGGCGGGATAATCGGCGGAATTCTTGGCGCATTCCTTATATTCGTACTGTTCGATTGGACGGGCGCGCTTGCGGACTTGTCGGAGGTAGACGCGCTCTTGCCCGATAAATGGCTGTCTTTGGCGGTATATCTCGTGATAGGCTATCTCGGCGGTTTCATCTGCGAGATGGGCGATCTCGCCGCAAGCTGGATAAAGCGCAAGGCGGGTATCAAAGATTTCGGTAAGATATTCCCGGGACACGGCGGGATAATGGACAGACTGGACAGCATATTGTTCATGCTTCCCGTCGTCTATACCCTGTTTGCGCTGCTGGGCGCGCTCCTATAAAGAGGCGGAAATGAAGACTTTGACGATACTGGGCAGCACGGGGTCGATAGGTACGCAGGCTCTCGACGTGGTGCGCAGTTACCCCGAAGAATTCAAAATCAAGTGCCTTTGCTGCGGCTCCAATACCGCGCTGCTGCAAAAGCAGATAGACGAATTCCGACCCGAGATCGTAGCCGTCGAAGACGAGACCGCCGCACGTAAGCTCAGGCGCGGAGAGTATCGGCTGATAGTCGGCAAGGACGCCGCGCGAGCCGCCGCCGCAGAGAGGGCGGACGTTACTCTCAACGCGCTCGTCGGCATAAGCGGACTCTTGCCGACCGCCGCGGCTATAGAAGCGGGCAGCGACATTGCTCTTGCGAACAAGGAAACTCTGGTAGCGGGCGGAGAAGCGATAACCGCGCTTGCCGCGGAAAAAGGCGTGAAATTGCTTCCCGTGGACAGCGAACACAGCGCTATCTGGCAATGTCTGAACAGAAGGGCGGAGGACGCCGCAGGCTGTTCTTCGTTGATCCTCACCGCGTCGGGCGGTCCGTTCAGAGGCAGAACGCGCGAACAGATAGCCGACGCCACGTTGGAACAGGCGCTGAAACATCCGACGTGGAATATGGGCGTAAAAGTCACGGTGGACAGCGCCACTATGATGAACAAAGGCTTCGAAATAATCGAAGCGATGCATCTTTTCGGCGTTCCCGCGGACAGGATAGAGGTCGTCGTGCATCGTCAGAGCGTGGTTCATTCCATGATAGCGTTTGCCGACGGCAGCGTCATCGCTCAGATGAGCTATCCCGATATGCGCCTCCCGATCGAGCTCGCTCTGCTTTATCCGAAGCGGGGCGACAGGTGTTTTTCTCCGCTGTCGTTCGACGCTCTTTCACTCGATTTCGAAAAGCCGGATACGGATACTTTCGAGTGTCTTGATCTAGCGCGGCAATGCGCGCAAAAGGGCGGACTTTATCCTGCGGTGCTCAACGCCGCCAACGAAGTTTTGGTCGATAAGTTCGCGAAAGGTATTATAAAATTCGGCAGAATACCATATCATATCAAAGAGGCGCTGGACGCTTTTCCTTCGGGAGGGGATAGCCGTTCTTTGGAAGACGTGCTTGCTCTCGATCGCGAAGTCAAGGCTTTCGTCTCAATGAGAACGGAGACAACGGTATGACGCTTTTGGCTGTGGACGCCGCCGAGGTATTCAGGTGGATAGGCTATATCCTCGTCGCGATGATCTGCTTCATGTTCATGATCGTCGTGCACGAGCTCGGACACTATACGGCGGGAAAACTGCTCAAATTCAAGATAAACGAATTCGCGATCGGTTTCGGTCCCGCGATCTTCAAGCATAAAAACAAAAAGACGGGAGAGGTCTTTTCCGTGAGGTGCATACCCGCGGGAGGTTTTTGCGCGTTCGAAGGCGAAGACGAGGAGGCGCAAAGTCCCGAGGCGTTCAACGTTCATCCCGTATGGAAGCGCATTATCGTGCTCGCGGCGGGCGTGACGTTTAATTTCATAAGCGCGATCGTCATTCTCAACTTTTTCTTCATGGGTTACGGCGAAGCCATGCCTCAGGTACTGGCAACATACGAATACACCGACGGAGCCGATCAGCTTTTCGAAGAAGGCGACGTCATATATTCCGTAGACGGCGAAAGGATGTACAGCCTGCTCGACGCATATAAACTCAACGGCTCCGTAAGCGAGAACGGCGTGCATGAGATAGTCGTCATACGCGGAGGAGAGTTCGTTACGATAGAGACGTCCAGGCACGATTACGAAACGACTGCGACCGACGATTACGGCAACGAGGTCACGACTTCGGCTCACGGGCTCGGGATAAGTTACGCCCTGACCCGCTACAAGATGGGATACGGCGAAGCGCTCGGCAGAAGTTTTACTTTCAGCGGGGATCTGGTCGTACTGACCGTAAAGTCGATAGGACAGCTTTTCACCGGAGCAGCCGAAATAGGCGATACCATGGGCGGTACGGTCACGGCGGTGTCCGCGCTCGTTCAGCTCACGCAGTCGGGACTGCCTGCGGTCGCTTACGGAGTGGCGGTGCTTTCGCTGTCGATAGCGTTCCTGAATATACTGCCTCTTCCGGCGCTCGACGGGTCGCGCATACTCTTTGCCGTTATCGAAGGCATAAGGCGCAAACCGCTCAACCGCAAAGTGGAAGCCGTGATACACACGGCGGGGCTGTTCGTATTCTTAGGACTTGCGATACTGTTCGACGTACTGCATTTTTTCGGATAGAGGTGACCGTATGACGCGGAAGATAGAGATAGGAAAGATAACGATAGGCGGAGGCGAAAGGATAGCCGTTCAGTCGATGACGAATACTCCGACCAAGGACGCCGACGCCACGCTGGCGCAATTATCGGAGCTCGAAAAAGCGGGCTGCGACATAGCGCGCTGTTCCGTTCCCGACAAGGAGAGCGCGGAAGCGCTTAAAGTCATAACCGCGAACTGCGGTATGCCGATAGTCGCGGATATACACTTCGACTACCGCCTCGCGATCGCGGCGGCGGACGCGGGAGCGGCAAAGATACGCATAAATCCGGGAAATATAGGCGATAAGAGCAAGGTCGATTATCTTGCGCGCTATCTCAAAGAACGGAACATCCCGATACGCATAGGAGTCAACGGCGGTTCTCTCGAAAAGCAATACACGTCCATGCCGCTCGACGACGCTATGGTCGCCAGTGCGCTCGGACACGCGCGTCTGCTCGAAGAATGCGATTTTACCGACATAGCCATATCCGTCAAATCAAGCGACGTGCGCACGACGATATCCGCGTATCGTAAATTGTCGGCGCAGTGCGATTATCCGCTGCACATAGGCGTGACGGAAGCGGGGATATACGAAAAAGGGCTGATAAAGTCCGCGATCGGCATAGGTTCGCTGTTGTGCGACGGCATAGGCGATACGGTGCGCGTGTCCCTTACGGGCGATCCCGTCAGAGAAGTCCACGCCGCGCGTGAGATATTGAAAGCCGTCGGGCTTTACGACGGTACTTACGCCGAGGTGGTATCTTGCCCTACCTGCGCCCGCACCTGCATAGACGTCGCCGGGATAGCTTCGGAGATGCAGGCGTATGCCGAAACGCTGGACAAGAAGATAAAGATCGCCGTCATGGGCTGCGTCGTCAACGGGATAGGAGAATCGCAGGGCTGCGACGTGGGCGTAGCGGGAGGCAAGGACAAGTCGGCGATATTCCGCGGCGGCAGGATAGTACGGGTCGTACCCAACGGTGAGATAATAGCCGCGCTCAAAGAAGAGATAAACGCTTTGTGACCGTTTGCGCGGGCGGCGCAGGTTGACTTTGCGGAGTTTTTGACGTATAATATTGCCCATGCAGGGTAATTCGGAATTTCTGAAATACTTGAATTCTCTTTACGACGACGGCAGGTACGACTGGTTGAGGATACGGCGTGCGGACGTGGATATCGACGCGGATTCGCTGATCGTCGAATTTGTCGTTCCTTACGAAAAATACGACGGCTTTACCGATGACGACAGAAACGCGGTATTGTCCGCGCTCAAAGAGATATTCCCCGATTTCAAAGACGTGCGCGCCGTGTTCCGCAAGAACTATACGTCCGTGGAGGCCGTCGCTTATCTCGTAAAGACGTTCATCGCGGAAAATTACCGCGCACTCGTTTCGATAATCGGCGATTCCAATACCGATATAACGATAAACGACGGCAAAGTTTCCGTCGTGTTCCGCGTTACGCCCGCCACGTCGGCGCTGATGGAGGCGAGCGGATTCAACAAAAAACTCAAGGATTATCTTGATTCCAATTATACCGACGAAACGTCCGTTTCCACGGAATTCGCCGAGGCGGTAAGCGTCAATCAAAACGCCGAAGAGGATCTGCAAACCGTGGTCGTGGACGATCATACGATAGGATACAAGCTCGGGCACAAGATATGCGGCGGGGAGATAAAACAGATCCCGCGTTATATATCGCATTTCAAAGAACCGTCGGACGGAGTATGCGTCGTCGGAGAAGTTTCGGCTTTTCAACGCCGTATCGCCAAACAGTCGAAAAACGTGTTTTACAATTTTTCGCTCGGCGACACCACGGGCATAATGAACTGCTGTTATTTCACGCGTTCGCAGACGAGCGGAGCGCTCGACGTGCTCAAAGACGGCGACAGCATAATAGCGGCAGGCGATCTGCAGACGGACGATTACAGGGGAGGGCTGTCGCTGAGGGTCCGCACCGTGTGGACGTGTACGATCGATTATTCGACCATCATCAAAAAGGAAAACGTGAAGAGGCGCAAACCTTACCGTCCGATCACGCCCAAACCTGTGGATACGGTCGGACAGCAGAATCTGTTCGAAATGGACAAACCCGTGCCGAGTTTGCTCAAAGGTAAGACTTACGTGGTGTTCGACTTGGAAACGACGGGGCTGGGCAGCGACTGTTCGATAATCGAGATATCGGGCATAAAGGTCGTGGACGGAAAACTCACTTCTTCGTGGACGACACTGATAGATCCTTTTATGCACATTCCGGAGAGTTCGACGGAAGTGCACGGAATAACGGACGCCGACGTAGCCGACGCTCCGTATGCGGAAACCGTATTGCCGGAATTTGCAAAATGGGCGGGAAACGCTTGTCTTGTGGCGCACAACGGCAATATGTTCGACTTCGGGGTCTTGAATGCGCAGGGCGCGAAATACGGTGTGTCTTTCCCCAACGAGCATATGGACACTTTGGTCATGGCGGCTCGCTATCACGACAGGATAGGACGCAATTCCAAACTGAATCTGACTGCGCTCTGCAAAGAATTCGGGATAGAGTTGACCAATGCTCACAGCGCATATTACGACGCGTTGGCAACGGCGCAGCTGTTCGTAAAACTCTGCGAAGAACTCGACGGATGATCTGCGGGCGGGCGGAGGTCTTTTTTCTTTATAATTTATATTATAAAATTCTTGCGCTTGCGCAAAAATTATGTTAAGATATATGCGAACGATGATAGTATTGACTATTCGAGCGGCTGACGAAGCCGCTCGAATCATAGGAGGGTAAAATATGTCCAAGACAGCCGACGCCGTAGCGGAACTCGTGGCTCCGATCATCGATTCTCTCGGTATGGAGCTGGTCGAAGTCGACTTTTCCAAGACCAGACAGGGCGACGCTCTGACGGTGTTCATCGACAAAGAAGGCGGAGTTTCGCTCGACGACTGCGAAGCCGTTCATAACGCGATCGACGCTCCTTTGGACGATCTCGATCCCACGGACGGAAAACCTTATACGCTCAACGTATCGTCGCCGGGACTTGACAGACCTTACAAGACTGCCCGCGATTACGAAAAGCACATAGGCACGGCGTCCGAAGTCAGTCTGTTCGCGCCTATGGAAAAGTTGGGCAAAAAGTTCGTCGCGATACTCGAAAATTACGACGCGGAGAGCGGAGACGTTACGCTCGACGCGGCAGGAAAAAAGATAACCATCAACAAAAAAGATATAGCGCTCATAAGAGAGCATATCGAGTTCTAGGAGGACAAAATGATCAACAAAGATTTTTTTCTCGCTCTCAACCAGCTTGAAAACGAAGGTAAAATCGACAAGGCTCTGACGATAAAATCGCTCGAAGCGGCGATCGCCACGGCTTACAAAAGGGAGTTCGGAGAGGCGCGCAACATTGCCGTGCAGATAAACGAAGACCGCAATCTGATCAGGATCATCGCATACAAGACCGTTGTGGAGACGGTGGAAGATCCCGAGAGCGAGATCTCTCTCGAAGACGCACAGGCGATCAAGTCCTCCTACAAAGTCGGAGACATAAGCGGCGACGTGATCTCGCCCAAAGATTATACCCGAATCGTCGCGCAGACCGCGTAACATGTATTTACGCAGAGGATAACCGACGATAACAAGCGCCGCGCTCTCGAAGACATGAGTCAGAAAGAGGGAGAGATAGTGACCGCTCTGATCAGACGTATCGACAACGGCACCGTGTATCTCGAGATCTCGGGTACGCAGATGGAGGCGGTCATGATGCCGTCCGACCAGAGCAAGAGCGAACACTATTCCGTGGGCACCACGATAAAAGTTTACGTCAAGAGCGTAGGCGCGACCAACAGAGGCACGCGCGTCGTGGTATCCCGTTCGCATAAAGATTTCGTCAAAAGACTGTTTGAGATCGAAGTCCCCGAAGTCAAAGCGGGACTGGTCAAGATCAGAAAGATCGTCAGAGAAGCCGGATACCGCACCAAGATGGCTGTCTATTCGGACGAACCCAGCGTAGACGCAGTCGGCGCCTGCATAGGTCAGAAGGGCGTGAGGATAAACGCCGTGGTACAGGAACTGGGCGGCGAAAAGATCGATATAATAGGTTGGTGCGCCGATCAGGCACAGTTTATCGCCAGAGCGCTTTCGCCGGCACAGGTCAACATGGTCAAGATCAACGAAGACGACAAGACCGCGATCGCGATCGTGCCCGACGAAAAACTCTCTCTCGCGATCGGCAAGCAGGGACAGAACGTCAGACTCGCGGCGAAACTCACCGATTGGAAGATCGACGTCAAGCCTATGTCCGCAGCTCCCGAGCTGATCGGAGGACAGAACTGACGATGGCGAAAAGACAGCCTGTAAGGACCTGTGTGGCGTGCCGCGAAGGCAAGCCCAAGAACGAGATGCTCCGCGTAGTGAGAACTCCCGAAGGAGAGGTCTTTATCGATCGCACCGGTAAGGCGGCGGGCAGGGGCGCATATATCTGCGACCGTCCCGAGTGTTTGCGCAAGTGCGTCAAAAACAGGCTTTTCGACCGAGTGTTCAAAGAGAAACTTTCGGACGAAACATACGCGGGTCTGGGGGACGCGAATGAGCGCGGGGCCTGACGCATACATAGGCTTCGCGGTCAGAAGCGGCAACGCCCTTTTCGGGGCGGAATCGCTTTTGAGAGCGCGCAAACCCGTATACGCGGTGTTCTGCGACGCCGCGCTCGGCAAAGACGGGTGCAAGAAGCTGGCGAAGTTCGCCGAAAGGAACGAAACGGAAATACACGAGCTTCCGCAGGGATATCTTGCGGATCTGCTCAAACGAAGCGGCGTCAAGGTGATAGGGATATGCGATCCCAACCTTGCGCAGGCGGCAGTCAAGACATTGAAGGGCGGTTCGCCGTCCGACGGAGGTAAATAGTGGAAGGAGAGAACAGAAGCGCGAAGACGAACGTGACCAAAAACATCAAGGATATCGCAGTGTTTGTTCCGAACAAACTCAGACCGTTCATGAGCGCGCTCGCTGCCAAGAAGAGCGACGTAAAAGCCGCTCTGAACAAAGTGAGCGCGATCGTCGACGCGATATACAGCAAGCAGGAGGAACAGGCGGAGAAGGAAAGGGCCGCGGCAGAAGCAGCCAAAAAGGCGAAAGAAGCGGCGGAAAAGGCCGCAAAAGCCGAAGCCGAGCCCGCGCAGGAGCCCGTAAAGGAAACGGCTCCCGAGCCCGCGATATCCGAACAGCCCGTGCTGGATGCCGCTCCCGCCGCCGACGAAAAGCCCGTGCAGGCCGAGCCCGAAAAACCCGCTCCGCAACCCGAAGAAAAACCCAGACAGTCCACTATCTACATCAATCCGGACATGAACTCGGGCGGACAGTACAGACCCAGACAGCAGAATACGGGAGGCGGATATCGTTCGGACCGTCCGCGCGGCACCGACAACAGACCCAGACCTCAGCAGAACGGCCCGAGACCTTTCGGCCCCAGGACCGAGCAGGCGCAGCCCGCTCCGCAGCCTCAGTTCAACAAGGACGCCCGAAAAAAGGCGAAGCCTCAGAGCGGCGGCAGGGACGATTCCAAGAAAGGACTTTCCAAACGCGACCTGTTCAAGAAAGGCTACGTCTACGACAGCACCAGGGAGGACGAGGACGCCGGCAGCTACAGGCATCTGAAAGCGAAGCGGACGAGAAGGGAATCTTCTTCGCCTCAGCCTATCGTGATCGAGCACGCGGTCATCAATACCGATCCCGTCGCGATCAAAGTGCTTGCCGAAAAGATAGGAAAACCCGCCGCGGAGATAGTCAAGAAACTGTTCGATATGGGAGAGATGGCGACCATCAACGGAAGCATTTCTTTCGAAACAGCGGAGTTCGTAGCGCTCGACTTCGGCGTAACGCTGGAACTCAAGCTCGATACGACCGCGGAAGACAAGCTCAAGGAGATATCCGAGATCGGCGACAGCGTAGAGGCCGTCAAAAGACCGCCCATCGTCACGATCATGGGACACGTCGATCACGGTAAGACTTCGCTGTTGGACTATATACGCAAGACCAACGTCGCCAGAGGCGAAGCGGGCGGCATAACTCAGCATATCGGCGCGTATTCGATCGAGGTCAACGGAGAAAAGATAACCTTCCTCGACACGCCGGGACACGAGGCGTTCACCGCGATGCGCCGCCGCGGTGCGATGGTGACCGATATCGCGGTCATCGTGGTAGCGGCGGACGACGGCATAATGCCGCAGACTATAGAGGCGATCAATCACGCGAAAGAGGCGGGCGTATCGATCATGATAGCCGCCAACAAAATAGACAAGCCGCACGCCGATCTCGAACGCGTCAAGCAGCAGCTTGCGCAGCACGACGTGCTTGTCGAAGAATGGGGCGGCGACGTCATGCTCTGTCCCGTCAGCGCAAAGACGGGAGAGGGAGTCAAGGAGCTTCTCGAAAGTATACTGTTGCTTGCCGACGTGCTCGATCTCAAAGCGCCCGTGGACTGTCCCGCTCAGGGGTCCGTCATAGAGGCGAGACTCGACAGAGGTCTGGGGCCCGTGGCGACCGTACTCGTGCAGAGCGGCACGCTCCACGTAGCCGACTATGCGGTAGCCGGTACCGCTATCGGTAAGATCAGAGCCATGACCGACAGCTCCGGCAAGCGCGTCAAGGAAGCCGGTCCTGCTTTCGCGGTCCAGGTCCAGGGTTTTGCGGAAGTGCCCAAGGCGGGAGACAAATTCGTCGTCGTCAAGGACGAGAAACTCGCCAAAGAAGTCGCCGCGGAGCGCGAAGCCAAAGAGCGTATCGAGATGCAGAACCGCATATCCTCCGCAAAGACTCTCGACGAGATGTTCAAGAACGCGGAGGAAGGCGAAACGAAATCGCTTGCGGTCATCATCAAGGCGGACGTGCAGGGGTCGGCGGAAGCGGTCAAGCAGTCGCTGCTCGAAGTGTCCGACAAGATGAAAGACGACAACGTCAAACTTACCGTCATCCACGCGGGAGTCGGCGCGATCAACGAAGGCGACGTCAACCTCGCTTATACCGCAAAGGCGGTCATCGTCGGATTCAACGTCAAGGCGGAGCCCAAGGCAAAACTTCTCGCGGATCGCAGTGCGGTCGAGATCAGAAATTACCGCGTAATCTACGACGCGATAGAGGACTTCACGAAAGCGCTCAAAGGTATGCTCGAACCCGTCTACAAGGAAGAACTGCTCGGTCACGCCGAAGTCAGAGCGACGTTCCGCATCAGCGGCGTAGGCATGATAGCGGGAAGTTACGTCACCGACGGCAAGGTCGTGAGAGGCTGCAAGGCAAGGCTCGTACGCGACAACATCATAGTCTACGAAGGCTCGGTTTCTTCGCTCAAACGCGAGAAAAACGACGCCAAAGAAGTCGCTTTCGGCTACGAATGCGGTATAGGACTGTCCGATTATTCCGACGTGAAGGTCGGCGATATCATCGAGGCGTTCGAACTCGTGCAGGTGAATAAGGAATGAGCAGGATCGAAAGGATCAATTCCGAACTCAAAAAACAGCTCAACGTGATCTTTGCGGAAGGCGGTTTCAGAGATCCGCGTATCAAAGGGATGCTTACCGCGATGGAGGTCAGCGTCGATACGGACCTCACTCTCGCAAAGGTTTACGTGAGCGTCTACGGCGCCAAAGGCGAGGAAAAGCAGGTGCTCGAAGGACTGGACGCGGCGCAGGGATATATCCGTTCGCGCCTGAAGGACATGATAAAATTGCGCGCGCTTCCGAAATTCCGTTTCGTACTCGACACTTCGATCGATTACGGAATGAAAATGGACAAATTCCTGTCCTCGCTGAACCCCGATGGCTCCGATCGTTGAATCGTATATAGACGCGGCTAAGATACGCGCGTTTTGGTCCGCTGTGTCCAAAGCGCGTACAGTCGCGCTGTTCAGTCACGTAAATCCCGACGGCGACGCCTGCGGCAGCGCTCTCGCACTGTCGGCGGTACTTCGCAAACTCGGCAAACAGACTTATCTCTATTGTCCGAGCGAGGTCGGAGGCAAACTGACTTTTCTCGACGGATACGAAGACTACGCCGCCGAAAAGCCTTCTTCCTGCGATCTCGGCATTGCCGTCGATTGCGCGGACGAAGGAAGGATGGGAGAGTGCGCTTTCGCTTTCGGCAGATGCAGATATAAAATAGTCGTCGATCATCACAAGACGTCGTCGAACAATGCCGATCTGTCGATCGTGCGCCCCAAAGCTTGCGCTTCGGCGGAACTCATATTCATGCTGATCGACGGCGAAAAGCGCGATCTTATCGACAAGACCGTGGCAAAGCTGCTGTTCTGCGCTTTGGTCACGGACAGCGGCGGATTTTCTTTCTCGTCGGTTACGCCGACGACGTACGCTATCGGCGCAAGACTTTTGTCGTACGGCATAGAAGCTCACAGGATATTCGAACATTTTCTCAAATCCACGACGCCCGCCGTGTTCAGACTGCGCAACCGCGTTCTCTCCCGCGCCGAATTTTTCGAGGAAGGAAAGATAGGCGTGGTCACGTTTTTCGCAGACGATTTTGCCGCTACCGGAACGACCGAGCGCGACACCGAAGGGATAGTCAATGCGGTGCGCGACGTGGACGGAGTGAAGATAGCGATAGCCATGACCGAAACGGGCGACGGCAGACAGTTCAAGGTAAGCCTTCGCACGGACGATACGGTAGACGCCGCATATATCGCGTCCGTTTTCGACGGCGGCGGACATTTCAACGCCGCGGGATGTCGCATCGGCGGCTACTACGAAGACGTAAAAGACCGCCTGCTCAAAGCGTGCAGGGATTGGCTGTGATACCGCAGACGAAGATCGACGCTCTCGTTGCGATCGACAAGCCGAAAGGGCTGACTTCGTCGGACGTGGTCGTTCGATGCAGAGGAGCGCTGTCGAGAGCTACGGGAATAAAGCAGAAGTGCGGGCACATGGGCACCCTCGATCCGATCGCGGACGGCGTGCTCGTTCTCGGTTTCGGTAGAGCCGCAAGGCTGTTCGACGTCATGCAGCACAAGACCAAGGAATACCGCGCGCGTCTGGAATTCGGACGGGAGACGGATACTCTCGATTCGGAAGGAAAGGTCGTCGCAACGACGGAGGTTTTACCGACCGAAGAGGCGATAAAAAACGCGCTTCGCGCTTTTACGGGTACGATAACGCAGATACCGCCCAAATACAGCGCTCTCAACGTCAACGGCGTACGGGCTTACGACCTCGCGCGCAAGGGCAAAGACTTCGAGATACCGCAAAGAATCGTTACGGTCTATTCTCTGACTGCGGACGGATTCGAATATACTCGGAACGGGACCGTCGGCGCTCTCACGCTCGATACCGTATGCGGATCGGGCACTTACATACGCAGTCTGTGCAGAGATATCGCGGCGTCGGTCGGATCACTCGGATGTATGACCGAGCTCAGACGCACGCGGTGCGGCTTTTTCGGCGAAACGGACAGCATACCTCTCGAGAGCTTTCTCTCCGATCCGCTGTCGGGACTCGTGCCTGTCGAATACGCGCTGCGGAAGCTTCTTCCGTGCGTGGATACGGACGATAAAACGACGTTTATGCTCAAAAACGGCAGGATTTGCGATATCGGTTCGGACGATAAGATATGCGCAGTCTTCAATAACGGCAGCGCGGTCGGAATAGCCGAAGGTACCCGAGGAAAATACAAGCTTACGACAAGGCTTTGCGAATGATATGGAAAATATATACGGTTGCGGGATATCCGAATACGACGCGGCGGACGGAGAAGGACTGACACTCTGTCTGGGATTTTTCGACTGCGTGCACAACGGACATAAGCGAGTGATCGACGCCGCCGCCGAGCTTGCGGCAAAGACGGGTACCCGCCTCGCGGCGTTTACTTTCAGAGGCGATCCTCACGCGTCTCTCGGCAAAGACCGCAAGGAGATATATACGTTCCGCGAACGCGCGCTGAGAATGTCGCAGCTCGGGATCGACAGACTTTTGTACGCCCGCCCGTCGGAAAGCTTTTTCGGAACGGGCGCAAAAGAATTTCTGGACAGGCTGTTCGGCGCGCACGATATACGCGCCGTCGCGGCGGGCAGCGATTACACTTTCGGTTCGGCGGCGACGGGCAACGCCGCGTTTCTGACGGAATATTGCGGCGCGCGCGGCGTAAAGTGCGCGATCTGCGATATGCTGGAAGATACTCCCGGCAAAAAAATCGCGTCGAGGGTCATCGAAAAGCTCGTCGAGCAAGGCGACGTGGAGAAGATAAACTCTTATCTGCCTATGCCTTATCTGATAGAGGGCGAAGTCGTGCACGGTCGCGGCGAGGGCGCCAAATTCGGTTGTCCGACTGCCAATATCCTGCTTCCCGACGACAAACTGCCGCTCGGACAGGGCGTATACGCGACCCGTGTGACCGTAGACGGAAACGGATTTCCTTCCGTCACGAACGTAGGCGAACATCCTACTTTTTCGGACCGTTCGTTTACGGTGGAGAGCCATCTCATCGGTTGGAGCGGAGATCTGTACGGCAAACGGATAGCCGTGGAGTTCGTTTCGCGCCTGCGCGACATAAGAGCTTTTTCTTCCGCCGCGGAATTGAAAGCGCAGATAGATTCCGACATAGACGCAGTATTGGGTATAAGAGGTATATCATGATAAAATTCGGACCGAGCGGGACTTGCTCGCAATTTGCCGCAAACGGATTCACGGCGACGGTACAGGCGGCGCCGTGGCTTAAAAGTCTGGGACTTGACTGCTTCGAATATTCGTTCGGCAGAGGTGTGCGCGTCGGCGCGGAAACTGCCGAAAAGATCGGCGCCGTTTTCGCCGAAAACGGTATCGAGATGTCGGCTCACGCGCCGTATTTCATTAATCTCGCGACCGTAGACGAACAAAAGGCTGCCAACAATCACGAGTATATCCTGTCGTCGCTCAAGGTACTGCGCGCTTTCGGAGGCAAACGCTGCGTATTCCACCCGGGATCGCCTCTGCAACTGCCGCGCCGCGAAGCGATGGACGTATTGCTGCGCAGACTGGACGCGCTCATGGAAGACGTACTTTCGGCAGGATACGGGGATCTTTGGCTGTGTCCCGAAACCATGGGCAAAAAGGCGCAGCTCGGCGATCTCGCCGAGATAGTCGAGATATGCAAACGCTACGATATGCTCATTCCGTGCATAGACTTCGGGCATCTGAACGCCAGAGATACGGGAGCGATAAAGGGCTATGACGATTACCGCAGGATAATCGACACCGTGGCGGACGGTTTGGGAGATTTCAAGACCGTCAATATGCATATCCATTTCAGTAAGATACAATATACGGAAAAGGGCGAATTGAGGCACCTCACTTTCGAAGATACCGTTTTCGGCCCCGACTTCGAGCCGCTCCTTCGCGCTATAAAGGACTGCGGATTGCAGCCGTACATAGCGTGTGAATCCGCGGGAACGCAGACGATGGACGCCCTGGCGATGAAAAAATATTATCTGTCGCTCGAATAAAGCCGACCTCGGGCTTGCGTACGTTCGATATTGTAGACAACGGCGGCGATTTGTGGTACAATTTTGATATGAATAACGTGAGATCCGTACCGAATGAAAATAACGACGACGGGATCATCATAAGTTCGGCTTCCAACGTGTTTTATTTGTGCGGTTACGACTGCGGCGGAGACGGCACGATAGTTTCGTCGAACGGCAAAACGGTCCTGTTCACCGACAGGCGTTATACCGAAGAGGCCGCGAGACGCGTAAACGCGGAAGTAGAGGTAAGAGACGGCGGATTGCCCGAAATAGCGGCGTTTTTCCGCGAAAACGGCGCGAAGAGGATATCCTTCGAAGCGGAAGCGGTTTCCTGCGCCGAATATACGCGATTGAAAGACGCAATATCGGGCGTCGAGTTCGTACCTACGGTCGGCGCCGTTGAAAAGCTGCGTGCGGTGAAGTCGTCGCGCGAGCTTGCCAGGATCGCGGACGCGCAGAAGATAACCGACAAAGTGTTCGAGGAGATCCTTCCTTTGATCAAAGAAGGGATAACGGAATACGAACTCGCGGCAAAACTCGAATACGCGATAAGATCGAAAGGGGCTGAGCTTGCGTTCGACAGCATCGTCGCTTTCGGTACCAACGGCAGCTCGCCTCATGCGCACAGGAGCGCCGCAGTCCTGAAAAAGGGAGACCTCGTGACTATGGACTTCGGAGCGAAACTCGACGGATATTGTTCGGACATGACGCGTACCGTCGCCTGCGGATACGTCAACGACGCACAGAGAAGCGCTTACGGCGCCGTACTCGAAGCGAATACGCTGTGCGTGGCTAAGATCCGCGCGGGAATGACCTGCCGCGAAGCGGACTCGCTTGCTCGCGAACGGCTCAAAATACACGGACTGGACGGATATTTCGTCCATTCGCTCGGTCACGGCGTAGGGATAGACATACACGAAGCTCCCTATCTGTCGCAAAGGTCGGACGAAGTGCTGACCGAGGGCAACGTGGTCACCGTCGAACCCGGGGTGTATCTCGAAGGTCTTTTCGGGATAAGGATCGAGGATATGGTGGTCGTAAAGGACGGCTGCTGTATCGATCTGACGGGATCGGACAAAGATCTTATAATATTGTGAAACTGCGGGTTTGACCCGAAACATACAGCATACGGAGGTTTTTTATGGCTGATTTTATTATGGCCGGAGATTTCAGAAAGGGCATCACTTTCGTCATGGACGGCAACAAAGTCATGACGATCGTTGATTTTCTTCACGTCAAACCCGGCAAGGGCGCGGCGTTCGTAAGAACGAAACTGCGCAACGTCATCACCGGCGGCGTCATCGAAATGACTTTCAACCCGACCGAAAAGTTCCCGACCGCTCACATCGAGCGCAAACCGATGACCTATTCGTATAACGACGGCGATCTGTACTACTTTATGGATCAAGAAACGTACGACATGATACCGCTCAATAAGGACGCGGTAGAAGAGGCTCTTCAGTTCGTGCCCGAAAACGGCGAAGTCACCGTTTCTTTCTACAACGGAAGCCCGTTCTCGGTCGAAGCTCCCAATTTCGTAGAGCTCAAGATAACGCACAGCGAACCCGGCGTAAAAGGCAACACCACTCAAGGCGCGACCAAACCCGCGACGCTTGAAACGGGCTATACGCTGCAAGTGCCGTTGTTCGTAAACGAGGGCGACACCATCAGAGTGGACACGCGCACAGGCACGTATATGTCCAGAGTCTGACGTAAACGTAATAATATACGCACGCAAGCACCGCGCCGACAGGCGCGGTTTTTTTATCGGGATCGATACTCGCGGCGACGCAGGACGGCGTACGCTTTATCCGAAAAACGGGCGATAGCTCACTACTGTCCGACAGCAGTCTGTCAAATTACAAAGCGGGGAAGGCAAACCGTAAAGCGGAACAAGGATACCGCCGCTTGCTCGAATGTATTGCACGGATCTTACGTTTGCGAAAAAGCGATAAGACGACGCGTTTTTCGGTCATATCGATACAGAGGAGGCGCCGCAAAATAAACGGTGCGTATTTTTTCCGTATTCGGTATTCGGGCGGTGCGCGCTCGGAGCGGTTTACTTCGGCAACAAGCGCAGACAGCGCGAGCGAGGTCTTATACGCACGGATGCTTCCGTGCTTATAAGGCAGCCTGACGGAGCAGAGAGGGAAGTCGTGGCGTTATTCGAATCGTTCCGAAGCGCTCACGGCATGATACGGAGTATCGATGGCAGAATGTGAAGAGCCCGTATATCGGTGACGATGTTTCGGCAAAAGGACGATCGCGTACTGCTTTTTTAGCGACGTTTATGCGCCGTTTTGCATTTTAACTTTGACAATACTTGCATACTTTACATTTTTGCATTTTTGTACAAATCGGCTTATTTTGTCCGAAAATTAGTCAAATTATTCTGGTTTTCGCGTTAATTTATAATTATTTTCTTTGAAATCGTTAAATTATTAACCTTATTTTGAAAAGTTCGGTAAATGTCGGTACGCTTTTTTAGTCTATCATCGGTGCTTGTCCGCATAAACTGTAACAGCCTCGGGGACAAGCTCCGAAGCGTCGGGAGATACCTTGATGGAGAAATACGCTTTGCTGATGCCGCCCGATCTCGCCGCCGAAGTTGCGGGACTGGACGGAGTGACGGAGATACGGTTGCGAGTGGGCCGTCCAATGTCGGTCGCAGTGTTCGGCGCTTACCGTCATATCGGCAGAACCGTTACCTCCGCGGATATAGACCGCGTACTGGCGCTCGCTACGGATCATTCCGTCTACGCTTCGGACGCCACGCTCGCGCAGGGGTATCTCACGTGCGACGGCGGGATAAGAATAGGGGTATGCGGCGAGTGCGTATACAAAAACGGCAGACTTGCCGCATACAGGAAGATATCTTCGCTGTGTATGCGGGTGCCGCACGAGGTCGAGTTTTCGGACGCAAGACTGGAAAGTCTGCTCGGCGATTTCGGAAATACGCTGATAGTCTCTCCGCCGGGAAGAGGTAAGACCACTTTGCTGAGATATATGATAAAGCGGATGTCCGAAAAGGGGCGCAACGTATTGGCGATCGACGAGCGGAACGAGCTTTCCGCAAGCGTGGACGGTATCGCCACCGCAGATCTGGGGCCGAACACGGACATAGTGTTGTATGCCGGCAAAACGGCAGGATATGCCGAAGCGGTAAGGGCGATGAGACCCGATCTGATCGCTACGGACGAACTGTTCGGCAAGGAGGAGGTCGCATGTATCGCGGATGCCGTTCGCTGCGGCGTCGGGGTAATGGCGACCGTACACGCGGACAGCGCGGTGAAAGTGCTGGAAAATGAGATATACGGAGCATTGGGCAGGGTAATGCGGTATTACGTCCTGTTGGAGGGGCTCGGAAGGATAGCGATGATATACGATAAGGAGCGAGAAAATTGTATTCGCTGATAGCGGGAGCCGTACTGTTTTTCTGCTGCGCCTACGCGGGCTTCGGTATATCGGATTACTACAAGCGCCGATATCTGCTGTTCCACGGGCTATGCGGATATGTTGAAGCGCTGGAAAGCGGAGTGAGCTATGTGCAACTGACCGTACCCGAAATAACCGAATCGTACGGAGAGGGGAAAAAAGGGGATTTTGCCAGGATGCTCGCAAGGTTTTCCGCGTCGATGAAAGACGGCTCGGAGATGAGCTGCAAAACGCTGCTGCTTACGGCTTACGAACAAAATCTGCTTGCGAAATTTTTCGATTCGCTCGGAAAATACGATTACGATTCACAGCTTGCCGAACTGAAACGCTACGGGGCGATCTTCGGGCCTCTTCTCGAAAGCTCCCGCAAGCAGTACGAAAGCGTGGGAAAATTGGCGGCAAAGATGGGCGTGCTGACAGGCATAGCCGTAATGTTGGCGCTTGCGTGACGGAGGAAAAATGGGCGTAGACATAATATTCAAAATAGCAGGCGTAGGGCTGCTGACGGCGATCGTCAACGTCGTACTTAAAAAAAGCGACAAAGACGAACTCGCGACGTTCGTCACCCTTGCGGGACTGGCGATCGTACTCATAATGGTGCTTGACCTCCTGGGCGGGCTGTTCGACAATATCAAGTCGATACTGGACCTTTACTGATGGAGCTGTTCAAGGTCATCGGCGTCGGGTTGGTGGGAGTATGCGCGACGCTGTTGCTGAAAAATACGGACAACCGTTATGCGATACTCGCCGGTATTGCGACGGGCGCGGTGATACTGATCGTCGCGCTCAATTCTCTCAGCGGCGTGATCGTACAGCTGCACGCGCTCGTGGACAAGACGGGCGTGGATTCCGAACTGTTCGCGGCCCTGTTGAAAATAGTCGGGATAGGATACGTGACCGAATATACGGCGAGCGTATGCGCCGACGCGGACTGCGCGTCTATCGGACGAAAAGTGGCGTTTGCGGGAAAGATCGCGATCTTCCTGCTTGCGCTGCCCATCGTAAAAGCCTTGCTCGACATAGTAGCGCAGTTGGTATGACGGAGGAAAAATGACAAAAAAACGCTTACCGATAATACTCGCCGCGGCGATAGTGACTATCGCGTCGCTGTTTGCGTTCTCTCCGGTATGCGCCGCCGAAGAGAGTGTGGAAGACCGGCTCGACGAAGAGGTGAGGGACAAGCTGGACGATCTCGATTATTCCGCTTTGGAGCAATGGTTCGACTCTCTGGACGAAGAATACAGACAAAGCCTGGGCGGAGATTTCGAAAGCGCCGTCAACGCTCTTCTTGCCGGAGAATACGGAGGGGATATATCGGACTTCTTTTCGCTGCTGCTCGACTCCGTCGCGGGAGTCGTGACCGGAGTCCTGCCTTCGCTGGTAACCATATTCGCGGTCGCGATACTGTACTCGATCGTATCCGGGATGTCGTCGTCGTTCCTCAAAAAACAGACCGTGGATCTGATAGGCTTCGTATGTTATGCGGCGATGGTGGCGGTGGCGCTCGCACGGGTGGTCGCCGTGGTCAAAACAGGTACCGAAACGATAAATTCGCTCGCTTCGCTGATGAACGCGGCTTTTCCCGTCATGCTTACGTTGCTTACTGCGCTGGGCGGAGTATCGGCGACCGCCGCATACAGTCCCATGATGGCTTTTCTGTCGGGCGGAGTGGCTGCCGCGATAACCGGCGTCGTCATTCCGCTGTTCATTGCCGCGACCGCGCTCGGAGTCGTCGGACATCTGTCGTCTGGCGTCAGGCTCGGCAGATTGCAGGGGTTTTTTACGTCGGCGGCAAAGACGATACTGGCGGCTCTTTTCGGGCTGTTCGTCACGGTGCTTACGGTCAAGGGACTGAGCGGATCTCTTGCCGACGGGATATCGTTGAAGACCGCGAAATTCGCCGTACAAAGCTATATACCGCTGCTCGGAGGGTATCTGTCCGATGGTTTCGACGTGGTCCTTGCGTCGGTCGTGCTGATAAAGAATTCCGCCGGGGCGGTGATCGCCATGATGACGGTCGCGGCGATAGCAGTCCCCGTCATAGAGATCGCAGTCACTTCGCTCGGTTTCAAATTGGTCGGAGGATTGATCGAGCCCTTTTCCGACGGAAGATTCGGCGGAATGCTGAGCTCGCTGTCCAAAAATATGTCGCTCATAGCCGAAGCCGTGATCGGCGTCGGAGTCGCTTTCATCATAACGGTGATGCTTATCGTAGCGAGCTGCAATTCGGGGGTGGTCTGATGAGCGCGTGGATACTGTCGGTCGCAGGCATAGTCACGGCAGGGGTGTTGATAGACATCCTTCTTCCGGAAGGCGACAGCTCGAAGTACGTTAAAGGGGTTTTTGCTCTTATAGTCGTTCTCGTGATAGTGACCCCCGCTGTCAGACTGTTTTCGGGCGGAGATCTCGATCTCGGTTTCGATACCGACGCGCCCGCCTATTCCGCGGACGATTCGTTCGTGGACGGAGTGAATTCGGACCGCGCTTCGGCGGACGAGGAGAAAATAGAGCGCTCGCTTGCCGCCGCGGGCTACGAGGATTGCAGCGTGAATATATTTGCCGCCGCGTCCGACGTATACTCGGCAGAGCGTGTGAACGTCAACGTAAGCGCGTGCGACGCATATTCGGCGGAAGACGACGACGAGATAAAAGAAATAATAAAAAAATGCGTAAATTGTTCGGAGGTCAGGATATATGGATGACAACAAAGACAAACAGGACGTTACCAAAAAGGCGGGGATACTCGCCAAGCTGAAAAGTATCAAACATCTGAATCTTATCGTTGCGCTCGCGGCGGCGGCGGTTTGCGTTCTGGTCTATTTTACGTTTTTTGCGGGCGGCGGGGACGAGGCTTCGGCAGACTCGTCCGAGGATCTCGAGAACAAGATAGCCTCTGTGTTGTCGAGGATCGAAGGCGTGGGGGATTGCGAAGTGGTGATCACATACGACGGAGAAGGCGAAAAAGAGATAGCCTACGAAGAAGAGAGCGAGAGCAATATCACCACCGACAGCGACGGGAGCGGCGACAGGACGGTAGAAAATTCCGCTTCGTCGTCAAAGCCCGTGATAGTTACGATCGACGGACAGCAGCAGGTACTTGTGATATCCGAGTCGCCCGCGCCCGTAAAAGGCGTGGTCGTGGTAGCGAAAGGCGGCGACGACATTTATGTCAAACTCAAGATCATAGACGCCGTATGCGCCCTTTTGGACGTGGAGGGGCTGAACGTCAAAGTTTTCGGGATGAAATGACCCGTAATAAGTCGGATAAAGTCTGTTTTTGCAAAAGCGCACGCTTGCGGGAATATCGGCGGAGGACCGCAATATACATAGAGTAGGCAGCCGAAAAAACTGCTATGCAAAATATATATATTTACATCCATGGAGGTAATTTATGGCAGAGCAAACAGTCAAAGTCAGAAAGAGTCTTTCTGCAAACGCCAAAAAGGTGATCGTACTGTGCAGTATGGTCGCGCTTTTGGTCCTCACGGGCGTTCTGAACTTCGTCCTCAACGGCGATCTTCTGAGCAACGACGATCAGACTCCGGTAGACGGGGGAGCGGTGACGACCTTCTTCTCCAATTACAGAACGGACAGAGAGACCGCGAGAGCCGAAGAGATGTCCTACCTCGACGCGATAATCTCTTCCGAGGATTCCAGCGCCGAAGCCAAGGCGACCGCCGAAGAGATGAAGCAGGAACTCCTCGCCAACATCGAAACCGAACTCGTTATCGAAAACCTCATCAAAGCCAAGGGGTTTGAAGACGCGATCGTCACGATGAGCACCGACAACGTCAACGTTATCATTCAGAAAGCCGAACTCGAATCGACCGAAGTCGCCCAGATACTCGGGATAATCCTCGAAGAGACCGATTATACCGCAAGCGACGTCGTAGTCGTACCTTATGAGGCTTAAGCGCTTGTCAAAGACCTCCGGATATGTTATCATATAGGCGTATCCGGAGGTAACATATGTCCTTTGTAAACAACAGGAACGAACAGGCGGACGAGACCTATACCAGCATAATCGCATCGGTCGCAACAAGCGCGGCGATGCAGGTCAAAGGCGTGGCGTCGGTGACGTACGATCCGGGGCTCGGAGCGAAAGGTCTGTCCGTTTCCAGGAAAAAGAAAGCGGGTGCCGTAACGGTGGAGCTTTATAAGGACAAGACCGCGCTCATCGACATTTCCGTCAACGTTCACTACGGTTTCGTCATTCCGGAAGTCGTTGCGCAGATGCAGGAAAAGATAAAGAACGAAGTGGAAAAAGCGACGTTTTACAAGGTCAAAGCGGTCAACGTGATCGTGGCGGGCGTCGTCTTTGCGGATTGAACGCGTTTTACGCGTTCGATTTCGCTTTTTCGGAAATACTTAAAGGTAAACGGTAATAAATGAGCAGAAGAACGGCGAGAGATTACGCCTACAAATTGATCTTTCAATCTTTGTTTCACGCAACCGGCGACGCGGACGAGTCCGAAGCGGCGTCGATGTATGCCGATCCGTCTTTGTCCGACGAAGACAAAGCGTATATGCGCGACGTGGTCGGGGGAGTTTCCGCCCACGAAGAAGAACTCAAAGCGGTCATCGTCCGCAATCTTCACAATTTCACGTACGAACGTATTTTCAAGCCAGATCTCGCGGCGCTGCTGCTTGCCTGCTACGAGATAAAATACACGTCCATACCCGCGGCGGTCTCCATAAGCGAAGTCGTCGATCTGGTCAAGACGTACAGTTCGCCTACGAGCGGCAAATTCGTCAACGGCGTTCTTGCGGGCGTTTACAAGGAAACGGAGGACAGACAATAATGTTGATATACGGCAAAGAAGTTTCGGCAAATACGCGCGCCGCGCTTGCGGAAGACGTAAAAGGTTTTGTCGGAAAGTACGGCAGAAAACCTTGTCTTGCGGTCATCATCGTGGGCGAGGATCCCGCCTCTCAGACCTATGTCCGCAACAAGATCAAAGGCTGCGCCGAAGTAGGTATGGCGTCTTTGTCGTACGAATACGGAGCCGATACGCCGCAGAGCGAGATAGCAGCAAAGCTGAAAGAACTCGCCGCCGATCCCTATGTGGACGGGATACTGGTCCAGCTGCCGCTTCCCGCCGGATTCGACGAAAAGTATCTTCTGTCGCTGATCCCCGACTCTAAGGACGTAGACGGGTTCAGCCCGACAAACATGGGCCTGCTGGCGATGAATGCTCCGCGGACTATATCCTGCACGCCGTTCGGCGTCATGAAGCTTCTGGCAAGTACCGGACAGCCTCTTGCGGGCAAACGCGCCGTAGTTATCGGCAGAAGCAACACGGTAGGCAAACCGATGGCGATGCTTTTGCTCAACGCCGACTGCACCGTTACGGTATGCCACAGCAAGACCGAAAACCTCGCCGCGATAGCGCGCGAGGCGGATATCCTCGTTGCGGCGATAGGCAAACCCAAATTCGTGACGGCGGACATGGTCAAAGAAGGCGCGACCGTAATAGACGTCGGCATCAACCGCGTAGACGGCAAGCTTGTCGGAGACGTCGATTTCGAGAACGTGAAAGACAAGGCGGCATATATCACGCCCGTCCCGGGAGGCGTAGGGCCGATGACCATAACGATGCTGCTGTGCAATACGCTACAGGCGGCAGAGAAGGCCGAAGAGTCCGCAAAAGCCTGATATTCGGGCAAATCTCCGATCATGGAAGAAAAATTCATCAGCGTGACCGTGCTCAACTCTTATATCGGCGGCATTTTCGTCGCGGAAGAGATGTTGCACGGCATTTCCGTATGCGGAGAAGTCAGCGGACTCAGCACGCGCGGCGGACACGCCTATTTTACGCTGAAAGACGAAAACGCGCAGATACAATGCTGCTGCTTCCGATACGCCAAGACGTATCTGCCTCGCGACGGCGAAACCGTTCTGGCGAAGGGCAGCGTAGGCTATTATGCAAAGGGAGGCAGACTTTCTTTCAATGTAGACGCCATCCGTCCGATCGGCGAGGGGCTTGCGGCTCTGCGGCTGGCTCAGCTTAGACAGAGGCTTGCCGAAGAGGGATATTTCGACGAATCCCGCAAAAAGCCGATACCCGCGTACTGCGGCAGGGTCTGCGTGCTGACTTCGGCTTCGGGAGCGGTGATAAGAGATATCGTCACAACGGTACGGCGCAAGAACGAGGTGATAGATATCGTTTTGCGCGACGTGCCCGTACAGGGCGCCGCGTGCGCGGACGCCATAGTGAAAGAGCTGTCGCTTGTCGACAAGCTCGGTTACGATGCGATAATCATCGCAAGAGGAGGGGGCTCGGCGGAAGACCTCATGCCTTTCAACGAAGAAAAGATAGTCAAAGCCGTGTATGCCGCAAATACTCCGGTGATATCCGCAGTCGGGCACGAAACGGATTACACTCTGTGCGATCTCGCGGCGGACGTCAGGGCGGCAACGCCCACCGCGGCGGCGCAGCTCATCGCTTACGACGTAAAGGAACTGTTGGGCGAACTGGATAAAAAGACTATCCGTATGTACGGCTTGCTCGGGGAGAGGACGGACAGATACAGACTTCGTTTTGAGAATACGACCAACAAACTTCTAAGCGCGATAAGGCTAAATTATTACAATTTAACGAAAAAATTAGAACTATCAAGCCATAAAATGGCTATATCTGTTCAAAACAGGATAAAAGACGGCGAGAATGCCGTGAGCGGAGTTTTGACGCGTCTTTCGGACATCAATCCAGCCAACATACTTGCGAAAGGATATTTTACGGCGACAAAGGACGGCAGACGCATACCGGGGATATCGGCTCTCTCGGCGGGAGATAGGATAACCCTTACGGGCTGCGACGGCAGCGCCGACGCGGAGATAAAGGAGGTAAGAAAAGCATGAGCGACAAATTCGATCTCGAAAAGGCTTTGAATAAGCTTGATTCCATAGTGGCGAAGCTCGAGAGCAAAGACGTTTCGCTCGACGAAAGCGTGCAGCTCTTCGATGAGGGCGTGAAGCTCGCAAAACAGTGCGCCGACAAGCTCACGCAGATAAAGGGCAGCGTAAACAAGCTGAAAGGCGAACTCGAATCGCTCTCGTTCGAAAAATTCGACGCCGACGCGGAATGAAAGAATTTCTCAGACGCTGTTCCGAATACTTCGAGCCCGAACTTGCCACCGTTCTTGACGGATGCGGCGCGCCCGAGCCGTTGCTTTCGGCGATGAAATACGCCGCTCTCGGCGGAGGTAAGAGACTTCGTCCCGCGCTTTGTTTTCTCGGCGCGGAATTTGCCGGAGGTCGTGCCGAAGACGTCGTTCCGTTTGCGGTCGCGATCGAGTCGATACACTGTTATTCGCTCGTCCACGACGATCTTCCCGCGATGGACGACGATACTTTGAGGAGGGGCAAACCGACCGTACACGTGGCTTACGGAGAAGGTATGGCGGTGTTGTGCGGAGACGCGCTGCTCAATCTCGCATACGAAACGCTGTTTGCCGCCGCGAATACTCCCGAGCGCGTTACCGCCGCGGGGATCATAGCAAAATGCGCCGGAGTGAAAGGCATGGTCGGAGGACAGTGCCTCGACCTCGGATCCGACGCGCGCGACGCAGACGGACTTCTTCGCGTATATTACGGCAAAACTTCGGCTCTGCTAAAAGCCGCTTTGACCTCGGGCGCCGCCGCTTGCGGCGCTTCGGCGGCAGAACTCGACGATCTTGCCGCTTACGCCGAAAACCTGGGAGCGGCCTTCCAGATAAAGGACGATATACTCGACGTCACGTCCACGACCGAAGTGCTCGGCAAAGACATAAACAGCGATACGGACAACGGCAAAGTCACTTTCGTCACGCTCTTCGACGTCGACGGAGCGGAAGCCGAAGCCGAACGGTACGGAAGGGAGGCATTGTCCGCGATTTCGGGATACGGGGACAGAAGCGCGAAACTGACCGCGCTCTGCGAATATTTGGCGGGCAGGAAATACTGATCCCCGCATAATTCTATCGGAGCGACGCCCGCAATAAAATATAAGGTGAAACGCTCCGATAAGAACACAGACCGCGGAGAAAAAGCTTTTTTCGGCGGTAAAAACCTCGTTTGGTCGATAAAGATCACGGCGGTAACGCTCGTATTGTCGGGTGCGGCGAGTCTTCTTTCGCAGACCGCAGTCGCCGCAAGCGACATCCTGATAGCGGTAATGTTGTTGATTTTTATGATATTAACGAGTATAATTTTCGATGGGATAGGAGTGAGCGTCGCCTCCTGCTCGCGGGACGAAGTCGAGCGTTATTGTCTCTCGGAAAATGCCGACTGCGAGTGTGCGGAGACAGTTTTCGCTCTTATTGACGGCGCGGAAAAGGTCAACAACGTCTGCGCGGACGTGATCGGAGACGTATGCGGAGTTCTGTCGGGAGCTTGCGGAAGCGGGATTGCCTCGGCGATAGCGGCTGCGATCGGCATTTCTCCCGTCTTCCCGTCGATAGCCGTATCCGGTATGATTGCCGCGATCACGGTCGGAGGAAAAGCCGCGTTTAAGACGGTGGCGATACGCAACAGCGCCGAAATGGTTTTCTTTGCCGGAAAGGCGCTGACGTGGCTCAAAGGATCGCGAAGAGGAAAAAGGGAATGAAGATATTGCAGAAGATCGACGGACCCGCCGATCTCAAAAAACTCGATTTCACGCAGATGTACGATCTCGCGGCGGACGTGCGCGAGGTCATCGTTTCGACCGTTCTTGCCGGAGGAGGTCATCTTTCCTCCAATCTCGGCGTGGTCGAGACCGTCATCGCGATGCATTACGTTTTCGATTGTCCCGACGACAAATTCATATTCGACGTAGGTCACCAATGCTATACGCACAAGCTTCTCACCGGCAGAAGAGACGTATTCGGCACGCTGCGCCGTTTCGGCGGTATCTCCGGCTTTCCTCGACGTGAGGAAAGTCCTTACGACTGCGTAAATACCGGACACGCGTCCACGTCGCTCTCTTTCGCGTGCGGACTTGCGCGCGCCTGTCCGCAAAACCGCATCGTAGCTCTGATAGGCGACGGAGCGCTCACGGGCGGGCTCTCTTTCGAAGCGCTCAACGATATGGTCAGACTCGGCGGCAATCTCACCGTGATCGTCAACGACAACGAAATGTCCATCTCCGAAAACGTGGGACTCGTTCCCGGAGTATTGGCGGGGCTGAGATCGGATCCCGAAAAGGCGAGATCGTCTTTGAGAGCGCTCGGACTGGATTACATATACGTAAGCAACGGACACAGTATAGAGGCTTTGGTCGACGCTCTGCGCGCTTCCGAAAAAAGCGAAAGACCTTGCATAGTACACGTATCGACCGTAAAAGGCAAGGGGTATCCTCCCGCGGAAGCCGACAGCGAACGGTATCACGGATATTCTCATACCGTGAGCGCGGGCCGTGCATTCTCCGAGATATTCGGCGCAAAACTTGCCGATCTTGCCGATAAGCACGACGATATATACGCAGTGACCGCCGCTATGTCGGGGGGCACGGGACTCGACGTCTTCGCAAAGCGTCATCCGGACAGATTCGTCGACGTGGGCATTGCCGAAGCTCACGCCGTGTGCATGAGCGCGGGACTCGCTCTCGGCGGCAAAAAGCCGTACGTCGCAATATATTCGACGTTCTTGCAGCGCGCGTACGATCAGGTGATACACGACGTGTGTTTAGGCGATCTTCCCGTAACGCTCTGCGTGGACAGAAGCGGCATAGTTTCGGGCGACGGGGAGACCCATCAGGGGGTATACGACATCTCGTTCCTGCGCGAACTGCCCAATATGACGGTATTGTGCCCCAAAGACGGCGAAGAACTTTCCGCCGCTCTCGAATGGTCGGTATCTTTCGGGCATCCGCTGGCGATAAGATATCCCAAGGGAGAGCCTCCCGCCGTATACGGAACGCACACTCCGATAATTTTCGGGGCATGGGACTACGACGCGGACGAAGTCCTCTCCGCAGACAGGATCTTGCTGGCGTGCGGAGCGCAGAGCTGCGCCGTCGCTCAGACCGCGGTCAAAAAGTGCGCCGCGAAGGGCATAAAAGCGGCATACGTAAACGCAAGGTTTGCAAAGCCGCTCGATACGAAATTCCTCGATCTCGTGGACGACCGCAGGATCTATACGATAGAAGACGGCGTAAAAACGGGCGGTTTCGGCGAAGCGGTCCGCAGTTACTATGCCGACCGACAGAGCGACATATTCCCGAAGGTATCGGTCATGGGGTTCGACGACGGTCTTTATCCGATGGGCGGTGTAGACGACGTACTCGGCTATTGCAGGATGGATCCCCGATCGGTCGCCGAAGAGCTGTCAAAATGAGGCTCGACGCGTATCTCGCCGAAAATTTCGGGATCAGCCGCACGAGAGCCCGCCGCTATATCGAAGAAGGGCGCGTAAAGATCAACGGTATCGCAGCGGAAAAACAGTCTGCGGAAGTAAAGGCGGGCGATAATATTTCTCTTGCAGACGAAGGCGCTTTCGCCTCGCGCGGCGGGGACAAGCTCGAAAAGGCTTTGTCGGACTTTCGCGCCGACGTGTCGGGAGCCGTCTGCGTCGACATAGGCGCGTCCAACGGCGGTTTTACGGATTGTCTGCTGAGACGCGGCGCCGCTAAGGTCTACGCGGTGGACGTAGGAGAGTGCGCGCTTCCCGACAGGTTGAAAAACGATCCGAAAGTACGGGTGAAAGACAGGCTCAACGCTCGCTATATGACGAAAGAAGATATCGGCGAAGAGTGCGACGTGGTCACTGCGGACGTCAGTTTTATCTCTCTCAAACTCATCCTGCCGTCGGCGGCGGCGGTTTTGCGCGACGGAGGCACGGTCTACGCTTTGATCAAGCCGCAGTTCGAAGCGGGTAAAAGCGCTCTGTCCAAGCGCGGTATAGTGATTTCGGAAAAGATACGCAAAGCGGTGTTAGACGACATTGCGGATTTCGCCCGATCGGCGGGACTGATCGCGGAGGGCGTTTCCGTCGCGCCTATACGCAAAGGCAAAAACGTCGAATACGTGATGATGTTGAAAAAGGGAAAGTGAATCGCAGCCGAAGCTGCGTTTTTTTGTAACGTGTTTATGCAAAAACCGTTGAATATTCATACATAATATTATATAATATGCATATGAAAATAGGCGTTTACACCAATTTCGCAAAAGACCCACACGGAATGCTCGCGAAAAAATTTTGCGGGATACTGGCAAAGCGCGGGATCGAATGCGCTTTCTTTCACGGGGAAGGCGACGACCCCGGGC
>ERZ1090861.200-NODE-200-length-39833-cov-13.187742_pt1 | contig 39833 bp, 33 predicted proteins | sample MGYA00478482_ERZ1090861 | MGnify/ENA primary metagenome ERZ1090861 (study PRJEB33644, sample SAMEA5815744) | chicken gut metagenome | biome: Chicken; feature: Gastrointestinal Tract; material: Caecum | place: Ireland | collected 2019-01-01 | study: A study of the... | reverse complement strand
TGGGGTCTTGTAGAAAGTGAAAATGCCCGAAGAGGGTACGAATCATGGCCATATCTGGAACTCATCTTTCTATTTTGGGATGGGGGCTTTATAAAGTGCTGATAAAATGCCATCTTCCTATAAAGGCGTCGGGGATCTTTGCAGCCGTTGCTATGGTGTTTTATGGAGGACTGACAGGAAACCAGGCGGCAGCGGTGCGGGCAGTGATCATGTTTGGAGTTTCTGTCGGAGCTCTGCTGGGAAAACGTACTTATGACTTTCTTTCTGCTCTTTCTCTGGCGGCAATTCTGATTCTGGCAGAATCTCCTTTGTATTTGTACGACAGCAGTTTTCTCCTTTCTTTTGGGGCAATACTGGGACTGGCGGCTGTCCATCCTGTTCTTTTTCCGCCGAAAAGAAAAAGAAGCAGCAGAAACCTGACAGGGAGAATTCTATCAGGATTCGAACAGGGAGTCTGCTCCAGCATCTCTGTATGGAGTATTCTGCTTCCCATTACTTTGTATTTTTTTTGTGAACTGTCTGTCTGGGGATTTTTGGTAAATCTTCTTATATTGCCCACGGTGGGAATTCTGTTGATATCCGGATTGGCAGGAGGTATTTTGGGACTATTTCCGGCGGTGTTTCCGGGTCAGATAGTGGCTATACCGGGAATCGTCCTTATAGAGTCTTATATTCAGGGCGGAAAATTTCTTCAGGAATTGCCGGTTTTTCTGTGGATAACAGGGAGGCCCCAATTATGGCAGTGCGGGGTATACTATGGGATCCTTGCTCTGCTCTTATGGACGAAAAGTAGGATTCAAAAGCAGAATTCTGGAAAGAAAAAAATTCTTTTGAAAAAGGAATATATCCCCAAGTGGTTCCCGGCCGGATCTCTGGCTGCCTTGGGACTGAGCCTTTTTCTTTTATTTTTCCGTCCCTTGGAAGGAAGTCTGAAGGTCACTTTTTTAGATGTGGGCCAGGGAGACTGTGCATGTATACAGCAGGAACCTGGCAGATGCTACCTGATAGACGGTGGTAGCAGCTCGGTTTCTAAAGCCGGACAATACAGGATCCTTCCTTTTTTAAAGGAACAGGGGATCAGGCAGATCGACGGAATCTTTGTATCTCATATGGATGAAGACCATGTTAATGGGATTATGGAACTGCTGGAAATGAGCAGAGACAGGAAAACAGGGCTGAAGATAGACAGGCTCTTTCTCTCAAAATGTAAAGAGACAGAGAAACAAAGAGAAAAGCTGGAAAAGGCCGGGAAGGAGGCCGGAAGCCAGATTTTTTATATGAAAAAGGGCAGTGTTGTAAAGAAGGAAAATTTAAAGATCCTCTGCCTTTCTCCGGAAGAAGAAAATATAGAAAGCAATGAGGGGTCTCAGGCCCTTCTGGCAGAAGCAGAAGGCTTCTCTTTCCTGTTCACAGGGGATATTGAAGGAAGGGGAGAAGGGCAGCTTTTATCCATATGCCAAGAAGAAGGGATTACCTGCGATATTTTGAAAGTGGCTCACCATGGATCCAGGAACTCAACTTCAGAAGAACTTCTCAATGTGATCCGGCCTGAAGCTGCTGTTATTTCCTGCGGTGAAGATAATTTATATGGCCATCCTCATCAGGAACTGCTGAGAAGACTGGAAGACAGAAAAATACAGATCTTTCAGACAGAAAACACAGGGGCTGTTTCGATGGTGCTGGAGAAAGAAAAAATCCAGGTGTCTTTTCAGTATGGAAAATCCATGGTAGAATAGGACAGGAAAAACCTGAAAGGGAGCGCATAATGAAAAACTTACAGGAAGATATTAAAAATCATAATTTTAAAAAGGTGTATCTCCTTTGGGGAGAAGAAAAATATCTTTTGCAGCAGTATAGAAATAAGCTGGAGAAAGCCCTGGTTCCGGAGGGTGATACTATGAATTTTTCCCTTTTTCAGGGGAAAAAGACAGAACCCAGAGAGGTGATCGAGCTGGCAGAAACCATGCCTTTCTTTGCGGACAGAAGAGTGATTTTTCTGGAGGATACAGGATTCTTTAAAAATCAGTGCCAGGACCTCCCTGAATATATCGGGGAACTGCCGGATTATCTGTGTATGGTTTTTGTGGAAGATCAGGTAGATAAGCGCAGCCGTATGTACAAGGCTGTAAAAAAATATGGGAGTATTGTGGAATTTGGCCAGCAGGATTCCAGAACGCTTATACGATGGATATTGGGGATCCTGAAAAGAGAAGGGAAAAAGATTACCCAAAGGGACATGGAGTTATTTCTGGAGATGACAGGCACGGATATGGGGAATATAGAGAATGAGTTGGAAAAGCTTTTAAGCTATACCATGGGAAAAGAAGTGATCTCCGGGGAAGATATCCGGGCAGTCTGTACCAGTCAGATTTCCAATCATATTTTTGATATGCTTCGGGCTGTTACTGAAAAAAAGCAGAAAAAAGCCCTGGATCTGTACTATGATCTTCTTGCTCTGAAAGAGCCCCCCATGCGCATCTTATTTCTCCTGGCGAGACAGTTTAATCTGATCTGGCAGGTGAAAGAACTGGAGAAAGAAGGATATGATCAGAGCCGGATCGCCAAAAGAACAGGACTGCAGCCTTTTGTGGTGCGGAATTACAGCTCCTATGGAAGGCGGTACCGGGAGGAAGAGCTGGAAGGGATCGTTCAGGAGTGTGTGGATACGGAAGAAAAGGTAAAGACCGGACGGATTACAGATATTCTCAGTGTGGAGCTGCTCCTGATCAAATTCAGCAGCTGAAAAAAGAGTCTTCTGACTGATGACGGACAGCCAGAAGACTCTTTACTTTTATAGTCTATAAAAATTAGTTAAGTGTGTTTACGGCTTTTGCTAAGCGGGAAACTTTTCTTGCAGCATTATTTTTGTGATAAACGCCTTTTGTAGCAGCTTTATCAATTGTGGAAATTGCGTTCTTTAATGCAGCAGAAGCAGCTTCTTTATCCTTTGCAGCAACAGCAGCTTCTACTTTTTTGATAGAAGTTTTTACTGCTGATCTGATGGATTTATTTCTCTCAGCTTTTGTTCTGTTTACTAAGATTCTTTTCTTTGCAGATTTAATGTTAGCCAAAGTGTACACCTCCAAATGTGATCATTCAATTTATTTACTATTATACCTATATTTTTATCGGAGAAGACACGGAATACTCCGATATCACATGCTTTTTCATTCTAGTGTATTTGGAGAGAAATGTCAATACATAAAATCTTTGAAATTGCAAAAAATATGGAAAAACAGGCATAGAAAGGATGTTTTTTCATGGCAATGGGAAGAATTCATACAGACCTGGCATTGGAGACAAAAGAAAAATTTGAAGAGGATAATGTAGAGATCAGAGGAGTGGAGATCCAGGAGGATTATGATGAGAAAAAGGATATCCGGACGACTGTGGTAAAGATCAAAACAGAAAACGGGGCCAAAGCTATGGGGAGATCCCAGGGAGTCTATATTACCCTGGAAGCCCCCAACATGTCTGTGCCGGATGAGGACTACCACAGGGAGATATCCAAAGAGATCTCCCGACATGTAAAGGCCCTCCTTCCGGATAAGGAGGATCTCAGCGTGCTGGTGGTAGGCCTGGGAAACAGGGAAGTCACACCAGATGCTCTGGGGCCTGACGTAGTGGCAAATCTCCGAATTACCAGACATATCATTCATGAATACGGGATCCAGGGAATGGGAGAGGAGCATGCCCACAGTGTCAGCGGACTGGCACCGGGAGTTATGGCCCAGACAGGAATGGAAACTATGGAGATTATCAGAGGAGTGATGGAAGAGACAAGGCCGGATGTGATTATAGCTATTGATGCCCTTGCGGCCAGAAGTATCCGGAGACTGAATCGGACCATCCAGATCACAGATACAGGGATTCATCCAGGGTCAGGTGTAGGTAATCACAGGACCGGATTAAATAGAGAAACTCTTGGAACGAAGGTAATCGGGATTGGCGTTCCCACAGTGGTAGACGGGGCAACCATCGTTCATGATGCTATGGCTCACCTTTTAGATGCATTGGAAGAGGAAGAAAAGAAAGAATTTCTGGAGGAAATGATTGCCCCGTCGCTCCACAGCATGTTTGTTACACCTAAAGATGTAGATGAAACGGTAAAGCGTCTGGCGTATACGATTTCAGAAGGTCTGAATATGACCTTTACCCGGGGAAAGGCATAAATGAAAAGGATTGTCTCATATATAGATATGAGGTGATTGGGTGAAGAAAAAAGACGCTGCAAAAGCCGTTTCTGCTGTCATATGGATAGGTATGCTGGTTTTGGCCGGTTATATTGTGATAAAAGGACTTTCTCTGGATAAGAAAGTGGTGGAGAAAATCATGTATAATATGCAGCAGCAGGCGGTGGAAACCTATCTTCCGGCCGTAACCAGATCAGATCGGCAAAATAAGTCTTTTGCCTCCTGGATTCTGGAAAAAACCAAAGATCAGCTTCCGGGACTGGCTGCAGATGAACAGGATGTGCAGGCAAAGGAAGATGTAACTACCAGCGCCAGGATCGCAGAAGAAAATCAGGAATTCTTGAAACAGCGGCTTACTGAAGAAAACCAGGAAGCAGGCCCAGATGAGGATGGCCTGGAGATCACCGGTGGGGACACTCAAAAGGAGCAGAATAAAGATAGTGAGGAAGAACAGGAGAAAGATCCAGAAGCCGGAGAAGAGGAGTTAAAAAGTGCAGCGGTTTCCCAGGAGCGGGTACCGGTGACGGACATTTCCATGGAGCAGCTGCAGGACTTTGATTTTGTCCTCAGTAATTTTTATACGGTGGACAGCACTACCAGCATTACCAGCGACCAGCTTAATGCTCCGGAGCTGATACAGATGGATCTCAGAATGAAGACAGGCAATGATCAGCCTCAGATCCTGATCTATCATACCCATTCCCAGGAGGAATTTATCGATTCGGTTCCTGGGGATGCCTCCACCACAATTGTAGGGGTGGGAGATTATCTGACGAAAATACTAAAAGAAAATTATGGATATAATGTGCTCCATGTAACAGATACTTTTGATATTGTAGACGGAAAATTAGACAGAAATCAGGCATATAATTATGCCCAGGAACGTATCAGTCAGGTTCTGGAGGAGAATCCCAGCATAGAAGTGATCATTGATCTTCACAGGGATGGGGTGGCAGATAACCAGAGGCTGGTGACAGAGGTAAACGGAAAACAGACGGCCAAGGTCATGTTCTTTAACGGACTGAGCAGGACAAAACAAAACGGAGAGATCAGCTATCTGCCAAATCCCTACATTCAGGATAATCTGGCCTTCTCCCTTCAGATGATGCTGGCCTGTGAAAAGTATTATCCGGATTTTGCCAGGACTATTTACCTCAGAGGGTATCGGTATAATCTTCATCTGCGCCCGAAAACCCTGCTGGTGGAGTGCGGGGCACAGACCAATACAGTGGAAGAAGAGATGAATGCCATGGAGCCTCTGGCCGATGTGCTGAACAAGGTTTTGACAGGGACGTGAGTGCGGTCTTGACAAAGAAGAAAGCTTCGATGCTGGCAAATGTTATAGATATGTGCTATAGTGAATAAACAGATGATTGCCAACAGACAACAAAAGCAGGGCGGAGGATTTATGATAAAAGTTTTTTTATATAATACTAAAGACACACAGAAAACGGCATATATTTGGAATACATGGGCGGCAATGCTGAATTCCTTTCAGTCAGTGCTAATCTTGATGGTTATTTCCAGGATTGATCCGGTTACGGATGCAGGAGTATTCACCATCGCATTTGCTATCGGAAATCTCATGCTGACCATTGGCCAGTATGGTATTCGGCAATTCCAGGTTTCTGATGTGCAGGAAAAATATAGCTTCAGAGAGTATGTGGGGGTCAGAGTCATTACCAGCTGCCTGATGGTGATTGTTTCCTTTTTTTATGTGGGAATACATTATTATACCGGGGCATATGACTTTGAAAAAAGTATTGCAGTTTTTCTCATTTGCCTCTCTAAGACGATTGATTCCGTAGAAGATGTTTTTCAGGGACGCCTGCAGCAAAGAGAACGGCTGGATATTGGGGCAAAAGCTATGACGGTTCGGCTTCTGGGATATATTATTACCTTTATTTCGTCCTATTTATTGACAGAAAACCTGATCACAGCTTCTTTACTTGCACTTTTGGTTTCCCTGTTTCTCTGCCTGGTCTTAAATGGGACGGCAATCAGGAACTTTGAATCTACGGTTGTTGCATGGGAAGGAAGAAATGTAAAGTATATGTTTATCGAATGCTTCCCTCTTTTCCTTGCTGCCTATCTGGTGATCTATATAGGCAATGCGCCGAAATATGCCATTGACGCTGTGCTCAGCAGTCAGGAACAGGCCTGCTTTAACTATATTTTTATGCCAGTCTTTGTTATCGGCTTATTAAGCAGATTTATTTACCAGCCTATGATCGGAAAAATGGCACTTCTCTGGCACAAAGGAGAATTAGGAAAGTTCTTATCTATGGTAGCGAAACAGAGTGCTATTATGATCGGACTTACAGTTTTCGTTTTGATAGGAGGCTTTTTGTTGGGAATCCCGGCATTGTCTATCGTATATGGAGTGAATCTGACAGGGTATAAGGCAGAGCTGATGGTCCTTCTTTTGGGTGGTGGATTTTTGGCTTATACCAGCTTTTATCAAATGGTTCTGACGGTGATCAGAAGGCAGAACTGGCTGATTGCCGGTTATCTGCTGGGGTATGTACTGTTTCTGCTTCTGGGCAGATGGACTGTGGAGCAGGGGGGGATTCTGGGAGTTTCCGTATTTTATACGATTGTAGTGGCGGTTATTGCAGTATATTTTGCCATGGTGATACTCTGGGGCTATAAAGTCAGAAAAAAACAGATGAAAAGTACATAAAGATAAGAAAAATGATGAGAAAACATATCAGATTTTGAATTGAAAAGAAGGATTGCATATGCTATAATCAAAAGGATATATTACAGAGAAATATCCAGAGTGTTACAAAGGAGTAAACAGAAATGAAATTGATCATTCAAATACCCTGTTATAATGAGGCGGAAACTTTAGAGATAGCCTTGAATGATCTGCCAAAGCATATTGACGGGATAGATGAGATTGAATATCTGATCATTAATGATGGGAGTCAGGACAATACAGTAGAAGTGGCCAAAAGATGGGGCGTCCATTACGTAGTGAATTTTAAGTCGAATAAAGGTCTTGCAAGAGGATTTATGGCGGGATTGGATGCATGCCTGAGAAATGGGGCAGATATTATTGTGAATACAGATGCGGATAATCAATACTGCGGAGATGACATTGAAAAATTAGTCCGTCCAATTTTAGAGGGAAAAACAGATATTGTTATAGGCGAGCGCCCTATTGATCAGACAGAGCATTTTTCTCCTCTGAAAAAGAAACTGCAGCATATTGGCAGCTGGACCGTGCGGGTAGCCTCCCATACAGATATACCGGATGCACCCAGTGGATTCAGAGCTTTGAGCAGGGCGGCTGCATTGAAAATGAATGTTGTAAACGAATATACGTACACATTGGAAACCATCGTCCAGGCAGGAAGAAATAAGATGGCGATTACTTCCGTGTCGATCAGAACCAACCCGGAGTTGAGAAAGTCCAGATTGTTTAACAGCATGTTCGGATATATAAAAAAATCGGTCCTGACCATTATCAGGGCTTTCATGATGTATAAACCCCTACGGTTTTTCAGTATTATAGGGGGGATTGTGTTCGGCGTCGGTCTTATTATCGGGCTGCGGTTCCTGATTTTTCTGCTCATGGGAAACAGTGCAGGACATGTCCAGTCCCTGATCCTGGCAAGCACCTTGATGATCCTGGGATTTCAGACCATTATTTCAGGACTTTTGGCGGATCTGATTGCATCGAACCGAAAGATTCTGGAAGATACCCAGGAAAGAGTCCGCAGACTGGACTATGGGTCTGAAAAGCATTGGAAAGAAACAGAACAAGAAAAAGAAGCAGAGAAATAAAGCCTGATCCAAGAGAGGATATAGATGTTTGAAGAACTGAAAAATAAAAAGGTCCTTTTTATTACCACAAAAAATTTAGATTATTTAAGAAACACTCAAGAAATCCGTCAACTGAAAGAAAAGACGGATTTTCTTTCAGTTATAGGTGCAAAGGATAAAAGCTATCCAAAGCGGCTGCTAAAGGTATATGGGAAGCTGCTTACCACATCCTGTAAGGGATATGACGGGGTTTTTGTGGGATTTTCTCCCCAGTTAGTGGTACCTTTCTTTAAATGGAAATTTAGAAAAAATAAGCTTTATATAGATTTTTTTATTTCAATGTATGATACACTGGCATTTGACAGGAAAAAATGCAAACCGGAATCTTTATTCGGAAAGCTCCTGGCCTGGTTTGATAGAAAGACTCTGAAAGAAGCTGATGGGATTATTGCGGATACCTGGGCACATGCGAAATATTTTGAAGAGGAATTCGGAGCAGACCCCGAAAAGATACAGGTGATGTACCTGGAAGCAGACAAGAGTATTTACTATCCCCATAGGGTAGAAAAGCCTGCCCAGGCGAAAGGAAAGTATACCGTTTTATATTTTGGGAGCGTACTTCCTCTTCAGGGTGTGGATATTGTGCTGGAGGCAGCAGAAATCTTAAAGGACAGAGAGGATATCTGCTTCTATATCATCGGTCCCATAGGAGAAAAAATGGCAAAACCTTCCGGTTCAAACATACATTATATTCAGTGGCTCAGTCAGGACAAACTTTCAGACTATATCGCCTTTTCGGATTTATGTCTGGCGGGACATTTTAACAAGGAGATCAATAAGGCAAAGAGGACCATTCCCGGTAAAGCCTATATCTATCGTGCCATGGAGAAACCTGTGATTTTGGGAGAAAATCCTGCGAATCATGAATTGTATTCAGAAGAGGATCCGGGAATAAATTTTGTTGAAATGGGAAGCGGGAAGAAGCTGGCAGAGAAGATTTTGGAATGCATGGACAGATGGAGCAGACAATGAGTAAGAAAAAATGGGTATCTTTTTTTAAAAAGTATGGTGCAATGATTATAGGAATAGTTTGTACGGTTCTGTTTTTGTACTCTGAAAATATCTTCGGAGAATATCAGCTGTCTTTTACAAACTTAATGTACGAATCTTCTCCATGGAATACCCTTGGAGTGACGACAGACGGTCCAGTGCTGTCTGATGTAATAGATTCTTTTACCACAGAACTATATACCACCATTAAAGATGGCAGTATTGGCGGGCTATGGGATCCGGATATAGCTTTGGGAGCGGAAAGCAATATATCCAGCTGGCTATATCCTTTAAACTATCTATATATACTTCCCCTTCATATTGCCACAGTATTAAGAACAGGCGCTGAGTTTTTAATTGCCTTCTTCGGCATGTATTTTTTTATAAGAAGTCTGGACTGCAAAAAGTTTCCTGCGGCAATTGCAGGGGTCACTTATTGTTTCTCTTCGGTTATCGTAATGTGGCTGGGATGGCAGCACAGCGATGTGGCGGCTCTGGCTCCTTTTGCCTTTTTCTTTTTTGAAAAATTTTTAAAAACCATAAAAATAAAATATTGTTTTGGATTGATCTTAACCGTCTATTTTATGCTGGTGGCAGGGATGCCTACCTATGCTGCATACTTTCTGTATATTTTAGCTGCATATGTATTTTTCAGAACAATATGGATATACAGGAAAGAAGGGAGAAAGATTTTCCTCATATTTGCTGCAGTGTTTATAGCAGTATTGCTTGCTGTTGTCTGCAGTCTGCCTTATACGGGATCCCTTCTCTCCAGTGTGGGTGCAAATGGATATGCGGGGGCAAGGACAGGAAGAGCAGGGGAGGTCCTTCCTTGGGAATATCTCTCTTCTATGGTGCTGCCGTATATCAGAATTTCGTCGGAGTTTCACATGAATGAATCTACGATTTATGTGGGCCTGGCAGCAATACTGGTTTTCTTTTTCAGCTTTCTGAATTTTAAAAAGAAGAAAAATTCTAAGTTTTGGCTGATCTCTCTGCTGGTTATATTTCTGCTTATCTTTACACACGTATTTGACAGCGTTTATAAGCTGCTCCCCGCAGTGAATACTTCTTCCAAATTCAGGATTATTACATTATTCAATTTTTCCGGTGCAGTGGTACTGGGCCTCAATCTGCAGGATATTGCTGAAAACAGGGAGTACTATCTGAAACATAAAATCCGGTATTTTTTCTGTTTACTGCTGGGTGCAGGGGCCTTATGCTATGGCTGTATATGGACCTACCTGAGGGAAAGTGCAGACGAGTACTATGAAGACTATAAAATATATATCATTACTGCTACAATCTTATTTTTGCTGCTGGCCGCAGTTCTGATACGAAAAATTAAAATGTCTTTGATCATGACACTGTTGTGTACAGCTGTTATCTTCAATATGGCATCTTTTGCAAAAGATTATTTTCCGGAAGTTGAAAAAGGTACGGCCGATATTCCGGAGGCTACCGATACCATAGAATATCTTCAGAACAATACAGAGTATGAAAGGATTGCGGCAACCGGTTCCTGGACACTTTTTCCGAATACAGGAGTATATTATGGTTTAGATGATATAAGAGGCCACAATTTCGTGTTTACTAATGAAGATATGAAAACATATTATACTGCCTTGGCCGGAGAAGAAGGACTGGACAGCCCTACAAGATTTATTCTTCCAACAGAAAATGTCAGCTGCATAAATGAAAATCTTTTAAAATATCTGGGAACCAAATACCTGGTGATTGCAAATGAGCATGCAGGAGACTATAGCCTTCCCGGTTTTTTGTCTCGGGACAATGAACTGGAACAGGAAATCCAGTTCCGGGAGGATTCACCTCAGGCCATACGGCTGCTGGCAGGAACATATCAGGCGCAGTATGAAGCAGGAGACAGGTGTATTTTGGAGATCCTGGAAAAAGACACAGGAGACTGTGTTTACCGGAATTCATATGATATGCGGAACATTCGGGACAATACGTCATTTCTCATGGAACTGGACGGCAACACTCTGAAGAAAGATACCGTATATATCCTCAGAATTACTACCAATACTTCTGAAGAAAAACCCCTTACATTTTATCTGGATAAGGATAACTGGAAACTTCCAAATGCATATTATAATGATTCAGAGGCAGAGGCGCCTTTGGCTGTGGAAATCTTTGAAAAAGATGACTATATAGGAGAGGACGGTCTGGTGTCCAAAGAGCTGGAGGAATATACGGACAGGGTAGAACTGGCTGATGCAATCGAAGTATATGACAGTGAAGAAAAAGTTCTCAGGCGGATGGAAGATTCTTTTGACAAAAACACGGTGTTTATAGAGAGGACAGAGGCAGAGAAGATTTCTTCCTGGAGTAAGATCGGCACAGTGACAGAAAATGATCAGGCGGTGATCACAGAGCATGAAGATGATCGTGTGGTGGTGGAAGTCACCGCCGGCACACCTAAGATCTTAATGTTGAATGAGTATTATGACTCTGACTGGAAGGTTTATGTAAATGGGGAAGAACAGGAACTTATAAAATGCAATTACCTTTTTAGAGGTGTGGAGGTTCCTGAAGGTCAGTGCACAGTAGAATTCCGGTATGAGCCCACCGCTCAGTATTTTCTTTTTGCGCTGAGCTGCGGAAGTCTGACAGTGATTGTGATACTGGCAGGGCTTTCTATACCTATACAGAAAGGGATAGACCGAAAGATTTTGAAGAAAGGAAGAGGCAAATGAAAATAACAGTAGCAGGAACAGGATATGTGGGACTGGTAACAGGTGTTTGTCTCGCAGAGCACAAACACGAAGTTACATGTGTAGATGTGGATGAAAAGAAAATAGAAAAAATGCAGCAGGGGATTTCGCCTATTTACGAAAAGGGACTCCCCGAGCTGATGAAAAAAAATATGGACAGGCTCACGTTTACTACAGATTATAAAAAGGCATATGCAGATGCAGAGGTGATTTTTATAGGTGTAGGCACTCCGGAAAAGGTAGACGGTTCTGCAAATCTGAAATATGTCTATACAGTGGCAAAGCAGATCGCAGAGTCTGTAGAAAGAGATTGTGTGGTGGTCGTCAAATCTACAGTACCTATCGGTACCAATGATAAGATAGAAAATTATATAAGAGAACATCTCACCCATCCGGTGGAAATTGATTGTGTATCTAATCCCGAATTCCTTTCCCAGGGAACCGCAGTGAGAGATACCCTTCATGCAGCAAGGATCATTATCGGGGCAGAGAAGGAAAAAGCAGGAAATGTACTGATGAAAGTCTACGAAGACTTTGAAGCCCCAAAAATCCTTACCAACAGAAGAAGTGCTGAAATGATCAAATATGCTTCCAATGATTTTCTGGCCTTGAAGATATCTTATGTAAACGAAATTGCAAATTTTTGTGAGACCGTAGGCGCAGATATCGAAGATGTAGCAAAAGGAATGGGAATGGATGAAAGAATCGGAAATAAATTTCTGAAAGCAGGAATCGGATATGGCGGCTCCTGCTTCCCAAAAGACACGAAAGCTCTTCACTGGCTGGGCAACTATTATGACAAGGAATTTAAGACGATCAAAGCGGCAATAGAGGTCAATGATAATCAAAAACTGAAACTGATTAAAAAAGCAAGACAATACTACAGTTCTCTGGAGGGACTAACAGTGGCTGTACTGGGTCTTACCTTTAAGCCGGGAACAAATGACCTGCGGGAAGCACCATCGATTATCAACGTGGGAATACTGCTGGATGACGGTGCAGCAGTAAAGGCTTATGACCCGGTGGCTGAAGCAGAATTTGACAGGCTGTATCCGGGAAAGATAAAATATTGCGAATCACCGGAGCAGGCCCTGGAGGAGGCTGATCTGTGTATGATTTTTACAGAATGGGAAGAAATTAAAAACCTTACTCCCCAGATGTTCTGCAATAGAATGAAAAAACCGGTGATTTTGGATGGGAGAAATTGTTTTCAGATAAAAGAGTTTGAAAAACTGCCTTTGATATATGATTCTATTGGACGCAGAACAGTCCGGAACATATAAGCACATAAGAAACTGACTAGGAGGAATATTTATGCCTGCAATAGACCAGAGCAAAATTCGTAATTTTTGTATTATTGCACATATAGATCATGGAAAGTCTACCCTTGCAGACCGTATCATAGAAAGAACCGGTTTGCTGACAGAAAGGGAGATGCAGTCACAGGTCCTGGATAATATGGATCTGGAAAGAGAGCGGGGAATCACCATTAAATCTCAGGCTGTACGTACTGTGTATAAAGCAAAAGATGGTGAAGAATATATTTTTAACCTGATCGATACGCCGGGACATGTAGATTTTAACTATGAAGTGTCCAGAAGTCTGGCAGCCTGTGACGGAGCTATACTGGTGGTGGACGCTGCCCAGGGGATCGAAGCGCAGACTCTGGCAAATGTTTATCTTGCCCTGGACCATGATCTGGATGTGTTTCCGGTGATCAATAAGATTGATCTGCCCAGCGCAGAGCCGGAGAGGGTGATCAACGAGATCGAGGATGTGATCGGAATCGAAGCCCAGGATGCGCCCCGGATCTCAGCCAAGACAGGACTGAATATTGACGAGGTGCTGGAACAGATTGTGGAGAAAGTGCCGGCTCCTAAGGGCAGCCCGGAGAATCCCCTTCAAGCCCTGATTTTTGATTCGGTTTATGATTCCTACAGAGGTGTGATTGTCTTCTGCAGGATCATGGAAGGCAGAGTGAAAAAGGGAACGAAAATCCGGATGATGGCCACAGGAGCTGTAGAAGAAGTGGTGGAAGTAGGCTATTTCGGCGCCGGGCAGCTGATTCCCTGCGAGGAGCTGACGGCGGGAATGGTAGGATATATTACCGCCAGCATTAAAAATGTGAAGGATACCCGTGTGGGAGACACGATCACAGACGAGGAAAATCCCTGTGCCCAGCCTCTGCCGGGATATAAAAAGGTAAATCCCATGGTATTCTGCGGTGTATATCCGGCTGATGGAGCTAAGTATGAGGATCTGCGGGATGCCCTGGAAAAGCTCCAGCTTAACGATGCCTCCCTGTTTTTTGAACCAGAGACCTCCATTGCCCTGGGATTTGGATTCCGCTGCGGTTTTCTGGGACTTCTCCATCTGGAGATCATTCAGGAAAGACTGGAGAGAGAATACAATCTGGATCTGGTAACTACGGCTCCAGGTGTTGTTTACAAAGTTCATAAGACAAATGGAGAAGTGATGGATCTGACCAATCCTTCCAATCTGCCGGATCCTTCGGAAATTGATTATATGGAAGAGCCTATGGTGAAGGCGGAAATCATGGTCACAACAGATTATATCGGCCCGATTATGGAACTGTGCCAGGAGAGAAGAGGCCAGTATCAGGGAATGGAATATATGGAGACCACCAGAGCTCTGCTCCACTACCATCTGCCTCTGAATGAGATCATCTACGACTTTTTTGATGCACTGAAATCCCGGTCAAGAGGCTATGCTTCTTTTGACTATGAAATGCTGGGATATGAGCAAAGCGACCTGGTGAAACTGGACATCCTGGTAAATAAAGAAGAGGTAGATGCCCTTTCCTTTATTGTATTTGCAGGATCTGCCTATGACAGGGGAAGGAAAATGTGCGAGAAGCTGAAGGAAGAAATCCCCAGACAGCTTTTTGAAATTCCCATTCAGGCAGCTGTGGGAAGTAAGATCATTGCCAGAGAAACTGTGAAAGCCTTGCGGAAAGATGTGCTTGCCAAATGTTACGGCGGCGATATTTCCCGTAAGAGAAAGCTGTTGGAGAAACAGAAAGAGGGCAAAAAGCGAATGCGCCAGATCGGAAATGTAGAAATTCCCCAGAAGGCCTTTATGAGCGTGCTAAAGCTGGATGATAAATAGATTCCGGGAGAATGGCAATGAAAAAAGATTTGGGATTGTATATCCATATTCCTTTTTGTGTAAAGAAATGTGCATACTGTGACTTCCTTTCCTGGAGCGGGGATAAAGAGCAGAGAGTGGATTATGTCCGGGCTTTGGAGCAGGAGATCCTCAGTTATAAAAATTTTGCAGAAGATTATCAGGTTTCCACCCTTTACTTCGGAGGAGGAACACCTTCCGTTCTGGAAGGCGAACTGCTGGAGCGGATCATGGAAGCAATCCGCCGGACATTTCAGATAGAGGAAAAAGCAGAGGTCACCCTGGAAATGAACCCGGGAACCGCTTTAAAAGAGAAGCTGGAATTGTATAAGAAGTTGGGAATCAATCGGCTGAGCATGGGAATCCAGTCTGTGAAAAATGAAAATCTGAAGCTGCTGGGAAGGATTCACACTTATGAAGATTTTCTGGAAAGCTACTGTATGGCCAGAGAAGCAGGATTCGACAATCTCAGCGGAGATCTTATTTCTTCTCTGCCGGGACAGACATTGGCGGAATGGAAAGAAGAACTGGAAATTCTGATGGAAACTCCTCTGGAACATGTTTCCGTTTATCAACTGATCATTGAAGAGGGAACAGAGTTTTATAAAAAGTACGGAGAATGTGAAGAACTTCTGCCTGATGAGGAGACCAGCAGGGAAATTTATCTGTGGACAGGAAAATATTTAAAGAGCCGGGGATTTGAACAATACGAGATTTCTAATTACGCCAGAGAAGGAAAGCAGTCCGCCCATAACCTGCGTTACTGGGAGAGAAAAGATTATCTGGGCCTGGGGCTGGGAGGGGCATCTATGATCCGCAATATGCGGATGTCCAATACACGGGACTGGGATAAGTATATGGCGTATTGCCGGGATCCGGGGAAAATCCGGGAAGAGGTGGAAGTTCTGGAAGAATCTGGCCAGATGGAGGAATTTATGTTTCTGGGTCTTCGTAAAACAAGGGGGATATCGAAAAAAGAATTCCGCAGGACTTTTGGAAAGGACATAGATCTGGTTTATGAGAAAACTCTGGAAAAATATCTGAAAAACGGTATGTTGCAGGAGTCGGGAGACAGGATCTTTCTTTCGGAGGAAGGGATCCTGCTGAGCAATCAGGTATTTGCGGATTTTCTGTTTGATGGATAAATATTTTTCGGAAAATTCCGGAGAAATAGTTCTTCATAGAATTTTAATAAATGTTTATAGCTTTCTACTGGATTTCTTCTTCTGAATATGTCAGAATAAGAAAAGAGTAAATTGAGTGGAGGGTACTATGAATATATTATTTTTTCTTACCCCCAAGGAAGACGTTACATATATACATGATTCTTATACTCTGGGACAGACATTGGAAAAGATGGAGGAGCACAAATTTTCCTGCATTCCGATCATAAATGATAGAGGAAAATATGTAGGAACCCTAACGGAAGGAGATATGCTCTGGGGGTTGAGAAACCGCAGTTCTCTGAATATGAAAGCTGCCGAGGAGGTTCCCATTACTTCTTTTAAGAGACGGGCGGATTATGCTCCCATCAGAGTGGACTCCGACATGGAAGATCTGATGGAGAAAGCTATGCGGCAAAATTTTGTTCCGGTTGTAGATGACCAGAAGAATTTTATCGGAATTGTGACCAGAAGAGATATCATGCAGTATATATGTTCTTCCTGCGGTAAGGAACCTAAGGAAAAGTAGATGGGATAAGGGCTGCCTTCGGGCAGCCCTGTTTTTGGCTAACAGGAAACTTTGTTCCCTGTTAATCAAGATGCTCCTCAGGATGCCATTTATTCTATAAAACAGAACAAATGTTTGAAAGACAGAGATATTTGTGCTATACTGGTACAGCGTATTATATGCAACCCACACATCGTGCTTTATAGTATAATGGGCGGGAAGGATCAGATAATAGAAAGAAAAGACAAAAAGATAGTGAGGAATGGATATGGCAGTGAAAATGCAGCCCAGACAATTTATAAAAATAAGAGGGGCCAATGAGAATAATCTGAAAAATCTGGATGTGGATATTCCCAGAAACGAGCTGGTGGTGCTGACCGGGCTCAGCGGTTCCGGAAAAAGTTCTCTGGCATTTGACACCATTTATGCAGAGGGACAGAGAAGGTATATGGAATCGCTTTCTTCTTATGCCCGGCAGTTTTTGGGGCAGATGGAAAAACCGGATGTGGAAAGTATAGAAGGTCTGTCCCCGGCGATCTCCATTGATCAGAAATCCACCAATCGAAATCCACGTTCTACTGTAGGAACTGTTACGGAAATCTATGATTATTTCCGTCTTCTCTATGCCAGGATCGGTATCCCCCACTGCCCGAAATGCGGCCGGGAGATCAAAAAGCAGACCGTAGATCAGATGGTGGACCAGATCATGAAGCTTCCGGAGCGGACCAGGATCCAGCTTCTTGCACCAGTAGTGAGAGGCCGCAAGGGAACCCATGCCAAACTTCTGGAACAGGCCAGGAAAAGCGGATATGTGAGAGTTCAGATAGATGGGAATCTTTATGAACTCAGCGAAGAGATCCAGTTAGATAAGAATAAAAAGCATAATATAGAAATCGTAGTGGACCGTTTGATCGTGAAAGAGGGGATCGAAAAACGTCTGACAGATTCTATTGAGACAGTACTGAATCTGGCAGAGGGACGCCTGATGGTAGATACTATGGATGGAAATATTCAGAATTTCAGCCAGAGCTTTGCCTGCCCGGACTGCGGGATCAGTATTGATGAGATCGAACCCCGGAGCTTTTCCTTTAATAATCCTTTTGGAGCCTGCCCTTCCTGTTTCGGACTGGGATATAAAATGGAATTTGATGTAGATCTGATGATTCCGGACAAAAGCCTGAGCATACAGCAGGGAGCCATTACTGTTCTGGGATGGCAGTCCTGTACGGACAAAGGAAGTTTTACCAGAGCGATCCTGGATGCCCTTGCAGAAGAGTACGGTTTTGACCTGGATACACCTTTTGAACAATATCCAAAAAAGATCCAGGATATTCTGATTTACGGAACGAACGGACATGAGGTGAAGGTACGATATAAAGGACAGAGAGGAGAAGGGGTCTATGATGTGGCCTTTGAAGGGCTGGTCAAAAATGTGGAGAGACGCTACCGGGAGACCGGTTCGGATTCTATGAAGCAGGAGTATGAGACTTTTATGAGGATTACCCCCTGTCCTGCCTGTAAAGGGCAGCGGCTGAAACCGGAAGCTCTGGCTGTAACCGTGGGGGATAAGAACATTTATGAAGTGACTTCTCTTTCTATCAGCAGTCTTAAGGAGTTTATGGATAAATTGGAATTAACCCCTGCCCAGGAAATGATCGGGGAGCAGGTGTTGAAAGAAATCCGGGCCAGAGTGCAATTCCTGGTCAATGTAGGATTGGAGTATCTTACTCTATCAAGGGCCACAGGTACCCTTTCCGGGGGAGAAGCTCAGAGGATCCGTCTGGCTACCCAGATTGGTTCCGGACTGGTAGGCGTGGCCTATATCCTGGATGAGCCAAGTATCGGCCTTCATCAGAGAGATAATGATAAACTGCTGGATACCCTGAAACATCTCCGGGATCTGGGGAATTCCCTGATTGTGGTGGAACATGACGAAGATACTATGAGAGCAGCAGACTGTATCGTGGATATTGGTCCTGGCGCAGGAGAACACGGAGGGCAACTGGTGGCTATCGGAACTGCGGAAGAGATTATGAAGAATCCCAATTCTATTACCGGCCAGTATTTAAGCGGAAAGAAAAAAATCCCTGTGCCTTCAGAGAGAAGAAAACCTGCAGGTTTTCTGATCGTGCGAAAAGCAGCGGAGAACAATTTGAAAAATATAGATGTAAAGATTCCCCTGGGAGTTATGACCTGTGTCACCGGTGTGTCCGGTTCCGGAAAAAGTTCCCTGGTCAATGAGATCTTATATAAAAGTCTGGCCAGAAAACTGAACCGGGCCAGAACGATTCCGGGAAAGCATAAATGTATTGAAGGGGTAGAACAGCTTGACAAGGTGATCAATATCGATCAGTCTCCTATTGGAAGAACTCCCCGTTCCAATCCGGCTACTTATACAGGCGTCTTCGATCAGATACGTGATCTTTTTGCAGCTACAGCCGATGCAAAAGCCAGGGGATACAAGAAAGGAAGATTCAGTTTTAATGTCAAAGGAGGCAGATGTGAAGCCTGCAGCGGCGACGGTATTTTAAAGATTGAAATGCATTTTCTGCCGGACGTTTATGTTCCCTGTGAAGTATGTCATGGAAAAAGGTATAACAGAGAAACACTTGAGGTAAAATATAAGGGGAAAAATATTTATGATGTGTTGAACATGACGGTGGAAGAAGCACTGGAATTTTTTGACCATGTGCCGTCTATTAAACGAAAAATCCAGACCTTATATGATGTAGGGCTTTCCTATATTAAACTGGGACAGCCTTCTACAGAACTTTCCGGCGGAGAGGCACAGCGCATCAAGCTGGCCACGGAGCTGAGTAAAAGAGGTACGGGAAAGACGATCTATATCCTGGATGAACCGACTACAGGGCTGCATTTTGCAGATGTGCACAAACTTATAGAAATTCTCCGGAGGCTGGCAGAAGGCGGAAATACCGTAGTGGTTATTGAACATAATCTGGATGTGATCAAGACAGCAGATTATATTATCGACATCGGTCCGGAAGGCGGCGATAAAGGGGGAACGGTGATCGCCAGCGGAACCCCCGAAGAAGTCGCGGCCAATCCGGTCTCCTATACAGGTCGTTATGTGTCAAAATATTTGAGATGATTGCCCCTTTTCAACAGGGGATAAGTCGGATATAATAAATGTTGACTTGGAGCTGTCCCATGAAATACTTTCGATTTGATTCATGGGACAGCTCCTATGAAGCGAAGTTTAGAAAGGGGCAGTGTTATTAATGGCAGCTTCAGATATCGGGATCGATTTAGGCACGGCCAGTATACTGGTATACGCAAAAGGAAAAGGGATTGTGCTCAAGGAGCCTTCTGTAGTCGCATATGATAAGGACAGCAATAAGATCAGAGCTGTAGGAGAAGAAGCTCGTCAGATGATAGGAAGGACCCCGGGAAATATTGTAGCAGTGCGTCCTCTGCGCCAGGGAGTGATCTCTGATTTTGAGGTCACAGAAAAAATGTTGAAATATTTTATCTCAAAAGCTATAGGAAAAAGGGCTTTTCGGAAACCCCGGATCAGTATCTGTGCCCCCAGTGGAATTACGGAAGTAGAAAAAAAGGCTGTGGAAGAGGCGACTTATCAGGCGGGGGCCAGGGAAGTCTCTATTATTGAAGAGCCCATTGCGGCAGCTATAGGAGCAGGGATCGATATTACAAAGCCTTTTGGAAATATGATCGTGGATATAGGTGGAGGAACTACCGATGTGGCAGTGATCTCCCTTGGAGGAACCGTAGTTTCCACTTCCATTAAAGTGGCTGGAGATAATTTTGATGAGGCCATCATGCGTTATGTGAGAAAAATGCATAATTTGATGATCGGAGAACGAACAGCCGAGGACATTAAGATTCAGATCGGCACAGTCTATTCTCTTCCGGAACCAAAATCTATGGAAGTAAAAGGAAGAGATACTATTACCGGACTTCCCAAGAGCATTACTGTAACATCTGAAGAAATTCGGGAGGCTCTGAAAGATGCAGCCACCCAGATTATGGAAACAATCCACAGTATCCTGGAGAAAACTCCTCCGGAACTTGCTGCCGATGTAGCAGAAAGAGGAATTGTTCTTACCGGAGGAGGAGCTCTTCTCGGCGGTCTGGAACAGCTTATCGAAGAGGAAACGGGAATCAATACAGTGGTGGCAGAGGAACCTGCCCTGGCTGTTGCTATAGGAACCGGTCAGTATATGGAACTTATGAGCAAGATGAATGAAAGGTAAAAGAAGATAGTACGGAAGGTAAAAATTGTGGAAGAGACAATCGAGGGATATGTGGATCATATCATATTTCAGAATCGTGACAATGGATACACGGTAGCCTGCCTGGTTTCCCAGGGAGAGGAGATTACCTGTGTAGGAAACTTCCGGTTTCTCAGTGAAGGAGAGACCATACGGGCCAAAGGGACTTATACAAGACATCCTTCTTACGGCAGACAGTTTTCGGTGAATTCCTATGAGTCTGTGATCCCTCAGGATTCTCTGGCAATGGAGCGGTATCTGGGATCGGGAGCCATTAAAGGTATTGGAGCGGCTCTTGCTGCCAGGATCGTCAGAAAATTCGGGGACGATACTCTTCGGATCATTGAGGAAGAACCGGAAAGACTGGCGGAAGTAAAGGGGATCAGCGAGAAAAAGGCCAGGGAGATTGCTGACCAGGTGGAAGAGAAGGCAGATATGCGGAAGGCCATGATGTTTCTGCAGCAGTATGGGATCACCCAGGCGCTGGGTATGAAGATCTACCGACAGTATGGCCAGGAGATGTATGGTGTACTGAAAGAAAATCCTTATAAAATGGCAGAGGACATTCCTGGGGTGGGCTTCAAGATTGCTGATGAGATTGCCGCCAGGATCGGGATCCATACAGATTCCGATTACCGCATTCGAAGCGGTATTTTATACATATTGCTTCAGGCCTCCGGAGAAGGTCATGTCTACCTGCCAAAGGAAGTACTGCTCAAGAGAGCCCGGGATTTGCTGGGGGTGGAGCAGGAATATATGGAAAAACATTTAATGGACCTGTCCATTGAAAGAAAGATCGTAATCCGGGAGATCAGACAAGATGAAGAACCGGTGCAGACAGCGGTATACGCAGCCTCATACTATCAGGTAGAACTTCATGTGGCCCAGATGCTCCACGCATTGAATCTACAGGATACAGCAAGAGAAGATATCCTGGAAGAAAAGATAGAGCGGATCCAGAGAGGTACAGGAGTAGTGCTGGATGAGAAGCAGAAAGAAGCTGTAAGGGAGGCGGTGAAGAACGGTCTTCTGATCATCACCGGAGGTCCGGGAACCGGTAAGACGACTACCATCAATGCGATCATCCGGTATTTTGAGATGGAAGATCTGGATATCTGTTTGGCAGCTCCTACAGGAAGGGCAGCCAAAAGAATGACAGAGACCAGCGGATATGAAGCAAAGACTATTCATCGTCTGCTGGAACTGAGCGGGGGCCCCGAGCAGGCCCAGGAGCATGTAAGATTTGAGCGGAACGCCCAGAATCCTCTGGAGGCAGATGTGATCATTATTGATGAAATGTCTATGGTGGATATCTTTTTAATGCATGCACTCCTTTCTGCGGTAGTTTCCGGTACCCGCCTGATCCTGGTGGGAGATGTGAATCAGCTTCCCAGCGTAGGACCGGGAAGTGTGTTGAAAGATATTATTGCCTCCGGCTGTTTTCCCGTTGTAGAATTGGTAAAGATTTTCCGGCAGGCTTCGCAAAGTGATATTGTGGTAAACGCCCATAAGATCAATCAGGGGATTCCGGTAGTTCTTGACAATAAAAGCAGAGACTTTTTCTTCCTGAAAAGATACGACGCCAATGTGATCATCAGCATTGTGATCACTCTGATCCAGAAAAAACTGCCTGGATATGTGGAGGCTTCCCCTTATGAAATCCAGGTTCTCACGCCTATGAGAAAGGGACTTCTGGGTGTAGAGCGGCTAAATGTGATACTGCAGCAGTATCTGAATCCTCCGGAACCGGAAAAAAAGGAAAAGGAGCATGGACAGGGGATTTTCCGTGAGGGAGATAAGGTCATGCAGATAAAGAATAATTACCAGCTGGAATGGGAGATCAGAGGAAACTATGGGATACCTGTGGAGAAAGGCGTTGGCGTATTCAACGGAGATACGGGTATCATTCGTGAGATCAATTCTTTTGCGGAGACCGTGACGGTGGAATTCGATGAAAAAAGATTTGTAGAATATTCTTTTAAGCAGCTGGATGAACTGGAGCTGGCCTATGCGATTACAATTCATAAAGCCCAGGGAAGCGAGTATCCCGCAGTGGTGATTCCCCTTCTCCAAGGCCCCAGAATGCTGATGAACCGGAATCTTCTTTATACTGCAGTGACGAGAGCCAGAATATGTGTTACTTTGGTGGGAGATGAGAAGACTTTCTATGAGATGGAAAACAACCGAATGGAACAGGACCGTTATACGGCCTTAGATGTGAGAATTAAGGAGATCCAGTGACAAAAAAAGATAAGATGAAGAATACATTTCTGGATATTCTGTATCCCAGGCGCTGTCCGGTATGCCATGATATACCTGTGCCGGGGACACAGAAAATCTGCAGCGGCTGCCGGGAACGGCTGAGACCTGTAACAGGCCCCAGGTGCTTTAAGTGTTCAAAGCCTTTGAAGGATCCGGAACAGGAATACTGTTCAGACTGTAGCCGCAGAACACATCTGTTTGATCAGGGAATCGGAATTTTTCCCTACAACACACTTCTTCAAGAATCCCTTTTTAAATTAAAATATGGAAAAAGGCAGGAATACGGTGTATTTTACGGAGAACTGGCAGCAGCTTATGCAGAAGTTCAGATCCGCTGCTGGGAAATAGACTATCTTGTGCCCATACCTCTTCACAGAAAACGTCTTGAAAAAAGAGGATATAATCAGGCGGAACTCATCGCAGAAGCACTGGGAAAAAGGGTGAATCTGCCGGTGAAGAAAAAACTGATGAAACGAAAAATCAACACAAAACCTCAGAAAGATCTGAATCCGGAAGAAAGGCTGAAAAATATTCGGGGAGCTTTTACAGCAGCGGAAAGGTTAAATGGAGGGAATATCCTTCTTATAGATGATATTTACACCACAGGTGCTACCTTAAACCAGGCTGCCGCTACGCTGAAAAAAGCAGGGGCACAGAGGGTATATTTTCTGGTGATTGCTATTGGCTCAGAGACCTAAAAGTCTTGATTCACTTCCTAAGACTATGTTATAATGCAGTATGTATGAGTATAGAAAGAAACAGAAAAGAGGAAACCATATGCTTGACGTCCAGAAAATTAAAAAAATGCATAAACTGGCTGTATATGAATCAGGAGAGGGAAAACAGCATCTGGCTATCAGCAATTATTATAGAAGCGATTATATCGGCCTGGCTTTGATTAAAAATTTTTTCCTTACTACCATTGCTTACGCCCTTCTTTTAATGGGATGGGCCGGGTATAGAAGCGATTATCTGATGAATAATCTGCACAGGATGAATCTTCCCCTGCTGGTAGTGGCTGCTTTAGGCGGTTATATTATCCTGCTGGTGGTATATAGTGTGCTTACATATATCTATTGCACGGTGAAATATGCCAAAGCCCAGAAGGGAATACAGGAATATTACAAAGCCCTGGGGCAGCTGAAGAAAATTTACGACAGAGAAGAGAGAAGAAACGGAAGAATTACAGGGAGGAGAAACTGACCGTGACAACTTTATTGGAGATGAAACAGAAAATCAAAAACTTTTATGGAGAGCATGATACCTGGCTTCTTCCTCTGCTGAAGTTTCTTCTTGCTTTCCTTGTGTTCCAGACCATTAATTCTACTTTGGGTTTTTTAGAGGCTCTGGATAATATATTTATAGTTTTGATCTTATCTATTATTTGCGCTGTGCTGCCTCTCAACGGGATGGCGGTATTAGGATGTATCATGATCGTGGCCCATTGCTATGGAGTGGGTGTGGAAGTGGCTGCATTTTCAGTCCTTCTTCTGTTGCTGCTGATGATTTTGTTCCTGCGTTTTACTTCCCGGGATAATCTGGCGCTGATCTTAACTCCGGCAGCTTTTTCCCTTCATATGCCGGCGGCGGTTCCGGTGGGTGCCGGTCTGCTGAGAGGACCCTCTTGTGCAGTTCCCGCCTGCTGTGGCGTGGTCTTATATTACTTTATGGAAGTTGTCAGTGACAGAAGTACAGTTCTTCAGGGGAAAGAGACGGAATCTGTACAAAAGCTTCAGATTCTTTTGGACGCCCTTATTAATAATCAGGAAATGTGGCTGAATATTTTAGCTTTTGTGGTGGTCCTTATGGTGGTATATTTAATTTCCAGAACTTCATCCGATTATTCCTGGAGGATCGGCGATGCAGCGGGAGCTATTATCTATATTCTGATTATGATCCTGGGCGGTATGTTCTTAAATGTAAATATTAACATTGGCAGTGCGATCCTGTCAGGTGTTCTTGCCGCAGTGGTAGGTTTAGTGATTGAATTTGCGGCTCTCGGTGTGGACTATTCCAGAAGCGAGACCACCCAGTTTGAAGATGACGAGTATGTCTATTATGTAAAAGCCGTTCCAAAATCTTTCGTGGCGCAGGCGGAAAAGAAGATCAAGAACATTTCCACAGAATCGGTGGAGAGCCAGGAAAAGGAAGAACAGGAAGCGGCACCTGTGGAAAGGGTCGGAGAAGAGACCTTTGATTTTGAAAAACAACTGGAAGAATCTTTGAAAGATTTATAGGGGATAAATTTTAAATTACTGGCTGCCGGAATTTATCATAGGGTATGGATAATTCTGACAGGAAAGGGGGAGGAAAAGTTGTGGGCAGTTTTTTGAAAAATCTTCAAGATTATTTAGGACAATGGACATTGCCCAACAGCATACAATGGAATGATATTGTGGAGATCCTTCTGATAGCGTTCTTTGTCTATCAGTTTATGCTTTGGATCAGAAATACAAGGGCATATTCTCTGCTGAAGGGAATCCTTACGGTATTGGTTTTCGTATTGATTGCCTATATATTTGAAATGAATACGATCCTATGGCTGGTTACCAATATGGGCGGCTATGCGATCACAGCTATTTTGGTTATTTTTCAGCCTGAGCTGCGCAAGGCTCTGGAAGAACTGGGACATAAAAAGATTGTCAGCAATCTGATCCCTTTCGATACCAGCAAGAAAGAGACAGAGGGCCGCTTCAGCGACAGAACTGCCAATGAGATCGTAAGAGCCAGTTTTGAGATGGGAGCAGTGAAGACAGGAGCGCTGATCGTTATTGAAGAGGAAACGGTCCTTAACGAATACATCCGGACTGGTATTGCACTGGATTCCCTGGTGAGCAGTCAGCTGCTTATAAATATATTTGAACATAATACCCCCCTTCATGACGGAGCGGTAATCATAAGAGGAGACCGGATCGTGGCAGCAACCTGCTATCTGCCTCTTTCGGACAATCTGGATCTGAATAAAAATCTGGGAACAAGACACAGAGCGGGAGTAGGAATCAGTGAGGTAAGTGATGCACTGACTGTGATTGTTTCAGAAGAGACCGGAAGAGTTTCTGTGACAAAGAACGGGGAAATTCATGTAGGATTGAATAAGGAGGAACTGAGACAAATACTGGAACAGGAACAGAATAAAGCAAAGCAGGAAAATGTAAAACACAGACTGTGGAAGGGATTGGTGAAAAATGAAAAAAAATCTGATGAATAAATTTACACTGAAAATCCTTTCTTTGGCAGTTGCAATTTTAGTATGGTTATTAGTGGTAAATATTGAGGATCCTGTAAGATCAGAAACTTACTGGGATGTACCGGTTACCATTGTAAATGAGTCGTACCTTACCAGTAATCTGCAGATTCCCCTTCTGGTAGACGGAAGTGATACTGTAACTGTCAGGATCCGGGCCACCAGCAATACTTTAAGATCCATTAACAGGGACAGTATTGTAGCGGAAGCAGATATGACCCAGATCATATCTATGGATACCACCCCCTATATGGTTCCGGTACGGGTGATATGCCCGGGAGTTGCTGACGAGGACATAACAGTCACCCCGGCCAATATACCGATAGAAACAGATGAGCTTACCAGTCAGGCCATGACAATTTCTGCTTCTGTGGGAGGAACAACTCCCGAAGCAGGATACGAGGTGGGCAAACTTACGGTAAATCCTGAGAAAGTTACTATTTCAGGGCCAAAAGATCTGATCAGCAAACTGGACCGTGTGGTTGCCGATGTAGATGTAACCGGAATGAGCCAAAGCGGAAATGTTTCCAGTTCCCTGCATATATATGACAAAAATGGTGATGAACTGACAGAGACCCAGATGTCTTATCTGAATCTCCAGGATATTGAAAACAATAAGGTGGACGTTTCTGTAGAACTGTGGAGGGTTCGGTCAGATATTACCATTCAGGCCGGATATTCCGGGACACCTGAGGACGGATATCAGGTATCTTCTGTTACTACTGTCCCCAATACCATCAGTATTGCAGGAACGGATGAAGCTTTACAGGAACTGGCAGAAAATGGAAATACGATCACTATCCCGTCTTCGGAAATCGATGTTTCCGGGGAAAATGCAGATTTTGAACAGACTATTGATATAGAAGAGCTGCTTCCGGAAGACACGATGCTGGCCAGAGATATCAGCAGTTCTGTGATTGTTTCCGTGGCAATCATACCATATGACAGCAAAGAGTATGTAATACCTGCCACCAGTATCGACAGAAGTAAGCAACCGGAAAATATGACTGCCGTGATCACGGATGACAGCGTGACAGTCCGTATAAAAGGATCTGAGGAAGATCTGGAGGCATTGAAAGAAAGCGATATAAAGCTGTCTATAGACACCTCTAAGTATACAACAGAAGGAGAATATAATGTTCCTGTCGATGTAACACTTCCTGATGGCTATGAACTGGTAGAAAATGTCACGGTAAGAGTTACTCTGACTCCATCGGCAGAGAGACAGACAGAAGAATAGGAGAAAGATAGGAAGTGAGAGAATGGTCAGTCAAAAAGTGACTATTAAAAACCCAACCGGGCTGCATTTAAGACCGGCAGGCATACTTTGTAAGGAAGCCATGAAGTTTAAGTCCCTGATCACTTTCCGATTTGAAGATGGTTCCGCAAATGCCAAAAGTGTGCTAAGTGTTCTGGGAGCCTGCGTAAAATGCGGAGATGAAATTGAGCTGGTATGTGAGGGAGAAGACGAGGAACTTGCTCTGAAAACCCTGGTTACAGCTATTGAAAGCGGATTAGGAGAATAGGATACAGGCTGCCGTATTAAACAGTGGGAAAGAGAGATTGTTTAATGCGGCAGCCTTTCTCATGACATTGGAGGTAAAAAGCGTAATATGGTACATAATAAGATAAAAGCGGGACTGCGGGATGGCATACCAATTGCTGTCGGCTACTTTTCGGTAAGCTTTACCTTTGGCATGCTGGCAGTACAGGATGGCATATCCCCGTTTCATGCAGTTTTAATCTCTCTGCTGAATCTTACATCTGCAGGGCAATTTGCGGGACTTACTGTCATTGTTTCAGGAGCTTCTCTGCTGGAGATGGCATTAACACAACTTGTTATTAACATTCGATATGCGCTGATGTCCGTTTCTCTCTCCCAGAAGCTGGATCGTTCTGTGAAAACTTTCCAGCGTATGCTGATCGCCTACGGGAATACAGACGAGATATTTGCGGTGGCCAGCTCCAAGCCGGGCAGTGTGGGAAGCCGGTATATGTATGGACTGATTTTTCTTCCGGTGATCGGCTGGGTAGGAGGAACTCTGGCAGGGGCTGTGGCAAGCACCCTTCTTCCGGCAGCGGTGATCAGCGCTCTTGGCGTGGCGCTTTACGGCATGTTTATAGCAATCGTGGTTCCGGTGGCAAAAGAAAGCCGATCAGTTCTTATAGTAACGGGAATGGCTCTGATATTAAGCGCTGCATTTTATTATCTTCCTGTACTCCGGGAGATTTCTTCCGGATTTACAATTATTATCTGCACCGTGGCTGCGGCAGGAATCGGAGCAGTTTTATTTCCGGTTAAGGAGGAAAAGGCATGATATATGCATATATTTTTGTGATGGCAGGAGTGACCTATCTGATTCGCATGCTTCCCCTGACATTGATACAGAAAAAAATTACAAATGTTTATTTTCGGTCTTTTTTATACTATATTCCCTATGCCTGTCTTACCGCTATGACATTTCCGGCAATTCTCTATGCAACCCAGTCTCCTGTCTCAGGAATTGCAGGGCTCATGATCGCAGTGGTTTTGGCACTTAAGAAAAAAAGTCTGATCGTAGTGGCTGGGTTTGCCTGTGCAGGGGTGTTTTGTGTAGAACGACTGCTGGAAATGTTGTAAAATAAAAGAAATAGTGCTATGATAAAGAACAGCCATTTACAAAGATGAAAAGAAGGGAGATTTTTTGTGACTCAGTATATACAAAATTTTATAAAATTCAGGCCTCTTTTGAAGGAGCTGGTGACCAGGGACATAAAGACAAAATACCGTCGGTCTGTGCTGGGTGTGTTATGGACACTTTTAAATCCATTGCTTATGATGATCATTCTTTCAATTGTGTTTTCCAATCTGTTTCGTTTTCAGATTGAGAACTATCCTTTATATATCTTAAGCGGACAGTTGATCTATAATTTCTTTTCAGAGGGCACCTCACGGTCTATGTCAGCAGTGATCGACAATGCCTCTCTGATAAAAAAAGTTTATATTCCTAAATATCTGTTTGCATTTTCCAGGATCCTGTCCAGCTTCATTAACTTAATGGCCTCATTCTGTGCTTTGATCATAGTAATGATTTTTACAGATGCCCGCTTATACTATACAACGATACTGGCAATTATTCCTATTTTTTTACTGACAGTGTTTGCGACGGGCATCGGCTTGATCCTTGCCGCTGTTGCTGTAAAATTCCGGGATATGATACACCTTTACGGGGTTTTGCTTGTGGCGCTGAATTATCTGGCCCCGATTATTTATCCGATGGGCATTCTGCCGGGAAAGATCAATTTCCTGGTAAGATTAAATCCTATCACACAGGTTCTGAATGTGTTCCGGGAAGTTGTCATCTACGGACAGCTGCCAAGCGCCGGTTCAGTACTCTATTCGCTGGTGATGGCGGTTATTGCATTGGTAGTCGGCTTATATGTATTTTATAAGAACCAGGATAACTTTATATTAAATCTTTAGGAGTAGAAATATGGCAGATATTGTTATTGAAGTACATGATGTATCCATGAAGTTTAATCTGTCCAGGGAGAAGATCGACAGTTTAAAAGAATATATTATAAAAAGGATTAAGAAAAAAATTTCCTATGACGAGTTTTGGGCCCTTCAGGATATTAATCTGACAGTAGAAAAGGGAGAGGCTGTGGCACTTATCGGGCTTAACGGCTGTGGAAAGAGTACCCTGCTGAAGACAGTGGCAGGGGTTTTAAAACCTACAAAGGGGTATGTGAAAACCTGGGGAACAATAGCACCGCTTATTGAGTTGGGCGCCGGATTTGATATTGATCTGACGGCAAAAGAAAATGTCTATTTAAATGGTGCCATTCTGGGATATTCCCATGAAGAGATGGAGACTCATTATCAGGATATTGTGGATTTTTCAGAACTTCATGATTTTATGGATGTGCCTCTTAAAAATTTTTCTTCCGGTATGCTGGCACGTCTGGCTTTTGCTATTGCCACTATCGGCACGCCGGATATCCTGATCGTAGATGAAGTATTATCTGTAGGAGATTTTAAATTCCAGCAAAAATGTGAGCAGCGTATAAAACATATGATGACCAAAGATACCTCGATATTATTTGTATCTCACAGTATTGAACAGGTAGAAAGTCTATGTACAAGAGCAGTATGGATTGAAAAAGGCCATATTCGGATGGATGGCCCTGTAAAAGAAGTCTGTGAACTGTACAGACAGATATAAGCAGGAGAGAAACAGTATGAAAAAAGTGATAAAACCAATAATCTATGTATGTGCTATTTTGGTCGTTTCTTTGATCAGAACATTCCTCTGTTCCTGGGAAGTAGCAATCTATGATGCAGGAGTGGAAGGAAGCGGATACGGGAATTTCGGACAACTGAGCGGCAATTCCTATATTGAGCAGAGCTTTTCCTGTGAAATGAATGGCCTGGAGGGCGTACAGGTACAGCCGGTGACATTTGAACAAACGGATAATGGCACTTTGCTTTATCAGCTTATTGATAAAGAAACCCAGGAAACGGTAGCAGAAGGAACTGTGGATACGGCTGGGTGGGAAGATGCAAAATTTACGGAAATCACATTTCAGCGGGTAGAAGAGAGCAAAGGCAGGGAATATGTTCTGAGGATACAGGCTGACAATACACCGGATGGTAAAGGGATTTCTTTTTATACCACGCAAAAGCAGGAGGGCACATCACTGAGTCTTAACGGCGAGGACAGAGACGAATGTCTGGTACTTAAAACCGTATATAAAATATTTAATCTGCAGGAGTTTATCGTTTTTGCAGGCATGCTGGCCTACATTCTGCTTTTTATAAAGCTTTTGTATAAATTTTTAAGATAGGAGATAAGTGAATGAAAAAGATAAAATTTTGCGTGGATCAGGCTGTATACAAAAACATCCCAGGGCACCGGTATATAAAAATCAATGGATGGATACTTTCCTCAGAAGAGGATACGATCCAGGTGTTTTCCGTGTTGAACGGAAAACAGATTCATCATAAAAGATTTGCAGTGGAGCGTCCGGATGTTCAGAAAAAATTTAAAAGGCAGCATGTCCGCCTTAAGAGCGGCTTTGATATTAAAATAGATTTAGGAGAGATCGTTCCTGAAGAATACCGGCTTTATGTTAAGAAAAACGGCGTTACGCAGAAATTATATAAATTGGACAGCAACGATTTTGCAGAGATCGAAGACAGGAAGAGCCTGACTTTAAATGTAGATGGGATTTATATAGATAAAGACCATATTGTTGTAAACGGCTGGAGCGTGTCTCAGACAGACAGAGATATACAATTTAAAGTTACGGACAGTCAGGGAGAAGAAGTAGAACTTTCTATGGAACTGAGAAAAAGAGAAGATTTATATAAACTTCGCCTGACTGACAAAAAACATATTTTATGCGGATTTAAAGCAACCTTTCTCTATGACAGGGATAAGGAATATATCCTGGAGGTTACAGATACCGTAGATAAAAAGACCCTTTCTCTGGTTCCGGGAGAGTTATGGAAAGCCCGCAGATATGAAGCCAGAAAAGGCTTTATTATTCAGGCAGCCAAGAAGTTTAAGCTTAAAAATATTTATAAAGTATATCGATATATTGCGGAAAACGGAGTAAGAGGCCTGAAGGGATACCTGATCGAGAGAATCAACAGCAATGTAAAGCCTTATGATGAATGGTTTAAGGAACATCAGCTTACGGATAAAGAAATTGAAGCGCAGAAGAAAAAAAGATTTGATTATCAGCCTAAGATCAGTATTGTGGTTCCTACTTATAATACCCCGTTGAATTTTCTGCAGGAGATGATCGAATCCGTTCAAAACCAGACCTATGCAAACTGGGAATTATGTATCGGTGACGGAAGCGAAGGTAATCAGGAACTGGAAGAAGCCCTTAGAACTTACCAGGAAAAGGACAGCAGGATCAAATATAAAATTCTCCCTAAAAACCTTGGAATCTCGGGAAATACCAATGGGGCTTTAGAACTTGCTACAGGAGATTATGTAGGTCTTCTGGACCATGATGATGCTTTGGCGGTAAATGCTTTATATGAAGTTGTCAATGCCCTGCAGGAGGCGGATTATGATGTGCTGTATACAGATGAAGATATGACTTCCTATGATATGAAGATTCATAAAGATCCGAAATTTAAACCGGATTTCAGCATAGATCTCCTGTGCTCGCATAACTATATTACACATTTCTTTGTTGTTAAAACGGAGATCATCAGAAGAATAGGAGGATTTCGGTCAGAGTTTGACGGCTCACAAGACTATGATCTTATTTTCAGATGTGTAGAGCAGGCAAAACAGATCAAGCATATTCCCAAGATCTTATATTATTGGAGAATGCATGAGAATTCTGTGGCAGGCAATCCGGCCAGCAAGATGTACGCTTATGAGGCTGGAAAAAGAGCCATAGAAGAACATTTCAAGAGAACAGGCGTGGCAGCTACAGTGGAACATACCGATCTTTGGGGAATGTATCATGTAATCTATGAGACTCCCGGCGATCCCCTTGTGTCTATTGTGATCCCCAATAAGGACCATATAGAGGATCTGGAAAAATGTATTTCTTCTGTGCAGGAAAGAAGCAGCTATAAAAACATAGAATTTATCATTGTAGAAAATAACAGTGAACAGGACAAGACGTTTGCTTATTATGAAGAATTAGAACAGAGATATGGTAACGTTAAAGTCGTATATTGGAAAAAAGAATTTAATTATTCGGCAATTAATAACTTTGGTGTTCAGTATGCAAAAGGAGACTATCTGTTATTTCTGAATAATGACACAGAGATCATTAACGAGACCGCTATCTCTGAAATGCTGGGATGCTGCATGAGAGAGGATGTAGGGGTAGTAGGGGCCAAGCTCTTATATGAGGATGATACCATTCAGCATGCAGGAGTGGTAATCGGCATAGGAGGATTTGCCGGACATGTGTTTGTAGGACTGGATAAAGACGATTACGGCTACATGGTACGGCCAAGGATCAACTGTAATTACAGTGCAGTGACAGCAGCGTGCATGATGACGCCAAAAGAAGATTTCCTCTCAGTAGGAGGCTTTACAGAAGAATTTGCAGTTGCCCTGAATGATGTAGACTACTGCCTGAAGATCAGGGAAAAAGGAAAATGGGTAGTTTACAATGCGTTTTCTCTATGGCATCATTATGAATCAAAATCCAGGGGATATGAGGATACTCCGGAGAAGATCCGCAGATTTGAAAATGAAATCAATAAATTCCGGAAAAAATGGAAAGAGATTTTAGACAATGGGGATCCGTTCTATAATTCCAATTTCTCTCTTGAAAAAGAGCCTTTTAATTTATAAAGGTTAATAAAAAACCCTTCTCTTTGGAAATATATCCGAGGAGAAGGGTTTTTCTCATTCTGCGTTAACAGATCAGCAGAAATGCAGAACGTCTACTTTCGCCGTTTCAGAACCGAGACAAGAATTAATGAAAATTCTGTCACACATAATACGCCAAATATTCCGGCCATGACAGGTAAAAGAAAATCAATTCCCCTGATCTGATAGAAAACTGCAGCAGAGGAATCGCTGTCATTTGCAGAATCAAACGTCACCGGAAGATCAATCTGAGAACGATATAACTCCGTTCCCTGATAAGAATAAGTCCGGGTCCGGACATTTCCGCTGTCGCTGTCTTTTACAGTAAGAACATTGCTTTCCACCCCTTTGGGCAGCACTATGTAGCCGGAAGGTTCTTCCCTGTCCATCCAGTATACAGGAGACAGATGAAAGTTATCGAATCCGTAATCAAAAAGACTTACTGTATCTATAAAGCGGTCCTCTCCATCGGAACGAAGGACTACACAGACCAGAGTCATCCCATCCCGGGAGGCTGCTGTGACAAGGGTGTTTTTGGCCGCTTCTGTGTGACCGGTCTTGCCGGCAATAACGCCTTCGTAGTGATATTCGCCATTTTTGATCAGGGCATTGCTGTTCTCCAGACTTCTGGGAGAGGCTGTCATATTTGTGGCAGGGATGGTATAGGCCGCAGATCCGGAAATCCGGCAAAAGTCCTCGTTTTGGATGGCCGCTGCCAGGATCAGCGCCAGGTCATGGGCAGTGGTGTAATGGTTGGGATCCGGCAGACCGTTTGCATTTACAAAATGTGTATTTTGGCATCCCAGTTCCTGAGCCCGCTGGTTCATCATAGATACAAAATTTTCTACAGATCCGGCCACATAGACTGCCATTTGGGTACAGACTTCATTGGCAGAGGCCAGCATGATGGCATAGAGGCACTGTTCTACGGTAAGCTGCTCGCCGACCCTGGCATTAATGGTAGAATTTCCGGGCGCCAGATCTGGTGTGATCACATCGGTAAAAGTTACGATCTGGCTGAGATCTTCTACATTTTCCAGTATGAGCAGGGCGGTCATGACTTTGGTAGTACTGGCCGGATAGCGGATCTCATCCATAGATTTATCAAAAAGTACCTGGCCGGTGGAAGCCTCCATCAGGATTCCTGTTTCCTCGGAGATTTCCGGTGCCTGGGGCCAGCTTTGGGGAAAGTCTGCAGCCAGTACAGGAAAAAAGCTGCCAAACAGCAGAAAGAAAGCCATGGAAACACAAAAAAGAGGCTTTAGTAATAAATATTTTTTCACAAAAGTTCCTCCTATATCAATATAAAACATGAGTAACTGCCGCTGTGGACAGTTCCCGCTCATTATAACATAATTAAGGTTTTCTTTAAACAGAAAATGTGGTAGAATAAGCAGATGAGTGAAGACAGGAAAGGCAGGTGAAGGGTAATGCCTACTGGAAAACTGGAATGGGGGAGGATTTTTAGGAGGCTTTCGCCATATACGATTCAGAAAGGTTTTCGTTATTTTAAACATTATGGATTGAAAGAATTCTGGATAAAACTTCATGAACGTTTTGAACCGGAAGAGGTTCCTTATGGTCCCTGGTATGAAGCATACCGTCCGGATGGGGAAGAACTGGAAAAACAGAAAAAAAAGAAATGGAAATATCAGCCGAAGATCAGCATAGCAGTGCCTGCATATCAGACTCCGGAGAAGTTTCTACGCCAGATGATGGATTCTCTTCTGGCGCAAACTTATGAAAATTGGGAATTGTGCATTGCAAATGCCAGCCCAAAGGATGCTTCCATGGAATATATCCTGATGGAATATGCCCAGAGAGATTCCAGGATCCGATGGAAAAAGCTGGATGAGAACAAGGGGATTGCAGAAAATACCAATGAAGCTCTTGCTATGTCCCAGGGAGAGTATATCGGCCTTCTGGATCATGACGATCTGTTGGCACCCAATGCTTTGTATGAGGTGGCAAAAGTTCTGGAGAAAGAACCGGAGACAGAAGTGCTCTATACAGACGAGGATAAAGTCAGAGGAGAGGATCTGGAACATTTCCAGCCCCATCTGAAACCGGATTTCAGTCCGGATCTTTTGCGATCCAATAATTATATTTGTCATTTTTTTGTGGTAAAAAGGAGTATTCTGGAAAAGACAGGAGGATTTCGCAGAGAGTACGACGGGGCACAGGATTATGATTTCATCTTCCGTTGTACAGAACAGGCCGGGAAAATCCGGCATATTCCGGAGGTCCTTTATCATTGGCGGACCCATGAGGCCTCTACGGCAGACAATCCGGAGAGCAAGCTTTATGCTTTTGAGGCGGGAAAACGGGCCATTGAAGCGAACCTTAAGAGGTCCGGTCTCGTGGGAACAGTGACCCATACCAAAGATTATGGATTTTACCGGGTAAAATACCAGGTTAAGGGAACTCCTCTGGTTTCTATTATTATTCCAAATAAAGACGCCAGAGAAGACCTGGAAAAATGTATCAACTCTATCCTGGGGCGGAGTACTTACAGCAACTATGAGATTTTGATTGTGGAGAATAACAGTACCTCCCAGGAAATATTCGATTATTATAAGCAGCTTTCGGAGATGCCGAAGATACGCCTGCTGAGATGGAAGAAAGAATTTAATTATTCTGCCATCAATAATTTTGCGGCGGCTAAGGCAAATGGAGAGTATCTACTGTTTTTAAATAATGATACAGAGGTGATCACTCCCGACTGGATGGAGGAAATGCTGGGATTCTGCCAGCGGAAAGATACCGGGATCGTAGGGGCTAAGCTTTACTACGGCAACGACACCATCCAGCATGCGGGAACAGTGATCGGTATCGGAGGCATTGCAGGACATATGTTTACAGATATGCCCAGAGAACGGTCCGGATATATGCATAAAGCCTCGATCATACAGGACCTCAGCGCAGTGACAGCAGCCTGTATGATGATAAAAAAACAGGTCTTTGATGAGGTACAGGGCTTTGAGGAAACATTAAGCGTAGCCTTTAATGACGTGGATCTGTGCCTTCGGGTAAGACAGCTGGATTATCTGGTAGTATATGATCCTTACGTGGAATTATATCATTATGAATCAAAAAGCCGGGGAGCAGAGGACAGCAAGGAGAAAGTCCGCAGATTTCAGACAGAGATAGAATTTATGCGCTGCAGATGGGAAAAACTTTTAAAGGAGGGAGATCCCTATTACAACAAAAATCTGTCTCTGACAAAGTGGAATTATTCCCTGCGGCCAAAAGACTGAAAGGCAGGAACATGTGTAAGGTTTCGGTGATCATTCCTAATTATAATGGAAAAAAGTATTTAAAAGATTGTCTGGACGCAATGGAAGGACAGAGCTTTCGGGATTTTGAGGTCCTGCTGGTGGACAATGGATCTGAGGACGGAAGCCGGGAATATGTGGAGGAGGTCTATCCCTGGGTGCGGCTGATTCCCCTGAGAGAGAACACGGGCTTTTGCGGAGCGGTGAATCAGGGAATCAGAAACAGCCGCAGCCCTCTGGTGATCCTGCTGAACAATGATACCGTCGCAGACAAAGATTTTGTGGGAGAGCTGGTAAAAGGCATCGAAAGTAAGTCCAGAGCTTTTTCCTGTCAGGCAAAACTTCTGGAAATGAGACATCAGGACAGAGTGGATGATGCGGGAAATTATTACTGTGCTCTGGGATGGGCCTTTGCCGACGGAAAGGGAAAGCCGGAAGAAAACTATAACAGGGAGAAGAAAATTTTTGCTTCCTGTGCAGGAGCTGCGATTTATCGCAGAGAGCTGCTGGAGAAGACAGGTCTTTTCGATGAGGAGCATTTTGCCTATCTGGAAGATCTGGATATCGGCTACAGGGGAAAACTCCTGGGATATGAGAACTGGTATTGTCCAAAGGCCAGGGTGCTTCATGTGGGCAGCGGAACTACCGGTTCCAGGTACAATCTGTTTAAAGTCCGTTATTCTTCCAGAAATAATATATATCTGATTTATAAAAATATGCCTCTGCTCCAGATCCTCTGGAATTTTCCCCTGCTTATTCTGGGATTTGGAGTAAAAATGGCCTTTTTTACGGCAAAAGGATTCGGAAGAGAGTATGGGGCAGGCCTGAAGAATGGAATTATGATTTCCATAAAAAACAGAGGAAAAAAATTTCATGCTCCTTCCGTAAAAAGATATTTGGAGATACAGCTGGAGCTGTACAGGAATCTGGGAAAATTTCTTATAAAGTAAGTACAAAGGATGGAAATTTACTATGAAATGGAAAAAAGGTAGAATCATGTCAAGCAAGGTTTTTCTTCTTGTGCTTTTGGATATACTGACAATACAGATTGCTTCCTTTCTGGGATTGTTTATCCGATATGAGTTTAGTTTTAACAGCATTCCGGTTTCAGATATGGAGCAGGTTCTTCATTATACCATACCCAATACCATCATTACCCTGATCGTATTTGCCATTGCAAAAATGTACAGAGGGGTATGGCGCCATGCCAGTTCCAGCGAACTGGTGAATATTATCCTGGGAAATGCAGTGGCCTCTGTTATTCAGGTGACCTGTGCCTATATGCTGAAACTGACTCTGCCCAGATCTTCCTATCTGATCTACTATTTCGCTATGGTCATCGGCACCAGCTGTGTGCGGTTTTCCTATGTGATCCTGAACATTTTGAATGAAAAGATGGCGGATCTGACCGGAGGGGGCAAGAAAAGGATCAATGTCATGCTGATCGGAGCCGGTGCGGCGGGAAGTTCCATCTTAAAGGAGACAGAGGAGAGCCGTTACCTGAATCTGAAAGTAAAATGTATCATTGATGACAATCCTGCCAAACAGGGGAAATATCTCCGGGGCGTTCCCATTGTGGGAACCAGGGAGGATATTCAGGATAAGGTAGAGGAGTATAATATTCAGGAGATTATTGTAGCCATTCCTTCTCTTGGGAATGTAAAGATGAAGGAGATCCTGGATATCTGCAAAGAGACCCGGTGTAAGACCAGGATTATTCCCGGAATTTATCAGTTTATTAACGGAGATGTGAGCGTATCCAAGCTTCGGGAGGTACAGATCGAGGATCTGCTGGGCAGGGAACCTATTCAGGTGAATCTGGACGAGATCATGGGATACGTGCAGAACAAAGTAGTCATGGTCACCGGCGGCGGGGGATCCATTGGAAGCGAACTTTGCAGGCAGATCGCAGCCCATCATCCGAAACAGCTGATCATTGTGGATATTTATGAAAACAATGCCTATGATATCCAGCAGGAACTGAAGAGGAAATATCCGGCTCTGAATCTGGAAGTGCTTATCGGTTCTGTGCGGAATACTCACAGGATAAATAATATTTTTGAAAAATACCGCCCCAATATTGTCTATCACGCTGCAGCACACAAGCATGTTCCTCTCATGGAGGATAGCCCGAACGAGGCGATTAAAAACAATGTATTCGGAACTTTCAAGACTGCCGAAGCTGCGGACCGGTACGGCGCCGAGAAATTTGTACTCATCTCTACAGATAAAGCAGTAAATCCTACAAACATCATGGGGGCTTCCAAGCGCATGTGTGAGATGATCGTTCAGATGTTTGCAAGACATTCCGGGACCAATTTTGTTGCTGTGCGTTTTGGCAATGTGCTGGGAAGCAACGGCAGCGTAATCCCTCTGTTTAAGAAACAGATTGCAGCAGGAGGCCCGGTCACCGTCACCCATCCGGATATTATCCGGTATTTTATGACTATTCCTGAGGCTGTGTCTCTGGTGCTTCAGGCAGGAGCCTATGCCAAAGGGGGAGAGATTTTTGTACTGGATATGGGCAAACCGGTAAAGATCCTGGATCTGGCCACTAACCTGATCAAGCTTTCCGGTTACAAAGTGGGAGAAGATATAAAAATTGAATTTACAGGTCTTCGTCCCGGAGAAAAGCTTTATGAGGAACTGCTTATGAGCGAGGAGGGTCTTCAGGAAACAGACAATAAGCTGATCCATATCGGAAAGCCTATCGAGTTTGATGAGGAGGAATTCCGGAAACAGCTTGAGATACTGGATAAACTGTCCAGAGAAGACAGCCCCAAGATCAAAGAGGCAGTAAGGAAGGTTGTGCCCACCTATGTGATCACTCCTAATAAATGATGTTATTGCGTTCTAAGTAGAAGTATGATATATTATTAAGAAAATATTACATGTGTT
>ERZ1090861.199-NODE-199-length-39836-cov-8.144089_pt1 | contig 39836 bp, 30 predicted proteins | sample MGYA00478482_ERZ1090861 | MGnify/ENA primary metagenome ERZ1090861 (study PRJEB33644, sample SAMEA5815744) | chicken gut metagenome | biome: Chicken; feature: Gastrointestinal Tract; material: Caecum | place: Ireland | collected 2019-01-01 | study: A study of the... | reverse complement strand
CCGGGGGGGCCGGTTTTTCCCCCGGCCTTGCCCGCCTTTGGCCAATGGGGCGTCGATTCTGGGTTTGTCGGCGACTTCGAGCGGCGTTTTGCCGCCGAGCGCGTCGCAGGGCAGATCTGCCATGCCGTCGCCGAGTATCACTATATATTTCCGTTTTTCCATTTTTATCGCTCCGTCGCGCGCGACGCAGCGCGCGCTGTTTTTATTTATTCTAATATCATTCTTTTCGCTTGTCAAGCGCGCGCCCGTCGCTTCGTACGCGGGCGTAAGCCTTTCAATGCCGCGGACGGGTCCCTATCGCAAACTTTTCGTTCCGTACGCAGGCGTACTCAAGCCGGAGCTTTCCGAAAGAGCGAAGTGCGCGATCTTCGTCGGCGCAAACGCGATCCGCGGGCAAAAAAATATCCCGAATCGCTTCGGGATATTTTTTGTCCGTCGTTGACGGAAAGCGCTTGTCAGTCGCAGTTTCTGCTGCCGCAAGCTTTGTCGCTGCCGGACTTCTTCGCGGAGTCCTTGCGGGCATTCTGCTTTTGCTGCTGCTGTTGCTTGGCCATCGTCTTACCTCCTTTGGATTCTGCCTATATTGTTGGCAACGGAGCCTCGTTTTATCCGTGTACGCGCAAACGAAAAACGGATCGGCGAAAAGAGCGGCGCAGGAAGTCTGCGTTACCGTTCCCTGCGAGCGCGGCTGTACGGTCACGTAAAACGGCCCGACAGCATCGCCGCGCGTACGAAAGAAGCGTTTTCTCCGAAGCAGGCGAACAGATCGTCCGGGGTCGCCGATCTTCCGGAATACGTTTTGCGAAACAGCGCCAGCGCATCGCAGAAAACTTCTTCGCCGAGTACGTCGCAGACGCCGTCCGCAAGCGCGGCGACTTTGCAGTAGACCGTCACGTAATAATCTCTCTGCGACTCGTAGTCGTACAGCGAGCGGCTCACGTCGAGAGAACTTTCGCCCGCGTATCGCGCGGCGGTATCGCGGGCGGTCGCGGCAAGCGCGTCGGCAAAAGCGCCCATGCCCGCGCGGCGGAAATACAGTATGACCGATATCTGCGCCAGCGATTCGTCCAGCCACGGATAGAGGACCTGATCGGATCCGACATCCGCGTACCACCATTGATGAGCGGTTTCGTGTACGATACACGACGCGGTCTGCGAGAGCGAAAGACTGTCGGAAACATAAACGATCCCGCAGTATTCCATACCTCCGCCGTAGAAAGGAAGCCGCACCACCGTCAGAGAGGCGCGCGACGGAGCGCCGAAAGCGGTCGCAAACACGCACATCGCGTCCAATGCGGTCTTTGCGGCAAATTCCGCCGAGTCGCCGTCTTCGGCGTATGCGGCGACCGAAAAGCCGTTCTTTTCCGCGCGGTAAACCTCGGCGCTTCGCAGCAGGACAAGGGTCAGATCGCGCGAGTCTTCGAGGATTGTTCGGCTTCCGCCCGGCACGTCCGAGACCTCTCCCGGCGCGGCAAGCGCGTATTCTTCGGGATATAGCACGGTCACGTCGTAATCGCTCTGATCGAAGGCGAACGGGTCGCCGATCGGCAGGTACGGATGTTGCGTAAAGCCGTCGTCGCAGGCGTAAAGACGGGGCAGGAAATCTGCCAGTCTTACCGCGAAGTCGTCGTATCCGTAACGCATATCGTTATGAGGCAGAGAAAGAGTATATTCAAAATAAAATTTTCCTGTCCGTGTAGATAAAACGCCATCATCGGGATATACGCAAACGGTTTGTCCGTCCGTGTCGAAGCCTTGCGCGTCACCCGTTACCGACAGGGAGGAAACTTCTCCCGCGTCAAAGCCTCCGGGATAGGCGGAGGCAAGATCGGACGGAAGGACGGGCGCGCTTTCTTCCGATACGAACAGCAGAGGATAGAGAGCGAAAGGAAGCATATCGCATCCGTCGGGGAGAAGCCGTACTTCGGCGCATACCGACACGTTGACTTCTTCGGGAGAGTTGAACTCCACGACGGCGGAATACGTCGTTTCCGGTCCCGTTTCGGCGCCGTCGTAAGAGCAGGCGGCAAGCGCGGGACAGAGGAGGGCGATCGTTGCGGCGACGGCGAAAATGCGTTTCACTCTATAACTTTATTCCCGCGCGGGCGCAGGTATGAAAGCGGGAAAGAGCAGGTCTTCGGACGGAGAGAGCGAATGGAAGACGGGGACATCGAAAAAACTCCGAAAACCGAAAAATTTTGCTTGACATAGTCGGAAAGCGAGATTATAATATCCCCATAAAACGAATAACAAAGGCAACAAAGGCGTTGCGGAATTGTCGAAAGACATTTTCGCGGCGCCTTTTTCTTTTCGGAGGTAAAACATGAAAGCGTCGGAAATTTTCGGTGAAAACGTATTCGACCTCGCGGTGATGCGCGACAAACTGCCCAAAGACGTCTATAAGTCTTTGGTCAACACGATAGGAAGCGGCGCGCCGCTCGAACCGGGCGTTGCCAGCGTCGTCGCGAACGCGATGAAAGACTGGGCGGTCGAAAAGGGCGCGACACATTTTACGCATTGGTTCCAGCCGATGACCGGTATCACTGCGGAAAAGCACGACTCGTTCGTGTCGCCCGACAAGGACGGCAAGGCGATCATGGAGTTTTCGGGCAAAGAGCTCGTGATGGGCGAGCCGGACGCGTCGAGTTTCCCCTCGGGCGGAGTCAGAGCGACTTTCGAAGCGAGAGGATATACGGCGTGGGATCCGACGTCGTACGCTTTCGTCAAGGACGGCACTCTTTACGTGCCGAGCGTGTTCTTCTCGTACAGCGGCGAAGTCCTGGACAAAAAGACCCCGCTGCTCAAAAGCATGAGGGCGCTCAACCGCGAAGCCATGAGGATATTGAAGATGTTCGGATATGCCGACGTAAAACAGGTCTTCTCCACGGTCGGCGCCGAGCAGGAATATTTCCTTATAGATAAGAAGGATTATCTGAAAAGGAAAGACCTTATCTATACGGGAAGGACGCTGTTCGGAGCGAAACCGCCCAAGGGGCAGGAACTCGAAGACCACTATTTCGGCGCTATCAAGACCAGGGTGTCCGAATATATGCGCGATTTGGACGAAGAGCTGTGGAAGCTGGGCATTTATTCCAAGACCAAGCACAACGAAGTCGCTCCCTCCCAACACGAACTTGCCCCGCTTTTCGCGTCGTCCAACCTCGCCAACGATCAGAACCAGCTCATCATGGAGATGATGAAGAGGGTCGCGGACAGACACGGCATGCACTGCCTGCTGCACGAAAAACCGTTTGCGGGCATCAACGGCAGCGGCAAGCACAACAACTGGTCGATGAGCACCGATACGGGAGTCAATCTGCTCGACCCGGGCAGCACGCCTGCGGAAAACAGCCGTTTCATGCTGTTCTTCGCCGCGGTCATAAAGGCGGTGGACGAATATCAGGATCTGCTCAGACTGTCCGTCGCCAGCGCGGGGAACGATCACAGACTCGGCGCGAACGAGGCTCCGCCCGCGGTCGTATCCGTGTACGTCGGAGAGGAACTTGCCGAGGTGCTCAAAGCGTTCGAAAAGGACGAAAAGTATGCGGGACGCAAAAAGAGCGTCATGAAACTGGGCGTGGACACTCTGCCCGATCTTCCCAAGGACACTACCGACCGCAACCGTACGTCGCCGTTCGCGTTCACGGGCAACAAATTCGAATTCCGTATGGTGGGATCGTCGTTCTCGCTCGCGGGACCGAACATCGTCATCAATACGATCGTCGCGGACGTATTGCGCAGATTCGCGGACGAGCTGGAGAGTGCAAAAGATTTCAACGCTTCCGTCCACGATATCGTCGTCAGAACGATCAGAGAGAACAAGAGGATCATATTCAACGGCAACAACTATTCGGAAGAGTGGCTGGAAGAGGCGAAGAGAAGAGGACTTTCCAACCTCAAAAACGCCGCGGAGGCTCTGCCGCTGTTCGCCGAGAGAAAAAGCGTCGAGCTGTTCGAACGCATGGAGGTCATGTCCGAGCGCGAGGTGGTGACGAGGACGGAGATTATGCTCGACAATTACTGCAAGGTCCTCGCCATCGAAGGGCTTACTATGTCGGAGATGGTCAAGAGAGATATCTATCCCGCAGTAGATTCCTATATCGCTTCGCTGTGCAAGACGGCGGAGAAAAAGAGCAGGCTCGGCGCGAGCAGCAAAGTGGACGAAGAGCTCGTCCGCAAACTCTCGGACGCCGCCGAAACGATGTGGACAAAGACGGAGGAGCTTGACCGCCTGCTTGCGGATGCCAGATCCGTCGAAGGCGCCGCCAAACAGGCCGCGTTCTTTGCCGACAGGGTGCTTCCCGTCATGCAGGAGATCAGGATCGTGGCGGACCGCACCGAGACCGAAACGCCCAAGGGCGTATGGCCGTACCCGAGTTACGGAGAATTGCTGTTCGGAGTCTGACGTTCCGTTCGGCACGAGGTGATAGTGATGTTGTTGAGAGAAGGGCAGTTCAGGAACCCTTCGGGATGCGCCGTATCGGCGGTGATAGACAGAAGCGGAAAACCGATGAGCGGGGAGCGCATGATCAGATCGATATCGGTCATGCGCGACCGTTCCAACGGTCTCGGCGGAGGATTCGCCGGCTACGGGATATATCCCGATTACAAAGAATTTTACGCGTTTCATTTGTTTTACGACTCCAAGTCGGCAAGGCAGGAGACCGAGTCTTTCATTACGCGTCATTTCGAGATAGCGTATTCGTCCGAGATCCGGACGAGAAAGATCCCCGAGGTCACAGACGAGCCGATAATATGGAGGTATTTTCTCGCGCCGCTGTCGCGTAAGCTCGCGGACAGCCATCTCGACGAACGCGAATACGTCGCGCGGTGCGTCAATCGCATCAATGTGGAGATAGACGGCGCGTACGTCTTTTCGAGCGGCAAGAACATGGGCGTGTTCAAAGGCGTGGGATATCCCGAGGACATCGGCAGATTTTACCGACTGGACGAATATTACGGTTATTGCTGGACCTGTCACGGCAGATATCCGACCAACACCCCCGGGTGGTGGGGCGGAGCTCATCCCTTCGGACTGCTCGATTATTCGATCGTCCACAACGGGGAGATATCGTCCTACGACGCCAACCGCAGATATATCGAGATGTTCGGTTACAAATGCACGCTCAAGACCGACACCGAGGTCATCACGTACATAGTGGATTATCTGGTGCGCAAGCGCGGTCTGACGATGGAAGAGGCGGCGAAGGTGATCGCGCCGTCGTTCTGGACGACGATAGACGGCAAGAGCGAAGAGGCCCGGAGAGAGGAGACCTTTCTGCGCCGCGCGTTCCCGTCGCTGTTGGTCACGGGGCCGTTCTCGATCATAGTCGGATATACCGGAGGGATAATGGCGCTCAACGACAGGCTCAAACTCCGCTCCGCGGTATGCGCCGAAAAGGGCGATATCGCATACGTTGCCAGCGAAGAGAGCGCGATCCGCGCCGTCGAGCCCGATCTCGACAGAGTCTACGCTCCCGCAGGCGGAGAGGCGGTCGTATACGAACTGTACGACAAGGCGGAGGTCTGACATGGCGGCTTACGTTTATCCCGAATACGAGGTGGTCCGCGACAGGACCAAGTGCATAAACTGCCGCGTGTGCGAGAGGCAATGCTCCCACGGAGTGCACGCCTATCTTGCGGACGCGAAAACCATGACGGAAGACAGCTCCAAGTGCGTCAACTGCCATCGCTGCGTCTGTATGTGCCCCACGCACGCGCTCAAGATCGTCAAGTCGGACGATACTTATAAGCTCAACGCAAACTGGACCTGCCGTACCGTCAACGAGATATACAGGCAGGCGGACACGGGCGGAGTGCTGCTTTCGTCGATGGGCAATCCCGCGGAATATCCGATATATTGGGACAAGATGCTCATCAATGCTTCGCAGGTGACCAATCCGCCGATCGACCCTCTGCGCGAGCCCATGGAAACGGAATTGTGGCTCGGCGCGAGGAAAGTGAGCATAGAACGCGACGAAAAGGGCAGACTCAGAGATACTCTTCCCGTGCAGCTCAAACTCGATTTGCCGATCATGTTTTCGGCGATGAGTTACGGCTCGATAAGCTACAACGCGCACGAAAGTCTTGCGAGGGCGGCGGCGGAACTGGGGATATATTACAATACGGGCGAGGGAGGTCTGCACAGGGACTTCTACAAGTACGGCGCAAACACGATCGTCCAGGTCGCTTCGGGCAGATTCGGCGTGTTCAGAGAATATCTCGAAACGGCGGCGGCGATAGAGATCAAGATGGGACAGGGCGCAAAGCCCGGCATAGGCGGACATCTTCCCGGCGCGAAGATAACCGCCGACGTCGCCGAAACGCGTATGATCCCCGAGGGAACGGACGCGATCTCTCCCGCGCCGCATCACGACATATATTCGATAGAAGATCTGCGTCAGCTCGTCTGGTCGCTCAAAGAAGCGACGGACTACAAGAAGCCCGTGTTCGTAAAGATAGCCGCAGTACACAATATCGCGGCGATAGCCAGCGGGATCGCCCGCAGCGGAGCGGACGTGATAGCGATAGACGGTTTCAGGGGAGGTACGGGAGCGGCTCCCACAAGGATACGCGACAACGTGGGCATTCCCGTCGAACTCGCGCTCGCACAGGTCGATCAGCGGCTGCGCGAAGAGGGGATAAGGGACAACGTCTCCGTCGTGGTCGGCGGATCCGTCAGGTCGAGCAGCGATCTGCTCAAAGCCGTCGCTCTGGGCGCGGACGCGTGCTACATCGGCACCGCGGCTCTGCTCGCACTGGGCTGTCATCTGTGCCGAAGCTGTCACGACGGCAAATGCAACTGGGGCATAGCCACCCAAAGACCCGATCTGGTCAAAAGGCTGGATCCCGAGATCGGATACAAGAGGCTGGTCAATCTCGTGACCGCATGGAAACACGAACTCGAAGAGATGATGGGAGGCATGGGCATCAACTCCGTAGAGGCGCTGAGAGGCAACAGACTGATGCTGCGCGGGATAGGACTGACGGACAGAGAACTGAAAATACTCGGCATAAAGTGCGCCGGAGAATCGATGTGAGGCGGGTATGAGGATAGACGCAGGAAAGATGTCGTTCCGCGAACTCGCGGACGCGATAAAAAATTCTTCGGACAAAGAGACGGTCGTAGACGGCTGCATAGGGCAGAGGTATATCGCGACGGCGCTCGGGAAAGGCAGGAAGATCGTAATATCCGGTACGCCGGGCAACGCTCTCGGCGCATATCTCGACGGCGCCGAGATAGAACTGCACGGCAACGCTCAGGAAGCGACCGGCGACACGATGAACGCGGGCGAGATAACCGTGTTCGGCAGCGCGGGCGACGCCACGGGATACGCGATGCGCGGCGGCAGGATATTCATAGAGGGAGATGTCGGTTACCGCTGCGGCATACACATGAAAGCGTACCGCGACAACCGTCCCGCGATTGTCATAGGCGGCAGAGCGGGCAGTTTTCTCGGCGAATATCAGGCGGGAGGAACGATGATCGTGCTCGGCGACAACATAGGCGCCAAGCCCATCGTGGGTTACTTCTGCGGTACGGGCATGCACGGCGGAGAGATATATCTGCGCTGTGACAAAGTGCCCGTCAAGCTGCCTCCGCAGGTAAAAGCGGAGAGGGTGGAAACGCTGCCCGAATATGCGGGATCGTTGGTGAGGCAGTGGTGCGAGAAGTTCGGAAAAGATCCTTTGATCTACACGGGTAAAGGATTTATCAGACTTACGCCCGACAGCGACAATCCTTACAAGAGGATGTATACCGGTAATTGACGGAGCGGCGGCGCGAACGTAAGCGCCGCTTTTCCGTATGCGCGCTCTTTGACACGGAGCGCGTAATGTATTATAATCGAAACGTAAAAACCGCCGAGGCGGAAAAGAGGTGCGCAATGGGATTCACTCAACAGGACGTCTCCGAATTCGTCAGAGAGAACGACGTCAGATTCATAAGGCTCGCTTTCTGCGATCTGTTCGGAGAACTTAAAAATATCTCGATACTTCCCGATCGGTTGGAGAAGGCATTCAAATACGGTATCGCGTTCGACGCGTCGGCGGTGAGAGGATTTCTCGGCGTGGACAGGTCCGATCTGTTTCTCCGCCCCGATCCTTCGACCATGAGCGTCGTTCCGTGGCGGTCGATGGGCGGGGTCGTCATAAGGATGATCTGCGACATATATTATCCCGACGGAAAGCCTTTCGAGGGGTCGGGCAGATACGTGTTGGACAGGATCAAGAGGCGCGCCGCGGGCATGGGTTATTCGTGCAACATCGGCGCCGAGTGCGAATTCTATCTCTTCCGTGAGGAGGAGGGAAAAATGGTCCCGCTCGACGACGGCGGCTATTTCGACGTGTTCCCCAAGGACAGAGGAGAGAACGTCCGCCGCGAGATATGCGTCACGCTCGAGCAGATGGGCCTGAGACCGGAAAGGTCGCACCACGAACACGGCCCGGGGCAGAACGAGGTCGATTTCCGTTACGACGGCGTGATGGAGACAGCGGACAACATCGTCACGTTCAGGTGGGTGGTCGCTTCCGTCGCGCGAAACAACGGACTCACGGCGTCTTTCGAACCCAAGCCCGTGCCGGGAGAGAGCGGAAACGGACTTCACGTCAATATATCTCTGATCAAGGACGGGGTCAACATATTCGACGGCGACGGAGCCATGCGCAGGGACGCGAGGTCGTTCATCGCGGGCATACTCAACAGGATATCCGAGATATGCGCTTTTACCAATCCGAAGGAGGCTTCTTACGCCCGTCTGGGAGCTTTCGAGGCGCCGCGTTTTGCGACCTGGTCGAGAGGGAACCGCAGTCAGTTGATCCGCGTGCCGTACGCCTACGGCGACAGCAAGAGGATAGAAGTGCGCAACCCCGACTGCGTGGTCAACCCGTATCTGGCTTTCGCACTGTTGCTCAACGCGGGACTCGAAGGGATAGAGAACGGCGAAGAACTGCCCGACGAGTGCGACGAGAACGCCTATCTCGCGCAAGAGGGGAAATATCCCATGCTTCCCGCCACGCTTTCCGAGGCGAAAGCGCTCGCGGCAAAAAGCGCGTTCGTAGCGGAAACTCTCGGCAAAAAAGCCGCGGAGAGCTTTTTGGAAGGCTGACCGTGAACAGGGCGCTCGTCGTGTCTTCGACCGAATTCAAAACGTCGGCGTTGTTCGGACCCGAAAGCGGTCTGTTCGCCGACGCGGTCGTATGCCGTCGGGCGGACGAGGCGAGGAGAATGATGTCGTCGGACTCGTTTTCGCTCATAGTGGTCAACGCGCCTCTCGAGGACGAGTTGGGCACCGATCTCGCTTGCGACGCGGCGGAGAGGACGAGCGCGGGGATATTGCTGTTTGTCAAGGCGCAGCTTTACGAAGTCACGGCAGCCAAGGCGGAAGGGGCGGGCGTGATCGTCGTGAGCAAGCCGTGTCAGATATCGTATGCGCGGCAGTGCGTCAGGATCGCGGCGGCGACGGCGGCGCGTATGCGGAACATGAAACGCACCGTTGCGAATCTGCAAAACAAGGTCGCGGAGATAAAGACCGTGGACAGGGCAAAATTGGTGCTCATGCAATATCTGGGATTTTCGGAAGAAGCCGCGCACAAATATATCGAAAAAGAAGCGATGAACTCGCGCAAGAGTCGCTTCGAAGTGGCGTCGGAGATACTGCGCACTTACGAAAATTGAAAGATAGGTTCGAAAAAGTGCGTTTTGCCGATTGACAAATCGGCGGCGGAGTATTATCATATAGCTATAAAATTTTTGTCGGACAATGGCGTCCGTAACAGACATGGTGTCTGTTACGGGCGCTTTTTCGTTTGGAGAGAACGGCCGACGCGGAGGGACCATGAAATATATTTTCGTAACCGGAGGAGTCGTTTCGGGATTGGGCAAGGGCATTACGGCGGCGAGCCTTGGCAGATTGCTCAAAAGCAGGGGCTACAAGTGCGTGTCGCAGAAGCTCGACCCGTATATCAACATCGACCCGGGAACGATGAGTCCGTATCAGCACGGCGAGGTGTTCGTCACCGAGGACGGAGCGGAGACGGATCTCGATCTGGGGCATTACGAGAGATTCATCGACGAGAATCTGAACAAGTTTTCAAATCTCACGACCGGCAAGGTGTACTGGAACGTACTCAACAAAGAGCGCAACGGAGAATACCTCGGTCAGACCGTACAGGTCATACCCCATATCACCAACGAAATAAAATCGTTTATCCACAACGTCGGCGCGGACAGCGGCGCAGACGTGGTCATCACCGAGATAGGCGGCACGATAGGCGATATAGAAAGTCAGCCGTTCATCGAGGCGATAAGACAGGTGTCGATGGACGTAGGCAGGGAAAACTGCTGTTTTATCCACGTCACGCTCGTGCCTTATATATCGGGGTCGTGCGAGTTCAAATCCAAACCCACTCAGCATTCCGTGAAGGAGTTGCAGGGCATGGGTATCGCGCCCGACATAATCGTCACGCGGTCGGATCTGCCTCTGCCGGAGGAGATAAAGGCAAAGATAGCGATGTTCTGCAACGTGGAAAAGGACTGCGTTATCGACAACGTGACCGTGCCGCTGCTTTACGAGGCGCCCGTGATGTTGGAGAGAGAAAATCTCTCCGCGATCGTATGCCGCAAGCTGGGACTTGATCCGCGCGAAGCGGATATGAGCGAATGGGACGCGATGCTCGACCGCGCCCGCCGCGCAGAGGGAGAAGTGAAAATAGCGTTGGTGGGCAAATACGTCCAGCTGCACGACGCCTATCTGTCGGTCGCCGAGTCGCTGCGCCACGCGGGATTCGAAACTTCGCGCAAAGTCGTCATCGATTGGGTGGACAGCGAGGAGATAACCGCGGACAGCGCGGACAGACTTCTTTCGGGCGCGGACGGCATCCTCGTCCCGGGAGGATTCGGATTCCGCGGGATAGACGGCAAGATAGAGGCTGCGCGCTATGCCCGCGAGCACGATATACCGTATCTCGGGATATGTCTGGGCATGCAGATCGCGGTGATAGAATTCGCCCGCGACGTACTCGGACTTGCCGACGCGAATTCGTTTGAATTCGACACGGGCACGAAAAATCCCGTTATAGACCTCATGCCCGATCAGCACGGAGTCAGGTTGGGCGGAACGATGCGTCTCGGCGCTTATCCGTGCGCGGTCAAAGAGGGAAGCAGGCTTTACGGCATATACGGCAGGACTGAGCTTTCCGAGAGACACAGACACCGTTTCGAGTTCAACAACGCATACCGCGAAGCTTTCGAAGATGCCGGTATGAAGATATCTGGGACGTCGCCCGACGGCAGGCTCGTCGAGGTCGTCGAGATCCCCGACAGAAAGTTTTACATAGGGGTGCAATTCCATCCCGAGTTCAAATCGCGCCCGAATGCGGCGCACCCGCTGTTCCGCGAGTTCGTGCGCGCCGCGGCGGATATTGCGGACGGCCGAAACCGGCGTTAGCCGGAGCGATATTTCGTATGAAGGTTTTCGGCAAGGGGCTTTTGCCCGACCGCCGCGAGAGCGGCGCAGTTTTCCGCAGGAGGACGTATGTGTTCGATAATGTGCTGTACGACCAAGGACGTCGACAGAGAAGAATTGATAAAAGCGTTTGACAAGACCGTTTCCCGAGGCCCCGACATGAGCAGGATAGAGGAAACGGCGACCGGCTGGATGTGTTTTCACCGTCTTGCCATAATGGGATTGACCGACAGCGGTATGCAGCCGTTTTCGTTCGGCGGCAGCAAGCTCGTCTGCAACGGCGAGATCTACGGATTCAGGAAGCTTAAGAAACATCTCGAAGAAAAGGGCTATACTTTCGAGTCGGACAGCGACTGCGAGATATTGCTCCCGCTGTATTCCGAGTACGGCGTCGGGATGTTCCCGTTGCTGGACGCCGAATTCGCGTTGGTCCTTTACGACGCGGACGCGGACGACTACGTCGCCGCGCGCGATCCGATAGGTATAAGGCCGTTGTATTACGGTTACGTAAACGGAGCGATCGTTTTTGCGAGCGAACCGAAAAACCTCGTAGGTTTCGCAGACGGCGAGATAAAGCCGTTCCCTCCGGGGCACTATTACGCAAAGGGTTCATTCGTCCGTTATTGCGACATGACCGCGGTGGAAAACGTTGTGTCCGGGTCGCTCGACGCGGTATGCGCGGGCATCCGCGAAAGACTGGTCGCGGGGGTGGAGAAAAGGCTCGACAGCGACGCTCCGCTCGGATTTCTTTTGTCGGGAGGACTGGACAGCTCGCTCGTCTGCGCGATAGGCAGCCGTATGATGCCCGGCAGGATACGGACTTTCGCGATAGGTATGGACGTGGACGCGATAGACCTCAAATATGCAAGACAGGTCGCCGATTACATCGGCTCCGAACATACCGAGGTCATTATCGACCGCGACAAGGTGATAGCCGCTCTCGAAGAGGTGATAGCCGCGCTGGGCACGTTCGACATCACCACGGTGAGGGCTTCGATGGGTATGTATCTGCTGTGCAGGGAGATACGCCGTACGACGGACGTGAGAGTGCTTCTCACCGGCGAGATATCGGACGAACTGTTCGGCTACAAATATACGGACTTTGCTCCCGACGCAGCGGCTTTCCAAGCGGAAGCGGAGAAGAGGGTGTCCGAATTGCATATGTACGACGTGCTGCGCGCGGACAGGTGTATCTCCGTCAACTCGATGGAGGCTCGCGTCCCGTTCGGAGATCTTGAATTCGTCAAATACGTTATGAGCGTGGATCCCGAACTCAAACTCAACCGCTACGGCACGGGTAAGTACCTGCTGAGAAAGGCTTTCGAGGGGGATTGGCTCCCGCAAAACATACTGTACCGCGAAAAGGCGGCGTTTTCCGACGCGGTCGGGCACTCCATGGTGGACGATCTCAAAGCGTACGCCGAGGAAGTCTACGGCGACGATTGGCGCGAAAAGGCGGAAAAGTACGCCTACCATGCAAAGCCGTTCACGAAAGAGAGCCTGCTCTACCGCGAGATATTCGAGAAATACTACCCGGGGCAGGCGCGTATGGTCGCGGATTTCTGGATGCCCAACAAAAACTGGCAGGGCTGCGACGTGGACGATCCGAGCGCGAGGGTGCTCTCCAACTACGGCAAGAGCGGGCAGTAATTATAATCAGGTATGACCTTTCCGCGCCGTCCCGAAAGGGAAGGTCCCGGGCGCGAGAAGGAATAATACATCGGGCGCGGCATCTCTCCTAGCCGCGCCTTTTTTTCGCAAATATCCGAAAGCGTATTTACAACGACGATTTTATATGTTACGATTATATCGCAAGGGAGGGATTATGAGAAAAATACCTGTTTTTATCCCGATTTGTATTCTGGCGGCGATATGTATCACCGTCGCCGCGTGCGTTCCGCTCACCATCGTAGCCGAAAGGAACAGGGACGACGTTGTGCGGGAAGTGACTTCTATGGGATACGATGAGATCCTTTTTATAGGAGGGGGAGAACGTATGTCGGGAAGTCAGCTCATGCGATCGTCCGGAGAAGAGGGCGTGTGGCACGTGCTTGCGGTAAAAGACGGCGAGAAGCGTTTTGTCCTGGTCCCGCTGTCGGAAGACTATCCGCCGTATGAGGCGCCGTGGCCGTTTTTGAAAACTTTCGACGAGATGACGGCGCTGCTCAACGCGGGAGCGGGAGAGGAAATATACAAAGAAGAGGATATCGGGAATATCAGGATAGAGGATCTCGAACCGAATATCCCGCAGGCTCCGGGCGGCAACGACTCCGCGCTCGCGCTTGTCGTAAAGGATCGGCGGATAGTGCAGTCGGGCGGAACGCTGTATTTCTTCCGCGAAGACGCCGACGCGGAAAGCGGGTTTGTTCCGGAATTTACGGAAAGCGAAGCGCAGGCTGCCCTCGGGGAGGCGGATCATGAATAGGAGAGAGGTAAGACCATTGAAAATTGCCGCCGCGATCGCGTTGGCGGCGGTGCTTGCGGCACTGTTCGCGGGCTGCACGTACCGCAGAGAGGGGGAGGCTCTCGACAATTACGTTCTCGAAAATCTCGGATGCGACGAGATCGTTTTTACGGACGAGGGGGCTGCCAACGGCCCTTACGCAGTAGAGGGGTCGACGCCCAATTTCGTGCTTGCCCGTAAGGACGGCGAGGACGTGTTCCGGATCGTGCCCGACAACGTGAACTACGAGGCGTCCGAGTCGGAATGGCCGTTTGACAGACCGTTCGACGAAATATTCGCATTGCTGAACAAGGGCGTGGGAAAAGATGTCTACGCTCCCGAGTGGAACAGGTGGGTGGACCTCGACGAGAGCAACTACTATCTTGCGCAGGAGGCGGATATCGTCTGCGATACGGGATTTGCTTTACGGTTTTTCAACTACGCGATAACACAGGCGGACGGAGAGCTGTATTTTTTCAGATGCGATAAACTCATATTCCGCGAGAGCGATATAAGCGAATGACGCCGAGGACGGACTTTGCGTTCTGAGAGGAGAAACGAAAAAGGCGTACGGCGGCGGTCTGCGCGGTATGTCGGGAAAGAGCCGTCGTAAAGAAGAGAGTCTTTCGGCAGGGGAAAGCATATAAAAATCCGCGCGCAGCGCATCCTATATCCTATGGGAAGAATGAAAGCGCGCGCTTATCTGATAGTCGCGGCGGCATTGGCTGCCGCGGTACTGTTGTTCGGCTGGACGAAAACGTCGGCGGAAACTACGGAGAGAGAACTGCTGTCCCGAACGGTTGCGACGGTGGACGGCGAAGAAGTCGACGTTTATCTGTACGGAACGAGGGCTGCGGCGGGAGGCTATGCGTTCTGCGATTTTACGCTCGAATACGGTTCGGTATCCGTGCCGATAGAGGGCTGCGGCTACGGCGCTACGGTATCGGCGTTCGATTTTCTGGGCGACGGAAACGAACAGATCTTTTTCGCCGCGTCGACCGGCGGCAGCGGCGGATACGGCTATTATTACGTTTTCGGACTCGGAAAGGACGGAGTGACGACGCTGTTCGATCACAACGATTTCGTCAACGAATACAGCGCGCAAAGAGAATGCGACGGAGGCGTGGCTATATTCCGCGAAGGCGAAAAGGTCTTGACGTTCGAGCCCCGCACGGACGGGGAAAAGCTCAATGAGCCCGAAGTCGGAGGCGTAAACTTTGTCGCGCCCTCTTATTTTTATCCCGAAAACCGCTATCGGCTCGACGTGTGGCAGAAAGTGACCGATTCCGCGGCGTACGACGTTGTGGGGCATATCGTCACATTGATCGATCTTGCGGGAGAGAGCGGAGAGTTTACGGCGGTCTCTTTTCGATAGTATCCGTCGGGTACCTATTTCGCGTACGCACGCTTTGACGACAGTCAGAATTCCGATCTTCCGATAAGATAATCCACCGTTACGTCGAAAAAATCGGCGACTTTCCACAGACTTTCTATGCTCGGTTCTTTTTTGCCGTTAAGCCAGTTGCAGATCGTGCTTTGACTGATACCCAGCCTTTTTGCGAGAGCGTACTGGGTCAGACCGTGCGCTTCCATCAGATAACGGATCCTGGGTACGACCAAAATATCTTTTTGCTCCATATCGTTGACATTATATGTCTTTGGAGATATAATATCCTTGAATACTTGTCCAAGGGCAAGTATATCGAAACGTAAAGGCAGGAGAGGAGATATGGACGAGCTTAAAAAATTGGAGTCGGAGCGCAAAAAACTGATCGTCAAAACCGTATTGTCGGTAGCGTCGTATGCTTTCGGCATTGTGTTTTTTACAATGCAGATGGATATCGGCATGAAAGTGATATTCGGTCTTTTGTTCTGCGGATTGCCTTTTGCGCTGGGGTACAACTCGCGCAAAATGGACAAATTGACCAAGAAAGCGCAGGACAAGGGCGTTGCCGTAGTCGTCGTAAAACAAAAACGTAAAGGATTGCTGAGGAAGATCCTGACCGCGGTGTTGGGGCTTGCTTGCGGGATCGTCGCCACGCCGTATCTGGTCGTGAAAAATATCATGGCGATCGTTGCCGATTCCAAGAGGATAAAGGAATTGCGGAGCGGAGGCAATATGTCGGGAGAGGCTCTGCAATCGGCGACGGTTGCGACTGCGTCTGCAGAAAGCGGGATAGCTGCCGCCACAGACGGAACGGCGGCGCCGACGGACGGGATCGCGCAGCAGAACACATATCTGATGCAGCAGTTGCAGCAACAGCAGCAGACTGCGCAGGAAGCGGAAAACAGAAGAAAAAGATCCGTCATTATAAGAGTAGTCGTCACGTTGGTATCGTTGGCGGTCTTTGTGGCAGTCCCGTTCCTTACGCCCGAGATAATACAGTGGGTCTCGGAGAGGAACGAAAGAAAGGCGGAAGAGGCACAAGCCGAGGCTATCGCGGCAATGTTCGGAAGCGACGCATATGTCTCGCGGATTTCGGTAGGGATGTCGTCAGGCGACGTGAACGAGATATTCAGGGAGAAAGACGAGCAAGACAATACTTGGGAAGCAAGGCTTGAGTCTTCCGAATATGCTTATATCGGAACGGACGGCGAATTGACCTTCGGAGGCAGGAGTTCCGGGAGATTGTCGTATCAATATTACTATCCCGAGGAATATGTGCAAAGAATAGAAGAGATAAAGTCCTTGGTCGGAGACGACTGGCGTGCGAACATATCGGGATATTATACGACGGACGAAGCCGAACGGAGCAAAATAGAGGCGTTTTTGACGGGAGTACACATGGAAATAGTCGTTACGTACAGAGATTCCGCCGTCGCCTGCGTCATGCTGGACAAAGCGGCGCCTGCGTCGGCGACTGCCGAAAGACAAAAAAAGGAACTTGTCAATCTCAGCGTCAGCAGAGCTTATTTTATCGAGGGCATACCCGAGGCGTATATCAGCTATACCGCGAGGTTTGCGGACGGGAGCTTCATCAGAGCGGAAACCGCCGTTCCCTGCGAAGTCCCGTCGTCTGGCGAAGCGACCGTGACCTGGTCGGACGCTTTTTACGACGGATACAGCGTACGGATAACCGAAACGAGAGAGAGCGACAGCGCTTATACGAGCGATAACGGCGTTTTATCGATCTATTCGGGAATTCTATACGTTTTCGAAGGCTCCGGAACAAGTAACGCATACGAGTCGTTTTCCCGATATGTGAAAAAGCTCGTGGTATACGACGGAGCGAGTATAGCCGGCGGAACGTATGCGTTCCCCGCGCTCGAAGAGGTCGAGTTATCCGACGGATACGGCAGTTTACCCGCGGCGATCCTAAAAGGATCGAAGTTCTACCTGAACGACGCAAACTGGGAAGGAGACTGTCTGTATGCGGGAAATACGCTCGTCGGACTCAGGGAGAACGTTGCGTCCGTAAAGATAAAGGATGGTACGAAAAGGATAACGGAAAACCTTTTCAATATGGAAGAATTGTCGGAACTGTTCATCCCCGAAAGCATTCAGGACATGAGGGGTTGCAGCTATAACTGGAATCCCGACCTGCGAATAACGTACGCCGGATCCGAAGAACAATGGGAACAGGTCAAACGCGATTTCAGTATAAAAGACGAAAATCTCACGTTTTTGAAATAAACTCGTTCGCAAACCGAACGCGATCCGAAAGAAAGGGCTTTACACCCTTTCTTTTCGCGTTTTCGGACCGTTTCCGCCGTCCGCTCGCGGCGGGGTAGAGCGGAGATCGGGGATAGGTCGGCGCTTTTTCGTACCGTTTGTGTAAATATTGGGAAAAATTTCGGTTTCGGTCTTGAAATCACGTCAGCCTTGTGCAATAATGGAAGAAAGGATAAGGGAGACGCCGCCGTGAACGGCAGGGCGTGCGACAGCGCCCGCAAACGTTAAAATTTTAACACCGATACGCGAATATAATAGGGCGCAGTCTTACGTTATCCCGACGGACGGACTGCGCCGTTCTTTTACCGATAATAAACAGAAAGCGAGGAGGATCAGCGCTTATGGATAAAAAATACGAAGCTCTGTTCACGCCGTGGAAGATACGCGACGTGGAGATCAAAAACCGTATCGTGCTGTGCCCTATGGGAGGCACGTCGCTGTTCGGCTGGATGGAGCCCAACCACTTCGACAAAGAAGCGGCAAACTTCTTTATGCAGAGGGCGAAACAGAACGTCGGACTCATCATTCCGGGCATAGCGCCTCTTCGCGATACGATCGGAGGACGCTGGCTGTATCAGAACAAGAAGATGTTCGTGCAGCTCAAAGAGTACATGACCGAACTGCATAAGACGGGCGCGAAACTGTTCGTACAGCTCACGGCGGGCTTCGGCAGATCGTTCGCGATAACGGACACATTGAAGATACTGCTCACGAACAAGACTCTGGGCAAGATCGCCAAGCCGATAATCGACGCCGAATATCTGTGCGCTTCGCCCAGCGAGCTCCCGTCGCGGTGGGCGGAGGACGTTATGTGCCGCGCGGTGACCGTGGACGAGATCAGACAGATGGTATACGCTTTCGGCGAGACGGCGAGGCTGTGTAAGGAAGCGGGAGTGGACGGCGTGGAGGTCCATGCGGTGCACGAAGGCTATCTGCTCGATCAGTTCACTCTCAAATACACCAACCGCAGAAAGGACGAATACGGCGGCAGTTTCGAGAACAGGTACCGTTTCCCCGTCGAGGTCGTCAGAGAGATCAAGTCGCGCTGCGGAGAGGATTATCCCGTTTCGCTGCGCTATTCCGTCATCAGCAAGACCAAAGATTTCTGCGTGGGCGCAATTCCGGGAGAAGAATACGTCGAAGTCGGCAGAGATATGGAAGAGAGCGAAAAAGCGGCAAAGTATTTGCAGGACGCGGGATACGATATGCTCAACGCCGACAACGGCACGTACGACGCGTGGTATTGGGCGCATCCGCCCGCATATATGCCGCTCAACTGCAATCTCGACGACGTCGCTCATATCAAAAAATTCGTCGATATCCCCGTAGTATGCGCGGGACGTATGGAACCGGATACCGCGTCGCAGGCGATAGCGGACGGAAGGATAGACGGCATGGGCGTGGCGCGGCAGTTCCTCACGGATCCCGAATGGGTGACCAAGCTGATTGAGGGCCGCGAAGAGGATATCCAGCCCTGCATATGCTGTCACAACGCTTGCTTCGCAATGGCGCATTACAAGGGAGTGGCGAACGACGAGGCGTTCGACGACGTATCGCACATGGCGCGCTGCGCGCTCAATCCCCGTACGATGCAGGAGAAGAAATTCGAGATAAAGCCCGCAAAGAAGGTCAGGAAAGTCGCGGTCATAGGCGGCGGCATAGGCGGTATGGAAACTGCGAGGATCGCCGCCATGCGCGGGCACAAGGTCACGCTGTACGAAAAGAGCGACCGCCTGGGCGGAGTCTTTATCGCGGCGGCGGCTCCCGATTTCAAGGAAAAGGACAAACGGCTCATAGAATGGTACAAGCGGCAGCTGTCCAAATTGCCCGTCGAGATAAAATTCGGGACGGAGATCAAAGACCCTGCGGCGCTCGACGCGGACGTCGTGGTCGTCGCTACGGGCGCGAAGCCGCGCAGACTCAATACTCCCGGCATTGACAAGGCGATCGAGGCGATAGACTATCTCGAAGGCAAAAAGCCCGTCGGCGACAACGTAGTCGTCATCGGCGGAGGGCTTACCGGCTGCGAGATCGCCTACGACCTGTACAACAAGGGCAAGCACCCGGTGATAGTGGAGATGAAAAACGATCTGATCGCGGTGCGCGGAGTATGCCTTGCGAATTCGTCGTATCTGCGCGATTTCTTCAACGCCAAAAAAGTGCCCGTCTATCTCGAAAGCAAGGTGGAAGAGATCGGCGACAAAGAGGTGAAAGTAAAAGGCGCGGACGGCAAGATCGTGCGGATACCCGCAGACAGCGTGATAGTATCCGTGGGATACGTGCCCGATCCGCTCGCACCCGCGTCCCGCAAGGTGAAACTCGTGGGCGACGCCGACGGAGTGGGCAATCTGCGTACCGTCGTATGGCGCGCATGGAAGGTCGCGGAAAGCATTTAGGAGGCGAATATGGAGAATTTCGCAATGGAGCTCACTCCCGAGCAGAGAGAGATAGCGGAAGGAAAGCAGGGCGAAGTAAAGGCGAAAGTTATGCGCACGCTGATCATGTTCGGCGAGATATTCGGAGCGAAAAGACTGATCCCCGTCACCCACGCGCAGGGGCATCTCGTCACCAGCTTCGGGATCGGGCTTCTCAAACCGCTGTTCCGCACCATGGACGAGCTGATCTCGGAGGGATTGAAGGCGGAGGGCGGATTTACCGTCGATCCCAGACCCATCGATTACGCCAACGTCAAATGCGGCGTTTTGGACAAACTGGTCTTTTCAAAGATCATGTATTCCCGTCAGGCGGACTACGAGCGTCAGCTCGCCGCCGTGGGGCTTACGGATAAAGACGCCTTTACCTGCACCTGTTATCTGCCCGAGGTGGGCAACGTGCCCGCAAAGGGCGACGTGTTGTCCTGGGCGGAGTCGTCGGCGGTGGTATTCGCCAACTCGGTCTTGGGAGCGCGCTGCAACCGCAACAGCGGTATGCTCGACCTCTTCGGCTCGATCGTGGGATACGTGCCCGATTTCGGACTTGTGACCGACGAGGGGCGGCGCGCGACGTGGAAAGTGTACGTCAGGACGACCGCAAGGCCCGAGGCGCAGATCCTGGGCAGCGCCGTCGGCATGAAGGTCATGGAAGACGTGCCGTATATCTTCGGGCTGGACGCATTCTTAGGCAGCGAGCTCACGGACGACGCTATCGCGTATCTCAAAGATTTCGGCGCGGCGACCGCCAGCAACGGAGCCGTCGGGCTGTACCATATCGACAATCTTACGCCCGAGGCGAAGGACCTGGGAGAAGCGTTGATCGCCGAAGACGCCAAGACGTACGTTATCGACGACGCGGAATTGGAGCGGGTCTACAGATCCTATCCGGTGATGTGGAAAGACGCGGGAGCAAAGCCGAAGCTGTGTTTCATAGGCTGTCCCCATCTGACGTACGGGCAGCTCGAAAAATGGACGGACGATATAGTCGGAGCCCTTGCGGCAAAGGGCAGGAAAAAGGTCGCAGTGAGGACGGTGCTGTGCGCGGCGCCCGCAGTGGCGGAGAAGTTCCGCAGAAGCGGAAACTACGCCCGACTTACGGCGACGGGCGCGACGCTTGCGAGCATATGTCCGCTTATGTATACGAACAATCCGCTGACCAAGCGCATACCGATCGCGACGAGCAGCAACAAGCTGCGCACCTATTCGGCGGCGAGATATTACAAAGACAGCGAGCTGCTGACTCTGATAAGCGGCGGGGAGGTGTGATATGAAAGTGTTCAAGGGCAGAGCCGTCGCGGGCGGAAACTGGAAAGGAGAAGCCGTTGTTTCCAAGGCGGGCGTCAACACCCTCGCGACGTTCCAGAAAAGCGCGATGGCGAACGCCAAAGAGGTCGTGGCGGCGGATCAGAACAATCCCGATATTTACGGCAAGATCATCACGGGCAAGGCGCTGTGCCTTCCCATCACGATCGGTTCGACGACGGGAGGACTGGTCATCCAGACCGTATGCGCAATGGGCATCAACCCCGCGTGTTTCCTGTTTTCGAAGCATATAGACAGTCTTGCCGCAAGCGGGATAGTCCTGGCGAGGATATGGGAAAACAGTTCCGTGATCGCCGTGGACGGATTGGGCGACGAATTTCTGGAAAGCGTGAAGACGGGAGATACGGTCGAGGTCAAAGAGAACGGGGAAGTCATAGTCTACTGACTTTGCCGTCCGTAGTTGATAACGCAAAAACCGAAAACATATTACGAAAAAGGGCGGATATCCGTCCTTTTTCTTATTTACGTGAACGGAATACGGGCAAGGCCGCGGCGAAAGCGCCGCCGTATCGGGAACCGCGTCGCAGGCGGCGTTACGATCCGTTCGGTCGCGGCGATGCGCGCGAATACGCGGTATAGCGCCATTCTTCGCGCGGCGCGCTCCTCCGATTATGCTTGACTGAAAGCGCGGGCTGTGCTAATATGTTTAAGCACGGTATTTTAGTTATAAATATATTATTGCGCAGTCGCGCGATACCGATGCCGAGAGGTGAAAAATGGGTATTCTGTCCAAGATATTCCCCGACCGCAACGCAAGAGAACTGAGCAAAGTCCGCAAGATCGCGGACAAAGTCGTTGCGCTCGAGGACAAATTCAAGGCGATGAGCGACGAACAGCTCGCCGCCTGTACAGAGGAATATAAACGCCGCTACGCAGAGGGAGAGACCCTCGACCAACTGTTGCCGGAGGCGTTCGCCACCGTCAGGGAGGCAAGCACCCGAGTGTTGGGGCTCAGGCATTTTTACGTGCAGATAATGGGAGGTATCGTTCTCCATCAGGGGCGTATCGCGGAAATGCGTACCGGCGAAGGCAAGACCCTCGTCGCCACTTTGCCCGCATACCTCAACGCTTTGACGGGCGAAGGGATGCAGATCGTTACCGTCAACGAATATCTCGCGCAGTATCACTGCGACTGGATGGGCAAGGTCTTCCGTTTCCTCGGACTGACCGTAGGAGTCAATCTCCAGAAGATGAACGCCGAACAGAAGCGCGCCGCTTACGCCTGCGACGTGCTGTACACTACCAACAACGAGCTCGGCTTCGACTATCTGCGCGACAATATGGCGATCGTCGCGTCCCGCCGCGTACAGCGCAAACTCGCGTTCGCGATAGTGGACGAGGTGGACAGCATATTGATCGACGAAGCGCGCACGCCGCTCATCATTAGCGGCAGAGGCAAGAGCAGTTCCGAGCCGTACGAAAAGGCGGACGCTTTCGTCCGTACGCTGCACGGCCCGCATTACGTCTGCCCCGACTGCGGGCGCGAGTTCGACGACGGCCGCATTTCCGACCGCTCCAAGCAGGTGGAGTGTCCCGACTGCGGCGCGGTTTGCGAGAACACGGGCGATTACGAGATAGGCGAGAAGGAAAAGACCGTTTACCTCAACGAGAACGGCGCCGCCAAGGCGGAAAAATATTACGGCATAGAGGATCTGTCCGATTACGAGAACCAGCAGATCAAACATTATATCGACAACGCGCTCAAAGCCCACGTCGTGATGAAGCGCGAGAGCAATTATATCGTCGTAGACGACGAGGTCATCATCGTGGACGAATTTACCGGCCGTCAGATGGTGGGCAGGCGTTACAGCAACGGATTGCATCAGGCGATCGAAGCGAAGGAGCACGTCCGCATAAAGGCGGAGGACAAGACCCTCGCGTCGATCACGTTCCAGAATTTCTTCCGCCTTTATCACAAACTGTCGGGCATGACGGGTACCGCGAAGACGGAAGAAGCGGAGTTCGAGAAGATATACAATCTGGACGTCGTGGTCGTGCCGACCAACAAGCCCACGATACGCGTGGACGAGATAGACGATCTGTTCACGACCAGAAAAGGCAAACTCAAAGCCATCGTCGCGGATATCGAGAACTGTTACAAGAAAAAGCAGCCGGTACTTGTGGGTACGGTGAGCGTCGACAAGAGCGAGGAGCTGTCCGCAATACTCAAAAAGATGCGCGTTCCCCACACCGTGCTCAATGCGAAAAATCACGCGCTCGAAGCTGAGATAGTCGCTCAGGCGGGCAAACTGGGCGCCGTTACGATAGCCACCAACATGGCGGGCAGAGGTACCGATATCATGCTCGGAGGCAACCCCGAATATCTTGCCAAGCACAAACTGGTCAATATGGGCTATCCGCACGACGTGATAGAGGCTGCGGTCGGACACGCTGCGACTTCGGACGAGGAGATACTCAAAGCGCGCGCCGATTACAAGAAGTATTATGAGCTTTTCAAAAAGGACACCGACGCCGAGAAGGCCCAGGTCGTCGCGCTGGGCGGTCTGAGGATAATAGGCACCGAAAGGCACGAATCCCGCCGTATCGACAATCAGCTGCGAGGCAGAAGCGGCAGACAGGGGGATCCCGGCTCCTCCAAATTCTATCTGTCCATGGAGGACGATCTGCTGCGTATTTTCGGCGGCGACACTCTGCGCAACATGGTATCCAGGCTGCCCATAGAGGAAGACGAACCGATATCGTTCAAGATGCTGTCCAAACAGATCGAACACGCTCAGGCGCGCGTCGAGGACAGGAACTTCTCCATCAGAAAACACGTCATAAGCTATGACGACGTACTCAACAAGCAGAGAGAGATAATCTATAAGCAGCGCAATATCGTGCTGGACGATCTGGTCGTCCACGAACAGATACTGGCGATGATGAAAGAGGTCGTCAAACGCATCTGCGCCGAATTCGTCGATCTCAAAACCGACTATGCGGACTGGAATTACGCGGCGTTCAACAAGGAATTGGAAGAGCGCGTGCTCAAAAAGGGCACAGGGCTCGTGGACGCCGATCTCGTAGGCAGATTCAATACCGAGGAGGCGTTCATCGAAGAGATATACCGCGTCGCCGCGGAGCAGTACGAGGAGAAGAAAAAGGAAGTCGTAAAGATATATAAGGAACTCAACGGCGCGGATCTCGATTTCGACGAGCTGGAACGCACCAGACTTCTCGTCTGCGTGGACAGGGCGTGGACGGAACACATCTCCGCAATGGACGAACTGAGGCAGGGTATCAGTCTGCTCGCTTACGGACAGCGCGATCCCGTGCTCGTCTACCGCAAAGAGGGGTTCGAGATGTTCGACCGCATGGTAGAAACCATACAGGACAACGTCGTCCGCGATCTTACTCATATCGAGATACGGGCGAGAGTGGTCACGCGTGCGGAGCAGGCGGCGGCGCAGGTGCGTCAGCCTCAGGCAGAGGCGACTCACGAAGGAGTGGGCGGTTACGGCGGAACGGTCAAAAAAGAACCCGCGAAGCGCGAACCCGTCAAAAGGGACAAGACTCCCGGGCGCAACGATCTCTGTCCCTGCGGCAGCGGCAAAAAGTACAAGAACTGCTGCGGCAAGAACGCATGATACCGACAGCGGGAACGAAGAGATAATACGGAGAACGTTGAAATAAAATGATCGTTATCGAACAGGCAAAACAGGAAATGAGCAGATTGCGCAAACAGCTTGCCGAGCTCGCCGACGCGCTCGACGTGCAGGGGCTGAAAAAGCGCAGGGAGGAACTGACCGCCGAACAGGAGAGCGAAGGCTTCTGGACCGATCTGGGCAAGGCCAAGACCGTCAACCGCGAGGCGGCGGCGATCGACGCCAAACTGGAAAAGTACGATAAACTCGTCGCGCGCACGGACGATCTCGAAGTTTTGATCGAACTGTGTCTTGAAAGCGGCACCGACAGCGAACAGGAAGAGATAGCAAAAGAACTCGCCGAAATAGACACGCTGTCCGAGGAACTGAGGTTGCAGACCCTGCTCAACGGCAAATACGACGCAAACGACGCCATACTCTCGCTGCACGCGGGTGCGGGCGGCACCGAGGCGCAGGATTGGGTCAGCATGCTGTACAGAATGTACACGCGCTATGCCGAACGCAACGGGTTCAAAGTCACGGTCATCGACTCGCTTGCGGGCGACGACGCGGGATTGAAGAGCATTACTTTCACCGTCGAAGGAGAAAACGCCTACGGTTATCTCAAAGCCGAAAAGGGCGTGCACAGACTGGTCAGGATATCGCCGTTCGACTCGCAGTCGCGCAGGCAGACGTCGTTCGCTTCGCTGGAAGTCATGCCCAAGATAGACGACAATACCGAAATAGTAGTCAAGCCCGAAGATCTCAAGATAGACACCTATCGCAGCGGCGGCGCGGGCGGTCAGCACGTCAACAAGACGGACAGCGCCGTCAGGATAACGCATATCCCGACGGGTATCGTCGTTCAGTGCCAGAACGAGCGCAGTCAGATACAGAACCGCGAACAGGCGATGAAGATGCTCATAGGCAAACTCGCCGAAAAGCAGGAGCAGGAATTGCAGGAGCACGAGGCGGAACTGAAAGGCGAAGTCAAGAAGATAGAGTGGGGCAGTCAGATCCGCAGTTACGTGTTCTGCCCCTATACGATGGTCAAGGATCACCGCACCGGATGCGAGACGGGCAATATAACCGCAGTCATGGACGGGGATCTGGAACAGTTTATATTCGATTATCTCAAAAAGTCGAAAGCGTGATGTCCTCGTATACCGAACGAATGAGCGCAAAGCTGGAGGAGCTTCGCGGAAAAGACGATATAGTCATACTGGCGATAGAATCGTCCTGTGACGAAACCGCCTGCGCCGTCACGCGCGGCAGGCGGATATTGTCCAACGTGATCGCTTCCCAGATCGATATCCACAAGCGTTTCGGCGGAGTGGTGCCCGAGATCGCGTCGAGGAATCACGTGATGTCGATAAGCGGCGTCGTGTCCGAAGCGCTTGCTAAGAGCGGAGTGGATAAACACGATATCGACTGCGTGGCGGTCACCTACGGCTCGGGACTGCTCGGCGCTCTGCTCGTGGGGGTGTCTTTCGCCAAGGCGTTCGCCTATGCGTTGGACAAGCCGTTGTTGGCGGTAAATCATATCAAGGGACATATCGCAGCAAACTATCTCGCGTTCCCCGATCTCGAACCTCCGTATCTTTGTCTGATAGCCAGCGGCGGTCACACGGCGGTCGCCAAGGTCAGCGGCTTGGACGAAGCGGAAACGCTCGGGAGTACGCAGGACGATGCGTGCGGAGAGGCGTTCGACAAAGTGGCGAGAGTGCTGGGACTGGAATATCCGGGAGGGCCGCAAATACAGAAGCTTGCCGAGAGCGGCCGCAACACCGTTCCTTTGCCCACGCCGCTCAAAGGGGAAACGGGCTACGATTTCTCTTACAGCGGGCTCAAGACTGCCGTGATAAATTACGTCCATACGGCTAGGCAGAAGGGAGAAGAAATTTGCGCCGCCGACGTAGCGAAGTCGTTTCAGACAAAGGCGGTCGATATAATGACCGACGTCGCATTGCGCGCCGCTATCGACACGGGCATGAAAAAAATCGTGATCGCGGGAGGCGTTGCCGCAAACGCGTATCTGCGCGAGAGCATGGAGAAGAAAGCCCGCGAAGCCGGGATAAAGACGTATTACCCGCCTTTGTCGCTGTGCACGGACAATGCGGCGATGATAGCGTCGCAGGCGTACAATATGATAAAGTCCGGGCGCGCGTGCGCGGGGACCGATCTGGACGCGGTCGCTTCGATACCGATACGCGCGTGACGTTTTCCGTGCGTTATGCGTAACAAATCCGAGGCATAGGCGCTTTTCGCCGACCGCGCGATCGCGCTGCGTAGTTTCGGCTTCGCGACCGAGGCCCGAAAATCGGGATTTTGAAAATTTTTCGGAAAATCACGAAAAAAAAAGATACGCTTTTTCATAGTTTGTAATATAATACTGCTTGCGCAGCCGCGGGGAAGGCTTTGAGGCGACATCCGATATCAGAGGAAGTCTTATGACAAGAGACCTTACCGTAGGTAAGCCGCTTCGCAACATCGTCATATTCACGATACCGATACTCATCGGCAATATTTTCCAACAGCTTTACAGCATGGTCGACGCGATAATCGTCGGGCAGACGATAAACAACGACGCCTTGGCGGGCGTGGGCGCGACAAGCGCGATCTCTTTTCTCGTCATCGGTTTCGTTCAGGGACTGACCGCGGGCTTCGCGGTCAAGACAAGTCAGCTTTTCGGAGCGGGGGACGAAGAGGGCGTCAGGCGGAGTATCGCTTCTTCGTTGCTGCTGAGCGTCGTTCTGACCGTTATCCTTACCGCGGTAAGCGTCGTCACCACCATGCCGTTGCTTGACCTGATGAATACGCCGGACGACATAATCGATTATTCCTACGACTATATCGTGACCATTTATTGGGGACTCGGCGCGACGGTGTTTTACAACCTCGGCTCGTCCGTGCTGCGCGCGATCGGCGACAGCCGTACGCCTCTGGTATTCCTGGTACTGGCTGCGGTGCTCAACGTAGGTCTCGACTTTCTGTTCATCGTTTACTTCCGCATGGGCGTTGCGGGCGCGGGATGGGCGACGGTGCTTTCGCAGGCGATCTCGGCGATAGGCTGTTTCGTGTTCCTTTTCGCAAGGTTCCGTTCTTACCGTATCGGAAAGAAACATTTCGCCAATCCGTTCAAGTTTTATTGGCAGCATATGGCGATCGGACTGCCGATGGCGTTGCAGTTTTCGATAACTTCGATCGGAATGATGGTCCAGCAGTCCGCGCTCAACAAGCTCGGCACCGCCGCGGTCACGGCTTACACGGCGGCTTCCAAGATCGACAACCTTGCGACCCAGAGTCTGTATGCGCTCGGCAGTACGGTCGCCACGTATTGCGGGCAGAATTACGGCGCGGGCAAGTTCGCCAACATACGCGTCGGCGTGAGATGGAGCATGATAATAGGCGCCGTGTGCGCTCTGCTCGGATTGGGGTTTGTCACGATAGGCGCGGAACCGATGACCAGACTGTTCTCTTCGGACGTCACGGACGAAATGATGGATATGTCCAAACAATATCTGCTTTGGCAGGGTGTGTTTTATATCGCGCTCGCGGCGATATTCGTCTATCGCGACGCGTTGCAGGGCATAGGAAGGAGCGCGCTGACCATGATAGGCGGAGGGATCGAGCTGGTGGGCAGAGTCATAGCTTCGTTGGTATTCGCCGCGCAGTTCGGATTCGTGGGCATATGCGCGTCCAATCCGACCGCATGGGTGTGCGTGGACGTCTTCCTTATAATTTCGTATATAGTGATACTTCACCGTATATTCGCAAAGCGCAGAGCATTGGGTCTGGGAGAGGGAGAAAAGATGCCCCTTTCCGCCGTTTACGCGCAAAGTCCCGTTCCTTCCAACGCCTCTTCTTCCGATCCGGCTTCCGACGCGGAAAAAACGCGCTGACGGGCGTAACGATCTACGTGCGTCATATCGGTTGTCTTTTCGCCCGATATGGTGTATAATGCTCACGGACCGCGAAGAGGAAACGATGAACGGAAAGTTTGGAATAAGATATATTGCCGAGAGAGTTCTCACCCCGATAAGGCTGATAATGCTCAGCTTCGCGGCGGTGATACTGATCGGCACCGCGTTTTTGATGATACCGGCGTCCACTACGTCGCCCGGCTCGCTCTCTTTCGTAGACGCACTTTTTACCGCGACCAGCGCCACTTGCGTGACGGGGCTCGTGGTACAGAATCTCAATACCGATTTTACGACTTTCGGACAGGTCGTCATACTTTTTCTCGTCCAGATAGGCGGACTCGGATTCATGACGATCTCCTCGTCCGTATATCTCCTCATAAGACATAAGGTATCTTTGCGCAAACGCCTGAGCATGACCGAAGAACTGTCGCACGAAGGCATGGACGACCTCAAACGCCTTACCTTCGATATCATGAAGATGACCGCGGCGGTCGAGCTTTCGGGCGCGCTGCTGCTCTCGCTTGCGTTTTCGCGCTATTACGAGCCGGGGACGGCGGTCTGGTACGGTATTTTCCACAGCGTTATGGCGTTCTGCAACGCAGGATTCGACATAACGTCGGCGGAAGGGACGTCGTATTCCATGTTCTCGTCCGATCCCTTCATCCTGATAGTCACGATGATACTCATCGTCTTGGGCGGTATAGGTTTTATGGTCGTGTCCGACGTGGTTCGCACCCGCAGATGGCGCAGACTGAAACTGCACACCAAGATAGTGATCCCGATGACGGCGGCGCTGATACTTATCGGAGCGGTGGGCATTTTCGCTGCGGAATACGACAATCCCGAAACGATGGGAGGGATGTCGCTCGGCGATAAGATCGTCAACGCGTTTTTCCAATCGATCACGTCGCGTACCGCGGGGTTCAGTTCGTTCTCGCAGGCGGGCATGACCAATTTTTCGCAGTCGCTGACCATAGTGCTGATGTTCATCGGCGTCTGCCCGGGCAGTACGGGCGGAGGTATAAAGGCGACTACGCTGTTCGTATTGCTCGTCACGGTGTACGCCTCTCTCAGACATAAGAAAGAGGTCATCATCGATATGCACAGCATAGGAAAAGAAACGATATCCAAGGCGGCGACCATTTTTACGCTCGCGATAGTGGTCGCTGCGGTCAGCGTTATGGCGCTCAACATCGCCTGCGGAGACGAGTTTTCCACGGATCAGCTTCTGTTCGAGCAGGTCAGCGCCTATGCGACGGTCGGGTTGTCGCTCGACGTGACGCCCAACCTCAATACGGCGGCTAAGCTCATCATAACGCTGAATATGTATATGGGCAGGATCGGCTCGTTCGGATTCTTCATGGCGTTCGTTTCGGGATCCAGACTGCCGTCCAAGATAAAGTATCCGGAAGCCGGAATAGTATTGTAAAAGACAAGGAACAGGGAGAAAAACAGTGAACAACAAATTACCGAAATCCAACATGAGACAGGTCGCGGTACTCGGACTGGGAAGGTTCGGCACCGAGATAGCAAAGGCGTTGTACAACAGCGGATGCGAAGTTCTCGCCGTCGATCAGAACGAGGACCGTATTTACGAAGTCGCGGATTTTACCACCCATGCGGTGGCTACCAACGTCGCGGAGGAGAGCAACCTCAAACAGCTCGGCATCACCGAATTCGACGGAGTCGTCATCGCGATCGGCGACAATATCCAGGCGTCCATAATCACAGCTCTCAACTGCAAGGAGATGGGCTGCAATTATATCGTGGCGAAAGCGCAGAACGCGAAACACGCGAGGGTCCTCGAAAAAATAGGCGTGGATTACGTCATCATCCCCGAGGCGGACAGTGCGATCAAGACCGCGCGGTTGCTGACCCAGCCTCAGATCAGCGATATCGTTTCCATAACGTCGAATTACAGCATCGCACAGGTCAACGTGCCCGACGCATGGGCAGGCAGGAAACTGTCGGAGATGGATCTGCGCAACAGATACGACGTCAACGTACTCATCGTCATCACCAAGGCAGGGGTCAATTCGATGCCTTCCGGCGACACGGTCTTCTCCGTAGGCGACAAGATCGTGATAGGAGGCGAGTCCTCGTCCATCAAAGCCTTCGGCGACAGGCTTGCATAAAAATATCCCGCCAATGCCGACAAAGAGCCCCGAGAGGGCTCTTTTTGTTTGCTCGCGGATCAAATGGGAGCTACGGCGCAGACGAAAAATCTTTGAAAGAAAAAATTACGGCCTGTCTTGACGGGGAAGCGATCGGTTGTTAAAATAAAAGTAGAAAAATCATTAAACAAGCCGATTGTTGTCAGGTTTTATCGTTTATTATATGAAAAAAAGGGAGGAAGGCTATGTATTACGCTCATACCGCAGAAAGCGGCGAATGGCAGCCGATAAAAGATCATCTTATCAATACCGCCGAAAAAGCAAGGCGATTTGCCATCCCGCCGTTAAAAGAGGTCGCTTATCTTGCAGGATTGTTGCACGATATCGGAAAATACAGCAAAGAGTTTCAAAATCGGTTGCTCCCGGGAGGGGAGGCTCTGAAAGTCGATCACTCGACATACGGTGCGCAGTTGGTATACAACGACAATAAAAGCGCGGCACGGTTCGCGTTTGCGCTCGCATACGTTATAGCCGGCCATCACAGCGGACTTCCCGATATCGGGAATAAAGGGGAAAACGAGGACGAAAGTGCGTTACGCGCAAGATTGAAAAAAACTTGTCCGAACGCCGAAGCATGGAGAGGCGAGATCGCAATAGATTATGCTGCGGCAAAAGACGAATTCGCGGCGCTGTTGTCCGAAGAAAACTTCGGCAGGGACGAATACGAGTTTGCGGTCAGATTTCTTTACAGCTGTCTTACGGACGCCGATTCGCTGGACGCTGAGGAATTCTGCAAAGGAAGGGAGAGAATATCGGTATCGGCAGATTGGGACAGATATTACGGGATACTCGAAAAGAAGATCGCAACGCTCGAAAAGAAGACCGAATTGCAGAAAATGCGCTCGGTATTGCAACAACAGGCGATATCCAATATAGATAGGGACGGAGGGGTTTATCTTCTGGATATGCCGACCGGCAGCGGAAAAACTCTGTGCAGTATCGCTTTGGCGATGAAGCGCGCGGCTATGAAAAATAAAAAACGCATCATATACGTCATTCCGTATACGAGCATAGTGGAACAGACAGCCGCATTATTCAAAGAGACGTTTCCGGATCTTCCCGTATTGGAACATCATTCCGAGTTCGATTACGACGACGTTAGAACGGTTTTCGGCGGTTGGAATGCGTTGCTTGACGAAAACAGCGATCAAAGCGTAAGAGATATCGTTAAAGAAAGAACCGAAAATTGGGACGCTCCGCTCATAGTGACGACAAACGTTCAGTTTTTCGAGAGTATATATTCTAATCGAAAAAGCAAACTGCGAAAGATACATAATATGGCGGACAGCGTGATAGTGTTTGACGAGATACACACTTTACCGGCAAGGTATTTCGTGCCGTGTATCAAAGCGATCGGACAGCTCACCTCGCATTATTTCTGCGACGCGATATTTCTGACCGCAACGATGCCCGATTTCGAACTCTTGACAGAGCGTTTTACGGGAAAAAAGCTCGGAGCATTGGATCTGCTCCCCGACAAAAGCGGATATAAGATATTCGACAAAAACACCTTCGAATATATTGGAGAGAAAGACCCCGTTTCGCATATGGACGGAGAAAAAAGCACATTGGTGATATGCAATGCGAAAAAGAGCGCGGAGCAAATGTACAGAGCGTGTTCCGCCCCTGTAAAATTCTGCCTGTCTACATATCTCACGCCGCATGATCGCAGCAGAATAATCGCAGATATCCGGGATAGTCTGAAAAACGGCGATAAGCCCGTTGTGTTTTCCACGTCCCTTATCGAGGCGGGAGTCGATCTCGATTTCGAATGCGTGTATCGGGAACTTACAGGCATAGACGGGATCTTGCAGGCAGCCGGAAGATGCAACCGCAACGGCAGGCAGTCTAAGGAGGACGGCAAAGTTTATATATTTGTCGGCGCCGGACGCGTCGGCAAAGAAGTCAAAGCAAAGGCCGAGATAGCTCTTTCCGAGATCAAACGATACGGCGAGGACAGTATCGCGTCCGGAGAGTGCGTGCGGGAGTATTTTGCCGAATGGTACGATTTTTCAAGATTTAACATGAAAGGAGCGGAGAGCCTCTATGACAGGACAAAGAGGGAAGAGGGCAAAAAACTTTACGAGATAGACTTCAAACGTATAGCGGAAGACTTCAAACTCATAGAGACCGCTCAAATGCCCGTTGTGATCCCGAATGAAGAGATATCCGATATTTTGGCAATGGACGAGATATCGGGTTCGTCGTTGAAAAAATTGCGCAGATATTCTGCGTCGGTAAGCACCTATGAATTCAAAAAGCTGTACGAGGCAGGAGTCCTGTGCGAAAAAGACGGGATATTCATACTTACTGACGAGTCGCTATATGACAGCGATACCGGACTTAACGCAGCGGAAGAAAGTAAAGAGATATTTTACTGACAAAACTCATACAACAAAATAATTAAGAAAAAACGCTTGACAAAATGTGGTTTGCGGTATAAAATAAAGGTGTAAAGTTAAAGTCCGGTAGGATTCACGGAGTTCGCAGATCCCATCTGAGTGAGTTGAAACAATTATTTTGTCGTATGCAAGCGTTCCTGAATAAGGAGCCTTGCAACAAAAAATTATTAACGGAGGTACGAAAATGTTCAGAATCATTGTCGACGCGGATTACGCTTGCTTTACGAGACCCGAGTGCAAGGTCGAGCGGGCAAGCTATCTTACGCCGACTCCGTCCGCGCTTGTCGGGATGTTGAAATCGATCTATTGGAAACCAGCCATAAGATACGTGATCGACAAGATAGTCGTTTTCAACGAGATCAAACTTGCAAGCGTACGACGAAACGAAGTAAAGAGCAAAGTGTTGTTGTCCGCAGTCAAAAACAAAATGAACGGCGGAGACAAAGACCCTGCGATCCTTACGAGAGAATCGATCAACCAGAGATCCACGCTGTTGTTGAAAGACGTAAAGTACGGTGTGGAGTTCCACTTTGAGCTCACGGGGATAAGGAGCGAGGGAGGTAAAGAGTGCGACGGGAAGCACGCCGAAATATTGGGCCGAAGATTGGATAAAGGGCAATGTTTCAGGCAACCGTGCATGGGATGCCGCGAATTTCCGGTAAGGAGCGTGTTGAGAGTCAAGGATTTCGACCTGAGCGACGTGCACGAGTCGCTCAAAGGCGACACCGATCTCGGCACGATGCTGTACGGCTTGAAGTTCCACGACGATCCGCGTATCAGGGAAGAATGGGATAAAAAATATTTCTCCGACTCCGTAGACGCGTTTTTCTATCATCCGCACATGATAGACGGAGTGATAGACGTGGCGGCATATGCGAAGGAGGCGGGACTATGATACTGGCTTCGTTGTGCGAGTATTACGGATATCTCAAAGAGCAGAACAAGACTTTGCGGGAGGGATACAGTCAGATATCGGTCACGCATACGGTATCGCTGTCGGAAGACGGAAGAGTGGTCAACGTCATTCCCCGTATGTGGGTAGAGGACAACAAAAAGAAGTATCCGATAGTCGATTTTCCGCAAAGAACCGAAAAGACCGCGATCGACGCCAATATAGTCGAACACAGACCGCTGTATCTGTTCGGATTGGAGGGAGGAAAGGACGGTTTTTCCGAGACCTCCAAATCGAAAAAATCTCATATAGCCTTTGTGGAAAAGAACAGAGCGTTTTTCGAGGGGATGCAACATCCTTTGGCTTGCGCTTTTGCGAAGTTTATCGACGCATGGCGGCCCGAAAACGAGACTTTAAATGCCGAATTGCTGCAAATGGGCAACGATTACGGTACGGCAAGGATTGCTTTCACGTTGGAAGGACGTCCGGGTGAAATGTTGCAGGAGCTGCCGGAAGTTATCGAAAGATGGGATTCGATTTGCCGATCGGAAAAACAGGACGACGAGATAACCGCTCAGTGTCCCGTATTGGGCAAGAAGCTGCCTGTGGCGCGGTTGCACGCAAAGATCAAAGGCGTGAGAGGGGGGCAGTCGTCGGGGTGTTCGCTGGTGTGCTTCAATAACGAAGCAGAGAATTCTTACGGAAAGGAGCAGTCTTATAACAGCTCCGTGTCCGTAGAAGCCATGCGAAGATATACCGAGGCTTTGAACTATCTGATACGGGACGGTAAGCATAACAGGTTCGTTGCGGGAATGACGATAGTGCATTTTGCGATGACAAAAAACGAGGATCCTTATATCGATTACTTTAATCGTAATATAATGGAGGACAGCGATGAAGACGTCTCCGCCCAAGATGTCAGCGACAGCGTCGGAAGTACGATAGGAAAAGCCGTTCGCGGAGACAGACCGACTTTCGAAGTCCCGGAAGGCGAAGGGATAGAATATTGTATTTTCGGATTGGTGCCCAACAGTTCGCGATTGGCGATCAGGTTTTCTTATCGCAACACGTTCGGGGCTTTACGTAAAAATATCGAAAAATATCACGACGATTTTTCGATAGGAGAGATGGACGGCGCACCGCCGTTGTGGCGGATCTGTAAGCAGCTTACGAGATTCAACAGTAAAGACGATATCACGTCCGATATGGCTCAGGATATGCTTATGTGCATCTTGCAGGGGGCGTCGATCCCTACGAGGATACTCGGGGCAGCCGTGCGTCGCATAAGGACGGATCTGCACGTCGGGGATATCAGGGCGGGATTGATAAAGGCTGCATTGCTCAGAAAAAACGAAAAATATAAGGAGAAGATAACAATGGCATTGAACAAACAAAACCGCGACGCCGCATATCTTTGCGGCAGACTGTTCGCAGTACTCGAAAAGATACAGAAAGATTCGGTTTCGGGCAAGCTGAACAGAACGGTCAAAGACACTTTCTTCACTGCGGCAAGCGCAACGCCTGCGGTCATTTTCGCAAGGATGATACCGCTTGCGCAAAAGCACCTCGCGAAGATCGAAAACGAAGCCGCCGTCAGGTATCTCGATAATCTGTTGACGGAGATCGTAGACGCGATGGACGTATTCCCCAAGACCTTGTCGCTCGAAGAACAGGCTGAATTTATCTTGGGATACTATCAGCAAACCAAAGACCTTTATACCAAAAAAACCGAAAACAAGGAGGAAAACTGATATGGAAGCGATAAAAAACCGCTATGAATTCGTAGTGCTGTTCGACGTGGAGAACGGCAACCCCAACGGCGATCCCGACGCAGGGAACGCGCCTCGCACCGATGCCGAGACCGGATTGGGTATCGTCACCGACGTATGTCTCAAACGTAAGATCCGCAATTATGTGGAGATCGTGAAAGAAGGAGAGCCGGCGTATAATATCCTGATCAAGACCGACAGATCTCTGAACGACAAGTTTGCCGAGGCTTACGAGAAGAAAGGCATAGACGCCAAGAAAAAGAATGCCGACGATATAGCCGCCGCAAGGGAGTATATGTGTTCGAATTATTATGACGTCAGAGCGTTCGGCGCGGTCATGAGTACGGGCAGCAATCCCTGCGGTATCGTGAGAGGCCCCGTTCAGCTCAATTTCGCCAGAAGCATTGACCCCGTGTTTCCCCAGGAAATGACCATTACGAGGCAGGCTATCACAGATTCCGATAAATTCAAAGAGAATCTCGACAAAAACGGCGTCCTTACCGAAATGGGCAAGAAGAATATCGTGCCGTATGCGCTTTACAGAGCGGAAGGATACGTTTCCGCCATGCTCGCGCAAAAAGAAACGAGTTTTTCCGAAGCTGATCTCGAGCTGCTGTGGGACGCGCTGATCAATATGTTTGAACACGACCATTCCGCCGCAAGAGGAAAGGTATGCGTGCGTAAACTGATCATATTCAAGCACGAGTCGCCTCTGGGGAAAGCGCCGTCTGTAATTTTGTTCGATAAGATAAAGATCTCGAAGCGGCCCGGAGTAGAATATCCCCGCAGTTACGGCGACTACATAGTCGATATCGATCGGGAGGAGATCCCCGGCGTGGAATTGATAGAAAAACTCTGATGATCCCGATAAGAGCGCTGCAACATTACCTGTACTGCCCCCACAGATGGGGGATGCTGTATATGAATGATGCATGGTCCGACAATGCTTTCACCGTAAAGGCCGATATAATGCATCAGCGGGTGGACGGAGGCGGACTGCTCGATTCCGGTAAAGGGATAAAAAAATTCGGAGATATTACCGTGTATGACGAACAGCTCGGGATATACGGTAAAGCGGATTGCCTTGAGCTGTCCGAAAGCGGCGGCGCGACGAACGTGAAGATCGTCGAGTATAAGCCGACGATGCCGGGTAACGGTCCGGCGCTTTCGGACAGATTGCAGGTCTATGCCCAATACAGATGCGTAAAGAGGCTGTTTGACGGAGAAATAAGCGCATATATCTACTATTCGGACGTGCGCCGCAGAGTAAAGATCGATTTTGACAGCGAGGACGAAGAACTTCTTTTAAGTACGGTCGGAAAGATAAAAGAAGCGATCCGAGAGGAGAAAATTCCTCTGCCCGTAAAGAGTGACAAATGTAACGGCTGTTCGTTGGAAGACGCTTGTATGCCTCGTATTCGCGGCCGGAATGTGAAAGCTATGATCCTGGAGGAAAACGAGTGAAAAAATTACTCAACACATTGTATGTCACGGATGAAAAAGCCTATCTTTCGTTGGAAGGAGAGGCGGTGGTGTGTTCCTCCGAAGGGAAGCCGCCGCTCAAACTGCCGTTGGCAAATCTGGAAAACATATGTTGTTTCTCATATCTCGGATGCTCTCCGGCGCTTATGGGTAAATGTGCGGACAAGGGAGTCGGTCTTGCCTTCTTTACTCCGTACGGCAGATTTCTTGCGCGCGTGACAGGCGCGGTCAAGGGGAACGTGTACACAAGAACGAAACAGATCGAGGTATTCAAATCGAGCGCGTTGTCGTTGATACGCGATAATGTGGCGGCAAAGTTGATGAACACCGGACGTCTGATCGATCGCACCGTCAGAGATCACGGGGACAGCGCGGATATTGCCGCGATCTCTTCTTTGTTGAAAGAAAGAGCTCGAACCGTATACGATGAAACGGATATCGACATCATACGCGGAATAGAGGGCGCTTGCGCGAAGAAGTATTTCGAATCGTTCCGCGCGCTTATCCGCAACGATAGACCGATCTTCGATATATACGGCAGGAGCAAACATCCGCCTCTTGACGCTGTAAACGCGACGCTGTCGTTTCTGTACTCGGTATTGACGAACGACTTTGCCTCTGCTCTCGAGAGCGCGGGGTTGGATTGCTATATCGGATTTTATCATGTGCAAAGACCGGGGAGAATATCTTTGGCTTGCGATATGGTAGAGGAAGTGAGATGTATTGCCGAAAGGATGGTCATTTCAATGATAAATCTTAAAATGCTGGACGAAAAAGATTTCGAAAAGCAGCCTACGGGAGCCGTGTTTCTTTCGGACAACGGACGGAAAAAGTGCTTGCGAAATTGCAGGAGAAAAAGAGAGAGAAATTTGTTCATCCGTTTCTCAAACAAAAAATACCGAATGGCTTGCTTCCGTTTGTTCAATCCAATCTTCTGGCTAAATTTGTCAGAGGGGAGATCGAAGAGTATCCTCCGTTTGTTCTGAGGTGAGATATGATGACGCTCGTATCATACGATGTATCCACAGCGGATAAGGCGGGGAGAACAAGGCTGAGAAAAGTGGCAAAGGCGTTGGAGAATTACGCTCAAAGAGTCCAGAATTCGGTCTTTGAGGTCAACGTGGATTACGCAGCGTTTTTGACTCTGAAAAACGAATTGCTCAAAATAATCGATGAAAACCGGGACAGCCTCAGATTTTATTACCTGGGCAACGATTGGAAAAGAAAGGTCGAGCATTTCGGTGCAAAGTCCGGATATGACTCCGAAGGGCTGATTGTATTTTGATGCGAACCTCCGATAAAGAGAAAAGCTTTATCGGTTCGCAGGAAAAAACGGAGAATATTAACGGCAAAAGTAAGAATAAATAATGGTCCGTTCCGCTATTTTGTGGGCGACTTCCGATCTGTTAACCGGATATAGAGGTTCGCCCCCCGCGGGGCGAGTGAGTTGAAACTTCGGAGGAATGTACAGAGGCTCTCGCAGGGATGGTTCGCCCCCCGCGGGGCGAGTGAGTTGAAACGCCAAAGGGCGCAAAGTCTGCGTTGAAGGCAGTCGGTTCGCCCCCCGCGGGGCGAGTGAGTTGAAACCGATACCTGGATAAAACAGGAAAAAGAGCCGAAGGTTCGCCCCCCGCGGGGCGAGTGAGTTGAAACGGCATCAACGCGCCATTGATGTAAGTATAGCCGCGGTTCGCCCCCCGCGGGGCGAGTGAGTTGAAACCGTTTGCGGTCGTCAGCGCGATACCTGCGTTCGTGGTTCGCCCCCCGCGGGGCGAGTGAGTTGAAACCTTCGACCGTTATTCGCTTCAGCCGCCCGGACGGGGTTCGCCCCCCGCGGGGCGAGTGAGTTGAAACGACGGCAAGATCGCGTCATACAACGAGAGGACGGGGTTCGCCCCCCGCGGGGCGAGTGAGTTGAAACGCTCCAATCTTCTATCCACTTAAAACGATTGTTTGGTTCGCCCCCCGCGGGGCGAGTGAGTTGAAACGATCGTGTAATTGTGGCGACCGCCGCCGGGTCCCGGGTTCGCCCCCCGCGGGGCGAGTGAGTTGAAACGCCGTCGCCGTACACGCCGAGGTGTGAGAGCGGCGGTTCGCCCCCCGCGGGGCGAGTGAGTTGAAACTTTGTCGCCCTTGGACATCGCCGCGTTCAGCTGGGTTCGCCCCCCGCGGGGCGAGTGAGTTGAAACCTTCTCTGTCGTATCTGTCTCTTATACACATCTCCGAGCCCACGAGACACTGCGCGATGTGGTATGGCGGCTTCTGGTTGAAAAA
>ERZ1090861.194-NODE-194-length-40185-cov-32.366459_pt1 | contig 40185 bp, 34 predicted proteins | sample MGYA00478482_ERZ1090861 | MGnify/ENA primary metagenome ERZ1090861 (study PRJEB33644, sample SAMEA5815744) | chicken gut metagenome | biome: Chicken; feature: Gastrointestinal Tract; material: Caecum | place: Ireland | collected 2019-01-01 | study: A study of the... | reverse complement strand
GCGACGCTTCCCTCTGACAAACTATTAAGCTTTTCTTTATCTTCTGCGGACATAAGACCGCCGCTTGACTCAGTGGCGTATCTGCCGCTTCCGTACAGCTTGTCGCCTTTGTATATCTCGTTAGTATCAGTTATCCAATACAAAGCGTTTGGGTTTTTCTGCTCTAAGGCGTGATATTCCTCATACGTACCAACTTTAAAGAGTACATTGTTGTCCATTACTTATCACTCTCCTTCCTTGCCTTAAAAGTTTATATTATATGTGTTCCCACACATAATCAGAATTTGTTTTGCCCTCGCTCTCATCGTTGACGCCGCTCCATTCATTAGAGGGATTTAAGTCAACGGGTTCGGGTACGGTAGTAGGCTCCTTTTCAACAGTAAACGTCAGAATCTTTTGCTCTGATACGTGCGGAACATATACCGCTCCGTCCTTACCTAAAACACTGCCTAAGTTCTCCTGTTTGCCATCGCTAAAGGTTATGATAAGCTCCTTGTCCTCAGAAACGCTCACACCTGTTACAGTTGCATCAGATGTAGTATTTACAAATATTTTCTCTCCTATAGGCATTCCATTTGCTGTAAGCTGAATCGTGCTGTCGTCAGAATTATAGATGATGTTATCAGCTTTCTGAGCCTTAGTTTGTTCTAACTCTCTGTGCATCTGATATACAGCCGTAATGCTTTCGTCACATATGTATGCATCCATATTTTTAGATTCGAGGACGTACAGCATGCACTCGCCGCTCTTAGATATCTGAGGATTAGACGGAGTGCCGGCATAGATTTGTATCCATGAGCACACTTCCCCGGGGTATCTTGTCAGTTTGCATGTAATAGGGAATGTGTACTGGTAGTAGTCTTCGTTATACTTGTTGTCCATTTTCTCAAGTATGACCACATCGGCAGTTCCGTCCGCTCTTATATAGCTTAGGTAGATAAACGCCGTCTCCGTGCTTATCTCGCCTATTACAGCGGGGATAAGATATATTATTTTTCTGTTGAGATTATCCCCTCTATATATCGGTTCGTTCACAGTTACCGACAAATTCATATCGCTGTCAAGCTTAATGTACATTGATTCACCACCTTTGCATTATAGTATTATGTAATCTGTATCTTCGAGGCTCATGTCGTCATGCATCGATAAAGCGCTGTCGTCCATATCTGAAAGCAGTCTATGTCTCTTGAGTATAAACTCACAGCTTGCACCAAAGACAACGGCAGACGACTCAGGCTCTATATAGCTTTGGGCGGAATCTGTTATCGTTACTCCAAGTGCCACGCTACTATCTACAGATATTTTCTTCTCTGCATTAGTCCCGGTCAACTCAGCTCGCAGGGTGATAGAGCTAAATGCATTTCCAAACGAATAGTGCAACTCCGTATTGCTCACAATTGCGGACAGTTCAACTGCGCTCGAACCCGCAGTTGTCAATCTATATAAAAGATTTTCCAACTCAGCAGTAGGCTGTATGTCTGTTGATACCTCTGCGTAAGACGTTTTAAATGTTTCTATATCTTTAACCCCAATATCTAAGCCGCTGTCGCAGGTGATAAATCCTTGTTGGCTTAAACCGTCAAGTTCTTGAGAAAGCGTTAGCTCGGTTTCGCCTCCGCCCAAAGATACTGCGGTGTATGCTTGTAAAGGTGCAACTCCAACAGATATTTGCGATTTTGCACCTGCAAACATTTCTACAAGAGCCGTTATATCGTCATTTGAAAGCACCACGCTTGTATCGCCCGGATGTAGTGCATACCATGCATTAAATGCTGCATTCACACTCAAATCGACATCGTTGTCGGCTGTCTCAAATATGCGCCGCAGTGTGCTGACAATGCTGCTATCGAGAATAATTGATGAGTTTGCATCTGCCGATTTAAGCATTTGTATTTGTTCGAGACTCTGCGCCAACAGCACCCTGTTTGTAACCGTGATTCCGTCTCTGTAGGGGAGAGAAATGACATATATATCTAACTCGTGCGTTTGCCCTTTTAGATACATGTTAAAGTTGATTACCTCTGAGGAATCCTCTTTCAGTCGACTAACAAATATGTCGCAAACGTTAGTCCATCCTCTTAGGTATACATTAAAATCTTTGGGCATGTCTTTACACCCCTTATCCGTCACACAACTAAAACGGGAGTTATGGATTCTGAACCGAAAGCTTTAAGAAGTTTTCTTTTATCGTCATTATCGTATTGGCATCGACAACTCTCGGTGTTGTTAGCGCACCATACATAAGGAGATTGCCATCCCCGACAACCGACGAATCATAGATAACAAAGTGAGTTATCGTTCCCCAACTTGATGTGCTCTCATTAAAATTTATTGCCGACTGATTAGTTACTACGCCTACGGATGGCTGGCTAAGATTAGTTAGCTGTACTCTTGCATACCCCGCCGAGGTCGACGGTTCAGTTACATTAGTACCCCCTATATTCGGGGCGGTAGTGCTCAGACCTATATAGTATGACGTAGGAATGGCCGGGTCGTCTTTTGTCCCGTAAAGATTGCCCGCCACACAATTAGTAAAATATGTAGTGTTCATAACATCTCTCCTTTAACTGTTTTGTTTTAAGTAGTCCTTGTTGATATTATTATGTATATATATAACCCCCTGTTGCGGGATATCGACCATATCCTCTACGTCTCGTATGGTTACCTGATAGATGAATTTACCGCATAGGTCTACTGTATCTGCTGAATTTAATTGCACGGACAATATGTTATAGAACTCATCCTGAGAATCCATTTCGACAGTCATAGTCTTTGAAATTATCGGTGTTCCATTTTTATTGACATAATCAATTATTGCGAAATTAGCCTCGCATCCTGTCAGCCCAAATGGCTTCGGATTCTCCTTCCCAAAGTAGACGTGAAAAAGAAAGCTTTCGGTCGAGCCGCCTACAAAATCAATTCGGGGAAGGGTGTACGTATCATTTATCATAAATTTCAGCCTATCCTCCTACATTAACAGGGAACTCGCATATGAATTTTACTTTTGCTTTTCCCGTCATTTTTAAAACATTATCACCTCGAACGAGCCGCATGAACTTCTTGTTAAAGTTCGGATATATGTTTAAATCCATGTTATCGGTTATAATTTGATTCTGATTGTCAACCTGTATTACGAGCGAGTTTGCCGTAGGCAGGTTAGTAAAACTAAAGGTTCTGTTTCCGTCCGATTCATTTATAATTGATAGATTCTCGTCTCCATTTAAAGTAATTATCATCTTGGGTTTGTAATACCCATTATAACTACTGCGGTTGAAAAGACGTTCGCGGAGTTCGCCATTCACATCGTATTCGTATTCGTATGGCATTGTATACGCAAATGGAGAGTCGCAGCTCACTGTACACGAAAACGCCCACGGCAAATCTCCGTATGTTATAAGTTTAAGTCTGGATATTAAGCACCTAAACCGTATGGTCTCCATGTCCTTTTGGCATATCATAAGCCACTTTCTTTCGTTGTGTCCGATAAGCCATGCGGCTATAGCTTCAACATCATATCTGTCAAGGTGCGAGTATGCATCAAGCGACTGCATGTTTGCCCCGAAGACGAGTGTATATGTCAACGCTCCGTTTTGGACAACGCCGTATGTCAAAGCGTCATATCTTGCTGTCAGCCTGTCTTCTATTATTTCCCCGGCTTGAAAATCTACATCGTCTTGCCCTTCGGAACCAAAATGATACACCATCATGCCATATTCAGAACATGGGATACCATCAAAAACAAATTCACATCCCCAGTAAGCCATAGTTCACCTCCATATTATAGGTTAAACGAATGTGACAAACCCTTCGAGATTATAGATATCGGCAGGGGAAATTGTCTGTCCGGCAAGGTCGTCCTCTGACAGCTCGACAGGAGTAATCTCTACATCGACATCCATATCGTTCAGCTCATTGAGTTCCTTCTTGCATTCGACACATTCGTCTTCGTCTTTAAATTTCACCATGCCATCACTATTCAACTCCCCAGAGTGTCGGTCTATGCTTTTTTTGCTTTCGCTTGATATAAATTGGTATTGCGTATCAACAGTCTTAAAAAGTTTGTATATCGCATATGCTTTCTTTACCGGCAGTTTGAGAGCGTTAAGCGCAATAAGCGACGAATAGGCTCTCAATATATCTTTCTGTTTCATTTTTATTTCTCTCCTTTTATACTTAGTCTCTAATTAGAGTTAATTAGCCCATATGCGCCGTTTCCAAGAACACGTATTAGCTCGTTTATTTTGCTTACTATCTGAGCTGTAGCCACGTTATTACTCGGCAAGCTTGCGACTGATTGCCGCGAAGTGGCATGCCCAAAGAACCCCACTTTTCCACTGGTGGTTGTTTGTATAATTGTTGTTCCATTGACCCCAAGATTAACTGCGCCGCTGTTTGCCCCGAGTGTCACGTTTCTTGCATATAGATAGTAAAACGGATAACTCCCCGTTCCCAGATATGTGTAGACGTTAGCATTGGTGGGTCTAATTTCGTCGTCTTTTATGTATATATAATCCCCAATGTAAAGACTATTAGTGTGTATAACATTGGCATACGAATAATCAAATGGACAACTCGACGTCCCCAAATAAGATGTGCTTGCAACGCTTAGAGGTCTGACCGATTCGTCATCAATCAATATTCCATAAGAATTTTGGCTTGAGGCTCTTATCAACGTTATAGATTGGAAACATCCAGATTTGAATGGATATTGAGTAGTACCAAGAGTCCAAAGTCCATTAGTGGATTGCAGACCGTTTCTCATGGTCAGATTCTGCGTGTCGAAAATCAGCGCCATGTTATCGGTGCTGCCGTAACGCCTGATTGAGACCTGAGAACCCGCGTATATGTATGTGTTGCTAAAATTCCAACTACCATCTCCGCCGACATATAAGGTTGTATTTCCTGAAGAGGTGATGGCTACAGGGTTTGATGAGTGGTCGGCATACACAGTTTTTACTTTTAGTTCAGACACGTCTATTCTATCAGACGACAAATATCCGGTGGTTATCTTATCGGCCGATAAGTCGGGGATTCTGCTCACGTTGAATACTCCAGTTGTGACCTGCGAAGCATTTAAGTCCCCAACGCGCTGTCCGTTCAATGTGCCGGTGGTGATTGAATCCGCACTCAGATTTGTTACGCTTATATTACTGCAATTCAATACGCCGGCTGTAATTTTGCTCGCGTTTAAATCAGTTATATTTGCGTTTGAGACCCTAAGCACACCGTTACTTATCACGCATCCACCTATGTTTCCGCTTGTCGCAGTAACCTTGCCGGTAAACTCTCCGTTTTCCGCATATATAGTTCCTTTTAATGTTAAGTTTCCATTGCTATCTGCATAGAAAGTCTGGTTTACACTATTTACTGTGCCGTCATTTCCTATGAGGGGATACTTGCCTATCATAATACCGTGCTCGGGGTCTAAAAGTATTTGCGAGTTTGTACTGTCGCTGGTTATGCTTATATTGCTGTTGTGCAAAAAACATCCCTCGGCGTCAACCTTAAATACTGCAACTCCGCCGTCTTGCTTTACGCTTTCTATAACGAGGTTGTTTCCGGCAAGGAGTGTTCCCACAATGTTAGGAGCTACAATTCCCCAACACTCTCCGAGATTCTCGTCATAAAAATTTCCTATTGCAATTTCAGCAGACGACCAATTATCTTTGGTCATCATAATGCAATTATTATTCATCCAAACCTGTTTGGGGTCATATTCCGTCTTTGCCTCGTTTCGCCACTTTCTAAGGCGTATGCCCGTATCATCCCATGTTATAGCCTGTTCTTTAGAAGATATAATTGCATTCTTTGAAACATCGAGGGCTGCGTTCATAAAATCCCTGACACTTGTGGACGCTCCGCTGTCAATGAACGCCGAGTAGTTGTACTTACTGAGGTCTACATCCTTGCCCATTGACACGCTCTGTTCCAATAGGTCTGCAAGTAAGAAGGAAGTGTCCCTTGAAGTGTAGCTATTGCCAAATTCCAAGACGAGATTGTTTAACTCTTCATAGCTGTATTTCACTCCTATGCATATAGGGGCTAATGTCTTTTCTTCGCTTAGAGCTATATACACTTTTTCACCTAAGCTCAGTGAGTTCTTAAACTTTATAAAGTCATCAAGGCACAGAAAGTTTGCACTTGTTATGTTAAAAGTATAAGAGGGCTGAGATATTCTATCAAGTATTTCAGCCCCATACTCGTATAAGTCCCATGCAACATAACGTCTTTCGTACTCGCTTGTGTCCATTGTAAAGTATAAATAGCCGCTTTCGATAACAGTTGTAACGAATGTTCCGAGAGTATTACTTCCCGCAATGTCTGTTGTAACCTCACTCATTGTACCTGTCATCGAGATGCACGCCTTGGGAAACGCATGACTTGTATCGTCTTCACTTGCGTTCATATAAGATTGTCCGTTGCTTAAATAAGCCGTAAACATAAAGCTTTTGTCTTGGGCAACCTCTAATACCGCACTTATTACTTGACCGCTGACAAATGACGAAACTATATTGCCGCCCGTCATGTCATATATCCTGTCGCCGGACTGAGTGTCAGTGTATGTTGCACTTGAACCCGAGACAGTCAATCCGATATTCGCAACTTGATTGCCGGAGTCCGCATCCTTATACGACTTAGTCTCCTGTACAACAAAACTGCTTTCCGAAACAGAACCGTCCTTTAGATACTTGTCAAACTGCAAATATTCATCCTCGGTAAAATAGTCCTGAAACCTCAGTTCGTCGTTTATTGATACCATTTCGTCGTATAGCTGTTTTGCCTGAAGTTCTATGCCTGTAATCACGGATTTTTGATTGCTTATCTCAGATTTCTTTGCTGCTATAGTATTATTGATGGCTATTAAGTCGCTGGGGGATTGAAGGTTAGATGCAATCGCCTGTATCGTAACGGCTTGTTGATTTTCCGCCGACGTGAGCTCTGCTTCAAGTTCTGTCAGTTTAGCCTCCTCCGTTGTCTTTGATGTCATTCTAAGCGCATACTGTATCGACAAGTTGTAATAATGCCTTTGGGAATTGTCGAACGCATCTTTCCACTCGTAGTATTTGTCAATCAAAGCCTGACTAAAATTCGTCGTGTTCATAAAGTAGTCCAGATTGATTATCTGATTCGTTCCCGTAGGATTTACCTCTCTTATATTGACACCCTCTGCGCCGTTCACATCAAGACGTGTAACTATATCCTCGGTGTTTTCCTCGATACTGAGCTCTTTTCCCAAGTTTTTATCCGATATAAACACCGGTTGTTCTGCAACAATTGATGCGGCACTTATTACATTTATCTTACGGTCATGTGTGTCAAAGTCGAATATGCAATTATACGACGTTTGTATTGTGTCCTTTAAGAAGTTATATAGATTTTCGTCCGATACATCGAAAGTGCGATATTTTCCTATCAGTGCATCATCGACATATCCTAAGCTCCACGACGGCATCAAACCCAATACTATCCCCATTAATGTACTACTTGGCGTAGTCGGGTTCCAAAAGTTATATGTAGACGTTTCAAGCGTGATGTGCTTGTACGTGAACTCATACTCAAGGGAGTACCCTTTACAGCTTTTAATAATCCTATCCCCGTCGATTTGTTCTGAAGGATTCATTAAAACAAATTGCCCCACATCTACGAGTTCCACTATCCTCATTCCTATGACAGCATCGTAGTATGGGGTAGGGGAGCCGTCGGATTCTGCGGGCAAGTCAAACTCAAGCACAGACGTTTCATTAAACTTTATGTCTACGTTGATGTTCATTGCTTTGCCCAAAGTTCCTATAGGGTCTCCCGATGCATTTTTCAGCATCAATACGGGCTGCTCTCTCAAATCCAAATTAACAAAGTCAACTTGCATATGTTCTATCCTCCTTTCCTTTGCGGTGGCTTAGGGCGCAGAATATCTGCGCCACATAGCCGAGTTAGCAAGCACTATCCATTTGTAGGGCGAAGCCTTGCGCCTTTAGTGCTGCTTATACCGCGTCTGTTAAATGCATCGTACATCTTTTCAATTGCGGCATCCGCAACCTTTTCGCCGTATTTCTTAGCGTCGCTGTCGGTTGTGCCTGTATTACCGTAAATAGTGACATTTATATTGGGCTCAAAAACAGCATTAGAAGTGCTTGTGCTGTTGCTTATAGGCTGATTGTTATAATCAAACAGTTTCTTCAAGTTAGAAAGGAGCCCACTGTTATATGAACCAACCGTACTGTTAAGCCTATCCGCAAGTTCGCTCTGAAAGTCTATCATTTTGTACACGGCAAGCTTGTTTCCCTCAGAAAGAACATACTCTCCTTTTTTGAGAATGGCTAAGACTTCATCGTTTCCTAAATTGCTGTTGTTCACAAGGCCGCCGTCGTGACACATCGGAAGGGAATTTGATGGAATGTATGTTCCCATACCAAGTAAAATTCCACCCGCGTTTCCTGACGCAAGCCCATTTACGGCGCTGCTGTAGTTGTTTACTGCTTGCGCTGCATTTATCCAAGCACCACTTATCTGAGAGTTGATAGAATTGCCGAGCATTACGTTCTGTCCCATCATAGTCTGATAGAAGTTTCCCCAAATGCTCTCAGACATATTAACCGTGTTTCTAAGCTGCTCTATCTCGTTTTGCTTTTGAGCCTCATAGTTCTCTGCGAGCTTGTCCAATGCGTCTATTTGCGCATCGGTAGAATGGTCGCTTTGCGTGCTCGCAAGCTCATCTTGTAATTGAGCAAGCTCTTCCATCAGCGAGTTGCGTTCTGCTTGAGCGCTCAGGCTGTCATCAAGAGATAACAAATCTATTCGTGTTTGCAGGTCTGCTATCTCTTCAACTAAATCTGAAACACTCGACTCGTAATCCAACTCATCTTTTGTAGTCTGTATAAGCTCTTTCTTTAAGTCAATTATCTTTTGATATGATTCGATTTGGGAGTCGTATATCTCTTCTATAGAATCGATAATGGCATTTTTCGCATCGATGATGTCATACATTAAGTCTTCTATCGCCGTAGCCGCCTCAATATTTTCATCGTTTAACTGCTCAGTTGTATCTATCAATTCTTCCGTCTCCTGACGCAAGGCGTTTGTGGCTTCTTGTAAGCTCTCATATTCTCCGACAGATGAGGCGGTCAACTCATTCAAGTGCTCAAGATTATGTATATACAGACGGTTCGTCGAGCTGTTGTAATCCACCTCAAAGCCCAGAGACCGCAGGGCTGTAACATTTGCAGAAATAGTTTCTTTTTTAGCGTCTGCTAAATCTCTTTGCGCCTGAGCCTCATCTTTGTACAGTTCTATAAGTTGCCCCGTAAGGCGTATCTTATCAGCAAGGTTTTCCGTGTGCTCAAGCTGTTTTTCAATTGCCTCTCTGCGCCTCTGAATTTCAGCAAGCCGCTTTTCTGCCGCATAATACTTGTCTATTAAAGCAGTGTACTCCTCAATAGATTTCAAGTCGCTCTCGGCGCTGCTTGAACTGCTCGATGATGTGCTTCCGTATATGCCTACTAAATCAAGGTTGTCCCTTAAAGCCTCAAGATTTTTATATGTTTGAACGACTTTCTCTCTGTATTCTTCAAGCGCCGTAAGCCTCTGCACCTGCGCATCCGTCTGATTGGACACCCAGTCACCGATATCTTTGTCGGTGAGATCGAGCGTACTGCCGTCAGCCAGCTCGACATCTATCTTTAAAGGCACCTTTATTGTATTTGCATCTGTATTGCTTTCTGCAAGCTTAAAACCTGCTGCGCTCTTAGCAAGCTTGGCGTAATCTATTGAACCGTCTTCTCTTGTAGCCGCCTCTAAGGCGGTGTTCATTTTGTTGGATATTCCAAAGAGCTTTTCCGAAAGCTTTTCCTCGTATGCATCTTCAGCGGCAAGAGCGCCTTCGTAACCTTTGACGTGTGCAGATATAATAGCACTGCCGTAAGGCTCCCATATATTTTCGACAGCCCCCACAACGCTCTCGCTATCCTGCTCCATCTTTTTCTGAAGAGCCTCACTGTTTACTTGTAGTTCTCCGTCCTTTAAGTTTACGTAATTTTGTCCTTGAAGGTCGTTGAGGTCATTCAGATAGCCCACAAACTCTCTCTCTTGTCCTAAGATACCGTCTTTACTTATGCGGTTAAGTTCGGTCAGAATATTCGCCTTTTCGGTTTCAAGCTTTATCTGGTCGTTGATAACCTGTTCGGCAGCTTTAAGCTCGGCAATCTTTTCATCTAAGACGGCATTATACTCTGCCTGCTTGGTGCTGAGAACTGCGTCTAAGATGCTCTTTTGCCCATCAACCGACCCTTCTGTAAATAGGTTAGACGCCTCAAGTAGTTTGGGATATTCAAGGGCAAGACGAGCAAGTTCTTCACGAGTCAGAGCCGTGCCTTCGTTCAGCTTCTCCATGGCAGAGACTATGCTGTCTATTCCGTCTTTTGCCTCGTCAAGACCGGTTATCATCTCAGAAACATCAAGGACGTCAACCGTTTCTGCGCCGAGGGCGTTAAGCTCGTTTTTCGCCTGATTAAGCCTTGTCGTGAACTCATCAATAGACATTGACCCGTTTGCATTGACTATTTCATATGCAATGTCAAGCTCTTCTTTCGTAAGGCTATACAACAGGTCGTTATACTGTCCTCTGGTTGCGCCAAGTGCTACATTGATTTGCTCTATTTCTTCGGCGATCGTTGCAAACCCAGTGCTTTTATAGACGACCTCTATGGTGGCATCGTCCATGCCAAGTTCTTTCAACTTTGATAATGCGCTTAATAGAGACTCCTCAAAACCAGAAGGATTGATGTCGTTATTGACATATCCAGCTTCTATGTCTGTTATGCCGTTAAGGACTTCATTTATTTCAGGAGTTATGGATTCAATAAATTCATTTATTTTTGATTTAACATCGTGTATAATATCTTCAGATACGCCTTTGGTGGAACTAAAATAATCACCGTTAAATTGAGAAATGTATTCTCCTACTAAGCTTTGAGCTAAGCCGTCAAGTTCCCCATAATGCTCGTTCGATTCGGCAACGTACATGAACTGAGAAGAAATCGCTTCGCTTGCAGCCTGCAAGTCATCTCTATATAGCTGAGTCTGTTCATGCAGTTCGTTTAATTCGGATATTACATCCCCCATTGCATCTTCGAACTCATTTGCCGAATCAAATCCGAGCATCTTGTAGTCTACTGAATCAAGAAATGCGCCGACGTCAGATATAAAGATTTCCGGATATCGTTGCACCATGTCTTCAATAAGTTCACGAGGATTGGATAGTGTTCCGTTTATAGGAGCTGTGTCGCGCAAATCTTCTATATATTCATTTGCAATGTCCTCATTTGGCGATATACGCCTTATGAACTTAGCCCACCTATCCATCAATGTAGGCGCCATATCAGCCTGATAAATAGCTCCAGAAAAATACTTTGGATAATCTCTCTCTATCTTTTCGTAGTAACGCGAGAGTAAGCTATTTATCAATAGTCTGGCCAAATCTTCGCGCTCTCCGCTACTTATTTCATCTTCGAGTGTGTCGAGAGCTTCTTTATACGATTCGTAATTTCCTTTGGTTGTATCTGTGAGCGTTTCAGTAGAGGCCATGCTTTTAAGAGATGTTTGATATCTTTCCCTTTCAAGCTCTATGGCTCTCTCAAGCAAATTGTTCCTTTCGGCCAAGTAACCGTTTTCAGTGCTATAGCCTTTGGCCAACGACGGAGAAATTTCTATTATTTCTTCAACTATTTCTTTATATCGTTCATATTCTTCAGCTGTCAGCGTTATATTTCTGCCATATGCGTCAACGCCTTTGGACAGCTCATCATATTCCTCTCTCAGTCCCTCAAGCGATTTAATATTAGATGTTGTAGAATCCTTGACATCTTCAAAGGCATCATTAATTTCTTTAGTTTTTTCTATAAGCTCTTCGGATGTAACAATGGCGTTAGAAATTACGTTTACAAGTCCGGTTATAGCCGCTGTCACAATATAAATAGCGACTCCTTGAAGAAGCGCCTTGCCAATTTGAAGCACGGTATTAAGTACACCTTGCGCGATCGTAGCCGCTTGCGCAGCGCGCGTGTATCCTTGCAGCGTAGCACTGCCAACCTCAACGCCACTCAAATAGCGTTTCATCGCCTTTTGAGTCACATCTGTTGATTGGTTAAATTCTTGAGTGCTGTCGTCAAGGTCTATAAGACCTTTGTTGTAATTATCAATTACCTCTTTCGCTCTTTTGCCGTTTTCTCCAACAGTATTAAAGCCAGAAGCAACCTCTAAAATTCGATCGCCTATTGCTCTAAGCCTTCCCTCAGGCGCATCAGCAAGTTTAAATTTATTAGAACTAAAGTCAAAAAAGTCCGAAACTCTTAGGAGACCGTAGTCGTCATTTGTAGGGGTTGATATGCCTTTTAAGAAGCCAGCCAGTCCTCCAACAGTAGCCAAAGCTCCGCCCGAGTCTGTGATTTTTGTCAAAATGTTGAGAACATCTGTAAGAAAATCAATGCCGTTTTTGACTAAGTCCGAATTTATTATAGAGCTTGACAAATCCTCGAAGGTAGATTGAAACTTAGATATCTTACCCATTATTGAATCGAGGTATTTTTCGTTCTCTGCAAGAGCAGAGCCTGCGGCGTCCGCAGACGTCTCAACAACTTGTTCTGCGGTTTCAAAGTTTGTAATCAATGCGGTTACTACATTCGAGTTTCTCTTTCCACCTATAAGCTCAAGTATGTTGGCGCGGGTAATATCGGTAAGTTCGTCCCATACTTCGGACAAGTCCTTTATGATTTCATAAGTGCTCTTAAACGTATCATTGTCTAACTGGATGTCTACTTTTCCGCCCGTTAGAGACAGGAGTTCCTTGCGAAGCTCGGATACGCTTTCAGCCATTCCGTCGGTGCTTTCTCCGGCCTCTTCAGCCTCTGTCTTCGCGGCTCTTAAATACATAGAGACAGTCTTAAGCGCAGTACCCACTTTGTCTGGGTCTTGGATAACGTTGTTTGCAGCAGTTATAAGTGCAATACTTTCATCGAGCGTGTTGTTTGCCGCAACAAGAGCTGATGCAGAATTCATGAGTGCATCGCCAATTCCAACCGAGCTAATAGCGAAGTTGTTGCCAACCTCGTTAAATTTATCGACGATCGTCATAGCATCTTCTGCTTCTATGCCGAATGCTTTCATCGTCGAGATAATACTTGAAGACGCGACACTGATATCTGTTATGCCATCACCAACGTTTTTGTACACTATGGCTGCGTCAGCAAGACTTGATGCGTCATCAATAGAGTATCCGAGTCTTGCGAAGTCTGCCGTGGCGTTAACTGTATCAGCAAGTGTTGCCCCGAGTTCCTTTGATCTGTTGGAGGCGTTTATGAGGAATTTCTCGTATGTGTCGTCTGTCTCATTAGTTACTTTCTTAAGCTCGGTCATTGCTGTATCGAGTTCGACAACGTTCTGATACATCATCTGTACAGAGTGCCAAGCAGATGTGAGGGTTCTTGTTATGATTGTCCAGCCGCCAAACCTTGCATACGCCGAACGAATGGCGTCGCCAAACGACTCACCCTTTTTGCCTGCGCTACCGAGAGTAGCATCTATTTGCTTAAATCTCCGCTCCATCTCGGCAAGCTTATTTAAATCTACTGTACCGCCGTCCTCCACAGCCTGTATCATTGATGCAGACTCTGAATTTATTCTGCCCATCTCGTAGTAACCGTATGTACCGCCTGCTTTACTGTTTGCCGAAATAAATCTCTGAGCCTTAGATTGCAAGCCGACCATTCTGTTCGTTGCGTCGATTGAATCTTTGCGCGCAGACACATTCTTCAACAGTTCGGTGTTAGCGTCTTTTAGAGTTTCAGTCTCTTTGGTTAAGCTCCGTACCTGACTTTCTGACGCTTCGGTGCCAAGGGCTTTTAGACTCGTTAATTCTTTAGTCAGCTCTGCGTATCTATTCGAGATGTTTTTATATGCCTCTACTTCGTTTCTTCCATATTTCTGGACGTTGAGATACGAATTATTTAGCATACCTTCTGGGGCAAAATCCTTCGTAGAAAGCCCAATCTCGTCTTTTAATTTGTTAAGTTTCTTCATTGCCGAGCCGATTTCTTTTATAGATTTATCTGGATCTATAAACTGTAATTTGAACTCTCCCGAAGTAAACCTATCTACTATTTTTCTTAGTTCAGTGGCATTCTTTTTTATCTCTATTCCCTTTTGATTAAGAGCATCAACTGTACTTTTATCAGCGGTATCGACATTTGCCATGACTGAAGCAAACTGATTGTTGAAATCGTTAAAATCGCGCTTAACAGCCTGTATCTTAGTGCCTATGTCGCCTAAGGGCTCTTTGTTGTTTATACTGTTATAAGCGGTTCCGAGAGATGAAACGGAATCGCTTACCCTCTTATTGTTACTCTCTAAGAACGCTAACGACTTATTTAACTCTTTGCGCGCAGACACATTCTTCAACAGTTCGGCAGTAGCGTCTTTTGTTGCCGCCGTCTCTTTATTCAAACTTTCAACTTGTTCGTTAGTTACGTTAGCGCCAAGGGCTTTTAGGTCTGCCGACTTTCTTTTTAAATTGCTATACTCTTCGGAAAGCCGTTCGATGTTGTCGAGTCCGCCTATTATAGACGCTCTGCCTGTACTATCTGACACAGCGTTTATTTCTGCTATTTCATCTTTTAATTTGCCAAGAGCCTGCAAGGATGCATTGATATCTTTTAGATAGCCATCAGAGACAGAGAAACTTTCCTTGATATCATTTTGTTTAAGCTTAGTAACCTGTCGCCCAACGTTACTTATGCTTGAATTTATTTGTTTTGCCCTTGACAAAAGACCATTTAATAACCCTTTGTCTATGTCGCCTTCGCTTGCTGTTACGGCTTTAAGTTGCTCATTAAAGCTTTCGACCTCTTGCCGAACTGACTTTATGTCGCCGTCTACGTCGCCGAGAACCTCTCTGCTGTTTAATTTGTTAAACTCGTTTTCTACCTTGGAAATACTTTCTGCGAGGCGTTCGCTTTCTACAACGGCTCTGTTTATAGCATTATTTGACGACACGCTCCTTGTTGTGCTCGTGTTGCTTGTCGTCGGAGAAGCCGTCTTTGCTTGGCTCGTTACATTTGTACTGCTCGTAGGGATGCTGACGCCCGCACCATCAACCATCTCCTGAAGTTGCTTCTTAAAAGCCTTTACTGTGGAAGCCCCGATAGTTATACCGGATATCTTTATAGAAAACGCATTTTCATTGCCGATAGTCTTAAGTTGGGCTTCGATGTTTTTAGTCAGCTGATTTAAATCAGCTTTTGTGCTTGACAGTCCATATTTTATTTTTACCTCAAACGGTTTGCTGTTTATAGCATTGACAATCTCGTTAAGTTCACTTTTTATCAGCTTGCCGGATTCACCGTCAATACTGCCTCCGCCAGCCACTCCAAACAACAGGGTTATATCAGGGCTCTGAGCCGCGCTCGCCATTGTTTATCACCACCTCATGTATAAGAAAATAGGCTTGGCAAAGCTGCCAAGCCTTAACGTTTCACCGTCTTGTTTTATTTGTAATCGTCTCCTGCGACAGCTTCGCAGTTGTAATCACTTGAATAATTGCTGTTAAAAGTCCTTATTATGTCCGCTATAACATCAAGCTGAGGTCTTTCTTGCTTGCTCTTCACGTGAATAGCCTTAGCAGAACCATGCGGTCTCCACATGCCGTATACCGTTCCGCTGGCTTTGTATCCGTTATTAAATAAAGCTATGATGTTATCAACTCCATCAGGGTATCCTTGCGGGTATAATGACTCTCTGCCTAAATCACTTGAAGAGTTTGTGTTGCCAAAGCCTATAAATACGCTGGCTATGCCGTTCGGCTTGTAATTATAACTGACGATATGGGCAGCATCGAAAAGCTCCATAACAGAATCCGGTAACGAATATGTGTGTGCGACCGACCTGATTACGTCAATCATCTTTGCAGCGGCCTCATTCATTGATTCCGGCGTCACTAAGCCATTTATTTTTTTGCCATCCCTTACACTGTCGTTAATGTAGCTGTCTATCTTTTTATCAGCGTTGCGACTTCTGAAGTACGAAGCAAGCTTTTTTGATATCTTATTTGAATTAATTCCCGCCAAACTATTCGGTCGCCTCCTGCGCTACGCTAACTTCTATGTCGGATCCGTCCTCCTTCTTATGAGATAGGTACGCTTCAACAAGTTTTTTCTCATCGATATGCCCGTTTAATACCGCGCCAATCAATGCTTTAACGTCTGTCTCTGAAACGCTCTTAAACGGTTTCATAGCTTTATCAACAAAGTTGTTCATTTCGTTAAGCATATCGTTGATTGACTTTTCGCTTTCTGCAATTCTCAGTGCGCATATGTAATCTATTCTGTCTGACGCCGCCGTTATAATACTGTCAAGCTGCACGGCGTCTATATATTCTTTTATTAAATCGGTAAGCCCGCTTCGGCACACGATGTCGTAAGCTTTGTTGGCGTCTTTCGGAAGATTAATATTTGAATACCTCGTTACTATCTCAGTGTTCACTATGAAGTCAAAAAACTCGGGATAATAACAGGGTTTGCTGTCTTCGGCGAGCAGAATAGTATTTACAACACTCGCAACAAACTCCGCACACTCCCTAAGACCTAATGAACGTCTCACACTTATTTTTACACCAAACCAATCAATAACGTTAGATGCCATGCAGTCGCTGCCGCCCTGGCTCTCGTGAGATTTTTCGCAAGCCTCGGTTATCGCCGTAACGGACACTCTTTTATTATCATTAGCCATTATTATTCCTCCTCTAATTCTTAAACCTTGAAGACGCGGCTGACGTAATCTTCTTGGCCATTTTATCTGCGCTTTTTATTTTCTTATAATCGTCATATAATCCCCAGCCGCCGTATTTCTTAATATACGTAACCCATATGTATTTGACTTCGGGATATCTCCTCCAAAACATCTTTCTCTTTAACTTTGCAACACTGTCCGGTAAGCCTTTTACATCGACAACTTCCTCTCGCCCATCAGAGTATTTAATATAAAAATCCGCGATGTAGACTATAGGCTGAACCCTTTTTCCGTCGTGTTCAAACCCTTCTTGGAGAATATATTTCTTTTGCAGTTCATACTCCGATATATGACCGCTTTCCACATTGGGAAGAATTACGTCTCTGTAATATTTCATTTCGAGCGTACTGTCGAACACAATCCCGTTGCAAGTTCTTTTCTCCTTGTCTTTGTCTATATTGAACTTGGTTCTTTCATCCGTCACCCAATCACCTCATATTTCAAATGGGGACATAAGTCAATCCCTATGTCCCCATGCTTAAGTGCCGAGGCGTGTTACTCGGCATTAATATCTACAAGCCCACAGCAAGTATCAACAACCGCATCCTCAGATATAACAGTAGGCTCGGTTGCCGCAAACTCTGTCGCATCTTCGTGCGCAGAATTAGACGTAACGCCGGCAGTTTTAGAACGTTCTTTTTTAGGTTTCCGCTCTTCTCGCACCTCTTGCTGTGCTGTGGTTTCACCGCACGATTCCATAACCCTTTGGAGATAAATTGCTCCGCACTCCGGCGAACATGCAACATCCCTCCATCTAAACACGCCGTCTGACACAGTGGTATTATTGCAAGCTCTGTATTCTTTGCCGCACACCTTACACTTTCTTATCGAAGCATTCACAGCCCGCCACCTCTATTAAGCAGCGTCGGTAGTGTTAGCGCCGAAAACGGTATACTTCCAGAGGCCTCCGGATGTGCCGCACGCGCCCGCCAGCGCTGTTGCGCTAAACGCATGAACGGTCTGACCGTCACCCATTTCAAGGCTGAATTCGCCGCTGAAGTCTGCCTTGGGGATGAATATCTGAACCCTATAGATGTTAGCACACTTGTCCTCGCCGGTAGCGTCAATATAAAGCATAAGTTTTCCTGCATAGTGGTCGCTGAAGTTCTCGTGTACATCTGCCTGTATCTTGCGCTTGTAGTATACAGCTATTTCTGTACCATCCTCCACATCACCTTCGTTAAAAGTAATGGTCTTGGCGTCAGGAGTGTAAGTAAACTTACCCTCAGATACAGTCGCATCCTGAGTGAACGACTCGCCGATTGTTCCGTCAACATTCTTTATATACAGATTCTCTATCTCAGAACCCGCAGTTCCGACGGCTTTAAACTGAGTAGTTGCGGTATTTGAATTTACAGTAAGGTAATCAACCCACATAACTTCAGTGAGCTTATTCTCAAACTCGCTGCCTGTCTGGATGCCCATAAGTCCGCCGGAAACATATCCGTTTGTGCCCTCGATAGTTACAGACTTATTCGTCTTTAGAGAGTTAAGCCTGCGTCCCTGCTTACCTGTGATGTCTGTAGACTCCTCGGTCTGAGAAAGAGTGGCGTTCTGGAGCTCGTCCAGAACGAACTTAAGGTTTCCAGTTATAATATCAAAACCAGTGATAGTGTCAAGGCTCGTGATTGTAATGTCAACCATTTATTTTTCCTCCTTATTTGTTTGACAGCCAATTTAGGCTGTCCTGATTTATGGTTTTCGGATTAACCGTACCCATATACATTCCAACCATCATGTGGTCATAGTTATCTTTCTTTGTAATCTGACGCACACTTTCGTTGAATTGATATATCGTTAGGTCTCTGACTGTTTGATAGTTATAGTGAAACCCCCCCACGTTCACCATAGACACAATCAGTTCTTCGATTTGAGAACGTCTTTTTTTCTTATTCATACGCCTCATACGACGCTTAGCCTTTTCTATAAGATATTTTTTAGCCTCATCGTTTGCGGGACGGCGCACATCCTTTTTTAACCCGTGTATCATTCTAAGGGCGTCTGCAATCTGAGAGTGAATGACTCTGTCTATCACAGCTCCCGTCATCGGATTAAGCAATATGAATGTGTCGTTCTTTTCGTTTTTGGCAAGATAAAAATCGCATAAACGCAAATCTCCGAAGATAAGGCTTGTGTCCTTCTCTTTTATTGAGCCGAACAACATGATAAATAGGTCATACTCATTTATCTCAGAGAAGTCTATACCCGCGTCGTCTAACTGCGCAAGCATATCTATTGGCATCGCCGTAAGCAACGTTATTAAATCGTAGTACTCGTCTTCATTGTCAAGAATCTCTCCTACAGTGGGTATCCTTACTTTTATTTTATCGTTAATCGGGATCTCGCTCTTGTATAATAGGTTCACTGTTGGCATGGATATCCCTTTCTATTAGAGGGGATAGGCTTGCCGGTAGGTGACAGCCTATTTATGTCGGTGGTATTAAATGTTAAGACTTTGCCTTGATACTCGTCGGCCGGAGCAAACCTCTTTGCCGAATAGAACTCAAGTTCTCCAAGCCCATAGTACCTGCTGCCGTTAATGGTCTTTGTTATTTCGGATGCGAGCTTATCTGTACGCACACCGCCCTCGGGTAGACGCAGTTTGCTTTTATGCGTAAACACCCATACATATATAACGGGACAGAGAAACGTTTTGTTTAAAGACTGCTGTATATCTACGTCACAGCATATAAACGTTCTGCTGTGCTCGACTGTCTCAGGAATATATTCGTAAGGGAAGACCTGCCGATATATAAGTGATTCAGGGGATTCTATTGCCTCATTGCTGTCGTTTAACAACCTAACTATCTCGGGGTTTGTGACAACGTCCTTTACGAGCTGATTCTTGTAATTAAACAATTCGTCTAAATACATCTTATATCCATACCTTTCTGTCGCTTTCCTTATCGCCCGGAGCGATAATGGGTGGCTCTTCCGGCGGAACATCTTTGCCTTTGCCGGGGAAGTAGCTGTAGTAATTAGCGATATGCAGCTCGAAATTGTCTGTATCTTCGGTGTTGCACTCCTGAACTATAAAGTGCAGAACCCCGTTAGTGTCGTAACTGCCGTTCATTTTGTATGGCTTTGTAAGCTTATACGCAAGAACGTTTTTAGACATATAATCATCTATTAAGAATCGGTTGTTTCTATCTAAAACAATCGTTTCGCTATCCTTGGGGACAATGACAGACAATCTTGTGTCTCCTTGCGTGATGACATATTCACTGCCGGTGCTCTCACCCATAAGATATTTTGTGCCGTCCTCTACGATAACCCACCGTTCAACAATCTTAGGTTCTTTGTCGAGTGTTGACACCCACCTAAGTCTGTAATTACACTGACGCATTTTAGCTCGTGCGTACATTTCCCGATTAACATCCTTTTCAACGACGAGCCATTTGTTATCCTCCCAGTCAATAATCGCACCGTGTCTGATGTCTTTAAAAACTTCAGAGTAGATTATCTTTGTATCATAGTTGTCCGAATCTATGATTACGATATTCTGCGGTGTGTCGTCTATTAAAACGCTGTGATAAGAAAGGCTGTTTTTCAGAAGCGTATCTAACGAGCGCGCCTCTCTTTTCTTAGCTATTTCTCTGCGTGTAGCCCCTTTTACACGCATTCTTGAATTATATATATCCCATGGATTCATACCTTTGTCACCTCATCCGATGTACAAGAGTACCTTGATTTTAACTTGTTGCATATAGATATCGCTTTAAAAACCTCTCGCCTTATAACCTTCATTTCGCATGCAGGATGGTCAATAAGATATTGCAATATTGATAACAAAGACAAATACATCGGGTCGCTGTGTACCGCCACAATTACATTAGAACAGCCAAGCATCTCCGCTTGCAGACTTTCCATATAGGCACACAGTGTATCACGTTCATTCTCTCTAATCGGGAGTATTTTAAAGAAAAGGTTCACGAGATGCCCAAAGTAATTGTTTAAGACGGCTTGGTCTATTTGCGCGCCAATATAAGTATCAAGCATCATAGATGCAGCCTCGTAAGGTCTCCATGGTTATACGAGTACTCTCTAATCATGTTGACAAATGTTTTTCTCGCATCAGAGTATGCGTTTCCGATTCTTAGGAGCAGCTCGGAGGGGGAATAAGTGGAGAAATCTTTTGTGTTCATGACGTTCTCAAAGTTCTCCTGTTTATATGTAAACGGCTTTAACCATTGAACTACCATTCCCTCGGATATAATATCTGCAAGCTCATCTATATCCTCTTCGGGGATATCAACATTGAATTCACGCACATTGTCATCGGATGTAGTAGAAAAATCATATAAGCATACTTTCTTAAATTCTGCTATGGCTCTTTTCATGTATCCATCAACAATGTTAGTTCTCTCAAAGTCTTTTAAGTTGGCAAAATCATACTCTGATATTTTTGATAAAAAAGCATGAGTAAAAATGTCATACGGAACGCTCAACGATAATCACGCTCCTTACTTTTGTATTAGTTCGATACCAAGACAACTTTCAAGCATAGAAATCATCTTATTAGAATCAATTTTTCCTTCCGATATAAGTTGACCGGCTCTATATGCTAAGGATTTTCTCTGGCCATCTGACAGCTCAGATATTATATTTTGAACCTTGTCAACAGGCATAGAGAATATATCGTCAAACTTATCTATCGGTATCGCATGTTTGTAGTACTGTTCGAGTCCGAGAGAACTTATTACCCACATGTTTTCCTCATCGAACATAAACCAATTGTTCCTAAAGAAGTCCTTAGATGAATTTCTGGCGTTTTTGAGCTCGCTTATCTGCATTTCCTGCTCGTCTCCGAAAGCGTCCCATACAAACTTCTCTCCTGTTCTTTTGCTCTTATAAACCAACCTTCCCTGAAAACCGTTCTTAACGGTTATGTACTGGTTCATATCAACCTCTCTTGCAACAATCGGTTTTGTCACTTTAACAGGCTCCTCAACATCGCCAGCCTCTTGCTTGGACGCAGTTATTTCAGCTGTCTTTGCCATCGTCTTAGAGGACTTTGTAACAGTCTTTTTAGTCTCTAAATCCTTCTTGCCGGTATTCTCATCTTTTACAACAGTGCTATCCATATAAATATCCTTTCATACATAATGGCGAGGGGTCGCCTCGCCATTAACTAATCTTTGTACTTATTAAGCTGTTATCTCGTACTTACCTATGCCGGAGTTTCCGCCCGAAACAGCTATTGCCATTCCGTACTTATCAGCATAGAAATATTCCTGAGTAAGGTCTGCGTTGTTAATGGGGTCTCCCAAAATGATAAGGGGATTACCCTCGTATACGCACTTAATGGGCTTTTCATCTCCTGCGACCACCGTAATAAGATTGTCATCAAGAGCAAACTCTGTGGTTCCCACCTTGTATCTCTGCGGAATAGCTACGACAGGCGAACCGTAGAATCTGCCATAGTAGCCGAGATTGTATATATCTCTCTCGGAGTCTGTACCCTGAATTGAGGGAGCAAGATTTCTAAGAGCCTTCTTCGTTCCTATGATGGTTGCTGTCTTGCCGTTGGCAGCAGCCTCAACGTGCGCTATAACATCAAGAAGCTCGTCCTCGTCATACGCTCCGGCAGTGGGGAAGTATACGTTTCCGCCGATGTCGGCGGCAGTTACCTTACCCCAAATTGAATATGCGTCATCCAAAAGCTTACGACGATATGATTCGGCGACCTTATCAATAAGAGAGTTAAAGTCAACCTTGCCGGAGAGAATTCTGTTCATCTCCTCATATATCTTTACGGCCTTTACGGTGGTGGGCACCTCAACTGTGTGCGTGCCCGCAAGTCTCTGTCTCCTGATTCCCTGAGTACCATCTGCGACGTCTGCAATCATGTAAAGGTCAGAGTCCTCTACTACGAACACGGCTTTGTCTCCCTCCGCGACATTTCTAAAATCAACGAGGGCGTTGAACAGATCGTCCTGCTGAACTGCCTCAGAAACGGTAGCTCCAAGAACTTCCTCAACAAGTGAAAATACGCCCTGACATTTTCCGTCTCTAATATTTCTGTAGTTGATAGTTGTGTCGCCGCCGTTAGCCTCTATGAGAGCCTCTCTGAGAAGCTCCATAGACTGGCTCTTGGAATACTTCTCGACACGATTGTGGTAGGCGTCAACGGCGACCTTCACGATGTTATTCATCTCAGTCATGTACTTATCCTCCTATACAAATTAGTCGCCGCTGTCAGTTGACTTAGGCTTGTTTATCATAATGGTGTAGTATGTATATGCGCCGTGGTTCTCAATTGCAACACAAGTGCCGAGACCTGTGCCGGAAGCATTTATCTTTCCGCCGGTGCCTATTCCGACAGCAGTGCCTACAGCACTGGGAGCAGTTCCGCCAACAAAGCCCTCCTTGGTAACGGAGAACATGTTACGGTTTCTAAGCAGATATCCGCGAGCAATATCGCCCGCCTCGTTCGTAAATTCGTTGAGGTTGTGTGCTCCGTCGTCATACATAACCTCGGGGCTTGCGACGATTGCACATTCGCTGAGGTCATCTGTGCTCGAAGCGGCTACCGCTTTCATAACCTCACGCTCTCCATCCTCATAGCCAGAGAGCTTTACAATTGTTCCGTTTTCTACGGCTGCAACCTCATCGCTGTCATAAAAACGAAGCGATACGAGGTCGGCAGGCTGAACAGTACCGCTCATAAGGTCGGTACGAATAACTGTATAAGCCATGTATTATTTTCCTCCTTAATTAAACTGTTTAGTCGTTCTTAACTATTCCATACTTTAAGAATATTCCGCCGTAAGGTTCGTTGTTTACCTCACGTTTTGCCACAGGAAGCTTTGGAGCTTTCTCTGGCTGCTCATAAGAAAAGTTTGCGCTCGCCGCATTCTTTATCATATTTTTACCGCGCACCGCATAACACTTTTCTCTCAGTTCGTCTGCCGAGTAATTTTCAATATCAGCCCTGAGACTCTCGAACTCATCAATTCCGTTTAGGTCTGAGAACTCTGATATAACCGCATTTCTTTCGGCGTTGAGCCTTTGGGTTTCTGCATTTATCTTGTATTCTCTAAGCTGTTCAAGCTCGTTATTAGCTTCATTAAGAGCGTTTACCGCCTTATCTCTTTCGGCCATAAGGCTTGCTATGCGCTCAGAGTACTCACTTGCCACCTGAGAAATTGTATTGGCAGGCTCTTCGATAGCGGTACCGTCAGTTTCGTTTGCGTTCTCACCCTCATTGAATTCTGTCAGTGCGAGCTTAACCCTCTTCTTTGACGAAAAGTCAATTGCGACGGTGTCTCCGTTTACCGCATAGTTAAAGCCGTAGATATTCCAGTCGGATACATCCCACGCATATACCCTCGACAAATCTTTGTCATAGTCGAAATACATATATCTTTGGGATTCTCCCCACGACTGCTCATATTTCTCGGCAGACAACGCTCCCAAAAGCTCATTCATAAAGTTGCTTTCAAGTGCATATGTTGCGTTCTCATTGTTTTCCAACGCCATCTGTCCTCCTCTCATTGATTGATTGTTGTTTATAATAATCCCTTCAGGGGATAGACTAATGTTATCCGAACGAGCTGGTTCCTGTGACTTCTGCGTTATTTCAGAATAAAGCTCATTCATCATTTCTTTGCATAGCCTGAAGTAGTTCGAGTGTTCGTCATCACTCATTATGTCACCGGGCAAGAAGCTATATTTTGAAACTAAGAGTCGAGCCGATTCGTAGCAAGGCTCAGCGCTTTCAAGTAAACAAAAAGCTACAAATTCAAAGTCGTCTATTTCAAAGACGCCATTCCGATACTGACCGCTCCGCACATTTATCTCCATAGACTGATCTGTAATTTCGTTGTTTTTAATCTTCTCATATGCTTGCTGGCGTTTCCATATGTATGCCTGAACACATAGATATTCGTGTTCTACGTTGCCGTCATTAACAGTTTCCCACCAATATTTTGCACTTTCCGGTATAACGCCAACCGGTTCGGTTAGATTTATAATTACGGCATTTCCTTCGTCATTATCGGCTACAGCTATATCGTGCTCACCTATGCTGTTTGTATCTCTGTCATAATTACAAACTATAGGGCAGTTGAACATAGTGGGTATACACTTCTCAATTGTTTGTTTGGAAATAAAAGAGCCGTTTCGGTTTAACCCCCAGTAACATATCCTCAAAACGCCTGTATCAAAAGACGAGTTCAAATTCGATAGTGAGAACAGCCCCGAGGGCAAGAACAGTATTTCACCGGTGCTTTTGCTTTCGGACACTTTCCTCGTCGTTGTATTTGCTGCATCCAATTTTTTTATCGCCCCCATACTCTAAAATGATATTGTATTAGATTCAACGTAAAAGAGCTCAGACCCCGCAGAGAATCTAAGCTCCTTCTTTGAACTATCGTTTAAAAATACATAAGTCTTTTTATCTTCATTGCTCTGCATAAGCTTATAGCCCATCTCAAGCATTCTTTCCTTTGCCTCTTTGTCAAAGACATATATAAACTTCATTTGCCCCTCCTCACCGGATATCAGGCGTCCTCTCTGTTTTGTTCGCCGCTTTCACTGAGCTCGTCAATATCCTTTTGCGGTGCTCCCGCCTCGGCGGTCACATCGTCCGACGACATGGTTGAAGAACTCCTCAAAGGAATAAATGTTTCTTTTAAGTTGAGAATGTCATTCTCTAAGAAGTTCATGCAATCCATTTCCGACTGGCTGAGCCCCTGTGATGCACAATAGTACGAAATCATGGGGATTCCATATTGACATGCTTTAAGATACATGTCACCGACCTCTTTACGATTAAATGGGCTACAGTCCAAGAATGTAACCTTAAAGTTTTTGCCGTATGCCTGAGACTGGATATATCTGTTGATAGCGTCTTCTATGCTTTTTACAATGCCATATGTGATAGCTTGGTCTGCCTTTATAGAAAGCACTAAGGCATTAGCGGATGCTTTGTCATTGTTAAATAAAAGCGATGATACACCGGCCGCACTAAACAGGTTTTGTTCTGCATCTGAAATAGTGTTAGTATCTCCGGCATGGTCTTTTTCAAAGCTTATCTTAGTAATAGGCATAGGTGAAAGTATCGTTCCGATTTCTTCCGGGAGCACCTCGTCGAGGTTGCGCCAGAACTCTTCTGCTTTAGGAAAATCCATCAGCCATTCGCCATTCTCGTTCATGCCAAGCGCCATGACAAGTATCGCATAGTTCTCAAGCGTAGTCTTAGTGAGTTTTAGCTGTTTGTAATCCTCTAAGTCATAAACCTCGCGCAAAATGCCTGCAAAAGGCGGCATGGCATACTCAGTGACGTCGTTGTTGCATTTAACAGCAAACGACGTAGGCGAGTCAAGCTCCTGCCATTTGTCCGCGATACCGTTTCTATACGCCGAATATTTAGCCTTAAATTCGTTGGGGTAATAATTGAGATATTGAGAGTACCTGTCGAAATACGAGAAATCAAACGTCACGTTAAACACGTTTCCTTCTATAGTGGATATTCCGCAATAGTCAGAGGGGAGCTGTTGAATAGTGATGTTATCGTTAGTCACCCACAACGTGCCATAAAAAGTATCCTCTCTTAGACAAACTTCAAGTATCTTGGGCAGCTGAGATTTGACGTTCATCGCCGACATCGCATGCAGCACACGCCGATAGTTTCTTCCCACTGTCTTTGTATTCGCTGTCTTTGGGTCAATATTATACGGAGACACCACGTATGACAGGTCGGACAGGCTTACAAAGTACTGTATCAATCGTCTAAAATGCGGGCTCGCTCCGTATATGTATATAACGGCAGCTCTTAACTGCTTTTGATAGCTGTACGGGTCTTTTAAATACCTTGTGATGTCGTCTTTTGTATATAAAGAGAAAGTGGGTTTACCAATCGTGCTGTTTAAATCCCGTGTAATGAGTTTATTCCAAAGAGCAAATTTCTCCGATATCTGAGGGAACTTATTTAGACTCTTGTTGTTTAGTTTACTCTCTACATCTGATTCTGATTTGATATCTGACTTTATTTTAGGATCGTCCAAAGCTTTCACCGCCTTTCTTTTATTTTATTTTCGGAGGTCGATACATAAACGGAGTTGATGTCACTGTCGTATCGTATCTCCTGTTTATCTTGTTTTCTAACTGTGCAGATACATAATAGTTGTAACTAAGACTTGAGTAGCGGTCTTTTCGCATTCCGGAGCGCTCATATACTCTGACTCTGCCGCCCGACTCATCGTGCTTTAACTTAACAAGCTCATCTACAAGCAGGGTGGTGTAAACATAGGGGAGCTGAAGTCTTGTCTTCTGTACGGGCGTTAATGCGTCATAACTCTTAATGCCCGAGAATATTTCTTCGGCGTCGTATTCAGTAACGAGCAATCTTATCTTTCCGCTCCTAAATCCCTCTCTTAGGAGAATAGCGCATTCAGAATTGAGGCTTGCGTTGCCTTTAATTGACCATATGACTCTCTTGGCATTTTTCGATACGCATCTTTCTGCCATCTCGGGACTGTTCATGCACGATATCGCAGGATATATTTCTCCTGTATCAGGGTCTGATATATCTCTTACAAGCGCATCATATACTCCAAGGCCAAGACCATTACAGTCTAAAACAATTATGTCGCAATCGTATTCCTCAAACATCTTTCTTATTACTAAAGCCTGCGCCTCTGTGTGCAACCCCTCATATGTATCTGTGTACACTATGTTGTTTATAAAACGCCCGCTCTTTGTGGGCAGCATCTGGTTGATAAAAATCGCCGTAGCGTCGTTGTCGTGTTTCTTGTTTGATGACATGAGCGCAATATCAGCAGATAAAATTCTTTTTTCGCCCGGCTGCTTTGGCGGTATTTTAAAGTTTGCGTTGTTGAGCGCCGAATATAGGGAGTTGGGGAGCATAGCGTACTTTATCTTTCTGTTTTTAGATATTGAGTTAAAGTCATAGAACGAGTCTTCAGTATCTCCAAACCATAGAGCCTCCATCTCCATGCCCCACTTTATTTCATTGAAGTCGCTCTCCGCCATTTGGTCTGCCACATCGTCAGCAGAAATAAGCCGCTCTTGTATTGCGAGCTGATAGGGAAGTCCACATACAAAGTCTTTGCGCTTATCGTCCAACATAAACTTGCAGGTGTCGATGACTTTAGTGTAAGACCAATGGTCTTTAAAATAGGCAGAGGACAAAAGAATAGTCTTGTTTCTCTCTACTAAATGTCGATATTCAGGCTTGCTCAAATATCCGGGCTCTCTGGGGTTGGTTAAAAACTTTCTTGCAACCGTGTCGTAAATATCTTTTGGTATCATTCTGTATTCGTCGCCGATTAATATGTTGGCTCTGTTGCCTCTTGCACCGTCGTTTGCTGTTACGACTTTGATAAAAGACGTATTCTTGAACGAGATTATCGCAAGAGCTTGGCTGAGCTTTGTGTCTTTATCATTTATCTCGCATCTCAGCTCCGGAGACCTCGGACATAATTCGAGCAGTATCTTTTCGAGTATATTGATACTCTGTCCTCTGTTTCCTGATACAATGCAAATCTTAGTGCCGGGGTATAGAATACAGCGTATACAGCAAAAGACTCCTGCTATAAAAGACTTGCCTAAACCTCTGCATGCAATTAGAACGAATGTAGTAGACAGATTCATCATGACAAGAAGGATTCGCTGAAAAAGGTGGAGATTTAAATGCAGATAATCCCTTGCAAATAGGTCGGGATTAGCTCTATAGAATGAGCATTGATTGACAGCGCCCGTGAGTATTCTTTTGGCACGTGTCATACTTGCTCGTCCTCCTTATCGGTGCCGGCCGGATCTCCCCCGAATATATCATTGAGCATATCCTCGTCGTCCTCCTCCTCGTACTCAGGGTGTTCAACCCTTATCTTAGCAATCTCGTCCTCATACATCTTACAATACGAGTTCTTGATGCCAGCCATTTTGCAAAGATGTCCTAAGAACCAAACCGTTATATATTTAACAAGCCCGGAGGGCTTTGATTCGGGCACAGGTTCGTTGTCCTCCCACCTTTTAATCCAAACCCCCATGGGTGTCTTATCGTATATTGTCTCTGCGTCCTCTTTCTTTTGCGTAGGCTTTAGATTCATACTGCCTAAAAGTGAATTGAGCGCGTTTACGCTCTTATCTATCGCTTTACCCATCGCAGTATCCCTGTTTATTGTAGCTTCAAGTATGCATATCTGCTTATATAACGCTTTCTCAGTGGGGTCGGATATTTCTTTTCCGCCCGTCCATTCGTTATATCTACTCTCAAGTTCCTCGTAAAACGATTTATTAAAACCGCCGCCCCAAAAGTTGATAAGTTCCGGATTTATGCTGGAGGATTCAGAATCAAGCTCATTTTCGTCTATAGAGTCTGCCGCAAGAGACGAAGGCGTTGTTTCCACTCTATCCTTGTCTTTTGCCTCGGCCTCCTCAGCCAAAGTATCGTCATATGTTTTGTTCAGGTACTTAACTATATTTAGCTTTCCTATATAGTTTCGTATTATGGAACGGTTAGGAGACGTCCTTTCTACAAGCTCGAAAACTTGCTTGTTCCAATACAGATCAAGTTTCATGCATATCCTGCGCATTGCCATCTCTCGGCTTCTTAGCTTTTCGACGTAGTTGTTATACATCTCTTCTACGCATGTGTTGCAGAACGGCAGGTATCCGTTTCCTCTGTACATCGGACTGTGGCTTGCAGGGAAAAAGCCTTTTTGTTTGCTGTATGCAAGCCCGCAGCGGCAGCAATAAAACTTTTGATTGCTGCGCGTGTCTGATGTACTCGTTTTTTCGAGCCTCTTTTTCTTTTGGCTTTCAGGCACTTTTAAATCACCTTGTCCTCAAGCTTGTCGGCGTTCTCCTGATACCAAGCAACAGCAAGCTTCATTCTCCTTGCCGGATAAAATTTTGGGGACAGGTGTTCAGGGGAATCAAACATCTGACCGGTGTTGACGTTTTTAAACCTCTTTGCGCACTTCTTTGTAATCGCAAACTTTCCAAAGTTATTTATTCTCACCTCATTGCCCTGCTCTAAGTTCGTAAGAATAACACTACAAAAGTCATCTACTATATTGGCTGCCGCCTTTTTAGTATAATTAAAAGTTGAAACTAATTGATTTATTAAGTCCATTCTCGTTATAATCATTTCATTTGTCTCCATTCCTTTTATACTCTTTAGTCTTTTTTATGTAAGCCTGCCGAACGGGTTTTTATCTCTCGCTCTGATGTTCCCGCTGCTGTCAAAATAACTTGCTATCTGTTCCTCGGCGCTTATGTCCTTGTATATCTTTACCATATCGGCAGATTCCCATCCTACTATCTCTTGGATAATACTATCCGGCAATCCGAGCTTAGCAAGATGTGTAGTAAAGTAATGCCTTAAACTGTGCCAATAAAAATTCCTGCCCGTTAATTTAGTAAAGTCTCTTGCCCATGCATTCATGGCGTCCTCACTTATTTGCACATCGGGATTTTTCGGAGAGGGGAACAGCCACTCACTCTTTATGCCCTCAATCTTGCGCTGCTCCATCCAAGTGTCAAAGTACGGTCTAAACTTCTTTGCAAGCGTATAGCAATAAATGTACTTTCCGAGGCTGAATCCTTTTGTCTTCATAGGCTCGCTCGTTTTATACAGCGCGTTTCCGCACACTAAGTTCGACTGCTTGAAGTCGTCTACTTTGAACCTGCAAAGCTCTGCTTTCCTTCGACCGCTGCACATTGCCAAAGCCAACATGCACGCTTTTTTAAATTGCTTTTTTATCATCAGCATATTCAAAAGCTCTTCTAAAGACTCGTCATCCCACACAGTCTTTTGCCGCACGGTTTGCATTGCAGGGTTTTCAACTTTCTTTACGACAGAATGAAATCCTTCAAACTCGGGATCGTCGTCACACATATTCTCTATGTAATTACTCAAAGATGAAAGCGTCGCTTTTATTCTGCGAACTCTCGCAGGCGAATTACCGTTCTCGTTTATAAGCCACCCTTGAAATGAGGCGATATCTCTTTTAGTGACCTTAGTAAAGAATTTATCTTTGTTATGTTCATAATTCCAAACCCAAAATATATCAAGGTCGTTTTCGTAACCGTGAATGGTTTTGGGACTGCGCTGTACAGACCTAAGATAATCTAAGAAGTCTTCCTTGAGTCTTATATTGTCCTGATTAACCTTGTCAAGTAGTTCTGGGCTTGTGATGTTGTTTTGTCTTGTCGGTCTTGCCATTGCATCACTCCCTGTTTAAATCTTTTTATATGTTTGCTCTTAAATGATATTCTCCATCAAGACCGACGTCTTGCGTGAATATAAGCATAGTTTGAGCTGGCGTTGAGTATAGCCTTTTGCTGTTTGCGTAGTCGTCGGTGCCACATAAACCGTCGCACACCATAGCTGTAACCCCAAGCTCATCTATGGACTCCCTGTGGTGTTTATCTGCGAGCAGAATGCAATCTACAGACTTATTATATTTTCTTGCACATACTGATGGTATAAGCTTAGGGGAGGAACGCAGCGAGTCTAAATCTCCATGGCTCGCACATACACCATATCCCGCCACATCCATATAAATAAACTCGTTGTCCGACTCATCATGGATATAGACATCGTTGACGTCTTTTAGCCTTTGCTTTAGCCACCAAGGAATAATTCTCTCCATGTTGTCCCTGTGCACGCTGTCCTGCTTGTTCTGGACTGTCCTTGCATGGTTGCCGTATGTCACATACACATGTGTTTCATCTACGTTTGAGCTTAAGAAGAGTATCGACTGCGCGAGAATCTCAGATACATTCATTAGCTGGTCACACACAAGTTCCTCAGACGCCACTCTTGTTCCGGTATGTATTGCTCCATGAATCAGGTCTCCCAAAACAGCTATGTGTAGCTTTCTACATCCATGCAACGCCATTTTGTCATATGCGGCGCTTAAAATCTGATTTAACCTTTCCGCGCATATCTTAGTGTCGTACTTATTCCAAATGTTATCGGCCGTCATACCATAATGCCAATCACATAGTACAACGACCGCCTCGCTGCTTGTTCCTCCGCCATTTGTGCGCTTGGGGGCATTGAACAAAAAAGCTCCGATGGTATCGGTTAGATTTTCAGCCGCCGCAACGAGTCTATCTTCAAGATACTCTTTTCTGCCTTCGTAAGACACGAGCTTGTTATATTCTCTTCTTTGGTCAAGGAATCTCTGCCGCTCCTTTTGTAGCTCCACGCGTTTGGCATCGATTTCTCTTAAAATATCTTCAGAGTTTTTATCAGCACCGGCTCCGCACTCGATATCGTTAGTTATAGCATCTATGGTGCGCTTACTACCATATACCATTCTTCGCGCAACATCAGGCGAATAAGGCTGCCCATATAAAGCCTGAGCAAGCTCCGTGTAATCAACGTCCGCCAACGTCTTATCTACGAGCTTGCCATATACGAGCCTACGGTGATACTCGTAATTGCTTTCTCCATCTCTCTTATTCAGTTCCATTGCTTTGCACCCCGCTTACTCTCTCGAAGGGCGAGGCTGTGCTACGCCTGTTGCTCGTATTCGATTTAAATACCTTACCGCTGTACCCACTTCAACCATGTAGTAATGGTGCCGCTTAGAATCCTGTTTCATTGTTCTTACGATAGGGATGTCAGGAAACCTCTTTGATATGAGTTTTTTCTCTGATGCTGTTATAGCTATCACTTAATTTATCAATCCTTTTCTTTCAGTTTTTTTTTGATAGAAAAATAATAAAAATTTCTTTTTGATACATTATCTATCAATATAACATCCCATCAAGTTGCCCGCAAACGACGTATCTACGCCGTTTGTAGGCTCTCATTTTTGTCAACAAATTATTTTTTGCTCATGTCCCGCTTTCTCATAACTGCGTCAACTTTTTGTCTTGTGTGCAGTTCGTTAGCACAGCTTGGGCAGTATTTTTGCTTCCTGCCTTTGTTCGGGTTGTTGCACTTTACCGTAATTCCGCAGTTTGCACACACAAAGTACGGATATCCGCATCGGCGCAAATATTGATAGCCCAGATTTCTGTAATCCCTTATCTCCATCGCGGTCGGAGAATCATTATCTGTGAAAAGTACCTGCACGTTAAGATTATCAACCTTCTTTGAAAACTTAATAAGTCCAAGCCTTCGCAGTTCAGCATACATTTCACTCTGCCTGCGTATAGAAGTATTGATATTCGCCATCTGCATTATTTCTCTATCATCACTGTTCACCCAATGATTATTGCTTGAAGACATCAAGTCCCAATACTTAGCCACACAAAGCAGCGCAAACGCAAGCCTTTTTAGCTGTCTGCCTTTTAGTTTATCTATAACTTCAAGCTCGCTTTTGGATACATCTACTTTGTCAATTTTTATAATGCTATATTTGGGCGCGAACTTTACGACTCTGTCTAAAGTGTCCTCCCATCGTATTATCGGGGTATTAGGGTTGCACTGCGCTACAAACAGCTCAAGCAACCTTAAAACATTCTCCTCGTCATACCCGCAAGAGTAATAATACTTAGCTACTCTTGTCAGCGTCTCAAGGGGCTTTTTACCCATGTCTTTAGTTGTGATAGCATTCTTTGCCCATTCACATTCATCCAAAACTATTCCCATATTTCCTCCGCAACTACCTTTGATTTAAGCTCAAATCTCTTTCCCCCATAAGTTATCTTTCCGCTGTCGCATTTCGTCGGATAGCTTATTGTCCATCCGGATTTCACTAAAAGATTATGTATTATCTCGTCGCCGCACATTTCCCACGCAAACTTCTTCGTTGAGTTTTTCTTGTAGCACATATCCAAAACAATGTCACATAGAACGTCTTTGCTGTGACACACCATTGAGCACTCCTGCTCAAATTCATTTCTCATATCGCTTAGCTCCTGGAATGAGTCATATTCGTCCACCCGTTCATAACTACTGAAAACAGCGTAATCCCTAATACGAGCGTTATATGTGTTATATAGTCTGCAAACGGCTTTATATTGCTCGGGCGTATACCCCACTCCGCTTTTCATTATCGTGTAATCAAAATTCTTCTCAAGTCCATGCTTTCCCAAATATCCATCAAACCCACTCTCAAACTTTCTGCATATCCTGTTCATCACGCAGTCGTTATTGCTTACCGGCAGTCTGATTTTGAAATATTTAAGGAACACCCTTTCGTCCTCATTTAGCTCAGCATCGGGCTTCTTAAGCAGTTCGTTTAAAGTAATTCCGAACTCTCTCAGCGCATTTTTATTTGTGTTCTTTATGTACGTGTTATATTGTTTCATAAGAGCCGGATAAATATATCTCATAAAATACGGCTTCTTATCCGCAACAATTGATTTGTACAAAGAGCGTTTCTTTTCGTCGTCTATAGAGCCTATCGGGCGGCGGCTGTGCCACGAATAGGGCATTGGTTTAGATATTATGCCTTTAGCTTTGTCTATTGCGTTTTGCTGAAACAGCTGCCCGCACTTTATTCGGTAGTCAAGCGTTTGATATTCTTCGCTGTCGGGCTTAAACTGCGCCCGTACATCATACATCGACGTAATCCAATTCGTTGTCTTTCCTATGTCGTCTCCGAAACTGTTCTTGTTAGATTTAATCAAATCGTTTTTTGTCTCTATTATCTTTTCGGCTTTTCTTTGAACGCACATAAGTGCGGGGAGAGGAACGAGCTTTCTTACGAGCACGTCATTGTCGGTAAGCATTACGAGGTCTCCGTCCTTATCCATTCCGTTAAGAGCAGGTGCCGCCGTGTCCCAAGAATTAAACAACGTGCACGTCTTCATATGTCTGTACCAATACCTCGCCTCGCTGCACCTGTTTGGTCTGACAAGGCGTATGTTGTTATGACATGTCATTGGTGCTCTAAAGCAGGCGAGCTTGTCTGCTCCGCTATCGCACCAGTACTCGTTATATATTTCTCCGGCTTTCAATAGCCCTGTGACTTCCAACCCAAAAATGCTTTGACATAGTGAATAAGGGTCGCCGCATACGATAGAGTAATTGCCGTGTACTTTAACTACCCCTACCTTAGCTTCGTTTATTCGATTCTTTATAGCTTGATATACGCAGCTTTGTACATATGAATCGTCCAAAACTTTAGGATTAATCATTATCGCCTTGGCAATATCGTTGTCTACCCTGTCAACATTCTTTTCGTCTAATCCGCAACCCTTCAAAAAAAGAACTGTCTTTGCGGGGTCTAAATATAACACATCGTTTATCTCATCCATGGTGGGCTTTATAAGCTCGTCTATATCGTCATCTGATAGATTATAGCTTTGTATGAATTGATAGTTTAAGTTGCGTTCTTGCTCAAGCGCCTCGGGACATGTCTTGGTAACACAAAACGTATACTTGTTATTAAGGCAGTTGGATATATAATCGTCAAGGCTTGAATAGCTGTCCCATAGCTTTAACATTGACGTAGTCAATATAAGCTCCACATTACGTATATCTCTTTCTTCTCCCCATGCATCTTTTACAATATATTTGTGAGCTACGTTTTCGGCAAAATCCAAGAAGTCAAAAGTGAACACCATTCCTTTCTCCCACGAGAAACGAGTGTTGACGCCGCTTGTCATGTAACCGAGTTTAAGCTCATCGCTCCATCTCTGCGCAAGCGAGGGGAGCATCAGTCCATAACCGTCGGATTCATTGAGTTCTATTTCGACATTTTTTCTTTCCTCCATAAGCGGCTCATCAGGCGACCCCTTGCCCCCGTCCTGATTCGTAAACCCATCGTCGAGGTATATTATATCTGTCTTGAATTTAGTCACGCAATCGTTTACGACGAGTATGCCATTAGGCATAGACACCGGAGTGGACGCGCTGCATGTAAGAGCCTTATACGCCTCTAACTTGGCAGGTACAAGAGGGACGCTTCGATTTCTGCCGTTCTCGATCCTTCTTTCTATCTCGTCGATATGTCTTTCGCTTATAAATACTATAGTCCGGTTCTTTATACCGCCGTTTGTACCCAACAGCCTGCGATACAGTATACCGTTTACTTTGAACCCGGTCGCTGACGCCGCTCTCGTATAGTCCTTTTTCTTATCCATAATGACGCACAAGTAGTCGGGCTTAAATTGTATACGGTCGAGTTCAGCATACAGTTCTCTTATTCTGCGACGCTCCTGCGCTGTACCTCGCTGCCGTCTTAGTTTGCGTATTTCGGATTTTATCTGTTTTGCTTTTTCATCAGCATCGGTTATCCCATTTAACTCATCAAGCCATCGTAAAACCTGACTGTCGGCAAGAGATATAACTTCTCCGTTTTTTCGCGCCTCTGAGATAGGCAGTGTTAAGTTCCATCTTGCACGTCTCAGTCGGCTACTATGTATTTTAAATATAAACCTCTGGCATACCAGTTGTTTGGACAATAAATAACACCTCCGTCCGTTATAGGTTTAAAACTATATGTCAAGCTCCTGACTAAATTCATACCACTCGGAGCGATACTCGCTTCTCTTGAAATCAATATATTTGTCGGCTATGGTTTCGTCTTCAAATATATCGTCTACGCCGTACTCCTTAAAGTAAAAATACTCGCAATCCTCTACGTTCATATCGTAGGTACACTCGTCGGCATAAGGGCACCCGTAACACCTTCTGTCTGTCACCTTAATTCTCACCCCCTTTATCGCTGCCGCCTTCGGCACATGGCGTTGAAATACGGGACGATTCATCTACCCAACGGGATAGGAGGGTGCGCATTCTCTTACTGGGGACAAATATGCTTATAGGTTTGTTGTCTCTTATAGCACTCCTCCAAATCCACTGAACCATTTCCGACAACGCATATTTATCGGAGTTAATAGATATGCCCTTTGAGGCAAAAAACTTAGAGATGTTAGGATCTACGAATAGGTTGGCCATATACGCCAAGTCGGTCTTTTCGCGGTAGGCGTTTGTGGCACGGGCACGTATCTGTAGGAAGTTGTTTTTAAAGCGACCGGTCTTTATATCCACCAGCTTATATTGAGCACTCTTAAAGCATGTCCAAAGACGAGTTGAGTTGGAGCCGTGAGGCTGCATTCTGAAGAAGGTTCTCATATTAGCTCTAAGGGCTTTCATATCGGGATGGTCGTACCCTCGTCCGTTGAACCACGTCTTAGATAAATCATATCGGTTCTTTCCGATGTAGTTGTCTTTGCCTATCCGAACAATATGGATTAAGTCGCGATAGTTAGTAGGGGGCGGATTGTCGGGGTGTTCGGAAAACTTATAGCCTTTGTCGTCTGTCTCGATTCCTACTACGCGATAGTCAAATCCAAAGTAATCTAAGTAAGCCTTTTGATATTGACCGTCGAATAAGTAGGTAAGCATATGCACCTCTCTGAATGCCCTCAGCAAGTCGGGATTCAACAGGTTTATAAACGCATGGTCGAGCTTGTACAATGAGTGGGTATCGGCTATTCGTTTGTACACACTAAACCGTCCCGTATATTCAGGGTCTCTCCAAGTGACATAGCCGTCGTCTCCTACGTCGGCAAGGTGGTCGAGAATGAGGTCAAAGTCTTTATCGGATATGCTAAGCTTTTCTACAACACGTATGCTCTCGTCAATTATGAGCGAATACTTTCGCTCACGTATAAGGTTAATGGTTTCATTGTCCATAAGGTAGAAGAGAGAATGAGTGGCGGCTATATTCTCTCCTCGGTGTAGAAGGAGCTTTAGCTCGTAGGACTTGGAGGACGTATCGCCCTCAGACTGTTCGAGGTCGCATTGTGTGCAGACCCTATCCACCTCATCCAAGAAAGGTGTTATATATAGGAATCGCTTTTTACCTCGGTTTTCGTTTATATGCCTAATCGCAGCGGAGGATTTACCTCGCCCCATCCGGGCATCAACAATAGTGATTTGATTCATGGTATTTATAATTTCCCCTTATTATTCGTTCATTTTAACGCGATATAGCGCAAGTTTGAATGCGTTTTAAAGTATTTGAAGCTTGATTTAATCCAAAAAGAAAAGAAATGCGATGATTATTGAAACAGATAAGCACGTAACTACATAAAACCGAATGGGCACAAAATCGGGAGAAAAGAACACTACGTGTTCATCAATTTACTTTGTTATTGTCTATTACTACGTATATATAATATATATAAATATAATATATATATATATATATCTGAAAATTCTTTTTCTTTGTTTTCTTTGTTCTTTGTTTTTTCTCTTTTTTTATTTATAGCGAGCAAATCGAAAGAGGGCTCGAAAGGCGCAGTACTGCGGGGTTTAAGGCACTTGGGTAAAAATCAAAATGGACAAACGCTCGTCCATTTTTATGTTTTCGGAGTAGTGTTTTTAGACCGGACTCGCGTCTTTTTTTAGCTCCAAAAGAAAGAACGATTTATAGTCCAAAAGAAAAAGAATTTGAAGTAAACAACCTGCATCAGCTATAACCAAGTAAAGTGTGAGTCTTAAAAAAAGACGAACATATAATCCAAGAGAGAAAAGATATATGTCTATCTTTTGGATTAATCAATTTGTAAGTAAGTGTCCGCGATAGGCGGACAATATTTTTATTTTTAGACGCTCACTTTTATTAGTGAGCTGTAATTATTCCATATTGACTTTGGACAAAAAATAAACAATAAATACTTTATACTTACAGGTATATTATAACATACTATAATATCAATGTCAATATAAATCTTATAAATAAACAAAATTTTTTATGTAGGACAAGCAAAGATTCGTTTCTAATAAAACAGATCGTATTTGATTGAACGCTGCTATCTTATATCGCTCCAAAGAGCAACTTCTCTTCGGAGGCGAGTGTTCGTCTTTTGGATAAAAAGCGCGTGAAAACCACGTAATTTCGCCGTTTTTCAAAGTATAAAAGAGGGCAAAATTTGAGGGAAATCGGGGAGTGAATGAGAGAGCAACAGTGCTTCCTCCGGCAAAAATCACGCTAAAAAATACCAAAAATAACCCCCGTCCAACGTCGGAAAAACGCGCAACGTGACATTGACAAGTTTGTCGCGTTTAACTTCAGCTGCGCAACAAAAATATACTCACTGTAATATATATTACAATATGTTTTACAAAATGTTAAAATAAGAATGCTGATTGCATATTGACCTTTGGCGCAAGTTGTGGTACAATAGTTGTAGCAAGATGTATTTCCCTCGTGCACATCGCGACAATACAGCTTGTGAAATCTATATTATCAAAGGAGCATTTAACCATGGCAAAAGTAAACAACGAATCAAGGGAAAAAATGGCAAACATGAACAGCAAGGTGGAAGGAACGACTGTGGAAGGCGCTAAGACTTCAATCAGCGATAAGCGCCGCTCGGCGTTTGAAAAGTTAAAGCGCGACTTCGAGGCGGAACCCAACAACGCCGCCGCTGGCATGCGGCTTGCTATGGCGGTTGCCGCGTCTGTGCTTAATCGTCTGAACGATCCGCAGCGATCGAACGCGGGGAAGTCGCCCGCGGGCACGCCGTCAAACTCCGGCTTTTGTCCAGCGATCAGAAATCTGCTTAACACGCTTTTTGAAGGTGTAAAACGCGATAAGCTTGTCGCCGCTGGGAACGACGCGTCGTGCCTTGATTTAAACGTTGACACGGGCAAGATCGATGTTATTGTCGTCGACAAGGAGCAATACGCGCTACTCTTGAAAGCCGCCGGAATGACATCGGGTGACGGCGTCGACATTTTGCACGAAGCTTATCTTGCTATTTGGGAAGCATATACTAAATGGGGCAAAGGCAACCAATTGGGTTGGCTTGACAAACCTGTAAAGGTAAAAAAGATGGAGAGACATACGTATGGATCATATGCCGACGCCGCTTCCCGCGTTATTCGCGAGGTTGACATCGAGCCTATAGTGTTGGTTTATCGTCACGTGCGAAAGTACATCGCAGATCAGCGCAGCAGCATAGGCGCGCACAAGCTCGAGATCGCCGGATTAGACGATGTGACACTGGAAACCTATTACATTAAAAACAAGATGTATGCGACGATCTCGGGTGACTTCGACGCTGACGCCGCCACGGTCAATGAGTGGGATGCCAAAAAATGTGAAGACTTATATAATAAAATATGTAATCTCTTTACAACAAAGAAAAAGGCAAGGCAGTTGATAGATGTGTTTTCCAATACTGGTAGCATACGCGCCGCCGCCGCCATACTCGGCCGTTCACCCGGATCCGTTTGCAATTCTCGGAATGTAATTAAACGTGTAATTTTGGAAGCGCATATTTTGACCGATAAGCAACTTCGGGCACTCGGGATTAATCCCGAAACGCTCGAGCCGCTCGAGAGTTAATAGACTTCGACGCCGCCGCCGTGGGTGCACCCACGGCGGTTATTTTTTTTGGACAGAGCGGGCAGAGGCAAAAGACTTCGACCGTTCCGCTCCGGCGGGCAAAAAAAAC
>ERZ1090861.193-NODE-193-length-40320-cov-18.971886_pt1 | contig 40320 bp, 34 predicted proteins | sample MGYA00478482_ERZ1090861 | MGnify/ENA primary metagenome ERZ1090861 (study PRJEB33644, sample SAMEA5815744) | chicken gut metagenome | biome: Chicken; feature: Gastrointestinal Tract; material: Caecum | place: Ireland | collected 2019-01-01 | study: A study of the... | reverse complement strand
CATACAGGAGATATTTTTCCCGGACATTTTCCGGTGACAGATTGGGCATGACCACATTTGCCCCTGCCAGCACCCCCATTTCTCTCCCCATAGGATCAATGGTTCCCAAAGCTGTTGTAGCAGGCAGCAGCACCCTGGGAAGCAGCAGCCGGATCAGACTTAAAAGATAGAACGTCAGCTCCAGCCCACCCTGGGGTTCCCCTTTAAAAGGCGTGTCATGATGAGGGATAAAAGGGCCGATCCCCACCATTTCCGGCTGCAGCCTATCCAGAAATTCCATATCCTCTATGAGAGTCTCTATGGTCTGGCCCGGAGAGCCCACCATAATCCCTGCACCAGTCTGGTATCCCAGCTCTTTCAGAGTCTCCAGGCAGTTTATCCTGTGAGAAAGAGACAGTTCCGACGGATGAAGCTTTCGGTAATGCTCTTCATCTGCGGTTTCATGGCGCAGAAGATACCGGTCTGCTCCGGCCTCTTTAAAAAGAGCGTAGCTTTCTTTTTCCTTTTCTCCTATAGACAAGGTAATGGCACAGTCGGGAAATTCCTGCCTGATGGCCCTTAGGATCTCTGCCATTCTCTCATCGTTGAAATAAGGATCCTCTCCTCCCTGAAGGACAAAGGTACGAAATCCCAGTTCATACCCGTCCCGGCAGCAGTCCAGGATCTGTTCCCGGGTCAGCCGGTACCTGGAGGCATTTTTGTTGCTTCTGCGGATCCCGCAGTAATAGCAGTCATTTTTACAGTAATTGGTGAATTCGATGAGTCCCCGGATAAAGATCCTCTTTCCATAGATCCGGTCTCTCAGATCCGAAGCCCGTTTTGCCAGTTGTGTTCTCCGCTCTTTGCTGCGGCCTTCCAGGAGAATCCGCCACTGTTCTTTCGTTAAGTGCCGGCCATTTGAAAGGGCTTCCGTACACTCCCAGAACTCTCTGTCACTGATTTTCTTTCCCATTATTCAGGTTCCTTCCTGTTTGTCTTTTCCCTGGAATATATGGCTTTGGAACTGACTCCCGGAAGTCTTCCCAGCTTTCCTGCCAGAGCGCTGATAATATCTGCCGGAGCATCCAGGACAACACTGATAATATTTACCTGTCTTTCTCTGTAGGGGATCCCCATGCGGCCGATAATATATTCCCCGTATTGGTGCAGCAGCGAATTCACCGGTTCTGCTTTTTCCCTGTCTTCAATAATAATACCGATAACAGCAATTCTGGAATCCTTTTTCTCCATATCTCTCCTCCCTTCTGTTCTATGCCTGAAGCGAATAAAGAGGACCCGAAAGGGTCCTCTTCTATCTGTTTACACTATTTTTCTGTATACAAAATTCGAGCTGTGTCACTTTCTTTCTGTTTTACTCTATTGTAATCCACTTTAAATGCCTTAAAGTGGATTACACTTGGATACAGCTTCTTTTGTCTTTCCATCAGATTCTCTTCCGGTCAGGTTTTCTCTATGAACGCTTTGCTGGCAGGAAAAGCTGGCAGCTCAGGCATTTTCTATTATTTTACCCTGCCTTCAAAGGTTCGTCAAGAAGTTTTCCCTATCCTTTCCACCGTCTGTTCCTGTCTCACTTTCGCATTTTCCAGATCCTGAAAGTCTCCCAGATCTTCCAGACGGATGTGGGAGGCATCCAGCCGGGCCTGGGGAGCCTCCTGCTGCCCTCTTATAGTAGCCGGTATCTCACCATCCAACTGTTTTCGCACACTTTCTGCTCTCAGCATACATACCTTCTCCAGAGTATCTGCGGCCAGCCTGTGATCTTCATAAGAGCAGAAAGCCGTAGGATCCTTCTCCACATAAGGTGCTATCATTTCCCGGGTCCGGGCAAGGAGACTCTGAAATCTTCCTGACTCAAAATACTGCGAAACAAACCGATCAAAATATTTCCGATAACTTTGAAAATATTCTTCTGTTTTCATCAGATTATGATAAAGAGGACGGTTCATCATCACCGATCCCTCTGCCGGCGTATGAATAGGGTAATTAATCAGCACTTCCGGATCTCTGATGGGATCTGTCATTCCCAGAGCATAGGTTCCAAAGGCCAGGTTATAATCCCAGGGAAGGATGGACAGGATTCCTTCTTCTTCATAAAGATAATAATTATGCCCTGTATATCCAAGATAGCTGTCCCAGTTCATCACAAAAACCTGTACGGTAAAGTACCTGAGCACTTCCTCTATGTTCACCGCCTTCTCCAGATCCTTCCCTGTGGAAAGTATCTTCAGGGCCTCTATTACCCGTTCCTTATCCCCCTGGGTGATGTCCACCTTGGCATTGTCAAATATATTCGGATAGCTCTCCGGGTCATCGTCTATATACTTAAGAGCCACATCGGCATTCTCTGCATCCAGCCGTTTATAATCCGGCTTATACAGTCTTCCGTAGTCATTGCCGAAATTTCTCCTGGCAAAGGCCTCCTCCGGCTCCTCTACAGCCAGATACAGTCCCCAGTCTTCCCCGTTTACCGTAACCCAGACATAGCTGCGCAAAGGTGCGGGAACCTCCATAAATTCCATCATATCATAGGCAATCCAGGTCTTCATATAACTGTTGTCCTGAAAAGATGCGTCCAGAGACAGCTTATCCAGACCATAGTAATTTCCTCCCTGATTGAAATGGTCGAATTCCAGCTTCAGACTATATCTGGACAACCCGTATTCTTCAGTAAGACTCAGGGAATTATTTCCCTTGGCCCTGAGTCCCACCTGATGAAATTCCTCTCCATCTATCACTGCTGTACAGGAAACATATGTCTCCTCTTCTGCATTTTCCAGAAACTCTTCCCAGTCTTCTATCTGTATATCCAGACTATGCACCCTTCTTTCATCAAAAAGCCGGGAAATATATCCGGGATTTTCGCTGGCCTTCGGGATTCCCAAAGCGTCCCCATTCATAAAGATCAGGGTAAGAAGGACAGCTCCAAGAGCTGCAAGAATGCAGACAGCATCTATATATTTATATTTTACCATGTATTACCCCATATAATCTCCGTTATAGGAAACAAGAACGCAGTGGGTGACGCCTTCCATAGCCGCCAGTTCATTTACAAACTGGCTGCCGTCTTCCTTCAGCCTTACCTCGTAGTTCAGCTCAATATGCCCTGCTTCCACACTTTTACTTTTCAGATTCATCCTCCGCACCTGGGCAGCCACAAAAGCCTCTGCCTGCTTTTCCGTCTCCCCGCTGCCGCAGTGGAGTACCAGAATGTAAGGACTGTCCATAGTCTTCCTGTTTGAAAAGACCAGGATCACTGCCCCGATAAAAATACTCCCGAAAACAGCCAGAGGAAGCAGTCCTGCTGCCAGGATAATCCCAAGAGCAATACTCCAGAAGAGAAATGCAATATCCAAAGGCTCCTTTATGGCTGTCCGGAAACGGACAATGGACAGTGCGCCTACCATACCAAGGGACAGCACCACATTACTGACCACTGTCATGATAAGGATTGTGGTGATCAGCGCCAGGGCGATCAGGGTGGTGCCGAAACTGGCAGAATACATAACGCTGCTGCAGCTTTTCTTGTATACAAATAAGATAAACAAGCCCATGAGAAATGCCAGAACCAGGGCTATGGCCATATCAAGAACCGAGATTCCCGTAATATTTTCCAGAAAATTTGATTTAAAGATATCCTGAAAAGTCATAATAAAACACTCCCCTCTCTCCCGGATCAGTCAAACCGCCGGCAAAGGGCATATTTCGAGCAGGCCCCTGCCTGGCGTCCCGGTACCTGTACAGCCATGCGCACCAGCTCCGGCAAAAATTCATCATACTTTACTTCCAGTACTCTGGAAGAATCCATAGCCTTAATTCCTTTAATCTCTGTATTCAAAAAATCTATGCTGCCCAGACCTGTATAAAGATTTCTGTCTAAAGTGATCCTTACATTTCCCGGAGCATAGACAAAAGCCTCCCGGTCGTAGCAGACAATGGTCTTTGGCCTAAGTCCTTTCCCCCGGATCTTGCTGTACAATTCTATCAGCAGCGGATCTGCAGATTTCAGAAGAAATTCATAGTCTCCCCTTAGGATCTTCTCTGCCTGATCCTGTATAAGAGACGCACTCCTCTTTCCGCAAAGTCCTTTTCTCTTAAACTTTTTTTCCAGCCGTATAAAAGAAGTATCTGTTCCGTAATACCTCAGTCTGAATTTTTCTCTGTTGTCCACTCCGTCCAGCTTTTCTTTGTAGGCACTGTCATAAGGTGTGTCAAAATAAAGACTTGTGATTCTGTAGCTTCCCCCGGGGCCTGCATATTTATCATGAAGAAACAATTTTCTAAGCCTCTGGGAAAGCACCAGATCTTCACCGGGGCTGATCTGGTGCTTAAACTCATGCCGCAGGGTTACTTCTTTTAAAGATTTAATCATCATAGCCGCTGTTGCCGTCATCAAGGTCATCCTGGTCATCATAGCCGCTGTTGCCATCGTCATTATCTGTATCCTGATAATCGGTTACTCCGTCATTATCCGGGCCATAATCTGTATCACTATAATCGGTTACCCCGTCATTTCCCGGACCGTAATCTGTATCCTCTGTCTGGGTTTCCGGCTCATTGTAGTCGGTCACACCGTCATTATTTGGTCCATAGTCGGTGTTGCCATAGTCCGTCACTCCATCATTGTCAGGGCCATAGTCTGTATCGCTGTAATCAGTGACCCCGTCATTCCCCGGGCCGTAATCTGTGTCCTCTACTGCCTGGCCTGCTACATGATGTTCTCCCTTTAATACTTTTCCGGTTACCGCATGGACATCATACTCATATTCGCTGCCTCCGGCTGTGAACTCCAGCTCATAGATAGCAATGCCGTCGTCAAAATCGAATTCTTTATCTTCAAATACTGCATCTGCAGCATTGACATTAGCCTGTGCCAGTGCGATTTCTTTTGCTTTATCCAAGGTTATATAAGGAGAGGGTTCTCCTCCCTTTGCATAGCTGTCATCATAATCATCGTCATCTATGGTTACGATATCAGATGTCAGCTCCAGGCCCGCTACCGCTTCCTGTGTATCTCTGCTGATGGTTTCCAAGAAGTCATCAGCCGGCAGGACTGATCCCGGTTCCATCTGGATTACGATATTCTTCTTGTTGCCATCTATTTCATCAATAAAATATCCGGCTTCATTGATCCTGTTGATTAGTTCCTCCAGCACTGTGCTGCAGTCTTTCCCCTGGTAGTCCTGATATGCAGAAACAATTCCTTCACCGTCAGCATTGTTCCCTGTGACGGCGGTTACTTTTCCTTCTTTGTCATACTCAATACTGATCTCCGGATTTACACTTAATGTAATTATCCCTTTATCTGCAAGAGCCTCTCCCTGGGAAGCTTCTGCCTCTGCTTTAATTTCTGTTTCCTGAACCTGGCCGTTTTCCTGACTGCCGCATCCGGTTGTAAAAACCGCTGCTGTAAAGGTAAGGGATGTAAATGCTGCTAATAAAACTTTTCTCATTTTCATAATAGATGCTCCTTTCATTTTGCCATTTCTTTCTGGCTTTTTGTTTTTCCTTGTATTCATAGAATACGGAGAGACTTTTTTTAAATCGGGGTATCTTTAAAAAATTTTTTATTTTTTATCAGTCATCCTCTTCTTCGTAACCGCTGTCCCCATAATCACTGGAATCTTCGTAGTCAGAAACCCCCTCTGTTGTCTGAGGAGCCTGAGGTTCAGGCTGGCTGTAACCGGCCTCCCCGTCACTGTCGGTTCCATAATCTGTATCCTCATAAGCAGCAGTTCCCTGAGACTGGGAAGGCTGGGTGTTGGAAGAATCATTCTGGGTCTGGGTACTGGAATCCGGTGTTTCCGCCTGGACAGCCGGTGTTTCTTCCTGGGCAGCCGCCGGTGTCTGTTCCTGTCCGGTTTCTGCTGCCGGCTGGCTTTGGACTTCTTCCTCTCTGGCAGGAGTTTCTGTGGAAGAAGTCTCCCTGTCTCCTGTGTGATAATCAACGATCTCAATGGTAATAGAAAGTCTGTTTTTCAGATGCTGCTTCACTTCTGTCTCCAGTTCCTCTCCATACTCCTGGAGAAGGGCTTCCTCTGGAGTATCAATAGAAAAGGACACCTGTCCTCCTTCAGACAAAAATCCCATTTCAATAGCTCGGTCTATAAGCTCATCTGTAACCGTTACCTTATCCTTTCCTTTACCATCATAGCCATCCAGAAGAATTTCTCCGTCCTGATTTGTTCCTTTAAGTTCCAATACTTCCCCCAGTCTGTTCAGACTCATCCGGATTTCAGGATTAATGGTGAGATAGATGGAAGAATAAGACATAAGATGATTCTGATAGTAATTAATTCCAAAGACCAGAAGGAATCCTGCTGCTATAACTGCCGCTCCTCCGGCAGCCCATCTTACCGGACGAAATCTTTTCTCCGGTTTTTCCTTCATAAGAACAGGATCATAAACCCTCTGTCCCACCTGATAATGAAGATTTGCAGCTTTCAGAAAACGACCTTCTTCATCCAGAAGGATCGCATAGCTGGAGTGGCATTCCATAACAATATAACTCATCTTTCTGTCACTCCTTTCATAACCTGTTTTATATGACCTCTGATGATCTCATATCCGTTTGTATGGATCAGCAGAAGGGCTACCATATATTTTCTGTGGCGCTCCATAGTTTTTCTCTCTACGCCGCTTCCTTTACACAGTTTTGTACCGGGGAGCCGTTTTGTCCGCAGCAGTTCTTCCAGAATCTCCGGATGCTCCTTTGCGTAATTGAGAGCCTTTCTGCAGGCCCCAAGAGTCCGCTCCTGCTTAGGACAATTTTCTGCCACATCCGTAAGGGAAACGCCAAAGTCTTTCATCTGGGCTGTAAGTTCTTCTATCTCTTTTCTTGTGGCCTCTCTGACCGTCATTTCCTCACTGTGATCTTTTCCGTCAGATAAAGTCTCTCCCAGGGACTTATCTTCCTCTTCTCCAAGAGGAGTTTCCAGAGAAATGGCCTTTCTGTGTCTCTGTTCCTTGCGATGATAGTCTATAAGCCTGCTCCCTATGAGCATAGAGGCGTATTTCAAAAAACCGCCTCTGGCAGGAGAATAGCCGCAGATTGCTTCATGAAAGGCGATCATGGCTATACTCAGTTCATCATCCTGTCCCTCTGTCACAGGACGCCGGAGAAATTTTGCAGTTTCTGCTTTTATAAAGGGCATATATGTGCGAATCAGTTCGTCCGCCTCCTGCATATCTTCCCTGGCGGACTTGACCTGTCGGATAAAATCCCGCTCTTCCTTCATACTACAGTTTCCTCCTGTTTATAGATTACGTACTTATTTTTGTAAAACCGGGGTAATATACTTAAAATCAGAAGATTTTTGCTAATCCTATCATTCTAATGTAAAATCTAATGTACGCTTTTTGTAAAATTTATTTAAAATTCTTTTTTGTCCGGCAAAAAAACAGCTGCCGGATTTCATCTATGCCCTGAACGGGCACATTTTTGAAATCCGGCAGCTGTTGATTCTTCAGACTGCTTAAATACAATCAATATTCAAAATCCACATTCCCCTGAAGCCATACGATCCCTTTAAACCGTCTTCCCCTCAGAGGTTCTCCCAGAAGGTCATTTTCATTGATACACACATCCATCTCAATATCATTGCAGCAGATCCTCATCTCATAGATACTGTCTCCTGTAAGGACATTCTGTACCTTGTTGCATTCCAGGATTTCTCCCATGATATTATACAGATCACATTCCATACCATAGGGCATGAAATAGCTGTCTACAATGCTGTATACATCCTCATTTTCCACTCTCTGAGAGATCATAGAGTAAGTATCCATATCCTCAATGGTCAGACTCTCCATGGCCTCCTCATCGCCGTTTTTGGCCGCTGCCATCAGTCTTCCCCGGTTAATGGTTTTTTCCTCCGCCTCTGCAGTCTCCTCTTCTCTTTTCAGGACAGGGAGAAGAATCGTTCCTTTTCTGGCAAGACCGGAAAGGGTAACACTGTGAACCCCTCCGGAATAATGGCCTCTTGCCCGCTGAGTAAGGTATTCCCCTGCATTCTGGAGATAAAAGATGATCGTCACTCCAATGCGCATATCATCACAGGCTCCTGCATAGGATTCCTTTCCCGCATGCTTTTCAATGACCACTTCTTCTTCCATGCTGATCCCGGTTCCCCGGAAAAAAGGGAAATAATATTCCATCTGGAAATGGTCTTCTTCATCATATTCCCCGCAGACTGTAATACCGAAATCGCAGCCGTACAGCTTGGATAATTCAGTAAACAGATGATGATTTCTGTCTTCTACAACAGTCTTTTCATCATAGTTCTGGATGACATCCTGCAAGATCGCATCCAGCTCTTTCTTTTCGGCTATATCCGAAAACCCGATTGCTTTCAAATAACTGTGCAATGAGTAACCTCCGCTTATTTCTTGGGCTTAATAACTTCAGCCCCTCCCATGTAAGGTCTGAGAGCCTCCGGGATCTTTACAGAACCGTCGGCCTGGAGATTATTCTCCAGAAAAGCGATCAGCATTCTGGGAGGTGCTACAACAGTATTATTCAGTGTATGGGCAAGATATTTTCCATCCTTTCCATTTACACGGATCTGAAGTCTTCTGGCCTGAGCATCTCCCAGGTTAGAACAGCTTCCTACTTCAAAATATTTCTTCTGTCTCGGTGACCAGGCTTCCACATCCACAGATTTCACCTTCAGATCTGCCAGGTCTCCGGAGCAGCACTCTAAAGTTCTCACCGGAATATCCATGGAGCGGAAAAGATCTACGGTATTCTGCCACAATTTATCAAACCACATCGGACTTTCCTCCGGCTTGCAGACCACGATCATCTCCTGCTTTTCAAACTGATGAATCCTGTAAACGCCTCTTTCTTCGATGCCATGAGCGCCTTTTTCCTTGCGGAAACAGGGAGAATAGCTGGTAAGTGTTTTCGGAAGCTCCTCTTCCGGAATAATCGTATCAATAAACTTTCCGATCATAGAATGTTCACTGGTTCCGATAAGATATAAGTCCTCGCCCTCGATCTTATACATCATGGCATCCATCTCGGCAAAACTCATAACTCCTGTTACCACATTGCTGCGGATCATAAAAGGCGGAACACAGTAAGTAAATCCTCTATTGATCATAAAATCTCTTGCATAAGAGATTACTGCAGAATGTAATCTGGCAATATCGCCCATAAGGTAATAAAATCCGTTTCCGGCTACCTTTCTGGCGCTGTCCAGATCCAGCCCGTCAAAACTCTCCATAATATCTGCATGATAAGGAATTTCAAAATCAGGAACCACCGGTTCTCCGTATCTCTGAACCTCTACGTTTTCGCTGTCATCCTTTCCGATAGGAACAGAAGGATCAATGATATTTGGAATAGTCATCATGATTTTTTTGATCTTTTCTTCTACTTCCTTTTCCTCTGCAGAAAGAACTTCTACTCTCTGGGCATTGGCAGTTACCTTTTTCTTTGCTTCCTCTGCCTCTTCCTTTTTGCCTTCCTTCATCAGGCCGCCGATCATCTTGGAGATTTTATTTCTCTCCGCTCTGAGGCCTTCTACTTCCTGTTTGATCTCACGGTTTCTTTTATCCAGTTCGATCACTTCATCTACAAGAGGAAGTTTGTTATCCTGAAATTTGTTTCTGATATTCTGTTTTACCACTTCCGGGTTTTCTCTGACAAATCGAATGTCTAACATTTTCTTATCTCCTTATTAGTTTACATAAGTTTTTTTTAAATATCGAATTCACTTTCTTCAATACCAAAGTTTACTGCTCTTTTCAGTGCTTCAATTTCTTCTTCACTTAACATAATATAGGATTCCCCATTTACAATCTCTTTAATATACAAAAAGCAATTTTCTCTGCTGTGTATGGCGTTAAGCAGGAATCCTGTATTATCTTTATCCAGCAATGCAAGGACGAAACTTAATTTTCCTCCCATATCCTCAAAAGCATCGTACTTTACGATACCATATTTATGCAGGGAACTGTTGTAAAGTTTCTCCATTTTCTGGATGTTTTCACTGTTAATCTCGCTGTTGCTTGCCAGCTTTTCGATCATATCAAATTTTCTTTTAAACAGCTTTTCCAGCGACTGTCCATCTTTCCCCTTCATAAAAATCTTATATTTTTTATTCAGTCTGCTTAATCCCAGAGAAAGATTAAATATACAGACCAAAAGTATGATCACCAGGATCAGAAGGGAAAGAAGCAAAATTCCTGAGTAATTCTGCAGTGCCTCTAAAAAATTATTCATATGTGTTCTGACCCCTTTATTTTATCTGATAGACTCCAAAAGTTCCACAATCCGTTCCAGCTCTTCCTGAGAGTAATAGTCGATTTCTATTCTCCCCTTGTCTTTACTCTTGCGCCGGATTGCCACTTTTGAGCCTATGATTCCCTTTATTTTTTCTTCCAGCTGTTCATAAACAAGATCCTGGGCCCGGTCTTTCTCCTTTTCTTTTTCCTTCTCATGAGGATTCAGGATTTCTTTGACCAGTTTTTCTGTTTCTCTTACACTGAGTTTTTCATCAAAAACTTTCACTGCTGTAGCATGCTGCAGCTCCTTATCTTCGATAGCCAGAAGTGCTCTGGCATGCCCTGTGGTAAGCATTTCATCTATAAGCATCTGCTGAACACGTTCATCCAGCTTCAGAAGTCTCATAGAGTTGGTCACTGCTGTCCTGCTCTTAGATACTCTTTCGGCAATCGTATCTTGTTTCAGATGGAATTCTTCCATCAGACGCTTATATGCTGCTGCTTCTTCTATAGGATTCAGATTTTCCCTCTGAATATTTTCAATAAGGGAAATTTCCACAGCCTCTTGATCTGAAAAGTCTTTTACCATTACAGGAATATCTTTTATACCTGCCAGTTTTGATGCTCTCCAGCGTCTTTCGCCAGCAATAATTTCATAATAATCATCTTTCTTCTGAACCAGCAGGGGCTGCAGTACACCAAACTGTTTTATAGACTCTGCCAGTTCCAGCAAAGCGTCTTCATCGAATTGTTTTCTGGGCTGTTTACGGCTGGGTTCCACCTGGGCAATCTTGACCATAATTACATGATCCCTGGAATCTCTGTCAGTCTCTTTCACCACAGGTTTTTCTACCTTTTTTTCTTCCTGTCTGGATTTTGAACTGTCGCTGATCATGGCATCCAGACCTCTTCCCAGTCCTCTTCCTAAGCCACCCTTTTTTGCTGTCATTCTTCATCCTCCCTATGTAAAACTTCTTCTGCAAGAAGGCGGTAGCTTTCCGCTCCTACAGACCGGGTATCATACAAATTGATAGGCATACCGTAGCTGGGTGCCTCCGCCAGTCTGACATTTCTCGGAATAATGGTTTTATAGATAGACTGATTCAGATTGGCTTTTACATTTTCCACCACCTGAAGAGAAAGATTTGTTCTGGCATCATACATAGTAAAGACAACACCTTCGATAATCAGATTCGGATTCAGCCTTTCTTTTACCAATTCAATGGTATGTATAAGCTGCGTCAGGCCTTCCAGTGCATAATACTCACACTGTATAGGAACCAATACAGAATCTGCGGTAGTCATTGCGTTAATTGTCAGAATATTAAGAGAAGGCGGACAGTCCATAATAATAAAGTCATAGTCATCCTTAATTGTGTCTATCTGATTTTTAAGAAGAAATTCTCTTCCTTCAATTCCAACCAGCTCTATCTCGGCTCCAGCCAGATTCACATTAGACGGTATCAATGAAAGATTCTCATAGACATTCTCGATTATACAATCCTTTAATTCACTTTCTCCTACCAGCAATTCGTAAAGAGTATTTTCCGCTTCATTTTTATCGATTCCAACCCCGCTGGTAGCATTTCCCTGTGGATCAATGTCTATCAGCAGGACTTTTTGATTCTGTTCTGCTAAACATGCAGAAAGATTAATAGCTGTGGTTGATTTACCTACGCCGCCCTTTTGATTAGCTATTGCAATAATTCTTCCCACTTATATTTCCCCTTAACGTAATAAAAGTAATTCCGGAAGGTTTATAGTAAGCGGCAAATAAATTTGTCCCTTACTATAAAAACTTTCAAATTTATTATAGCACCTTTCCATATGCATTTCTATAAAAATGTTTCACGTGAAACATTTTTTATGTTTTAATGAAAAAATAATATCATTTCCTGCTTTTCTTGTTCATGTTTTTATGTTTCACGTGAAACATTCTCCCAAGAATCTTCCAGGTTATTTTTCTTGTATATTTTATCTCTATGTTTTATAATATAATACGTAAATCTCAGTCCGCTTGGCTCGTTGCTTGCGGGAACCAAATACCCGTTGCAAGCATACGAATCTTCAGACTTGTAGCGATAGGTATTAGACTCTTGCGGCAGTCGCCAAATGGATATGCGAGCATGTGTTGCTCGCAGGAATAAAGGGGAGGTATGTATCAGAATGAAAAAAAGCAAGCATAAATTAGTCACTCTTGGTATTTTATTTACCGTTGCAACAGGTATTATTTATCTTATAAACCGATTAATTTTCGCCTCTGCCACTTTGAAAGATTTGTTAAAGTCTTCGGCTAATAATTATTATAATTGGAGATTTGGAAAAATATATTATAAGAAGAAAGGCAGCGGTTCACCGATTTTACTAATTCATGACCTGACGGTATACAGTTCAGCCTACGAATGGAAAAATGTTATAGATAATCTTGCAAAATCCCATACAGTATATGCTGTTGATCTTTTAGGCTGCGGCCGCTCTGAAAAACCAAGAATTACCTATACAAACTATTTATACGTTCAGCTTATCTCCGATTTTATTAAGAATGTAATTCATGAAAAAACAGATATTGTAGCTAGTGGATATTCCGGATCTTTTTCTATACTTGCTTGTCATAATGAGTCTTCCCTCTTTGGAAAAATCTTTTTGGTAAATCCACCGGAGTTAACTACTCTTAATAAAATCCCAGGAAAGAAGAGTAAACTTTATAAGTTCCTTCTGGAACTTCCTGTTTTTGGGACTTTGGTCTACAATATGATCACCTGTCAGAGCAATGTCCAATTACTTTTCACAGAAAACTATTTGTATAATCCATTTGACGTTACTGCTGAAATGATAGATACTTATTATGAGGCTGCTCATAAAGGTTTCAGTAATTCAAAATTTCTTCTTTCCAGTATCATTGGGTGCTATACCAATAACAGTATTAATCATGCTCTCAGAGAAACAAATCAGAGTATTATATTGATTACTGGAGAAGAGGAAGAAAACGGTAAAAATGTTCAGAATGCTTATACCAGCATAAATCCTTCTATTGAAACTTGTTATATAGAAAAAACAAAACATCTTCCTCATTTAGAAGCTGCAAATAGATTTATAGAATTCATGAACATATATTTGTAATTTTCAAATCCTGGTAAATATTCCTTTGAGGACCATCTCTTGGCTCGTTGCTCCCAGGCATAAAGAAGTAAAAGGGATGTCGGTTAAGTTTCCGGCATCCCTTTTACTATTCAGATTATTAGATAATTATCCTTTTGTTCGAATGTTTCACGTGAAACACTATTCTTCCAACGCTTCCATTGCTGAATCAAACGCTTCCAGAAGTTCCCTCACATCCATCTTATTCACTAATGAATGGTTACCTTTCGAATCAATAACAAGGTAGAAATTTGTATCATAAGAATAATAATCTACTGTTACATTAATTCCTCCATCTTTGTAGAAATTAATAGATATATCAGGTTCTCCAGAAGGCTGGGCACTATCATCCTGACTTTGCCATGTCATAGCTGTAATCAGATTATAAAAACTATTAAAATCGGTAGTATCTATTTCTTTGTCATTGATCAGATATCTTGTCTCTTCTGTAGTTTCCCCGTCTTCATCTTCACTTTCAACTTCTACGGTCTCTTTAGACGCCACATAGGTCTCACCATTTCTTGTAAATGTCACCGTATCAAGATCAGCAAAAGAATAGTCCGCCACTTTTGTACTAAGGAAATCCTCTTTTTGTATATCAGTAATACTCTGGATTGAAGATAATCCTATTGTATAAATACAGGTATCATCTTGAAGTTTTCCATAATAATAATTTCCGTCCTCAGTCTGATCACCCAGCAGCATAACCATTTGCTTATCTACAGTTACTGTAGAATCTTCCTCTGTATCTTCAGAATCTTCAGAAGTATTTTCCGTACTTTCCTCTGTACTGTCATCACTGGTCTCGGTATCTTCGGAACTTGAATCTTCTGCTTCCTCCTCTACCTGATAGTCCACAGTAATTACGGTAGGATTATCAAGTCCATAAGTTTCCAGATTACTCAAATCATAGGTTACATAGTCTGTCCAGGCCAGAGCGGAGAAATTACTGGTATAAGTAGATACTAAGGAACTGTCTGCCGGAACTGTGCTTCCGTCTGTATCAGCGAAAGTCCATCCCGTTTCAGAGGTGCTGTCCTGATACAGTCTTGCTGTTCCCTCTGGTTTTTGGATCGTTACGCTGGTTATGGTGCTTCCTGTAATACTGGGAATATCCTCTTTTTCAGCAATATCGCTTAAATCAAACTGTAAATTGGTTTTTAAGCTGGTGTCTACCAGATAGATCTTGCTTGTGTCGTCATTCAGACTCATATAACAGCCAGATACCGCATCGTTTGTAGTTCCCAGAGATAATTTTGTTGTCTCTCCCTCTGTGTCTGTCACTGTAGCAGTCACTTCAGGATCTTCTAACCCATAATCACTGAGATTTTCCGGATTTTCGATAGTTCTGGAGGAAGATATAGAAGTCAGGCTGGATACTTTATCTAATATTGCAGATTCACTTAAAGGGAAGTTTGCATCCTGAACATAACTCCATGTATCATCTCCATGAGAGAAGTCAAAGGTATTCTCCCCCGAAACAATCTGGATATTACTGATATCTTCCGCATCAATCTCAAAAACAGTTTCTGTAGTGTCCTCTTCTTCCGTATTATCTTCATCTAAATTTAAATATCTGAGTAAGAAATACGCTCCCAGTAAAAGAAGTAATATAACTATTCCAATAATTAAACCTTTCTTTTTCTTCATATTACTGTTTTCTCCTCTTCATCCAGATTCCGAAGCCAATAAGCAGAATACAAACTGGTATTACAGCAGTCACAAAGATGCTCCAGAAACTTACATCTGCTGCAGAAATCGTAAGAGTGGAGGTATCCAGGCTCTTGCTTGCAATAGAAATTGTATTTGTATCCTCTTCTTCTGACTGACATAACCAGGATAAGGAAGAAGACAATAGCTCATAATTGGTTCCTGATACATAACTGTTAATAGTATCATCAAATATACTGCTCGAAGCAAAGTAAACAATCTGGGTCTGTGCGTCATCTCCAACGTCTTCAGTAATGGAAACTCCAAGATCAAAAGGACCTTCTATATCTGAGCTTTCTTTTTCCATGGTCTGCATATTTTCCAAATCTGTTTTGGAATAAGCACTGTCAGATGTTGTAAGGATACTCTCTATATTCAGAGAATCTCTTATATTGTCCATAGTTTCAATTCCCTGGGCAAGTGCCAGAAGTACATATCTGCTTTGGGAAGACAACCCGGAAGTAACATCATTACTTTCAATATTCGGCAGGAGGTAATAAGGATTCTGAGAAATATAATGAGAGGTATCTCCTTCCATTACGATACCATCCACTGTCTGTACCCCGTAATTTTCTAAAACAGATGCAAAGTTAGGCATCTCCTGATCTGTATAGTCTGAAACGATCAGTGCCTTTCCTCCGTTTTCCAGATAGGTAATAATCTTATTTGCTTCGTCTTCAGACAAGTCTGTAGCCGGGGCAAAAATAAACAGACAAGAAGCATCATCCGGAACTGCCTCCTGGGTGAGCAGATTCAGGGACTGAATCTCAATGTTTGCTTTCTGGATCGTTTCCGTCATGGTCGTGCTCATAGAAGCTTCATCGTGTCCCTCAAGAGTATATAAAATGGGCATATTATCAGAGATCACATAATTGATAGCACTGGTAAGCTGTCCCTCCCCGTCAAAAGCTGTAGTCTCCTGGGTATAGGTCTGATAATTAATACTTGTCTCATACATGTCACTGTAATCAACAACCCTGCTTTTATCTCCGCAGACAACAATGATACTGTTATTACTTACAGAATCAGATGTGTATTCCTGGGTAAAAGTAGGATAGACAGCAGGATCCCTCTGTTCTACAGTTATATGATCCGTTCTTTCCTCATATCTCTCTAAAAGTCTCTGTATATCGGAGCTCTCTGTTCCATCCTGGGCAATAAAATACAATTCCACATCCTTATCCAGGTTATCCAGAAGATCCTTTGTCTGATCTCCGATAGTATACAGCTTTTCACTGCTGAGATCGATTTCTCGGATACTGGAAGGCAGTTCCTGGATAACAAGGTTCAGTACTACAACAATAGCAATAACAATGGCTGTTACACCGATACTGTAGGATCCGTGTCTCAGAATCTTTTTATTTTGCTGTCTTTTTTCTTTAATATTATTAATAATATTCTTAATATTAATTTTATTCTTGATACTGAATTTTCTTTTTGACTGTTTCATTTCTGCATCTCCTTTCCGATTTTAGCTCCAACGCCGTTTTTGTATGCACTGAATGGTAAGAAACACAAAAATGCAGATAACCGACAGCATATAAATAATTCCTGACACATCTAAAATTCCGCCTACAAAGCTGTCATAATGGTTTGCAATGGAGAGAAGATCCAAAAAGTTCTGTATCAATCCTTCATAAAGGGAGGATCTTACAATAAACAACACGACATTTACAATGATCAATACAGCCCCCAGAACCGAGGATAATATCATATCCTTTGTCATCTGATATACGATCAGGGCGATCAATACAGAGATTACCAGGAACGTTATAAAAGATGCTGTGGAAGTGCTGGAAAAGAAACTGGAAATTCCGTCCATTACATAGCTGCAGAACAAAGCTCCAAAGGTGATCACTGCTGCTATGATCTGACTTTCTGTTATAGAAGACAGAAAAAGTCCTACAGCAATCTGCGCACACCCCAGAAGAAAAAATCCGAAAACCGCTATATAAGTAGTGGTATAAGAAACCGTTCCGTATCTTCCCATAATAAGAGGATAAAATCCTGTGATCACAACAGGGATCAGGTATATGGTTATCATGCTGAGATATTTTCCCATTACAACTTTCCAGACCGGTACAGGAGCTGTAAACAGCAGCTGATCCGTCTTATTTTTCTTTTCCTCTGAAAGTATCCGCATAGTCAGTATGGGAGTGATGATCAGAAAGAGGAAAGTAACTGCGCTAAGGGTAGTTCCGAAATCCGGGCTTGCATACTGCAGATTATAAGCGGTAAAATAAATTCCCAGGATCAGCAAAATAAAAGCAATAAATACATATCCGATCATAGAAGTAAGGTAACTTCTCAATTCTTTTTTATAAACTGCCAGCATAATTATTCTTCTCCCTCCTCTTCAATCTCATCTTCAAAAATTTCCGATTCTGTAAGACGGCCTGTCTGGTTTCTGTCGTCTGTAAGTTTCAGGAAGACTTCTTCCAGAGACATATTGGAAGACTGCATTTTCAAAATGGGACACTTTGCCTCTGCGAGGGCAAAGAAAATATTTTCTCTCATATCCACGTCCCCGGAAATCTTTACAGTAAAGTCACATGCCCCCGGAACAATAGAATTATGGTAAACCACATCTTCAATATTTTCTACCAGATCCAGAGCCTTTCTAATTTCCCCTTCTTTGCCTTTCACTGTTATTTCCAGAGAATTTGCGCCGGACATTACACGGCTGAGATTTTCCGGAGAGTCGCTGGCTACCAGCTTTCCCTTGTCAATGATCATCACATAATCGCAGACTGCGCTAACCTCTGACAGAATATGAGAACTTAATATCACCGTATGATTTTTTCCAAGGCTCTTGATCAGGTCTCTGATCTCGATGATCTGCTTGGGATCCAGTCCCACAGTGGGCTCATCCAGGATAATGATCTCCGGATATCCCAGAAGGGCCTGGGCAAGTCCTACCCTCTGTTTGTATCCTTTTGACAGATTTTTGATCAGCCTGTTTTTCACATTCTGGATCTTTGTAGTTGACATAACTCCATTAATATTTCCCTGTCTTTTCTCCTTGGGTATCCCCTTCAGCTCTGCCGCAAATTCCAGGTACTCCTTTGCGGTCATATCCTGGTACAGAGGCGGCAGTTCCGGAAGATATCCAATCTTCTTCTTCGCCTCCTCAGGCTCTTCCAGAATATTGTGTCCATCAATCAGAATATCCCCTTCTGTCGACGCAATATATCCGGTGATCATGTTCATGGTCGTAGTCTTTCCGGCGCCGTTCGGGCCGAGAAAACCGTAGATCTTTCCCTTTTCTACAGTAAAATTCAGGTGATCCACGGCTACATGATCTCCGTACTTTTTTACAAGATTCCTTACTTCAATCAAGATACTCCCTCCTTGTTAAGCTTTTTTGACTGTTCTATTTTATGGTAAAAATGTGATAAAAATTAGATTAGAATGTGATTTTTCTGTGAAACAAAAGACATGGTATAAAGGGGGACGGGAACTGCCTGAAAGATTTCCCAGAAAACCAGAAAGGGACTGCTTTCTTGCTCAGTCTGCGCCGCTCTGAGCCTGTAGTCTCAGAGCTATGCTCGACAAATTCGCATAAAGCAGTCCCTTTCTGGTTTTCTTGTAAATGGTGAAGCAGTTCCCTGGTTTTCTTTAAAGGGAAGTTTTTGCTTCACAATTATAGGTTTGTGTGGTTTATATGTGTTGTTTACATAAGTCGTTTACATAAGTTTTTAGCAGACTGAGTTAAAATTCTGCATTATAAATATTATGCATGAGGAATATCTGTGTGTTCGCTGATTTCTCTGTTGATGGTACACAGGTCTTCTGTGGACAGGTCGTGGAGGTTTTGGTGGCCGGTGATACGAGCGAACATTTTCAGTTCTTCCAGGGAGGTGTTAAGGAAATTTCCTACTCTTCTGGCCCCGGCTTCGCCTTTTAGTCTGGCTCTCAGCTCCGGATCCTGGGTTGCTACTCCTACAGGGCACATTCCGGTGCCGCAGATCCGGTACTGCTGGCATCCCAGAGCCATGAGGGCTGCAGATGCAATGGCTACTGCATCGGCTCCCATAGCGATAGCTTTTGCAAAATCTGAGGATACCCGAAGGCCTCCTGTGATGATCAGGCTGATGTCAGAGTCTATGCTGTCCAGATATTTTCTGGCTCTGTAAAGAGCGTATATAGTAGGAACACTGGCGGAATCCCGAAGCATCAGAGGGGAAGATCCTGTGGCTCCTCCTCTTCCGTCAATGGTGATAAAATCAGGTTCTGCATATACACAGAAGGCCAGATCTTTTTCAATCCTTCCTGCGGCGATCTTTACGCCTACCGGACGGCCTTCTGAAGCCATTTTAAGCTGGGAGACAAGGCTTTTTAGATCCTCTTTGGTATTTATTCCGGGAAACCTGGAAGGGGCCGTTATTTCCTGTCCTGCGGGCTTGTTCCGCACCTTTGCAATCTCCCCGGTCACCTTTTCTCCGGGAAGGTGGCCTCCCATCCCCGGCTTGGTTCCCTGGCCGATCTTGATCTCAATGGCGTCTGCATTTCTCAGATTTTCCGGGGTAACGCTGTAAAGATTCCCCACATACTCAAATATGTACTTATCTGCTGCCGCCATCTCCTCCGGCAGGATTCCCCCTTCCCCGGAACACATGGCGCTTTTTCCCAGGGCAGAACCTTTTGCCAGGGCGATCTTTGCCTCTCTTGACAAAGCACCGAAAGACATATGGGAAATATACACAGGATTTTCCAAAATCAGCGGTTTTTTAGCATGCTTTCCAATCACAGTAGTTGTTTTTACCTCAGCATGCTCATCTAAAGGCATGGGATCCAGCTGTGCTCCCAGGATCAGGATATCCTCCCAGGATGGCATAGGCAGCCTGGTTCCCATGGAAGCATGGATGCTTTTCCCGGTAACTGCCATTTCATGGATTTCCTTCATATACCTGCAGCTTTCATCTTCTCTTGAAAACTCCCTGGGATATTCCAGGCTTTCCTCTTTTTTCTCTTCTCGTTTCACCTGGCGGATCTCCTCATAAATCGAGAAAGCAGAGGCCGGCTGATGACAGACCGGACATTCCTTCAATTCTGAAAAAGGAATTCCCTGCTCCTCCTCGTCAAAAACATACCCGCATACATTACATTTGTACTTTACCATAAAAATGCCCTCCTATTTTTCTATTTAAAGCACTGTTATACTTCAGGAATATTCTCTGCTGTTACTTTACTGATCCAAGAGGTTCCTTTGCCGGGGTTCCCGGCTTTCTGGGATATTTTTTCGGTGTATCCTTCACCTTTTTTATCACTACCAGAGTCCGTTCCATATCTGTATGACAAAGCTGGAAATTCTCAAGCTTCACCAGCTTTCCTCCCAGGACAGATATAGCTGTTTTCCCTTCTTTGATCTCTTCTTCTGCCTGTCCTGCCTTATAAGAAACAAAAAATCCCCCTTTTCTTACATAAGGCATACAGTATTCACACAGCGCTGCCAGACGAGAAACCGCCCTGGATACGGCAAGATCATATTTTTCCCTGTATTCCGGCTTTTTTCCCCCTTCTTCCGCTCTTAAATGAACCGTGCTGATCTTCTCCAGCCCCAGTTCTCCAATGACCTCATTTAAGAAATTCAGCCTTTTATTCAGAGAATCCAGAAGGGTTACCTTCAGATGAGGAAAGGCGATCTTCAGAGGAATTCCCGGAAATCCTGCTCCTGTCCCTACATCGATACAGGAATGGATTTTTCCCATATCCAGGGTTCCGGCTATAGACAGGCTGTCTGCAAAATGCTTCAGAAGCACCTGGTCAAATTCTGTGATCGCCGTCAGGTTCATGACCTCATTCCACTGGACCAGCAGCTCGTAGTACCTGATAAACTGTTCTTCCTGTCTGTCCGTCAGCGTAATGCCATATTCCCGGACCCCTTCTCTTAAAATGGACAAATCATAACTCATTCTTACTCTCCTTTGCCTGCTGTTCTTCTGTATGTTTCCATATATACCAGAAGCACGGATATATCTGCCGGAGAAACTCCTGCGATCCTGGAAGCCTGTCCTATGGAAACCGGCCGGAACTGCTCCAGTTTCTGTCTGGCCTCTATGCGAAGACCGCTGATCCGGCTGTAATCCAGATCCTGGGGAAGTTTTTTCTTCTCCAGTTTCTTAAAGCCTTCTACCTGCTTCTCCTGCCTTTTTATATAGCCTTCATACTTGATGTTAATATTTACCTGATCCCGGACGTCCTGGGGAAGTTGGGGGCGGTTTTTATCCAGAGGCGCCACGATATCATAGGACAGCTCCGGCCTTCTGATCAGATCTGCCAGAGAAATCCCGTTCTTCAGCAGAGTGCTTCCATGTTCTTTTAAAAGTTCCTGAACTTCCCGGGAAGCCCCTACATGAACATGCTCCATCCTTTCTTTTTCTTCCTGTATCTTCTCTTTTTTCCAGAGCACATACTCATACTGCTCCCTGGTCACCAGGCCCACTTTATATCCTTTTTCTCTCAGGCGGAGATCCGCATTATCCTGGCGGAGAAGGAGCCTGTACTCTGCCCGGCTGGTCATCATACGGTAAGGTTCATGGTTTTCTTTTGTCACAAGGTCATCGATCAGCACTCCGATATAAGACTCCGAACGGTCCAGGACCAGCATTTCTTTTCCCAGTACCTCCATAGCCGCATTGATTCCTGCTACCAGTCCCTGAGCAGCCGCTTCCTCATAACCGGAGCTTCCATTAAACTGTCCCCCTGAGAAAAGGCCTTTGATCTTCTTAAACTCCAGGGTAGGATAAAGCTGATTGGCGTTAATGCAGTCATATTCTATGGCATAGGCGTTCCTCACGATCCTGGCGTTTTCCAGTCCCTTTACAGAACGGTACATTTCATACTGAACATCTTCCGGAAGGGAACTGGACATGCCGCCGATATACATCTCGTTGGTATACCGTCCCTCCGGTTCAATAAATACCTGGTGCCGGTTCTTATCCGCAAATTTTACCACCTTATCCTCAATAGAAGGACAATAGCGGGGACCTGTTCCCTCAATCATACCGGAAAATAAGGGAGAGCGGTCCAGATTTTCCCGGATGATCTCATGGGTCTTCTCATTGGTATAAGTAAGCCAGCAGGATATCTGATCGATCTGCACATCTTCCGGGTCTGTGGAGAAAGAAAAAGGCACCACTCTTTCATCACCAAACTGCTCTTCCATCCTGGAAAAATCAATGCTTCTCTTATCAATACGGGCAGGGGTTCCGGTCTTAAACCGATACATCTCAATTCCCAGCTTTTTCAGGGAATCTGTGAGATAATTTGCCGCCTGAAGGCCGTTTGGACCTGTATAGTTGCTCACATCTCCATAGATACATCTGGCCTTTAAGTAAGTGCCTGTACACAGTACCACCGCCTTTGTATGATAGACGGCTCCTGAATAGGTCTTAACCCCTTTCATAACCCCGTCTTCTGCTATAAGCTCTGTTACTTCAGCCTGGCGGATGGTAAGATGGTCCGTATTTTCCAGGGTCTTTCTCATCTCTTCTGTATAAGCATGTTTATCGGCCTGTGCTCTCAGAGAATGGACTGCCGGACCCTTAGACACATTCAGCATCTTAGACTGTATAAAGGTCTTATCGATATTTTTTCCCATTTCGCCCCCTAAGGCGTCCACCTCTCTTACCAGATGTCCCTTGGAGCTTCCGCCTATATTGGGATTACAGGGCATAAGAGCGATACTGTCCACACTGACTGTGAACATGATCGTCTCCAGCCCCAGCCGGGCGCAGGCAAGAGCTGCCTCGCAGCCTGCATGTCCTGCTCCAACCACAGCAATGTCATAACTTTCTTCCAGTACCTTCATTTTCCCTGAATCCTTTCTGTTTGGAGCCGTCGCATTAATCAAATTTGATGTTTCATGCGACAGCTCTTCTCTTATTTTTCTGTGGAAATTACTCACATTTTAAAAAGTTTTTGTGGATAACTCTCTTATTTTCCGGTGCAGAATTTGGAAAATATCTCATTTACCAGGTCTTCTCCTACAGCTTCCCCAATGATGCTTCCAAGAGATTCGTAGGCGTTCATCAGATCTATGGAGAAGAAATCCTCCGGCATCTGCATCTCAATGCTGTTTTCCACCATTTCCAGGCTCTTTCTGGCTTCCTCCAAAGCCGCCTTGTGACGGACATTGGTAATATAGATCTCGTCGTTAAAAGCCAGTTCTCCCTGGAAAAACAATTCCTTGATCTGCTCCTCCAGAAGATCAATGCCCTGTTCTTCCTTTGCAGATACAGATACAATAGGATGGGAAGTGATCTCCTTTAGCTCCTTCTCTGTCACTACCTGTTCCAGGTCTGCTTTATTCAGGATCACAATAGTCTTTTTATCCTTTAAAAGCTCCATGATTTCTCTGTCATTCTCATCCAGAGGAATAGAGGAATCCACTACAAAAAGGACCAGATCCGCATCTTTAGCAGAATCAATAGCCTTTTTAACACCGATCTTTTCCACAACATCCTCTGTATCCCGGATTCCTGCAGTATCGATAATCCGCAGGGATATTCCATGGAGAAGTATCGTCTCTTCCAGGATATCTCTGGTTGTTCCCGCTATATCTGTAACAATGGCTCTTTCTTCTCCCAGAAGGGTATTTAAAAGAGAGGATTTTCCTGCATTGGGTTTCCCGACGATCACGGTTTTTATGCCCTCTTTTACCAGCTTTCCGTCTTTTACACTGAGCAAAAGCCTGTCTATCTTCTCCTCCTGCTTCTTAACTTCTTTATACAGTGTTTCCCCGTATCCGTCAATACTAATATGTTCCGGATCATCCAGAGCAGACTCAATATAAGCAATCTGATAAATAATCGCCTCCCGGATTTCCCGGATGGCTTTCTGGATGTTTCCTTTCAGCTGGCTTACAGAACTTTTCAGAGCATATTCATTTTTTGCATTGATCACATCAATCACCGCTTCCGCCTGGGAAAGATCGATCCTGCCGTTTAAGAAAGCCCTTTTGGTAAACTCTCCCGGCTGGGCCGGTCTGGCGCCATATTTGATCACCGTCTCCAGAATCTTTTTCATGGCAAGGACGCCTCCGTGGCAGTCGATCTCCACTGTATCTTCTCCTGTATAGCTTCTGGGGCCGTCCATGACCATTACCAGAACCTCATCTATAGTCTCTTCCCCATCCTGAATAAACCCATAATGAATCGTATGAGAAGGCACTTGACGGATATCTTTTTTCCCTCCCTTGGAACGATAAATCTTACTGGTTATCTCCCTGCTTTCGGGGCCGCTGATTCTGATGATTCCGATTCCCGAAGCCGACAGAGCGGTAGCAATCGCCGTTATGGTCTCAGCCATATTCTCTTCTCCTTTCCCTTTGACAGTCCCAAGGACTTTTCTATAGAATAAAAAGGTGAAAGCGCAGAAGAATCTCTCTTATTCACGCTTTCACCTAGAATAATTCATTATTTGTTATCTGTTTTTCAGTTTTACTACCACATGACGGTAAGGTTCATTTCCCTCACTGTAGGTCTCCACATAACGGTTTCCCTGAAGGGCAGAATGAATAATCCTTCTCTCATATGGATTCATAGGTTCCAGAGAAACAGGTTTTCTGGTTTTTCTTACCTTATAGGCAATGCTTCTGGCAAGATTTTCCAGAGTTTCTTTTCTCCGGTTTCTGTAATCCTCTGTATCCAGTTTTACCCGGATATAGCCTTGTCTTCCTTTATTTACAACCAGGCTGGTGAGATACTGGAGAGAATCCAGGGTCTGTCCTCTTTTTCCAATAAGGATACCCATGTCTTCTCCTTCAAAATCTATGTTCAGGTTTCCTTCCTCATTCTTATATTCCATCTTGATCTGGACCTGAAGCTCCATAGCCTTGAAGACACCTGTAAGGAATTTCTCCGCTTCTTCTTTAATCTGGGAGATCTCTTCTTCAGTTCTAATAAGAACCTTTCTCTCTTCTCTGGACTTCTCCTCAGACTTTTTCTCAGCTGAAACAGCTTCCTGCGGTTTTTCCTGAACTTTTACCGGAGTTTCCTTCCTGGTCTCTTTTCTGTTATCTTTTTTATGTTCCCTCTTCTGCTCTTTTTTCTCTTCTTTGGCAGCCAGGGGTTTTTCTGTTTTCTTTTCTTCTTTTTTGGCCGGGGCTGATTTCTTTACCGGTTGGGCAGTTTCTTCCGGGAAAATTTCTTCTGCTTCTTTCTTAGCAGCTCTTATGATAGCCGGCTTTGCTCCAAAGCCGAAAAATCCTGCTTTTCCCTGAGACACTACCTGGATCTCCAGGTTTTCGCTGGAAGTTTCATACTCAATACTGGCCTTTGTGATGGCCTCATCCACGGTCTTTGCAGAGAATTCTCTGAATTCCATTCCTCTTCCCCCTTACCTTCTACTTCTTCTTTCTCTTATTTTCCTCGTCAAATGCGGCTACCATATTGGCCTTTGAAGCCAGACTTCCCGGTTTTGTCTTCGGAACTTTATACTCATATCCGGAGGTTTCTTTCACTGACCCGCTTTTCTCTGCCATGGTCTTTCTTTTTGGTTCTTCAATATTCCGGACATTCATTCTGGCCTGCTGGCTGATATTCTGAGAGGTAACACCTCTTTTGGCCATTTTCTTCTCTCTTTTTTCCTTGTTCTTCTGTATAAAGGCTTCCATATCCATACGATCGATATGTCTGTTGATTACAAGCTGCTGGATCGTACGCACCAGGGCGCCGATGATCCAGTAGATACCGATACCAAACGGGAATGTAAAACAGATAAACGCAGTAAACAGCGGCATAAAGATGTTCATACTCTTCATTGTGGCTTCCATCTGTGACTGATTTCCGCTTCCGTTATTATTTGAAGCAGTTGTCGGCATCAGCTTCATGTTGATCATCTGGGTAGCCCATGCCAGAACCGGCACAAGCACAGCAGCCACGATCATCAGATACTGATGGGAGGACCATCCTGCCTGGATCAAAGCCCATGGAGTATCTGCAATATTCAATCCAAGGAAATTCTGCATAGGTTGAAGTGTCTGTGCAGTCTTATCCAGTACATCGGCAAAACCTTGAAATTGGTCTAAACCGGCCAGCCTGTCCCACTGAGATGGTGACAAACTATACAGAAAGTCAATAACCTGATCGGCGCTGCCCTCCTGTCCCTGTACCCAGCTGTAGGTTCTGATGGAATTATCTGTTATGAACTGACTGATAATATCTGAGTATCCGCTGACGCTGGTGATCTGTGTTACCGCATCACTGAATACCTCTTTGATCCCGCCGATATATCCGGGAATTTTTATGATAACCTGATACAATGCAAAGAAGATGGGCATCTGGATCAGCAGCTGAAGGCAGCTTCCTGTAGGGGAAACACCGTACTTCTCGTATACAGCCATTGTTTCTTCCTGCATTTTCATCTGTGAGGTCTGATCTTTTTTGTTCTTATATTTTTTCTGTATTTTCTGAAGCTCCGGCTGCATCACCGCATTCATCTTTGAAAACTTCTGCTGTTTAATCTGCAGAGGAGTCATTAAAGCATAGATAATAATGGTAAATATAATAATACACAGACCTAAATTATGAACTCCGATGCTGTAAATGCCGTCCATAAGCCAGCCAAGGACTTCCGCTACCCAGTTTACGATCGGCATCGTACTTTTTGTCAGTAATATACCCAAAACAGTATCCTCCTTATTATCTTGTCTCCCTTGTCCTACGGCACCGGATCATACCCGCCCTTTGAAAAAGGATTGCACCTTAAAATTCTCCATGCAGCAAGGAGGCTTCCTTTCAGGGCGCCATATTTTTCAATTGCTTCCAAACCATACTGAGAACATGTGGGTATATACGGACAACATGTACTCTTCAGCGGGGACAAATATTTCTGATAGAACTTAATCATTTTGATCAATATTGTTTTCATTCTCTTCACTTCTCAAAATCTTGTGGAGCTTTCCCAGATGCAGCAGTGCGCTCTCCAAAGAACGGAACCCCTGTTCCTTCCCGCTCACTCTAACGATTACGATCATATCGTATCCGCAGGCAAATTTCTCTTCATTCAAACGATAGCTTTCTCTGATCAGTCGTGTCAGATGATGTCTCACAACACTGTTTCCAACTTTCTTGCTTACGGATATTCCGATTCTGTTGCGATTCAACTGGTTTTTTAATACATACATAACTAAATACCGATTTGCGTAAGATGTTCCATTTTTATAGACCAGTTGGAAATCCCAGTTTTTTTTCAACGATTCCGAATATTTCATACTCTAACCTTTAACAGCTTCGCAAAGAGAAGAAAAGACCACATGTCTGCGGTCTTAAGCTGATAATCTTTTTCTTCCTTTTGCTCTTCTGGCAGCTAACACTTTTCTACCGCCTTTACTGCTCATTCTAGCTCTGAATCCATGAACTTTGGATCTCTGTCTTTTCTTAGGCTGAAATGTCATTTTCATAGTCAAGGCACCTCCCTTATATTAATAGACGTTCCACCGAATTTCGAACGTCTCTCCTAGTTATGCATGATAGAAAACATCATTTCAATTATATTCGCAAACCCTTATTTCGTCAAGTATTTCTTACCAAAAACTTATCCACATTTGTCCACAGAATAATGTGGGTAACTTTTTTAAATCCCCAGTTATCCTCATTTTCTATCCACATATCTCTTCACAATTTCAGGTTTACGTAAATTTATCCACAAATTGTGGATAAGATGTGGATAAGTTGCTCAATATATACACATTCTTTCCCTATATTTTTTCAAAAATCCTTATTTTTCAATACTTTTTTACATGTGGATACTGTTTTTGACATTATACACATTTTTCACATTTGCTTTTTTCCACAGGTTTACAAATAATATTTATCACCATTATCCACATCCTTTTATCCACATAGTCACTTATACACATTTTCTAATTTTCATCCGCTTTTTTTATACCTGTTCCTTCCTATATAAATATATTGCTTCCCTGATATCCACTTTTCCACATTTCTTTTTTCCTTATATGCTTCCGGTTTCTTGAATTTTTCATTGATTAATACCGTTTTTTATTATAATATATAGATAATAATACTTTTTTTTACCGATGATTGAATGATGTAATCAGTCAATCATATATTTTTGTGTGTGAAAAGAGGCATAAAATACTTGTTAGGAGAATGAAAATGCACGTTATACAGGAAAAATGGCCGGAAATCTTAAATATGGTAAGGACGGAGCATGATTTATCTCCCATTGCTTTTACTACATGGCTGGAACCTCTCCAGGTATATAAAGTCGAGGGAAATACGGTCACGATCATCGTTCCTAGCGGTACTATCGGGGTGGACTATATCAATAAGAGATATCTCCTTCCTCTTCAGGTCGCAATTGTGGAAGCCACAGGAAAAAATTATGAAATTTCTCTGATCCTTCCTGAAGATGTTCAGGAAGAAATTCAGGAAACAATCAAAGAAGAAGACTCTTCCCTCAATGAAAATATTGTAAAAGCAGGACTTAATCCCCGTTATACCTTTGATACCTTTGTAGTGGGCAGCAACAACAAAATGGCTCATGCGGCCTCTCTGGCCGTGGCGGAATCCCCGGGGGAAGCTTACAATCCCCTTTTTATCTATGGAGGTGTTGGATTAGGCAAGACTCACCTTATGCATTCTATTGCCCATTTTGTCCTGCAGAAAAATCCCAGCGCTAAAGTACTTTATGTTACCAGCGAAACTTTTACCAATGAACTGATTGATTCTATCCGAAACGGAAATAATTCTACCATGTCCAAATTTCGGGAAAAATACCGGGATATTGACGTACTGCTGATCGATGATATCCAGTTTATCATAGGAAAAGAGTCTACTCAGGAGGAATTCTTCCATACCTTTAATGCTCTTCACGGAGCAAAGAAGCAGATCGTCATATCCTCAGATAAACCGCCTAAAGATATGGAGATATTGGAGGACCGTCTTCGTTCCCGGTTTGAATGGGGACTGATCGTGGATATCTCATCTCCGGACTATGAGACCCGAATGGCCATTCTCCGGAAGAAAGAAGAACTGGACGGTTATTCTATTGATAATGAAGTGATCGAATACATTGCCAGAAATGTAAAATCCAATATTCGTGAGCTGGAAGGATCTTTAAATAAGATCATGGCCTATGCAAATCTGGAAAAAAGCGAGATCAATCTGGCCCTTGCAGAAAAGGTTTTAAAGGATATCATCTCACCAAATGAGAAACGGGTGATCACCCCTGAACTAATCACAGATATCGTTGCTGATCATTTTGATCTGACTCCTGCTGATATTATAGGAAACAGAAGAAACAGCCAGATCGCATTCCCCAGACAGATCGTCATGTATCTCTGCCGTCATATGACGGACTCTACTTTGAAGATCATAGGCCAGTATCTGGGTGGAAGGGATCACACCACCATTATGAACGGGATTAACAAAATAGAAGCTGAACTGGAAACCTCCGAATCTACCCGGGAAGTCATTGACATCCTGAGGAAGAAGATCAACCCTTCCAAACAGTAATTTTATCCACATCCTAAAGTGCATAGTATGTGAATTTTATGTGGAAAGTTAAAGTTCTCGGAAAAGCCGCATTTTTGTCCACACCTTTATCAACCGGGTTTTCACATGAACTTCCAGCTTCACCCACAAAGTTATCCATACGCCAAAAGCCGCATTTTAAACGGTTTTCGGCACTTATACACATATTCACAGCCCCTACGGCGGCTACTGCGGATTACTTTATCTTTTTATTTTTATATTATACACTCCACCACAGAAAGGAAGTTATTCACATTATGAAATTATTCTGTTCCAAAGCTGAACTTCAAAAAAGTGTAAATATCGTTATGAAAGCCGTTCCGGCCAAGACAACCATGCCTATTCTGGAATGTATTCTTATTGATGCTTCCACCAACGACATTAAATTTACCTCTAATGATATGGAACTGGGAATTGAAACCCGGGTTCAGGGTATGGTATTGGAAAAAGGGATCATTGCTCTGGATGCCAAAATTTTCTCAGAAATTGTCCGGAAACTTCCTGACAGTGATGTTACAATAGAGACAGATGAAAGATTAAATACAACGATTACCTGTGAAAAAGCTAAATTCAATATACCCGGAAAATCAGGAGAAGATTTTGCCTATCTGCCTTTGATCGAAAAAAATGAATGTATACGGGTTTCACAGTTTACTTTAAAAGAAATTATCCGTCAGACTATTTTTTCCATTGCTTTAAATGAAAATAACAAACTGATGACCGGCGAACTGTTCCAGATCGAGGACAACCGTCTGAGAGTGATCTCCCTGGACGGACATCGTATCTCTATCCGCCGCGTTCCTTTAAAAGAACAGTGCGAAGACCGGAAAGTCATTGTTCCCGGCAAGACCTTAAATGAAATCAGCAAGATCCTGTCAGGAGAATTAGAAGATATGGTTGATATATATCTTTCCTCCAATCATATTCTTTTCGAGTTTAATGATACCACGGTAGTGTCACGTCTGATTGAAGGAGAATATTTTAAGATCGATCAGATGCTTTCCAGTGATTATGAGACAAAAGTTAAGATCAATAAAAAAGAATTTTTAGATTGTATCGACAGAGCCACTCTTCTTGTGAAAGAAGGAGACAAGAAACCCATCATCATCAATATTGAAGACGGACAGATGGAATTGAGTATTGATTCTCAGATCGGTTCTATGAAAGAGGACATTGATATTGAAAAAGAAGGCAAGGATATTATGATCGGATTTAATCCCAAGTTCCTCATCGATGCCCTGAAAGTTATTGATGACGAGGAAATCAGTATTTATCTCATGAATCCTAAAGCTCCGTGCTTTATCCGGGATGAGGCACAACAGTATATTTATCTGATCCTGCCGGTAAATTTTAACGCTGCAGGAAGATAACCGCGGGTTTTAAGGCTTTTCAGGTAGAAAAATATGAAAACCGGTCCCGGCGGGACAGATTAAGAAAGGAAAAAAATGGAGATTATCAAGTTAAGAGAGGAATATATTAAGCTTGGGCAGGCGCTGAAAGCCGCAAATCTGGTGGAAGACGGGGTAGAAGCCAAATATGCGATCCAGGATGGAGAGGTGAAGGTTAACGGGGAGACGGAGACCAGGAGAGGACGGAAGCTCTATGATGGGGATGTGATTTCCTATAACGGAGAGGAGATCCGGATCGAGAAATGATCCCGGAAGAAATCAGGTGACCTATGTATATTGAATCCATAGAGCTGAAAGATTACAGGAATTACGAGACTCTGTCTCTTAGTTTCGACAAAGGAACCAATATTTTCTATGGGGATAACGCCCAGGGGAAGACAAATATCCTGGAAGCTGTTTATCTCTGCGGAACCACCAAATCCCACAGAGGAAGCAAGGACAGGGAGATGATCCGGTTTGACGCTGAAGAGTCCCATATCCGTATGTTTGTAAAAAAAGCAGGGATTTCCCGGAAAATTGATATGCACCTGAAGAAAAATAAAGCCAAGGGCATCGCCATTGACGGAATTCCCATACGAAAAGCCGGAGAACTTTTCGGAATCCTGAACCTTGTATTTTTCTCCCCGGAGGATTTGAATATTATCAAAAATGGGCCCGGGGAGCGGAGAAGATTCCTGGATCTTGAATTATGTCAACTTAATAAACTGTATCTCTCAGATCTTTCCAACTATAATCATATTTTGAACCAGAGAAATAAACTGCTGAAGGATCTGGCTTTTCAGCCTTCTCTTATGAGTACTCTGGAAGTATGGGATGAACAACTGGCCCATTACGGAAATTCTGTGATCCGCAGCAGACGGGAGTTTATAGAAGAGATGAACGGGATCATAAGGGAGATACACAACAATATCACCGGAGGAAAGGAAGAAATCCAGCTGCTCTATGAGCCCAGTATCTTAGAAGAGGATTTTCTTTCCGCCCTTGCCCGGAATCAGGAAAGAGACTGTCGTTTTAAAATGACTTCCACTGGTCCTCACAGGGATGACATGGGAGTGAAGATCAACGGCATGGATATCAGAAAATATGGTTCTCAGGGACAGCAGCGGACGGCTGCCCTGTCTCTGAAACTTTCAGAAATATATATAGTGAAAAAAAGGATAAAGGATATGCCGGTGCTGCTCTTAGATGATGTATTATCTGAGCTGGATTCCAGCCGGCAGAATTATCTTTTAAACAGTATCAGTCAGGTGCAGACCATGATTACCTGCACAGGACTGGATGATTTTATCGACAAAAGATTTCATATCAATAAAATATTCAAGGTAGTTGACGGGAAAGTGTACTGTCCTTCTTAAAAGTTTACATAAGTTCTATTGACAGACGCCTATCATTCCCGGCACAGGCCGGTTCACAGGAGGAATTACATGAGTACAGAAATTAATACAGAGTACGGTGCTGACCAGATTCAGATTCTGGAAGGACTGGAAGCAGTAAGAAAAAGACCTGGTATGTATATCGGCAGTACTTCAGCCAGAGGTCTTCATCACCTGGTTTACGAGATCGTGGACAATTCGGTAGATGAAGCGCTGGCCGGGTTCTGTGATACCATAGAGGTATCGGTGAATGAAGACAATTCCATCACGGTGGTAGATAACGGAAGAGGTATTCCTGTAGGGATCAATCACAAAGCCGGAATCCCGGCGGTGGAAGTGGTCTTTACGGTGCTCCATGCAGGGGGAAAATTCGGCGGAGGCGGATACAAGGTATCCGGAGGTCTTCACGGAGTGGGCGCTTCTGTAGTAAATGCCCTTTCCACCTGGCTGGAGGTGAAGATCTGTCATGAGGGAAAAGTCTACCAGCAGCGGTATGAGAGAGGCAAGGCCATGTACAGCCTGAAAGTGGTGGGAGACTGCGACCCGGAGAAAACAGGAACTATGGTATCTTTCCATCCGGATCCGGAAATCTTTGAGGAGACAGTATTTGACTTCAATACCTTAAAACACCGTTTCCGGGAAATTGCTTTCCTTACCAAAGGACTGAAGATCATTGCCAGAGATAAAAGAGAAGAGGAGCCGAAGGAGGTTGTCTTTCACTATGAAGGCGGAATCCGGGAATTTGTTCAGTATCTGAACAGAAGTACCACGCCTCTTTACGAAGATATTCTTTATTTTGAAGGAATCAAAGATGGAGTCATGGTGGAAGTGGCCATGCAGCACAACGATGCCTATACAGAAAATACTTATGGATTTGTAAATAATATCACTACTCCTGAGGGCGGCACCCATATTATGGGGTTTCGAAATGCTCTTACAAAAACTTTTAATGATTATGCCAGAAAAAATAAGCTGTTAAAGGATAATGAGCAGAATCTGTCCGGAGAGGATATCCGAGAAGGACTGACGGCTATTATCAGTGTGAAGATCGAAGATCCTCAGTTTGAAGGTCAGACGAAACAGAAACTGGGAAACAGTGAGGCAAGAGGGGCTGTTGACAGTGTTGTGAGCAGCCAGCTGGAAATCTATCTGGAACAGAATCCGGCAGTTGCCAAGATCATTGTAGAGAAATCTATCTTGTCTCAGAGGGCCAGAGATGCTGCAAGAAAAGCCAGGGAACTGACCAGACGGAAATCTGCCCTGGACGGAATGTCCCTGCCCGGCAAACTGGCAGACTGTGTAGATAAGGATCCAAGCAAGTGCGAGATTTATATTGTAGAGGGAGATTCTGCAGGAGGATCTGCCAAAACTGCCAGAAGCAGGGCAACCCAGGCTATTCTTCCTCTGAGAGGAAAGATCTTAAATGTGGAGAAGGCAAGACTGGACAAAATCTATGCCAATGCGGAGATCAAAGCCATGATCACGGCTTTCGGCACAGGAATCCACGAAGATTTCGATATTACCAAACTGAGATATCACAAGATCATTATTATGACGGATGCCGATGTGGACGGTGCCCATATCGCAACCCTTCTTCTTACATTTTTGTACAGGTTTATGCCGGAGCTGATCAAACAGGGATATGTGTATCTGGCAAAACCGCCTTTATTTAAGCTGGAGAAGAACCGGAAAATTTATTATGCCTATACGGAACAGGAACAGGCGGATATCCTCCAGGAGATCGGCCTGGAGGGCTGTTCTATCCAGCGTTATAAAGGTCTGGGAGAGATGGATGCAGATCAGCTTTGGGAAACTACCATGGACCCGGAGAGAAGAATTCTTATGCGGGTTGTAATGGACGAAGATTCCACTTCTGAACTTGACCTGACTTTTACCACTTTGATGGGGGATAAGGTAGAGCCCAGAAGAGAATTTATCGAAGAGAACGCCAAATATGTAAAGAATCTGGACATTTAAGAAATCCGGATCTAAAGGAGAAACCAGATGGAAGATAATATTTTTGACAAAGTCCAGGAAGTGGACCTGCAGAAGAAAATGGAGGAATCCTACATTGAATACGCCATGAGTGTTATTGCCTCCAGGGCCCTTCCGGATGTAAGAGATGGTTTAAAACCGGTACAGAGAAGAATCCTGTATTCCATGATCGAGTTGAATAATGGTCCTGATAAGCCCCATAGAAAATGTGCCCGTATTGTAGGTGATACCATGGGTAAATATCATCCCCATGGAGACAGTTCCATATACGGAGCATTGGTAAATATGGCCCAGGACTGGTCTACCAGATATCCTCTGGTGGACGGACATGGAAACTTTGGTTCTGTGGACGGAGACGGCGCTGCCGCCATGCGTTATACAGAGGCCAGATTAAGCAAGATTTCCATGGAAATGCTTGCAGATATCAATAAGAATACGATAGATTTTGTTCCGAACTTTGACGGTACGGAGAAAGAACCTACGGTGCTGCCTTCCAGGTATCCCAATCTTCTGGCAAACGGTACTTCCGGTATTGCGGTAGGTATGGCTACCAATATACCTCCTCACAATCTGAGAGAGATCATCAATGCTGTTGTGAAGATCATTGACAATCAGATTGAGGAAAACAGAGAGACGACCATTGAAGAGATCCTTTCTATCGTGAAAGGACCTGATTTTCCTACAGGTGCCACAATCCTGGGAACCAGGGGAATTGAGGAAGCATATCGGACAGGACGAGGCAAGATCCGGGTGCGGGCTGTGACAGATATTGAGACCATGCCAAACGGAAAGACACAGATCATAGTTACAGAACTGCCTTATATGGTTAATAAAGCAAGGCTTATTGAGAAGATCGCAGAGCTGGTAAGAGATAAAAAAGTGGAAGGAATCACAGCCATCAACGACCACTCCAACAGGGAAGGTATGCGCATCTGTATCGAACTGAAAAGAGATGCCAATGCCAATGTGATCCTGAATCAGCTTTATAAACATACACAGCTTCAGGATACTTTCGGTGTGATCATGCTGGCTTTGGTGGGCAATACTCCTAAAGTCATGAGTCTTCTGGAAATGCTGAACCATTATCTGAACCATCAGGAAGATGTGGTCACCAGAAGGACCCAGTATGATCTGAACAAGGCGGAAGCCAGAGCCCATATTGTTTCCGGTTTACTGAAAGCCCTGGATGTGATCGATCAGGTGATCCAGATCATCCGGAATTCCAAAACAAGGCAGGAAGCTAAGGATACTTTAATGGAGACCTTTGGCTTTACAGATGTACAGGCTCAGGAAATTGTTAATATGCGTCTGTATCAGCTCACCGGAATGGAGAGAGAACGTCTTCAGAACGAATTTAATGAGCTGGAAGTGAAGATCCGAGAGCTGAAAGCAATTCTGTCTGACAGGAATCTGCTTCTTCGGGTGATCCGGGAAGAAATCCTGGCCATTGCTGAAAAATATGGAGATGACAGAAGAACTTCCATCGGCTATGATGAGTATGATATTTCCATGGAAGACCTGATTCCGAAAGAAAATACAGTGATAGCCATGACAAAACTGGGCTACATAAAGAGAATGACCGTGGACAATTTCCGCAGTCAGAACAGAGGCGGAAAAGGAATTAAGGGTATGTCCACGATAGAAGATGATTATATTGAAGAGCTGTTGATGACGACGACTCACCACTATCTCATGTTCTTTACAAGTACAGGAAGGGTGTACAGGATAAAGGCTTATGAGATTCCGGAGGCCAGCAGAACAGCCAGGGGAACAGCCATTATCAATCTGCTCCAGCTTCAGCCTGACGAGAAGATCACAGCAGTGATCCCTATCAATGAGTTTAAGAAGGGGAATTTCCTCTTTATGGCAACAAAGTACGGACTTGTAAAGAAAACGCCTATTGAGGATTATGCAAATGTGAGAAAGACAGGCCTTGCGGCTATTGCGCTGAGAGAAGATGATGAACTTATTGAAGTTAAATTCACGGATAATAAGAAAGATATTATCCTGGTGACAAAATTCGGACAGTGTATCCGTTTTAAAGAGACCGATGTAAGAGTTACCGGCAGGGTTTCCATGGGTGTAAGAGGTATTAACCTGATGGAAGAAGATGAAGTGATCGGCATGCAGCTTACCTGTCAGGGTGATTATCTTCTGATCGTATCAGAAAAAGGTCTTGGAAAACGTACTTCTGTAGGAGAATTTACCCGTCAGAACCGGGGCGGAAAAGGCGTTAAATGCTATAAGATCACAGAGAAAACAGGAAATGTGATTGGCGTGAAAGCTGTAAACAGTGAAAACGAAATCATGTTGATCACCACGGAGGGAATTATTATCCGTCTGGAATGTAAAGATATTTCCATTCTGGGAAGGATTACATCAGGGGTAAAACTCATGGATCTGAAGGATGATATTACAGTGGCAAGTATTGCAAAAGTAAGAGATAAAGACGAAGAGGGAATACAGGAAGCAGATGCTTCTGACAGAGGAGAGGAATAAATTCATTTCATGACAGTGATAAAAAAAGGGGTTATATTTATTTTAACTGTCTCTGCATGTATGTTTATCCTGGCCGGCTGCGGCGGGAATGGAGTAAATAATAAATCTCCGGAAGCTGTGGTAAGATCTTTGATCCGTTCTTATCAGGAACAGAATTTTCAGAACATAAAAGAATGTTATGGTCTGGCAGAGGATGAGGAGGTACAGGAAGAACTCCAGAAGGAAATTGATTATAATATCAGACTTTTTAAAGCTTATAAAGCAAAGAGCATAGACTTTGAAAAGGCGGATTCTCTTGGAAAAAGTGGAGACAGTCAACTGATCTATGTTTTATTTAACTATGAACCGGAAGATGGAGAAAAAAATCAAAAATGTCCGGTGTTGTCTTTCTATTTTGTAAATGAAAATGAGAAAAGATATTTTGTGGTTCCTGCAAAAGACGTGACAGGAGAAATGAGCCAATATTCCAGGGCCGCTTATGAGAAATTTATGGGAACAAATACCTATAAAAAATATAAGAAGGATTTTGAAAATTTTCAGGAAGAAAATCCATCTTATAAAGAAGAGCTGGACAAGCGTTTCAGCCAGTCAGCGAAAGAAACATAAAAATTGCTGGGCAAGGCTCTGGCAGGAGTGTGCATTAAGAGAAAACACTGATTTTAATGCACACTTCTTTTTGACAAAAGATCCATCAGGCAGACGTTAATGTAAAGTATGTTCTCTTTGTGCACTGCCTGGAAAAATGAACGAAGAAAGTGAGTAGAGAAAAGTGAAGAGAATCCTATTAATGGTGGCATATAATATTCTTTTTGTTCCTTACTATTGGTGTAAATTATGTTATTATGCCAGCCATGTAGAAAAATATACAGAAGAAGAGAGATATAAATTACTCAGATTTATAGATAACCGGGCTATCAAAGGAGGACGGATCCATATTGATGTTCATGGACAGGAAAATATACCAAAAGAAAATGGATTTATGTTTTTTCCAAATCATCAGGGGCTATTTGACGTATTAGCAATTATACAGGCCTGCCCAACACCTTTTTCTGTAGTTATGAAAAAAGAGATCCAGAATATACCATTTCTGAAACAGGTATTTGCCTGTATGAAAGCTTATGCCATTGACAGAGAAGATGTAAAACAGTCTATGCAGGTGATCATTCAGGTGACAAAGGAAGTAAAGGCAGGAAGAAACTATCTGATCTTTGCAGAGGGAACCAGAACAAAAGATCCCAATAATGTTCATGAATTTAAAGGGGGAAGCTTTAAGCCTGCAGTTAAGGCAAAGTGTCCCATTGTACCTGTAGCTCTTATTGATTCTTATAAATCCTTTGATACAAAGTCCATTGAAAAGCTGACCGTACAGGTTCATTTTCTGAAACCGCTTTTATATGATGAATATAAAGATATGAAAACGGTGGAGATTGCCCAGGAGGTAAAGTCAAGAATAGAGAAGGTCATCAGAGAAAACGAAAAATAGAGTTATACGCTTGCAAGTTCGTATTAACAGAAAACACCCTCCGTGCAGAAGAAAGGTTTGTCTCTTCCTATACGGAGGGTATTTCATTCAAATCAAATATCCCGGCCAGTAATTTCTCAACAGTCTCAATGATGTATCCTTTCAAATTTTCAATTGCATATTTATCTTTATCAAGAAAAGCATTGATCAAAATGCCTCCTATTCCTTCTGCCAGAAACTCACAAAGAAATGTTTTGTATTCCATACTCAGAGAAGTATCTGTTTTCTGTTCCATACTTTCCAGCAGCTTTTTTGAGACAGCAAGAAAATCTTCAATAAAAAAATATTTTACCTGCTCTCTTCCAAGACTGTCGTATACGCAGCTCAGAAGATAGTCGTTTTCCCATACATAATTCAGAATGAAATCTATGGCTTCTTCATAATTCACCATTATGTCAAATTCTTGTATAACTTTAATTGCTTCTTCTTTAAACATCCATTTCATAAGATCATAAATATCATCAAAATGGTAATAAAAAGTTTTACGATTTAAACCACAGTCCTGTATAAGTTCACTTACCGTTATTTTAGAAAAAGGTTTTTTCCTCATGGCACTTTTTAGAGACTGAGCAAGCATTTTTTTTGTGTTTTGAGAGGTAATATTATGTTTCATAAGATATTACTCCAGATTAAAATTTATAGACTTATTATAGAATAGATTTTATGATTTGACCATCAAATTAGATTCAATGCTTCAACAGCAGCGAATTCTTCATTTATGGCTAAATAGCTACTATAAAGTAAAAAGTAAAAAAATATAAAAAAGTAGTTGACAAATTTTAAGAAATAGAGGTATAATACATATTGCTCATGCAGAGCAAAAAATTGAATTATCTCGTATGATTCAGGCAATGGAGAAATACTCAAGTGGCTGAAGAGGCGCCCCTGCTAAGGGTGTAGACGGTTCACGCCGTGCGAGGGTTCAAATCCCTCTTTCTCCGCTGACAGTTTTAAGATTAAAAAAACTTCAAAAAAGTTCTTGACAAAGAATGGAGTTTATGGTAATCTATTATAGCTGTCAAAAAGAACAGAAACTTGAAAAAAATAAATTTTCAAGAAAATGAAAAAAGTTCTTGACAAGCCAGAAAAGATGTGATAATCTAATATGGCTGTCGCAAGACAGGAACCTTGATAACTGAACAGTGAAACACATGAACTGAAAATTCTTTTACATTCATTTTTAAAAACGGTTCAACGAACCAAAACAGTAAAAGGTTGGATAAGCGAGAGTTTATCATGACCTGGACAAACACTTTATCAGAGAGTTTGATCCTGGCTCAGGATGAACGCTGGCGGCGTGCCTAACACATGCAAGTCGAGCGAAGCACTTGCTTTTGATTCTTCGGATGAAGAAGCTTGTGACTGAGCGGCGGACGGGTGAGTAACACGTAGGTAACCTGCCTCACACAGGGGGATAACAGTTAGAAATGACTGCTAATACCGCATAAGCGCACAGGGCTGCATGGCCCGGTGTGAAAAGCTCCGGCGGTGTGAGATGGACCTGCGTCTGATTAGCCAGTTGGCGGGGTAACGGCCCACCAAAGCGACGATCAGTAGCCGGCCTGAGAGGGTGGACGGCCACATTGGGACTGAGACACGGCCCAGACTCCTACGGGAGGCAGCAGTGGGGAATATTGCACAATGGGGGAAACCCTGATGCAGCGACGCCGCGTGAGTGAAGAAGTATTTCGGTATGTAAAGCTCTATCAGCAGGGAAGAAAATGACGGTACCTGACTAAGAAGCACCGGCTAAATACGTGCCAGCAGCCGCGGTAATACGTATGGTGCAAGCGTTATCCGGATTTACTGGGTGTAAAGGGAGCGTAGACGGAGAAGCAAGTCTGGAGTGAAAACCCGGGGCTCAACCCCGGGACTGCTTTGGAAACTGTTTTTCTAGAGTGCCGGAGAGGTAAGCGGAATTCCTAGTGTAGCGGTGAAATGCGTAG
>ERZ1090861.189-NODE-189-length-40838-cov-10.619940_pt1 | contig 40838 bp, 43 predicted proteins | sample MGYA00478482_ERZ1090861 | MGnify/ENA primary metagenome ERZ1090861 (study PRJEB33644, sample SAMEA5815744) | chicken gut metagenome | biome: Chicken; feature: Gastrointestinal Tract; material: Caecum | place: Ireland | collected 2019-01-01 | study: A study of the... | reverse complement strand
AGAAGCACACTGCCTTGATGACATATTTCCATTTTCCGAAGAATGTTCCCAATATTGCAATCAGCACAACAAGCGCAAACTGGTATGCGAGAGAAGGGGCGAACATGGACGCTAAAACACAGATCAGGATAAGAAAGAGCTTGGCCCGTGGGTCAAGCCAAAGCCCTTTCTTCTGGCGCTCACCGCTCATGCCGTGATACCCGCCTTTTCAAACTGCTTTTTCAGCATTTTGCAGCCTACAAAGGCACTGATTGCCGATGTAATGATAGCGGCTGCAAACATGGCAATCAGGATGCCTGTGTTGGCGGTTGCCTGCATGGTGTCAATGTAGCTCTGTTCGGTTCCGTTACCCAGCATGGTCTGCGCCCATCCATTGGGGTCAGCAAAGAAAACGATGTACGACCCAGTGCCGCCCAGGGAGAACAGGATATATGCAAGGCTGTTGAGCTTCTTGCTCTTATACTGTCCCGCACCGGCAACAAAATCGGCGACCACCGCCATAATCAGATAGCCCAGCGCAAAGGCCCAGTGCATACCCGTAACGAACCAGATGATACAAATGACAACGCCCATAATGGAGAGGCTCCACCTCTTTTGAACCTTTGCGATCATTAGCAGAAAAACCGGCCCCGCAAGCAGACCGCTTCCGGCCGGCATAAAGAATGTAAGCACCGGATTGGGGGCAAAAAAGATACCGCCTACTAAAACGAAAACGAATACCAGCGCCGTGAAGATACCTGTTGTTACCAGGTCTTTAACCGTAAGACCTTTTTTCATAGAATTATTCATCTTGATTCTCCTACCTTTCGTTGCCTTGACTTGACAAGTGTTTTGTGATATTATTCGGTTAGGTTCGGCTAACCATCACTTAATACAATACGCTTGTAGCGAACGACATGCAATAGGTTCCGACGATGTTCGTCCGTTCCTTTCAAAAGTTCGTCCAATCGTTGCAAAAAGGAGGTGGTCTATTTTCATGTCTGAAATTATTGACCAGTTTTACACACCTCTGCTGACTGAACACGGTTTCGTTCGTGACCCAGACAATCAGCAGTATGGATCATTAGGTGTCTGTTGGAAACTTTCTCCTGAAGTCGGTGAAGGTACTTACTGGACTTACGGACAGAAAGATCTTTATGATATTAAAATACACAACTTTTCCTTCCACGAAGATTTCATGCTGGAATGTTCCCTGCCGGAATGTTTGAGTATCACTCGATATGACTCTATTTCCGGGGAGGAATTATCTCCATACCGCAGGCTGTCTGCCGGTTGTATCAAAACATTTATCGGGGGCTATGCTCCATACAAGGCTTTGATCCATAAAAACATTCCGATCCGTTCGATTGGGATTGAAATCACGCCAGCTTATTATGAGGATTATCTGAAAAAGCTGTATCCAGAAGCACAGATCAATCCTGTGGATGCCTTTCGGAAGATCGACCAGACTTCCGATTTCCCAGAAATGTCTCGGCTACTCACAGAGATCAAAGACTATCGCGGGGAAGGAATTGCCGCAAAACTTTTTTATGAGGGGAAAGTCGCAGAAGCTGTTTCAATGGTGGTGGAATATCAGAAAAAACATCCTGATAAGCCAACCCATAAGCTCTCACAGCAGGATATAGAAAGCATTCAGACGGTTGCATCGTATTTAAGCGATCATTATGCTTCGGATATTCCCTTAGAACGATTGACGCAGATTGCCTGTATGGGAACCACGAAGTTGAAAACCAGCTTCAAGAAATACTACGATTGCACAATCACTGAGTACATCCAGCAGAGGCGAATGAGCCAGGCAGAGTATTTATTGACAAACACCAATCTAACAATAGGGCAAATTGCTCAAACCGTAGGATATTCCACTTCAAGCAGGTTTGCGGAACTGTTCCGTAAAAGTACGGGGTTATTGCCGTTAGAATACAGAAAAACGGCACAGCGTAAGTAAACTGAGCGCCAGGGACTATTCTCTGGCGCTCATATTATTTCGCTGTTGCTTTTCGGATTCTCGGATCAATTCAACATTTGTCCTCAGTCTTGGTTGCACCTCATCTTTCAAATATGTAATAAAAAAGCGGGCGTCATCTGCGGATAAGCAAATGACGCCCATATATAATATCAAGCAAAGTCACCACCGGGTGCAAATATCCTCTTTCAAGGACGGGGTGAAGACAGGCTTTCCAGTCTACTCCAAAAGGAGTCCATCATCTGCGTGTCTTCTAAAAATAGCGTTGTTGTTGGTGTTTGCTTCGATATTCAACATATTCATCCCGTTAAGTCCGCCAGATTGATAACCATTCTATTCTTTTTCTGAGCGTACTCAGTGAACTGCGCTGCGCCTCCAAAGGGGTGTTCTACATATGCAATCACATAGTCAGACTGCTGAACCATCCATTGATTCCGCTTTGATATAGCAAAGCGCCGTGGCGTATACTCCAGTCCTTCAGGATAGATTGTTTCGATATCGCTTAATGGATTGTACTCTTGTTTCTTTTCCGGCAGGTATGCCAGCACGATCCAATACAAGATCTGCGGATTGTGCAATTTCACTTCCCGTAAAACCGTAGCAACCAAATGGTCAAATTGGCCATTATTTCCTACATAAAAAACATTGACACCATATTCCGCTATCAAATTTTCTATTTGGCGCGTGAGGAGATCTTTGATATCTTTGTTTATAATCCGATGTCCAAAGAAAGTGCAACTTGACATTCTCTATCTATATTTTGTCACAGTGCCGAAAGGAGGTTCTCCGGCCGGATTTTCTAATATACCCCTTTTGTTTCATTCCAACACGCCTATCTTGATAACTATTGGTATCAACATTTTCTCCCAGTATATCATAAAATATAAAAAGTTGCAACCAATAGTACTCAAAAATACAGATTTTTTACGGGGTCAAGGAAATGGAACAAAAGCTGCGCCGAGATCTTAATATGGGAATGAACCTGAGGCGATTACGAATAGAGCATGGTTATTCGCAGGAATCGCTTTGCGTAGAGTTGCAGCGGCGCGGTATAGATATCGGCAGAAGTGCTTATCAAAAATACGAAGAGGGGCGTCTCAATGTCAAAATCAGTGTACTGATTGCATTAAAAAACCTCTACGAATGTTCCTATGATGACTTCTTCTCAGGTCTCGCTCCTGAAGAATAACAAAGTCAGTAACCGCAGGCGGTGTTCGCCTCATGTTGCTGGCTTTTTAATTTGGCCGTTTTGCTTGATAGATAGCCTCAAATGCTCTGTCTATTAAGTCATCGATAATAATGCGTTCGTAGCTTCTTTTTTCCTCCCAGTTTGAACGGACATTTGCCGTAACTTTATACGGTTTTACTTTGGTCAGCTCGTTCAGTCCCATATAAATCAGCTTCAGTTCGCCTCTCGTAAGGGGAAAGTCAACGGGCTGGTTATTGTGTTCTACCATTCGGTTATAAGCCTCATATTCCCTGATCCTGCGCAGTGCGTTCTGATAATGCTGGCGTGCAGCATTTTTAGAGATTCCAAGCGTATTTCCGATCTGAACAAAAGTCATTTTCTGTTCCCTAAGTTTATATACTTCCTTCTGTCTATCTGTAAAAAAACGGAAAAATTCTTCCATTGCAGTGCTCCTTTTCGCCCAAATTGAGCTTTATTGGTATCAGTATTTTCCGTCATTATAGCATAAAATACAATTGTATTGCAACCAATACTGGTCAATTTTTCTGAAAAGAGGTGATAGCGTTGGAACAGAAATTGAGGCGTGACCGCAATATGGGCGCAAACCTGCGGAAATTGCGCGAAGAACACGGACTCTCTCAAGAAAAGCTTTGTGCCGAACTGCAGCGCCGTCATTGTGATATCGGCAGATCGGCTTACCAAAAATATGAGGACGGCAGACTTAATATCCGGATCAGCGTGCTGATCGAGCTGAAAAAACTGTATAACTGCACTTATGACGATTTCTTTGAAGGGCTGGATATCCAGCCAGGTGACGCAGAATAATTCCGATGGTCCCAAAATAAGGGCTGTCGGAATTTTTTATTTTGCAGGATAGATCATCTTTGCGACAATCTGTTCCCTGTTCACAAACGGGTCATCCCAATACCGTGAATCAATTGAGTCCTGTGTATTGTCGCCGAGAAGATAGTAACAGTCTTCCGGCACAATAAGCACATCCGTATCTCTGATCGGGATCTCAAGCGTTGTCATATAGGTAATCGCCGATAAATCAACGCTCTCGCCGGGCAGTGCCGCTACGCGCTTTACCAAAAGCCGGCCACCGTGCTCAAATATTACGATATCTCCTTTTTTAATCTCTGAAAATATGCGCACACCAAGTATGAAGCTATCTCGCTCCAGTGTCGGCTCCATTGAAGCCGAAGGAACATACCCAAAGAGAAAAACAAACCGCATCAACAAAAAGATAATGAGCGTGACAATCAAAGGAATAAGCCATACCTTCAGGTGCCGCCATACTGCTTTCATCATAAAACACCTCCACAAAAAGAAAAAGTGGATACGAAAACCTGCTATGGTCTTCGTATCCCCTCTGTTAAATTTCCATAAGCGCCAGGATTTCCGGCTGAGTCTGCAAAAATCGTTTGGCGCGAGTCATCCACATCCGTACCTTACCGTCAGACGCATTCATCTTTGCTCCAATTTCCCGGCTGCTGTATCCGTTCGATGCGTAGCGCAGCGCCTTGATACCATTTTGTACAGCCGGCGTGGCTCGCTTTGTGACAATGCAAAGCGCTGCAGAAAGCTCTCCGGATATATCCGGTTCCAGATACTCCGCTTCTGTCCAATTTGTACCCTCTAACGATATTTCTCTGCTGTACTGAGAGTTGGCCTTGATCAACGCATCACAAATCTCATTCCAAATGAGCCTGTACGCATATGTAGAAAAGCAGCCGCCTTTGTCCGTATAAGCTGCCTTGCACAGTCCAATGTATCCGATCTGTGTCAGGTCCTCATAAGAATAGATCCCGCTTTGATTGAATCCGTGAACCTTATCCTTTATGACTTTTCCGACCAGTTTCATATTCTCCTCTACTTTTTTCTGCTGGGCCGGGCTGAGTTTCACGATGCTGCACCTCCTTCTATCAATTTCAACTCCGGCTGCTGCAATGCCGGGCGCTGCTTTCTCCGGTTCCTGCTTTCCAAAAGCTTACGGCTCTCCCGAATGACTTCTTTGCAGTAATACTCACCGAGATACCCGATATGTGCCTCAGACAGCGGCGCTGCCAAAATATCAGCAAGCCACTGATAGGCATCCTGCTTACTCATCATCCCGCTCTTATAGAGCTGATCAAAATAGTAATGTGCCGTTCTTCGCAAAGAACGCAGCTCGTGATTTGCAAGACTGCCTACGGGAATGTTAGTACCGGTATGGACGCGGACATAAGAATCACAAGCCGGATAATTTTTGCATACATAAAGCATTGTGTTTTTACTGTTATCACGATAAATGCCGTCTGCGCTGCGCAGAACAGCAGGACTGCCGCAGTAAGGGCAGCGGACAGTTGATTGATTAAATCCCTTTCTTCGTTTCTTATTCATAAATTCTGACCTCCGATATATAAAACAAAAGAGCCGGAAAGCTGCAAACAAATACAGAGCTAAAGATATGGATGTGATGTCCAAATCTTCAGCTCTGCAATATAAAAGCAGCCTTCCGGCTCAACATATTCAAATTGGCTTGCATCATTATGGTTTGCTCAATGCGCATCCCGTAACGGTTCCATACCTCTCATGGATATGTCTGACGCTGTTAGCTATTCAGCGTACCGAAAGCCTGGACGCAAGCCCCTGCCACGGTTATATAGTAGCACAGAGAGCGATTCTTGTCAAGTCAATTTGAAAATTTACGGTTGATTTTTAATCAAAAGTTTTCAAATTGGCACTTTTTTGGATGTAAAGCCGGTCTGGAGGATCAATCATCCTCCTCATCGTCATCCTGATACTGCGGATTTGACTGCTTGCGGCGTTTGACAACATATAGTCCGACTAAGGCGCCGATAGCAATTGCCATACCGCCGCCGAATAGAATCAGGTGCATGGTCGGAATGCCGGCAACGGTGTTTTCTTCTGCCGGTGCATTTTCGGTTTCTTCAGCACTGCTTTCGGAAGCCTCTTCTGTGGCAGGGGCTTGCTCCGGATCAGGAACCTGAACACTGGAATTCATACAGGTCAGAATATAACTTTTGCTTCCGCCGATTTCAAGGCGGAGTACACCGTCGTCTCCTACGACAACATCACCGGGATACATACCGGCGTCTGTTTTCAGTTCAAATTCCACACCGGCCCAGTCTGCACCGAGCTGGATTTCCAGCGATGCAGGTTCTGCGACCTGCAATTCCGTACCGTCCGTTCCGCCGGTTGCAAATACTGTCTGCGGCATCAGCAAAGCCAGTATGGTAACGACCATAAACAAAAGGCTCTGCCAGGATCTTTTCTTTGCTTTCATTGTGTACCTCCCGAATTAGTAGTTAGAAAAAGGCGCATCTCCCGAAGAAAACGAGTTCTCCGGGAGAGAGCCTCAAAAAGGAGAATGCTTATTTACTTGCTTTCTTGCGGCGCTTTCTGATGGTAAGCACTGCTGTCGTCAACAGGCCAATGCTGCCGACACCGAAAAGTGCGATCCAAGCCGCCAAGTTGGTTTCATCGCCGGTCTTCGGGACATCTACAGTAATTTTCTCGTTGTGTACCTTGACTGTCAGCATCTCATCCGCAACGATTTCAACCGTAACAGGATCCGCGATTTCATAGTTCTCGCTGACCCCATTTTTCAGCTCGGTTACGACATATTTGCCGACGCGGAGATCTTCGATCAGGATTTCTCCCGATGCGTCCGTTGTAAAGGTGCGTTCATAGCCGTTAGGTCCCTCCACCTTAAACTCAAAGCCTTCTTTTACGCCGTCGGAACTGGTCTTAATGATTTTCAGAGAACCCTTCTGCGCCTGATTGATGAAGCCTTTGCCAGCCTCGTTTTCGATCTCGTATGTCTTGCCATCGGTATCGATCATCACATAGTAAGCATTCTCGTCCAGGATGAACCCTTCCGGAGCAGTTTTCTCTTTTACCAGCACGCCGCCGTAGAGAACATCCTTCATCTCGTATACACCTGGCAGAGTTTCCTCCATCATACCGAGCAGTTCGTCCTCATCATCCAGCTGCTGATTATCGTTGGTATCACGGTAAACCTCAAATTCGGCTCCGCTCAGCTTATTTTCAGGGAAATCTGCATCATATTTGGTCAGACTCAGATTGCCTCGGATGAATTCGTTGGTGATCTGAATCTCAATCACCTGGCCATCTTCTGTAACTGTTACCGGGAAGGACTCTTCACACAGTACGAACCCTGTCGGCTGTGCGATCTCACGCACGATGAAGTCGCTGCAAGGTACAGAGCTGAACGAAAAGCTGCCGTCTTCCAGGGATTCTGTGGTCATCAGCGCATTTTCAGCCGTGAATTCCTCACAGTCCGGACGGAACAAACCAATGACTGCACCTGCAAGGCCGTTTCCGTCTTCATCTACCTTCAGGCCCTTGATTTCGCCGCGCTTTAAGATGTTTTCCACTGCCTGGCCATCATTTGCCTGAATCTCAATAATGGCAATATCCTGCCCGCCATATGAGAAGGAGAACGGGTACTTCGTTTCGCTGTCCAGAATATAATTACCGTCAACGCTCAGCTCTTTCAGGTAGAAATTGCCAAACGGGAGATCGGTCTTGCAGACGGCAAGCCCATCTTCGGATACGGATACGATTTCCATCAGACCATCAGCCGGAATGACGGCTCCGTCCGCTGCAACGATGTCTTCTGCTGCGTACAGTCCGAATGTGACAGAACTGATTTCACCGTTCATGCCGAGACCAAACAGTTCGTCTTGCTCCAAAATCTTTTGGATGGAGACCAGAGCTTTCTGGCGCTCGTTGTAGAAGTCTGTACCGGTCTCTGTCACACTGACTTCCTGACCTGCGTACACAAGCTCTATTTCGTGAACATTTTCTTCGCTTAATACCATTCCGAACGGTGCCTGGGTTTCCGTTACAAGGAATTTTCCTAAATATAGCTCCTTGCTGACCGCGCTTCCCGTCTCGTCCGTTTCAATGGTATCGACCACTTCACCTGCAGAGTATCTGAGTGTGCCGTCAAGGGTGTAAACATCCTCTTTGGCCGTGATCGTGTAGACAGCGCCAGGCAAGCCCTGCACGGTATATACCGGCTGATAGATTCCGTCAGACTCGGTCACGCCGGAGAATACTTCACCGGTTTTGCTTACTTTAATAATGCCTTTTTGCGCCATATTGGGTTTCTCGACCTGAATAATGGTAAAACCGTTTTCTTCAGATGAGTTCTCTTCGGTCACATCAAAATAGACGGGCTCCTCATTCAAAACATACCCGTAGGGAGCCTCCACCTCAACTAATGAATACCCCGTGCCGTATTCCAGCTTTTCAGGCGTGATCAGCATACCATCCGCTGTCGTGTAGAAGGTGTCGATGACCGTTACCTCAGGGTAAGTAAAGGTTTGGGTGATCTGCGTACCGTCCGGGCGGAATAACTGGAATCCTGCTCCTGCGTAAGGGATCGTGTTACCTGTCTCAGCGTCAATTTTGACGATTTTGATATAGGAAGCAAAATTACGGTTGTTTAAGATATAATGGTAGGTCTGGCTGTCCTGCGAAATGAAAACATCAAAGTCATCGATCAGTTCTCTGCCTTCCCAGCCCTTGGTCTGATGCACTGTGTAGATACCGTAAGGCATTTTCTTGCTTTGAGCAAATCCATTTTCATCACAGGTGATGGTGTCGCGCTCAGTCTCGACCGCTGCATCAAAAGAGCCGGCAGATTTCAAATAGATTTGGAATTCTGCGCCGGTCTCAGGCGTCTCTATGCCCGTCTCACCGTCATCGGTATGTTTTATCAGTGCAATATCGCCCTTCTTGATCGTCTCCAGAGCATCGATCGCCGTGTCGTTCAGCTCGATCTCATAATCCTTCGGGTCAGCGCCTACCGGATAGATGGTCGGATCCAGCAAGTAGCCTTCACTCGGGTTGATCTCTCTTACGCTCCAATCCGTGTCACAAACATAGTACTTGGTGACAAAGGAGCCATTGGCATCCGTAGTGTAACTGTCTACCAGGGTATCACCTTTATAGATTCCATAAGTAGCGCCTGCCAAGCTGGCATCGCCTTGTGCTTCACCGGTCTCGCTATCGCTCTTTGTCACCGTTACCCGGAATTTCTTCAGGATGTTATGCACGGACTGATTGGTCACTTCGTTCCAGTGGATCGTTACATTCTCAGACTCAGGCACCACATACCGTACCGGAGTATCCACCTCTTCCAGTATGAATGGCGTGCTGCCGGAAATCAAAACATCTTCAAATACTGCTACGCCGGAACTGTCTGTAACTGCATACTCATCTACAGGAAGCCCAGATAAAGAGGTGCCGTATAAGTGGAATGTCATACCTTCGGTCAGACCGTCTTCAGAGGTCTTTGTGACTTTCAAGTCCCCGCGCTTTAACACATTGTTGAAGGTTACGGTTGCGGTCTGTCCGCTGACGATTGTCACGCGCTGCGCAGCCTGCGGTTCATATTTATCAATGGACTGTTCTGTCACGGTATAGACACCGGGGTTCATATCTGTAATATCGATAACACCGTTTGCATCCGTTTTCTTGATCTCATTGTAGCCTTCGCCTGAGATTGTGAAACTGATGCCGTCAACTTTACCGTCTTCCGAGGTTTTGACCAGGTGCATATTACCGGTCATTACTTCCAGTTTCAGATAACCGGATACCGGATCAGATACAGTGGTTCCATAGGTCGTAAAGTCCTGATTTCCGCCGCCGATTACGCCGTCACTCCAAACAACAACGCCTTTGCGTTCACCGCCGACTTTGTCTGCCTGAACAGTAATGGCGCCCTTTGGAACCGTTGTGCAGCGAATGGTCAGTTCATTGCCGTTTACTTCAAACTGCATTCCGCTTACATTGCTGGAAAACTCATAATTTCCAAGTACGCCGTTTTCATCTTTCAGCGTAGTGGAGTAATCTGTACCGTTCCATTTCAGCTCGAAAGTATCCGCATCACCGGAGCTTCTGGTGAAGAAACTCGGCAGCTGGGTATGCTTTTTGACTTTTTGTTCCATATCTCTGTAATGAGCAAAAATCTCATCGTACAGAGGGTGAGACGGCAAGATATAGTCCTTAACATTGTCTTTGCCCTGAGCCGTTGCATCTACCTTGTTGAACTGACTGTCACGCTCGCCAACTACAGTCTCCCAGATCAACAGCTGCGTTGCAATATAATGTGAAATCTGATCGGCGTGGGTAGGGTTGGATGAATCCCAGTTGAGATTACCGTTTCCTTCCCAGCCATATTGCAGAACACGGCCAATATAGGCTTTGATGATGTTCGGCGAAATCGTTGGATTCAAATCAGACGGATAGTTATTCCAGAAGGTTTCGTCAAACCCGTCAAATTTGTCGCCGGTTGTTACAGGTACACCGGGCTCGATGCAGTATACAGCTCTGCCGGTGTAGGAATTCTGACAGTACACGAATTTTGGGCCATCGCTTTCACCGGTACGCCATCCGCCAATCAGGTGCAAGTCCGGATGTCCCCAATCCGCTGTATTAGAACTGTCCGATGCGCGGGGCATCGCCAGGAGATAAATTTCCATTTCCTGCGTTGCCGCGAAAACATTGGTCGTAAGACCAGAAAATACGCCAAGGCTCATAATGAATGCCATCAGCAGCGATAAAAATCGTTTACCTTTTTTCATTGTGAGGTTCCTCCTTAAATTTAGGCATAAGAAAAGACCCATCTTTCGATGAGCCTTCGCTTTGCCGTGTTCACTTTACGCATATCCGATATAGATATGATAGTCATTGTTCCCAAGGTTTTCCGTCCACACCCAGAAAGAAGTAAAGCCGCTGTCTTTGTACCAATTCAGCGTGTCCTGTAAATCTCTTTGAATGTAGAGGCTGTCTGCGTTTGCATAGATCGGATTATCCCAGCACGCAGTTGCTGAAGAATCCAGTTTAAGCCCTATGGACTGCCCATAGGATTTTGCCATCTCGACATAGCCTTCCACATCAAATGCGGGAACTGGCGGCTCGGTCGGCTTAGGATCCGGGGCAGGTTCCGGTGTCGGTTCCGGAGTAGGCTCGGGAATGGGTTCGGGATCAGGGGCAGGCGTTGGTTCCGGATTTGGTTTTGGTTCCGGATTTTTTTCTTCCGCCGGCAGCTGATCTGCTGCTGTCTTCTCAGAATCAGTCTGAGCAACGGGCTCTTTATCATCTTTCTCCTCATCAATTGCCTGTGAGGCAGAGTCAGTCTGAGAGGAAGAGCTTTCGGGAACAGGCAAGCTTCCTTCCGATTGACTCATTTCCGATGACTCCTCTGAAGTAACAGTGCTTGTTTGATTTTTTTCTGAAGAGGAAGCAGTATCTGCAGAACAGGCGCTCAGTATGGTGAGCATCAGGCCGCACAATGCTATAGCAAGTAGTCGCTTTTTCATTATGGTCATCTCCTTTTGAGTTTTACTTCATTACACGAAGATTGACCATAAAGCGCAACATTAACCCGCCAGCTTTTGATATGCCCGATCCGCCTCATCTACAATGCGGTCCAAAATCTCAAAATACCGTTCCGGCGTCAGATCGGTATCGAGCCACTGTGTAGCTCTGTACGAATAACAGCCGACGGCATCATTGATTGCGTGGCTTCCAAGGACGCTCCTTAAATTCAGCTCATTGACCAGCTTTTTCTTTCTGGCCGAACCGACAGACTGAATCGAGCGTGCTAAACAGATGACCATCAGAGGATGAAGCACGGAAAATGAAATCTGGAGATAATAGCCCTTGTATCCGAGCATTAGTGAAGTCTCATCCTGATCGTCTACGGGCATCTGTTCCAGTATCATACAGCGTGTGTGCTCCACAATTTCCTTGCGGCGGACCTGCTCTGCTTTGGACAGATTGCAATTTACCATTTCAATATCACCTCCTATATCAAATTTGATGGGTTACGAATATATTTCTACAGGTTATGCCTGTAAAAGACTTATCTCGGCGTTGCGATATGGGTGATAGCGCCCCAGATGCGGTTGTTTTCCTTATTGATCCCAAGCACTCTCACAGTTACGCGGGCGCCTCTGGGAGGGCGGCCTCGTTTCGGATAGCTGCAAAGACAATCAATGCCGCCGTCTAATGCGACAAAGACGCCCGTCGTATCGACCATACTGACCGTTCCCACATAGCGGTTGCCGACTGAATACTTTTTGAGCGCCTTTTCATACGGATTTTCACCCGCCTGCTTGACAGAGGCTGTCACCTTTACCTGATTTCGGTCGCTGCGGTCTACCGTAAGAACTTTAACGAGAACCCGCTGCCCAGGCTGGAACTGTGCGCTGGCGTCCAAAAGCCTTTGGTAACTCAGTTCCCTGAGTGGAATATAAATCTCAAGGCCGAAAAGGTCCACAAAGATGCCTGCCCGGATTACCGATACGATTCTCGCTTCCGCACAGACATCGTTATAGATCAGGTTATTACCATCCCGGTCTGTGCCAAAGTAATACTCTTTGCGCTTGGCCGCCATTGCCTCAAGGCGGCTGGCCACTGCAATACCGGCTTTGGGATCAATGCCTTTCACGATATAATCGACTTCGGCACCGAGTCTCTTTGTAAGCATATAGTGCATGATGTCAGATTCGGAACGACCTCTGAAATCCTCAGGCGGTTCAACTGCTTCTTCTGCCGGAATAATGACCTTGAAGTCACCATGATAAATGACTGCCAGAGAACGGTTTGAGTTATCTTCGGGGCGCTCAACACCTTGGATTGTACCTGTCAGAATTCTTTTCGTTTTCATCGACTCGATCAAATCCAGCAGATCGTTCTTGGCTTTGTCAGCATCTGTCTCGACCGCAAGACGCTCATCAATCGAAAGAACATTCATTGTCGGTCTGGTATATGAGCGTTTTCTCTTTGGAATGCTTTCACCTTCGGACCCGGGGCTTTCGTTTTCAGGCTCTGTGTCAGACTCAGATTTTTCTGTAGCTTTTTTAGATTTTCTGGCGCGCGTGGCACCAGGTTTTTCATTTTCAGAATCAGTCTGAGGAGAGGCATCTTCTGGCGTTACCATTTCTTCTGCCTGAGGCGCCATTTCCTCAGGAGCAACATCTTGTTTCTTGGCTGGCATAATCAAATCCTCCTTAAATTAAAATTCACTCGGCGGTTTCGCCGAGCTGTATAAGCTTTTTCTGCGAGCCGGCTTTTTCACAGGCTCAGGATCAGAGGGGAGCGGTTCAGTCTGTACAGGCTGATGAAAAGCATCTGCCGGACAATAGTCCATAATGGACGAACGGATAATCTGCGACGACATCGGGTGTTTCGTGTAATCGAGTTTCTTGAGTTTGAGTACATTATGACCTCGAATAATACAAAGCAGTTCCTCGTTCGGAAGCCTAAGGACCTCATCTGGAGTAAGCAGCCGGCGTCTTCCTTGCCCCTCAGTATGACGGTATTGGGGGATCACCTGCGCTACTGCGATGGTTCTCCGCACCGTCATCGTGGAATTGACCTCAATACTCATATCACCGCTGCGGGCTGAAAAGTATTCTGAACTGACATCGTCTGTGCATCCAAGCATCAGCTGGATGTCACAGTTTCCTACAATTTCGGACCACAAATTTTGCGGATACCGGTTTTGAAGCTGCCCAAGGCTCTGAACTGCGAGCATCACACGAATGTTTCTGGCACGAATTGTAGAAAGCGCTCTGCAAAAGTCTGAACCGTCTGCAGCGCCGCCGATGCGTCCGATATTATTGAACTCATCCAGGATCAAATTCACGGGCACATCACAGCTGCCGCTCTTTGTGGAGTCCGCATAGCGAGTCAGTTTGATAAACATACAAGAAAAAAAGAGCGATGACAGGAATGCCATTGTGGCGTCCTGATCGCTCAGAATAATATAATAAGCGCATTTTTTCTTGGCAGGTGCTGTCAGGTCTATGTCAGACCGGCTGGTAATATTCTGAACCGCTTTGTCCTGCATCACCTGAAGTCTTGTACCAAGTCCCAGTATAATGCCGGAGCGAACCGTGTCACTTGCCTGCGCGAATAAATTATACGGTGCCCTCGCCGGATGGTCTAACGGCAGTTTCTCAAACAATGCTGAAAGCTGTTTTTCCGAGTTTTGCGTCAGCATCTGATAGACTGCGGGGAGATGCTTCATATCGTTGCTTCGGGTGCGATCTTGGTCTACATAGAGAATCAGCGCTCGCAAGAGATTGGCCTCACCGTTGTCCCAGAAATGATCGCCTTTGCCCGAACTTGTATTTCCGATGATGACATTGGTCAGTACCTGCGCCATCAGGGTATCCCCATTTAAGTCTGACATACAGTTCCAGCTGTCACCGTGCTCCGGGTTAATAAGATTGAAGACTTTCACCTCATACCCATTTTTTCGGTACAGCTCAGCTGTATCCGCGTAGAGATCCGCTTTGCTGTCTGTGATTATGACAGACTCATCTCGCTTGATAGCCTGAAACAGGGCATTTCTGATAATGGCCCGGGATTTCATTGTGCCGGATGCACCGAAGATCGCAATGTGCCGGTTGAGTTTGGTATCTTTCGGCATACAGACGGTATTGCCTTTATACTCGCCGAGGATTACGCCCTCCGCTTTTGACGGAGTTGTGATTTCAAGAACATCTTTCATTTCTTTTTCATCCATCCACGATGCCGTGCCGTATGTACCGCTTTTGACCACTTTGAATCCACGCTCATCGTAGTCTTTACTGCCAAACCGGTCGTTCAGCTTTACATATGCGAATATGATTGCACTGACAACTATCATACCGAGCAACCCTTTCAGGCCATTCCAGGTAAATGCCTGCGGGAAGCAGATCATCGGGCTGAACTCAACGGGCGGCATTTGGGTTTGTCCGGTAAGCCCGCCGCCGTCCATCCAAATGGAATAATTATTTAATACCTGTGCAAGAAGACCAGCGAGATAAAGCGCTGCCACCAAACCCAGTATGGCAGCAACGACGATGGCTCCCTTGCGTTTTTTATCATCCAAATCCTTTCCTCCTTATCGGCCCATTGCGTCTTCCACCGAATCTATATCAATGGTTTTGATATCAATCTGTGGGCCGAGATATTTTCGGAGAAGAGTAAATTGCTCAGGGAAGCAGATTATCTCAAAAGGGTGCGTCCCAGTCTGGAGTGCTTCCCGCAACCGGATGAGCCGTGCAATGTCATTATCCAAAAACGAATACACATATTTTCCATCTACAAACGCATCGTATTCCATGACACCCTGATTCTTGGATAGATCATCTTCGTCGAATAAAAGTTCATTCAGCTGCGCTTTCCAGTTGGGTATGGCAAACAGCCTCAAAAGCCGAATGCCAAAGGAATTCATGGGCACGAAATAAATGAATTGATAGATGTTGTCAAACCGAAACTCAAGACGCCGGTTCTTTTCTGTCTCCAAAATGGTCTTCAACGCAATCTCCTCAGATTCGCCGAAAAGAATGGCTGATTGGATCTTATGAATGCCGGCGTTTAGTCTTGCAATTTCGATCAAGCTGTGCAGCGTCTTGAACTCACCCATACCGTTCCACTTCATCAGGGCGCTGCGGGTGTTATAAACCGCATATGCTTCGCCGTAAGAGAACAGAACGCCTGTGACTCTCGTGAACATCGTCTTATTCATCTCAGACTCACCCAGTTTCTTGAGATCTTTCGCCAGGTAATACGCGGGATACTCCGGTACTGTCAGACTGATTTCAGAGTTTTGGAAAGGCGGCAAATCATAGGCCCGGGCTTGAATATTTGCCATATAAAACATCGCTGCCGCTTCCGCAACTCTGTGATTGCGCTCCCGATGGGCTGAGTCTCCGGGGAATCTATGATTCCAGAAAGAGCCCAAATAATACTCTCTCGCATTCGGATGAATCCAGTCCAGTATGGGGATTGCCGCTTTAGTAAGTCTCAGCGTCTTATATGATTTCTCACCGGTAATCTTTAATAACTTACAGGTGAGTCTCGGTTGCGCATCATCGGGGAGGCGGTATTCCTGCAGCAAAGTCATTCTATGAACCAACGCCTTGATCACACGCTCATTGCCCAAAAGATACAAAGAGCGAACAGGAAATTCGCCAACGAATGAGAGCAAAGTGATGATGTCGTGCGCATGACTGCCTGGACGAACGGTAATCATAATAACCTCCCAAGCACAGAAGCATTTGCGACATAGTGACTGCTCTCTTTGTCGGATTTCCCATCACACCGATGCCGCCAAAATGCCGATACATTAAGGATTTTTCGCCTTTTTATATGTGTGTAGTTTTTCCGGGGCGGCATCCGGCGATTTTTACATATGTTTTCAGGGCGGTTTTTGGTATTCATCGCTCAAAAATACTCCTTTCTGCGGGAAGGTTTTCTCCAGTACCAACCAGTTCGGAAACTCTTTCTTCGGAACAACATAGACCTCAGTTCGTTCTTCTTCACCGGCAGCGCTACAATAATAATGGCAGCACTTTAATGGCGCATCGTCCTGCATTACATAAAGTGCTACCACATCGGCAACCATATTGACTTCGATATTATCGTGATCCCTGTACTGTCGCTCAGGGCGGTTTTTATTGTAAATGTGTCTGAAAATCAGAACACAGTCACTATATTTGACCGGCGGGACATAAGAGAAAAAGTGCTTCATCACCGGATACAGGTAAGAGCGGATATACGATGCCGAGCCTTCCGTTTTCTTCGGCAAAAGAGCTGGGATTCTGATAGAAAACCAGCCTTCTATGGTAAATCCGATATCAATGGGAATACTATCAGCTATCTGCAGCTCCACATCTTCCTTTGCTGTAGGACAGCCTGTATAAGCCGGCAGCGCTCTTGTCACCAAAGTCAGTTTTTCTGATGTGTTTGCGGCTTTCAAGGCCAGCTCATAGGCAATCTTGATTTCACCGTTTTCTGCCAACTTTTTGGTCTGCGAAATCTCATTTTCTAAACGAATTGACAGAACGCTTGCTCTTCTTAACGATTTTTCAAACGGCGTTTCATTTACTCTCACTGTTTATCGCCTCCTCGGAATAAAATGTGATGTGTGGTTCCTCCCGGCCTTCAAAGTCTACTGTCGCATACAGGCAGGGGACTTTGGGAACATATAGGGACTGTGCCATTGAAATATGCGGCACAACAATAATGTACTTCAGATCGTCTTCCTGTGGCTGAAGGAGCCTCATTAAATGCTGTTCGCCGTCATAGAGAACAACAATCTCATATCCGACATTCTCTTTCAAAAAGAAAATCTGCGCCGGATAAACCGCCGGATAATGGGCAAGCGGCTCTACCTGGTCAATGAACTGTAATAATACCCAAACCGCAATGATCAATCTCTGATCAGGCTTGCACATCTCGTCCAGCGCCAAGTAATAGCCGCCTACATCCGTAATCCGCATATTCCGTTTGAGATTACGAATAATCTTTTCCGCCGTAGAGACGGGTTTATCTTTTAAGAGACGAATGACCTGTGTTGTGGTCAATGTCCCGTATTGGGATAACCATTTGATAATGTACTGTTCGTCCTGTAGCAGCATTTTCTGCTCACCTCCTTGTGCGTATTTTTATCAGAATACGCATTTTAAGCACTATGCGCCTGTTTTTGCTTTCTTTTTAGGATTGCCTCCAGTTCGGCACGGTCAGTGGTAATCATCTCTTGTTCAACCTTAGATGCCTTGACAGCAATCGGAATTTTGCTGTTATTGCTGTAAACAAGAGCCTCGCCACGCTCAAACTGAGTAATGGAACGGATTTCCGTGCGGGTAAGTTTCAGCGTCTCCCGCACATATTCCGCCTCATCCGGCTCAAGGTTTAAGATGATCTTATTTTTGCTATTATTTATGATTGCTCTGCCGTATTTGCCATCGTCCAGGCCAAAGAAGTCGGAGAGATCCTGTGTCGCTGCCAGCGCAGCACCGCCGAAACCTCTGATCGTCTTGAAGATTGTTAGGCAAAACTCGGCAGCCTGCTTATTGGACGAAGCACCGATAAGCTGCCATATCTCATCAATCATAATGGCTTTCTTCTTAGTCCTGTCTGCCTTCACATTGTCCCAGACATAATCGAGTGCAATCATCATCCCGACCGGAAGGAGTTTACCCTTGAGTTCAGAAAGGTCAAGTACGATATATTTATTCGAGAGGTCTACATTGGTCTGGCGGTTAAAGCTCTGAGCCGACCCAGTCACAAAGCGGCTCACGATAGCCGCAATGCGGCTTGTCATCGGATTTTCAAGCAAATGTTTCTGCAGGTCTCCGAGAATCGGCATCTTTTTCATCTTAGGCGGTGATACGGACATATCTTCATAAAGAGAATTGTTATCGTGATTGATCCCAAAATCGCTATAGGTCTTTATCAACGCTTCATCCAACATCTGTTCTTCCTCGTTTGTCATATCAGGAATGAGCAGCGAGAAGAAAATCATCAGCTGCTGGATTTTTTTTGCGAGCATCGAGTCCATATCGTTGTAGTCCACATCGTCAATCAGCTCCATCTCCGGGGAAATGGTGTGCCGGATCTCCATCACATTGATGCAGTGGGGAGAACCCGGAGCAATTTTGACAAACTGACCGCCGATCTTATCACAGGCTCTTTTAAACTCATGCCCTTTGATGGGCGCCACGATATAGCACTGAATTCCGCGCATTCGCATACGCAAAGCAAGGAGCTGCAGCAGGAAGGTTTTGCCCGCTCCGCTGGTTCCGCACATCGTCAGGTTCGCATTTTTGTTCTTCTTGGTATTGAAGAGATCGACAATGCAAAGCGAGTTATTGTGGCGATTGATACCAAGCAGCACACCGGAATCATCAGACATCTCGTAACTTGTAAACATATAGGTGGCTGCCGCACCACTTGTCAGGACATTGCGCTTCGTTTTTTTCTCCAACCTCGGATCAATCTGCAAAAAGGGCATAACCGAACGAAGAGCAGCCTCTTGCTGAAATCTGCAGTCGCTGGTATAGATATCCATCGACTTGAGCATATCCACCATCTGCCGCTTGCGCCAAATCAGTTCCTCATAACTTTTTGCAGAAACCGTGATAAACACAGACAGATAAAACAGGTCCTCGTTGTTGTTTGCGATACCGTTTTTGATATAATAACCAGCAGAAATCGAATTGGTCAGTTCCTCATAATCGGTGCTGGTATCCTGCAGGCTCTTGAGCTTAGTGCGGTTCAGTCGAATTCTCTGTGCAACCTTATCAATTGTTCTGCTGCGATTTTCTCTATGTAAATGAATGTCCACATCAATTCCTTCACCGGCATTGATGATTGCAGACATCCAGCCTCCGCGAACCGCATTTGGGTAACCGTCCTTCTTGATATACAGGAAAGAATAATACAGCCCATCCATTACAATGTAGTTGTAGTGACTCAGGTCGATGCCTCTCGGCACGATAAAGTGCGAAAACTTGATATTGGGCACCGGATCAATACCGATAACCTTATTTTTCGCTGCCATCGTATCTACCACCACGCGGTTGACACGACTGCTAAATGGTTCATCCATACAGGAACGCCGGTTAAAGTACATATACAAAATTTCAGCTGTAGCCTCATCCGGATCCTTGGGTTGAAGAACCGTATTGCCACACTGCATAAAATATGCGCGGGCGTTTTGTTCGGCGGTCTGCATCATTGCATAAATCTTGCCATAATCATCGCTCTCATTGCGACCGACCGCCTCGTACTGGAAAACTAAAAAGAAGCGCCGTGTGAGCGCTTCTCGATTTCCGATATCTTTAATCAGCCGGATATAATCCTCGCTGAGTTCTTTGCACTTCTCATTATCCTCTTCCGCCAGCTCTTTTCGCACCATTGCAATATGCTTATCGGAATCTGCCTTCCTCGTAATCGACTTGATCTGGAGGCGCATCGGCGAAATCTTCAGCCATGATGCAAACGAAGAAATAATGTTCATCTGTTCTTCATCGGAGCGTAGCAGGAAATTGATCGGCTCTATCTCTAAAATCTTGATATATCGTCCATCAACGGTTTCAATGATCCCGTTGCTCAGATTCTTAATTGGCAGGAAGTCCTGCACGAACTCCAGTTTTTCGACTTTTTGCTTTTTTGCGTTTACCGGCTTTTTTGAGACACGCCTGATCATACTTATATCCCACCCTTCTCATATGGAGTTTTCGTCTTTTAAACCAAAATCGAACTATGTGACCCACAAACTGAAACAATGAGTCACCATCAATACCCATCACACTGAGCACTGCAAGAGGCATCAGCGTCACGACCATCACGACAATACGGATCGTGCCCGGCATTGGTATCCACATCAGTTCCGGATAACCCACCAGGATCAAAAGAATTGCCGTCTCTACCGCATTGCGAGGTTCAATCATTCCGCCAAGAAGCTTGCCGGAATCCGTATAATTTGCCGGAATCGCATAGATATTCTTAACTTCTTTTTCTTCCATACTGCCTTACCTTTCTACCGCATAAAGTCAAGCTTAATGCGGTTGATCTGCTTTCCAAATTCTATTCGCGTCTGAAAAGATACACAGACGCACATATAAATACCGCCTCCATCTTCAATGACAGAGGCGGATTTACTATCGTCCCATACGGTAAATTTGCGCTGTTGTGGTATACCGGCCAAGGCGCAGAGCTTCATGATGATCCGGAACATAGATATCGACCCGGGATTTGTCGTTTTCAATCCCGGAACCGCCTCGATCTTCCACCGTATACATTGTACCGTTTATCATAATCTGTGTGCCGAATGGGTAGTAGCTTGACATTGCGACCATGCCGACCTCTACCTGTTTTCCGCTTGCCGTAATACCGGAAGCGTTCTCGCCGCAGCATTTACTGCAGGCACAGTAATGTGTCACATCTACCTCAATTGTCGCTATCGGCGCTCCATAAATATCCTCTGAAACAGGAGCGTTAAAATCTACATCCTTCGGTCTTCTGAGTGCTAAGGTGGATTCATAACTCGGTGAATTAAAGATAACACCTTCACCGCCGGAGGAATGAACCCACATCCGTTCGCCATTGTCACCATAGCCTGCAAATACCAAGACATGATTCCAGCCTTGACCGTCATCGTTCATCAAGAAGCCAAGGTCGCCTGGCAAAAGTTCCGATGCACTGATTTCATAGGAGTTGCCCCACTGGTCCCAAGTTGTGCCATACAGGCTCACTCCAACGGCTGTTTTATATACCCAGTCTGAGAAACCGCTGCAATCCAGACCATACGGTCGTATCGTTCCGCTGGTACTGGAGCCTGCCGCTGTGACCAGTTTGGGTGTGTTCCACTCATCATTCCATCCAGGCGGACTTTTTCCGCCCCAAAAATACGGTACTTTACCTACCAGCGAAAGCCCAGTCGCCACAATATGTTTCCGGGTTGCATTACAGTTTTGCTTATTCAAGAATGCTATCAGTTCTGCATCTGTAAGCGGAACTGCCAAACCTGACCCCAATGAGCCGTATAGTGTCATTTTTAAGGCATTTGCCATATTCGTGACAACTTCATCATAGGTCCTTCCGGAAGCGTCAAACTGCGCATCCAAGTCGAGACCAAAGGCTTTTTCTACAACGGAAGTATCAAACGGATGGATCGTGCATTCCACATAGGTAACTGTTTCTGTTGTAGGGGAAAGCGTAACTTCACCATTTTGCCTATAATAGGTCTCGCTCTTTGTACCCGTAATCGCATTGCCTGAATAAACAGGAGTCGTAACCGTAACTTCCTCATAATTCGGCACGGTAACACTGACCTCCGAACTTTTCGCCTCGTCCGGAAGATAGTAGGTTCTGTTTTCTGTCTCATACCGATACTGCGGTACTCCGTTGATCGTTCCCGTCTGTACCTTTTTTGTCACTACCGTTACGGAAACTTCTCGATAGGTAAAATAGGATACAGGGATTAAAATCTCTTTGGTCAGTTCCTGTGATGTCACAGGAAACATCTCACCGCCATAGGCTTCCAATTTTGCTTTCATATCGGCTTCGCTGGTATTTTGCTGATTCATCGAGGTAGAATATGCTGCCAGTATGTAAGCAACATCAAAACCGGCGGATGACTGTGCGTGATTGATCAGCGCTTCCATCGACAAATCATAATCATATCCGCCGTCTGCGATAATCTTTTCTACCTTCGCGAGCGATTGATCATAACCTGCATCTATAATATCTGAAACGACTGTTGACAAATTCTCATATGAACTTGCCAGCGTTATATTAGGATCTACTGCCGAGCCATCTAAACCGAATATGCTGTTTGTAACAATGGTCGGCAGAGAGGCGATCAATATAATCAGGATGAGTAAACAAAGGCATATGCAAATCAAAATTTTAAACAGTGTGTGACGCATAGCCCAAGCTGCAGAAAGAATCGCACCCCAAGGGCCACCTGCCGCCGTACCGGCGGCAATTTCTGCGGCGGCTTTTCCGCCTTCCACACTTGCCTGAACTGCTGCAGTAGCAGCATTTGCTGTTGCTTCTACGCCTTTTGCAGCTGCTTGCTTCGCAGCCTCTTGGCCGAGTTGTTTTGCTGCCTTTGCCATTTGCCCTGCGGCTTGGCCATAATTATCAGCGCCGTCTCCCATCTGCGTTTTATTTTGCTCGGCCATAATCTTCACCTCCCATTTTTATAAAAAACAGCCATAACACCGTGTGAAGGCATTATGGCTGTGAAGCTTAACTTCTCCGTCTCGGCGGTTTTGTCTGTGTATCATCACGCTGCTTCGGATCTCCGAAACGACTCGGTGTGCTCCTGTACCGAACGGATTCTACATTTGTGGACACTACACCGCGCTCATCATAAACGGGTTTTCCATTATCATATACCGGTTTCCTCTCAACAACAGGTTCACCGTGAACAGCGAACCACTGATGTCCATCACGATCTTCAAATACCTGATAGTCACCACGAGGAGCATCATACTGAGCAGTATCATAGAACATCGTACCGGATCCATCCTCGTGACGGACTTCAAAGTGACCGTCGCCGCGCTGAGATCCATCAACAGATGTAATCTGCTGTTCATAGCCCGGCATAAACTCTCTGAATGCGGCCTGATTGTAAATCATAGCCTCATCGCCGGTTTCAAATTCAGGTACTGCACCGTGCTGTGCCATAGCGTACCATTCTACGCCATTCGCATCGGTCATAATGGAATGTGGAGCATCCGGCTCTTGATAGAAAGCACTGTTGTACCAGTTTGTATTTCCGGCATCTGTACTTGCCTCCAAAACGCCCTCGTCCACAGAGCGAAGAACTGTACCTTCTGCCGCTCCTGGGAAGGTCGCCGCAACCTCTGCCGCCTCGGCAGGATTGCCTGTAAATTCCGGCGTGCTATAAAAGGCACCTCTGCCTTCTCCGCTTGCCATTTGATACCACTGACTTCCATCAGAGGCCGTAACCAGCGAATGTGGACCCTGCGGCTTCTCAAACTGTGAAGTATTGTACAAATCCACATTTGAGGATTTCCCGTCTGCTCCAGTTGCCGTGGTACTGATATGTCCTCCTGAAATCTGCGTATTTCCAAGCTTATGTCCTGAGAACTGCGGCATATAGTTAGAAAGACTCCGGTCTGCAATATCTCCGGCGATGCTGCCAGAAACATTCGGTGTTCGGGTAGCCACAGACGAAATAGACTCTCCCGTAAGTGTTGCACCATTTCGAGCAGCCATACCTCCAAAGGCCCTTCCGACAAATCCGAGACCACCGCCGGCGCCCATGCGGGTTCCGCCATTTACCACTGCGTCTCTAACATACGAATTGCCTTTGAATTTGCTCGCAAAACCACTTGCAAAGGCTGTTGCTGTAGCGCCGCCTGGAGCGCTTGCACTGCTATGAAAGACACTGCCTGCACTTCTAACGCTACCGCCAAGACCTGTAAGTACACGAGCGGACATCAAAAGCTCCATACCCATGCCGGATCCAGTTTGGGCAACATTTAAGCCCATTGCAGCCAGATACGAATCGAATTTTTGCGCTGTTTTTAAGAATGCCAGCGCACAGAACATCCATAAGAAGATATTTCCTTGTCCCGTTGAAGTAGCTCCAGCGTTTGCGATAAACTGTCCAACAGCACTGTTAAAGCCGCGCAAAAACCACACATTCAGTACGAGCAACAGCAGCTGTGAACCCACCATCCTGCACCAGGACTTAAAAACCGGTTCCGTTGCTTTCGAGCCTCCCATACAATATGCCAGAGGGGAGGTATAGCACAAAACGCCGACAACGATATATCGTTCAACGACTTCCAGTAGCAGTTTGAAATAGTTCCAGCCCAGTGAAATCTGTAGGATCAGCATTAGAATAAGTCCAACAACGGTGATTACCGATACCAGCGTTGTAATACCGCTCATCAGAACCTGTTCGACACCAGCGAATGTAAAATCTTCCGCACTCATCTGTATATCCATCAGGGCTGTATACGGCGCTCGCGCAATATCAAGAACAATTTCAAAAATGGGTTTGGCATATCCAATCAGCAATGCAAAAATAGAACTTCGAGCAATCAGTTGGAGAGGATGCTCACTCTCGCTAATCGGTCCGCCAAAAGCTTTGAATAGCTGCCAAACAGTGATCAGAAACAGCATTGCCCACGCAGTATATTGCATAATATCAAATGCCTTCGACAGGAATGGGAAATATTCTTCCATCACCGTTAAATCGGTTCCAAGTGCCGACAAAAAGATTCCGGACACTGCGTCCATCAACTGGCTGACAATGTTTGCAATCCAATTGGCGATGCCTTCAAAAATCCAGTCTAAAATAGCGCATCACCTCCAATCCGTTTGCCCTTTAGCTGGAATCGGAGGATCATCCCGTGTACTGTCCGCCGGATACCAGCGGCTGAAGGTATGCCACTACAAAACCCAACGAGTTCAAAACGATCCACGCAACGACAATTCGTTTGAGCCAGGATGTCGCTTCGTCAACAGCTCTTTGATTTCGGGATATCATTCTTACCAACAGCGCCACGGCGGCTGCAGTGACTGCAACAATAGTGCTGATACCTGCCAGCTGACCGTAGATATCTCGCATAATGTTGGAAAAGCGATCCCAAATCGTGTCTGCCATAACAGGCTGAAGGGAGATGATCATTGCTGAAAGAGCGCCGACCATCGCCCAGTATCCATTTTTCAGATACTGCCTGCCTTTTTTGATTTGACTTGCCATACTGTGTACCTCCTTATATTTTTCCGAAAGAAAAAGCACTGTTTATAAGGCTTTATCAACCTTAGAAACAGCGCTTTTTGCTCGGTCCCACTTTGGGATAATACAAGTATAGCTCATTTTCATTTGCGTGTCATCGGCATTATACTTGCCAATTTTTCGCCATTTTTGTGCCATTTCATTTTCAGCATAATTGTTCCAGCAGGTTAAGCACTTCCAGCCACGAATCCATCTCGGCCACTGGTGCCGACCATAGACGAATGGAAAGAATTCCAAATGCCTGCTGGCGAAGCCTGTAATAGTGCCTCGAAGAAATGTCAAGACGGTACAGCAGTTCAGAATGTGACAATTTTTCCGGGGCAATATAGGTCAGATAGATAAGCTCGTACATCTTCTCACCGTTATCCGGCTTTTTCTTCAGAATCGTCAACGCATCGTTTACCCGATCCAGAAGTAGTCTTGATTTCTTGATGCTCTCAATGCGGCTCTCCAATTTTCTGTTGTCGAGGCTCATTTCCACATCCACATAGCTGATGAGTGCATCCAAATCATCCAGGGGACGGTCCAGTTCCTCTACAATCGTCGAAGGGAAACACTCCAGCGCCCACACGATATCTCTGTAATGCTGTAAAAGCATCTCTGTGTTGTGATATGTATGGCGCTTTTTCTCCTTTTGCGCTTGTCGAATCTTATCGTCATCAATCTCAGTATCTCCAAGAATACCTCGCTGTGTAAGCAGTTTGATGAATGCTACTGACTGCGCAGAAAGCCTGCTTTCCTGCTGCTCATACGCAGATTGTTTTGCTTTTTTATTCTCACTCATAGTGATCGATTCTCCTTTGCTTTAAATTCCTGACTGACAAAATCGGAAAGACTGCAAGGTCCTCTAATGTTCTTGAAATTACCTGAACAGGAGAGATATACTCTTACCTTGCAGTCATATTCACAGTTCTTACAATTCTTTTGAGAAAGATACGCGCGTATTATAGGGGCTGAAAGTGCAACGCGATCCTCTGCGCATCCTGCACACACATCAGACTCCGCTTGTTCCGCACCAGCATCCAAAGCTTTCTGGCTGAGCCAAGCAACCAATTTGTTCAGTCGCTCGTGATCCGTACCGTGAATATGCTTATTCGCTCCTAAAATGCGTATTTTCTCAATTATGCGTACAACATTCGCCTGTGACGGCATTGAAACCTCTGCTCCTGACGGATACAGTCTATTAAAAATGAGACAGCCATAAGAGCCGGGGAGTCGATACAGCGTGAAGACATCCTTATATTTTTGCAGAAATCGCCATACCTTTGTCTTTTCCCAGTTCCAGCGCTGTCCCAAGGTTTCCAAAGTTAAAACGGCCCCATATCGTCCGAACTGAACGACAGGTGCCAAAGAAGAAAATATATTGCCCGGATCCTGCCACACACTATGGCACCATAAATCCATCCAGGCATCAGATTCGCCGAATATGTGCTTTCTGTCTACAAGCCTTTGCGTAATGCTCCTTGGAAGACAGAGAAATCCGTAACCTTCTGTTGCATATACGCTGCCATCCATACATTCGGCCCCGGAGCATTTGACAACCCAATCATTGATCTGATAGGTCAGTTTCTTTGTTTTCTTATCGAGTGTGTAATGGATATATCCAAGTTCGGACAGCTCGTCCATCACGCTTAACACCTGCGCACGATTTTTTAGCACTAAAATGCTTTTGAGTCCGACAATACCGCCTGACCACATTCCGGGAACAACTTCATTTGTATGACCGCAGTAGATGGCCTGTCCTTTACGGAATGCCGCGCGAGATGCAAGTTTCGCCCAATGGCCCATTAACCCCTTGCCCTGAGGTAGGTGTGCTCTTGAGAGTTTGACCCATTGATACTTTCTCAAGCATTTCATAGCGGCATTCTCCTTTCTTTCGATTTTGGGCATAAAAATAGGGCAGCCTCTTGATTGACAAGAAACTGCCCGGCAGATTTCACAGATTCACTTTCGGACGCGCAAACCGTTGATTGACGCTGTCCTGATTCCAACCAAATACCAATCTTGACCAAATTCTATTCTCGTGGGAATCCACTTGTTCTTCACAAACACTTCCATTGTTTCACCACAATGGAGTCCTCCGTAATAGTCTTCCAAACCGAATCGAATATCCATACGATCTGTATCCTGATCATAAATCAATACGCCTTGCCTCATTTGAGATATCCTCCTATTCTTTGATAAAATTATTGACACACATTTTGGCCTTGATACAATATATAATGAAAGCCGGATTGAGTGGCAATCAATCCGGCTTCCTGTGGCTTAAATGAATGATGTTGATATAGCTGCTACTTATATATCGCTTACCTCCTTAACTTGGGATAGATTTGGACTAAATCAGCATACTCACCTGAAACAGCGGCATTTCTGACTTAGGGTTATTATAACACGCTCCTCTGCCTGAAACTCCATAGCGGGAGAGACGATGGAATTTGCAAAGCCCGTGATCGGCACGACCGTCCCCGCACCCGCCACTTTGGCGATCTTATCGAATACGCCGATGCCCGTGAGCACCGCCGTCAGGGCGATCAGCGTGACGGGTGTTGCCGCCTTCACGCCGTCCTCGGAAAACCCTGCGCGCGTATACAGCCACGTAAATACCTGTCCGAGCGTGCAGATGAGTCCCCCGATTGCGAATGCGCAAAACAGGTCTTTTGCTTTTTTCGAGGGCGGCGACGCCTTTTTGGTCATGGAATCGTATTCTTTTCCGGTGGTAGCCATTGCTTTTCACTCCTCATCCCTTAGATTGACCGAAAACCGCATGAAAATTCACAATTTATCCATTGAAATATAGGAAAAAATCGGCTATGATTCAATGTAGAATGATTTTGTATCGGAAAGGAGCGCCGCGCGGACAGTCGCTGCGCGGGGAAGCTGTATGGAACTGATCGAAGTCAAGGATATTTATAAGATCTACAACCCCGGTGAAAATGAGGTGCGCGCGCTTGACGGTGTGACGCTTTCTGTCTCACGCGGGGATTTTGTCGCCATCGTTGGGCAGTCAGGTTCAGGGAAATCCACTTTGATGAATATGCTGGGCCTTTTGGATATCCCCACAAGCGGGGAATACTATCTTGACGGGGAAAATACCTCCGACATGACCGATGACGAGCTCTCGGAGATCCGCAATAAGGAGATCGGCTTTATCTTTCAGGGCTTTAACCTGATCCCGAGCTTGACCGCACAGGCGAATGTAGAATTGCCGCTTACGTATCGCGGCATGCCTGCCGCCGAGCGGCACAAGCTCTCGCTTTCGGCACTCGAGCGCGTCGGGCTTGGGCACCGATTGACGCACCTGCCGAAGCAAATGTCCGGCGGCCAGCAGCAGCGCGTGGCGATCGCACGCGCGGTGGCGGCGCGCCCGCCCATCATCCTCGCCGACGAGCCGACCGGCAATCTTGACAGCCGCTCCGGCGCGGAGGTCATGAAAATTCTGCACGAATTAAACGACGAGGGGCGCACGGTCATTCTCATCACGCATGACAACGGCATCGCTGAAGAGGCAAAGCGCGTGATCCGTATCCAGGACGGCAAGGTTGTGGAGGATTACAGGCGTGAAGCGATTTCGTCAAATTCTTAAAATTTGACGGAAACATATTGTTTTTTGTTTGCGGTTCGTATATAATATATTCGTTTCGGCGGCGGGAAAACGCGCCGATATCGGAAGGGGAGATACTGTATGCCGGATCTGAACAAGACCATTCAGTTTTCCATTAAGGACGAGCACGAAGAGGCGATGCGCCAAACCATCGTCGCGGTGTATGAGGCGCTTCGGGAAAAGGGATACAACCCCATCAGCCAGATCGTCGGGTATATTTTGTCCGAAGACCCGACATATATCACGACCCATAACAACGCCCGCAGCCTGATCCGCCGGCTGGACCGCGATGAGCTTTTGCAGGCGCTTGTAAAAAATTATCTGCAAATCGGTTCGGACGGCAAGTAAGGAGTGAAGCGCATGGCACAGGAGAAACAGGCGAAACAGGAGAAAACGGAGAAGCCGGCAAAGCCGGCAAAACAGGATTTTTTGACCTATAAAGGCAAGCCTCTGGTGCGCAACGGCGACACGATCTATTACGGCAACATGTCGGACGATTATGTCATTATGCTGCGCATCACTTCGAAAAAGGATTTTGAAGGTTACGACTTAGCTTCTAAGGTCACGGTGCAGCTTTTAAGCACCGACCCGGATGCAAGCGCTAAGGAGCGCGTGATCAAAACCAGCGAGAAAAAAGGGCTGTTCGCCGCTATGGACATTGCTGAGATCTGGTTGGAGCGTGCGCTGCGCGGCTAAGAAAATGGATTGCCGCTCCTTAACGGGAGCGGCTTTGCTTTTTTATCGTGCTGTTTACAATTTTAAAACTGCGGGGGCGAAATTTTGCGCGTTTTTGATTTTGACAATACGATCTATGACGGTGAGAGCGGGCTGGATATTTTTCTGTTTTATCTGAAAAAAGAGCCGAAGCTGATCGCCCGCTATATCCCGAAGGTCGGTGAGGGCTTTGTGCGCTATAAAATGGGTAAGGTAGCGCTTAGTGAGGTCAAAAGCGAGTACGGCTATATCCTGCGGGAATGCTGCGCACAGTTAGACGATATTGATCAAAGCATCGTCGAGTTTTGGGACAAGCACGAAAAGAAGATCAAAAGTTTTTACTTAAAGATCCGCCGCGATGACGATGTGATCGTATCCGCCTGCCCTGAGGTGATGCTTTCGGAGATCTGCCGGCGCATCGGGGTGCAGCATTTCATCGGCACCGAGGTCGATCTGAAAACCGGCGAGATCGGCCGCCTTTGCTATCGGGAGGCGAAGATAACCGCTTACCGCGAGCAATACGGCGATGTGCCCATTGACGAGTTTTACACCGATTCCGTAAACGACCGTGCCATGATGGATATTGCCCGCGACGTCTATTTCGTGACGGGCGATCGTGTTGAAAAAATCAAGGCAGACGGGGTTTGGCTGAAAGACATAGAGCAGTAAAGGAGACGCCCATGAAAAAGATCTTAAAAATCGTCGCACTCGGCTTGAGCGCTGCCGGCGCGCTGATCGCTGTGCGCGCGGGTGTAGAGCTGCACCGTATCCTGAATGGAGAGATCCGCCTGCCCGACGGCTTTACCTATACCGCGCACAGCGGCTGCGAGGACACGGCGGACAATTCCATGGCGTTTATTGAAAAGGCGCTTGAACTCGGCGTCCCCGTCTTGGAAGTGGATGTCAGCGTGCGCAACGACGGTACGCCCGTCCTGCTGCATGCCGAAACGGCGGGCGACGATGAGGGCGTTTTGCTGGAGGATGCCCTGCGCCGTGTTGCCGAAGGCTCCGACAGCGTGCAGGTGAACCTTGATCTCAAGGCGTTTTCCAATATCCCCGCCGTATATGATACCATCGTGCGCTGCGGCATGCAGGCGCGCTGCTTCTTCACCGGCGTGACGGCGGATCATACCCAAACGGTCAAGATCGACGCGCCCGGTATTCCCTATTACCTCAACGCCGACCTCAATCGGTTCCAGCTTGAGGACCGCGCCTATTTGCGCAGTGTGGCGAACGAAGTACTGCGCAGCGGCGCGGTAGGGCTCAACTGTCACTACAACAACGCAAGCAAAGCGCTCGTGGAGGTGTTCCACGAAGAGGGCTTAAAGGTATCCTTCTGGACGGCGGACAACAAATTCGTGCAGCGCAATTTGCTGACTTTGTCGCCCGACAATATTACCACGCGCCGCCCGGTGCTGCTGCAATCCCTGCTCGAAGAGGAATAACCCGCATAGACTTTGAAAACGCATACAGCCTCCTTTGTCCGCATACATATAGAAGGACAAAGGAGGTCTGTTTATGAACGAGGGCAATACCAATAACCTGATGAAAATGCCGCACAGCGTCGTGCTGGAGGATCGGCGTCGGCTGACGGTTTCGGGCGTTTCCGATGTAGACAGCTTTGACGAACAGATGATCGTTGTGTTTACGGAGCTTGGCGAGCTGACCGTCAAGGGTGCGGACCTGCACATCAGCCGATTGAGCCTTGAAATGGGCGAGCTTGCGGTCGAAGGTGATATTGCTTCGCTTTCTTACGCCGAACAGTCCAAGGAAAGCCGCGGTTCGTTCTTTAGCCGGGTGTTCCGCTGATGACCTATATCGCGGACATCCCGCAGCAGGTGACGGCATTTCTCCACGCTGTCGGCTTCGGCTTTTTGATCGGGCTGCTTTACGACGTGTTTTGTGCCGTGCGGCATGCAGTCTCCGACGGCAAAAAAGCGTTTTTTATCTCCGATGTGTTGTTTGCCTTTTCAGCAGCGTTCCTGACCTTCCTGTTTGCGCTGACGGTGCACGGCGGCAGTGTGCGCGGGTATGTGCTGTTCGGTGAGCTGCTCGGCTTTTTGGTGTACTATTTCACCGTTGGGGTCCTTGTCATGCGGCTGTTCGACAAGATCATCGCTGCCGCGCGCCGCTTTTTTCGTGTGATTTTGCGCTTTTTCTTGGCGCCGCTGAAGCGTTTTGCAGTGTTTTGTAAACGTTTTTTTGCTAAAAATGTTCAAAAAGCACAGAAAAAGTCGAAAACTTCGGCAAAAAAATCAAAAATATACTTGCAAAGTGTACGACACTTGTTGTATAATCAAAACGATAGAGTATCGTCCGAGGGCGAAGTATACGCACAAGCCGAAAGTGACGGAAAGAAACATCATGGCAAAACGAAAAAGAAAAAAGCAAAAACATAGCTTCATTCTTTCTCTGGCTCTGCTGCTTGCAGTAGGGTATTTTGTCATTTCTTTTGTCAGCACGCAGCTCGATATCCGGGAAAAGGAAAAGGAGGCTGCCGCGCTGCAGGAGCAGATAACGCAGCAGGCTGCCGAAAACGAGCGTTTGCAGGCAGTCGTGGACGGCGGCGACGAGTCCGAGTATATCGAGCGCGTCGCCCGTGAAAAGCTGGGATATGTTATGCCTGATGAAAAGGTATACTATGATATTACGCCGAGCAACTGACGTTCATTCGTTATAGCTTGGCAGGAGGAGACTTATCGTTTCTATGGTCGAAGTTGGGGAAATTCTCGAAGGCAAGGTTACGGGACTTACGGGGTTCGGCGCGTTTGTTACGCTGCCGGGGAATGTGACCGGTATGGTGCACATTTCCGAGGTGTCCCAGTCTTATGTGAACGACATCCATGATTTCCTGCAGGAAAATCAAACGGTCAAGGTCAAGGTTCTGGATGTCACGCCTGAGGGCAAAATCAGTCTGTCCATCAAAAAGGCGAACCCGGCGCCCGAGGGCAAGCAGGAGCATCCGCGCCGCAGCGGTCCGCCGCGGCAGAAGAGCGCACCGAACGTTTGGCGCGGGAATGAGACGCACCGCGAGGAGCCGCGCACCTTTGAGGATATGATGGCGCGCTTCAAGCAGGTCAGCGACGAAAAGATCTCCGACTTAAAGCGCGCGACCGACGGCGGCCGCCGCAGTTCTTACTCGAAGAAAAGATAATTTTGAAAATCAAGCGCGGGCAGGCGAGATCGCTTGCCCGCACGGTTTTGAAAGGGGATACCCATGCGCGAAATCCATGCTTCCGAAATTGAAAATACCGTCGCAAGGCTTTTGATCCAAGCGAATAAAGTCCTGCCCGGCGACCTGTGTGCATGCATAGTCGAAGCGGGAGAAAAGGAATGTGAACCCCTGCCGAAAAAAATCATGGACACGCTTTGTGAAAATCTGGACGCCGCGCGTAAGCTCGATGTGCCGATCTGTCAGGATACAGGGATGGCGGTGCTGTTTTTCGAGATCGGGCAGGATGTACACATCACAGGCGGTGATTTTGAAGCGGCAGTCAACCGCGGCGTTGCCAAGGGCTATACCGAGGGGCTTTTGCGCAAATCCGTGGTGCGCGACCCGCTTGACCGCGTGAATACCGAGGACAATACCCCCGCCGTGATCCATACGCGCATCGTCCCCGGCGAACACATTTCTATTGTCGCCGCGCCCAAAGGCTTCGGCAGCGAGAACATGAGCCGGCTTCGCATGTTCACGCCAAGCGCCAAAGCGGAGGATCTCATGGATTTCGTCGTGCAGGTCGTGAAAGACGCGGGCGGCAACCCCTGCCCGCCGATGGTTGTCGGCGTGGGCTTCGGCGGCGATTTCGAGTATTGCGCCTACCTTGCTAAAAAAGCGCTTTGCCGCCCTGTTTCCGAGCGCAACTCGAATCCGTTTTACGCCGATATGGAGCGCACGCTGCTCGAGCGCATCAACGCCTTGGGTATCGGACCGCAGGGCTTCGGCGGCAAAACCACGGCGCTGTGCGTCAATATCGAGACCGCGCCCACCCATATCGCGGGACTGCCAGCTGCCGTCAACATCGGCTGCCATGTCACGCGCCATGCGAAGGCAGTTCTATAAAAATTAGAGATTTTTAACAAAATTTTCAAATTCTGTCTTTATTCTTTGCCGAATGTGTGCTATACTGTTCTTGAAAACAAAGGCGGCAACGCCTTTGAATATATACAAAAGGGGATGTTGTAATGAACATTACCATTGTCGGCAGAAAATGCACACCCAGAGAATCCTTTAAGGAACACGCGGCAAAAAAGCTGCAAAAGGTGGAAAAGTTTTTCGGTTCGGAGGCAACCGCCAAAATCACGGCGACGGTTGAGAAAAACGCCAAAGTAGTTGAAATCACGCTCCAAAAGGGCGGCTTTATATTCCGTGCGCAGGAACGCGCACAGGATCTGGAGGATGCGCTGGACGCCTGCGTGGACTCCCTCATTCGGCAGATCCGCAAAAATAAAACCAAGCTGGAGCGCCGCTTGCGCGAGGTCTCGTTTGACGAGGTGTTCAACGCTCCCGAAGCGGAGGAAGAGGAATTCGACATCGTGCGTACCAAAGCGGTGGAGCTTCGCCCGCAGAGCGCAGAAGAAGCGATCTTGCAGATGAATATGCTCGGGCACACGTTTTATATGTTCCTCAATGCGGATTCCGGAGCGGTCAATGTCGTGTACCGCCGCAAGGACGGCGGCTATTCGATCTTAGAGCCGCAGGCGGAAGAAGCATGATCCAATAAACAAACAGGCGGGTATCCATTTGGATACCCGCCTGTTTTGCTTAAATCGATCAAAGCATCATCATGTAATAGGAATAATCCGTGACTGCGGTGGAAAACGCCACGCCGAAAATCACAAAAAAGATAATATAGAACAGAACAACAAAAACGACTTGCAGGATCACGGAGATCAGCGCCGCCATGCCGTAGGATTTCGCGCATTTCGGGCGCTCGTCACGTTCGACCAAGAACATGATCAGCCCCAAAACGGGGATGAAGAAACAGGCGATCCGCAGCCAGATGGACGGCTCATCGACCTTGACAGGCTGTGTCGGCGTGAATGCGCAGCCGCATTTCAGGCAGACGGCTGCATTGACATCGCACGGGTTGCCGCAGTGCTGGCAGTATTTCACAGCGGCACCGCCCGCGGCGTTGGCGCAGTACGGCGGTGCGGTGTTATAAACGGGGGCGTTTTGTGTAGGTGCGGCTTGCAGCGCCGCGCCGCAAACGGCGCAGAATGTATCGGTATCGCCGACAGCGTTGTGGCAGTTCGGACAAGTTTTCATATCGTTCACCTCGCGAAAATTTTCTACCGTCATTGTAGTATACGCCGCGAAAATTGTCAATAGAAATACATGTAAGATGAACCGCCCCGAGGCCGAGCCCCGGGGCGGTTTTGGTTTTAGCGTTTCCCGTCAGACGATTATTCTGCGTCCGGCGCGTAGAGGTCTTTGAGCTTAAGCAGGTGTGCGTACCGTGCTTTCGCAACGTCCTCCGATTCCTGGAAGAGAACCTTTGCGCGTTCGGGGAAGGAACGGGTCAGCGAAGAATAACGCGCCTCGTTCATCAGGAAGTCCTGATAGCTGGCAGAAGCCGGCTTGCTGTCAACAGTGAAGGGGTTCTTGCCCTCGGCCTTGAGCGCGGGGTTGTAACGGAACATATTCCAGTAGCCGCAGTCCACAGCCTTTTTCATCTCTGCCTGGCAGTTGACCATGCCGCCCTTGATGGAGTGCATCTCGCAGGGGGCGTAGGCGATGATGATGGACGGGCCGTGATAGGCTTCGGCTTCCACCAGCGCCTTGATGGTCTGGTTCTGGTCGGCGCCCATGGCGATCTGTGCCACATACACGTAGCCATAGCTCATAGCGATCTCGGCAAGGCTCTTCTTGGCAACGGATTTGCCCGCAGCAGCGAACTGCGCAACCTGGCCGATGTTGGAAGCCTTGGAGGCCTGACCGCCGGTGTTGGAATAAACCTCGGTGTCGAAGACCATGATGTTCACATCTTCGCCCGTGGCAAGAACATGGTCCACACCGCCGAAGCCAATGTCGTATGCCCAGCCGTCGCCGCCGAAGATCCAAATGGACTTCTTGGAAAGGTATTCTTTGTTATCCAGAATATCCTTGCGCGCGTCGCAGTCGCAGTCAAACGCTTCAAGCGCCGCAACAAGGTCTTTTGCTGCCGCCGTGTTCTTGTCGCCGTCGTTGACGGTGTCAAGATACGCGCCGCACGCCGCCTTCACAGCTTCCGTGGCCTTGTCGGAATCCGCAATGGCTTTCACTTCGTCGATCAAACGGTTGCGGATCGCGTTCTGACCGAGGTACATGCCGTAGCCGTGCTCGGCGTTGTCCTCAAACAGCGAGTTCGCCCAAGCGGGACCATGGCCGTCCTTGTTGACGGTGTACGGCGAGGTCGCCGCAGGACCGCCCCAAATGGACGAGCAGCCCGTCGCGTTGGAGATATACATTCTGTCGCCGAACAGCTGCGTGATGAGTCTCGCATACGAGGTCTCCGCGCAGCCCGCGCACGAGCCGGAGAACTCCAGAAGCGGAGTCTTGTACTGGCTGCCGATGACGGTGTTGTTCGCAAGGTCTTCCTTGACGCTGACGTTTTCGACCATGTAGTCGAACGCCGCCTGCTTTTCATCCTGCGATTCGCGCGGGACCATCTTCAGGGAGTTGGTCGGGCACACGCCGACGCACACGCCGCAGCCCATGCAGTCCATGGGGGAGACGGCCATCGTGTATTTGTAAACGTCCTTGCCCTTGCCCTTTTTGTCCGCAAGCGTGGCAACGGCGGGCGCCGCAGCCGCTTCCTCGGCGTCAAGCGCATAGGGGCGGATGGTCGCGTGCGGGCAGACGTACGCGCACTTGTTGCACTGTACGCAGGTGTCGGGGTTCCACTCGGGAACCATGACCGCAACGCCGCGCTTCTCGTAAGCGGAAGCGCCCTGTTCGAACGTGCCGTCCGCATGATCCACGAAGGCGGAAACGGGAAGGCTGTCGCCGTCCATCTTGCCGACGGGCTTCATGATGGAATCGACCATCTTGACGAGCTTCGCGGGACCCTTGTCCGTCGCGGGCTGTGCATCATCCGTCGCATTCGCCCACTCGGCGGGCACGTCGATCTTCACATAGGCGGTAGCGCCTGCATCGATCGCCTTTTCGTTCATTTCGACGATCTCTTTGCCCTTCTTCATGAACTTCTGTGCCTTTTCCTTCATGTAGCCGATGGCTTCCGCCTCGGGCAGCACCTTGGAAAGGGAGAAGAACGCAGACTGCAGAACCGTGTTGGTGCGCTTGCCAAGGCCGATCTCGGCGGCGATGTCGATCGCGTTCACGGTATAAAGCTGGATGTTGTTCTGCGCGATGTAACGCTTTGTCTCTGCGTTAAGCTTTTCGGCAAGCTCTGCGGCATCCCACTGGCAGTTGATGAGGAACACGCCGCCGGGCTTGACGTCCTGCACCATTTTGAAGCCCTTTTCAATATAGGAGGGGTTGTGGCAAGCCACAAAGTCCGCCTTGTTGATGTAGTAGGGGCTCTTGATCGGCTTGTCGCCGAAGCGCAGGTGGGAAATGGTCACACCGCCGGTCTTTTTGGAGTCATACTGGAAATATGCCTGTACATATTTGTCGGTATGGTCGCCGATGATCTTGATGGAGTCCTTGTTCGCACCAACCGTGCCGTCGCCGCCAAGACCCCAGAACTTGCACTCGATGGTGCCTTCCGCCGCAGTGTTGGGCGAGGGCTTCTCGGGCAGGGAAAGGTGGGTCACGTCATCGTTGATGCCGATGGTGAAGCGGCGCTCGGGATGCTCTTTCTCAAGGTGCTCATACACGGCAAAGATGGATGCGGGCGGGGTGTCCTTGGAACCAAGACCGTAACGGCCGCCGCAGACCTCAATGTTTCTGCCGGCTTCGTTCAGCGCGGCGACGACATCCAGGAACAGCGGTTCACCGATGGAGCCGGGTTCCTTAGTGCGGTCAAGTACAGCGATCTTTTTGACGGAAGCGGGGATCGCATCCGCAAAATGCTTGACGCTGAACGGACGATACAGACGGACTTTCACAAGACCGACCTTTTCGCCCTTCGCGGTCAGATAGTCGATGACTTCTTCCGCAACGTCGCAGATGGAGCCCATCGCAACGATCACGCGGTCAGCATCCGGCGCGCCGTAGTAGTTAAACAGCTTGTAGTCCGTGCCGAGCTTTTCGTTGACCTTGTCCATGTACTTTTCAACGACAGCGGGGACGGCGTCATAATATTTGTTGCACGCCTCTCTGTGCTGGAAGAAGATGTCGCCGTTTTCGTGCGAACCGCGCATCACGGGGCGCTCGGGGTTGAGCGCGCGCTTGCGGAACGCATGCACAGCGTCCATGTTGCACATTTCCTTGAGGTCTTCGTAGTCCCAAACCTTGATCTTCTGGATCTCGTGCGAGGTGCGGAAACCGTCAAAGAAGTTGATGAACGGCACTCTGCCTTCAATGGCGGCAAGGTGCGCGACCGCGCCGAGGTCCATGACCTCCTGCGGGTTCGTCTCGGCGAGCATCGCGAAGCCCGTCTGGCGGCAGGCATACACGTCGGAGTGGTCACCGAAGATGTTCAGCGCATGTGAAGCGACGCAGCGTGCCGAAACATGGAACACGGACGGCAGCAGCTCGCCGGCGATCTTATACATGTTCGGGATCATCAGAAGAAGACCCTGCGAAGCGGTATAGGTGGTGGTCAGCGCGCCTGCGGCCAGCGAGCCGTGCACGGTGCCGGCGGCGCCTGCTTCGGACTGCATTTCCGCCACGCGGACGGTCGTACCGAAGATGTTTTTCTGCCCTTGCGCAGCCCACTGGTCTACATAGTCGGCCATGGGCGAGGAGGGCGTGATCGGGTAAATGCCCGCGACTTCCGTGAATGCATAGGAGACATACGCGGCGGCATTGTTCCCGTCCATCGACTTCGACTTGCGCGAGACGATGGGCTTTTTCGTTTCTGCCATGATATTTCCTCCTTGGTGGATAGTTGCCTGCAAGGAACGGGGATCCGCACCTTAGAAAACGGGATGGCGACCCGTTCGCATACAAAGTCATTTTAGCACGTCAAGCCGCGCATGTAAATATGAAATCCGATGAAAATCCCGCCAAAAACAGATTTTTTTTGAAGATTCTGCAAGGAAAAGGCGGCGTGGTGTTTTGCGGAAAACGACATTTTCCCCACAGCCGTACATTTCTGATGTACGGCGTTGACTTTATGAATAAAATAGTATATACTATACAGAAATTTATATATTTTTAGAAAGGAGTCCACAAACTATATGGACGACGCAGACCCCGGGAATATTATACTGAAGCTCGTATTGCTTTTTGTGCTCACGATGCTCAACGCCTTCTTTGCCATGTCGGAGATCGCGATCATTTCGCTCAACGACGCGAAGATCGATAAGCTCGCCGAAGAGGGGCACAAAAAAGCCCGTCAGGTGAAAAAGCTGACGGAAAACTCCAGCAATTTCCTTTCGACCATCCAGATCGGCGTGACGCTTGCCGGCTTCTTGACTGCCGCAACATCGGCGCAGAGCTTTGCGACCATGCTGACCGACGCGATTGCGGGAACTGCGATTGCAAATGTGGTACCGCTCGGTATCATCAGCGGCGTTTCCACGGTGCTCATTACGCTTGTCACCTCGTATTTTTCGCTGGTTTTGGGTGAGCTCGCCCCCAAAAAGATCGCCATGCAGAAGCCCGAAAAGGTTTCGTTTGCCGTCGTGCCGATTCTGCTGGTCATCAACAAAATCTGCATGCCCTTCATCAAGCTGCTTTCCGTTTCCACAAACGGCGTCGTGCGCCTGTTCGGCATGGACCCGAACGCCGACGAGGAACCCGTCACGGAAGAGGAGATCCGCATGATGGTGGACGTCGGGCAGGAAAAGGGCGTTATCGAGGATGTCCAGAAGGAGATGATCAACAACATCTTCGAATTCGACGACATCGACGTGGCGGACATCATGACCCACCGCACCGATATGGCGTGCGTGGACATCGAGGATTCCCTTTCGGAGGTGCTCGCGCTTTCTATCAAGGAGGGCTATTCGCGCATCCCCGTGTATGAAGAAGATCCCGACAATGTTGTCGGTATTGTATACATCAAAGATCTGCTCAAATATGTCGGCTCGTCGCTGCCAAAATCCAAAGGCATCAAGGACTTTATGCGCGAGGCGTATTTTGTGCCGGAGACCAAGCGCTGCGGCGCGCTGTTCTCCGAAATGACGGAAAAGCACATCCAAATGGCGATCGTCGTGGACGAATACGGCGGCACGGCGGGGCTTGTGACACTGGAGGACATCGTGGAAGCCATCGTCGGCAACATCCAGGACGAATATGACAACGAGGACGAAGAGATCTCCAAGATCAACGAAACGACCTTCACCATGGACGGTGTGACCGATCTCGAGGAGGTCGAGGAGCAGCTCAACATCGAATTCCCGGACGGCGATTACGATACGCTCGGCGGCTTTATCATCAGCAGACTCGGCTTTTTGCCGAAGGACGGCGATATGAACGTGGTCGAATACGCGGGCGTGCGCTTCACGGTGCTCAATGTGGAGGAACGCCGCATCGGCAAGGTCAAGGTAGAAATTTTGCCGCCGCCTGAAGCGGAAGAACAGCCCGAGGAGCGCAAATCGATCTTTGAGCGCACCCGCCGCGACGAAAAAGCGGAAGAAGAATAAATGAAACAACAAACCGGCAGTCGTATCGATACGACTGCCGGTTTTTGCTGCTTTTCCATATTGCGCAGCGGCAGGCCAAAAAGACATCTGTCTTATCATTTCTACAAAGCAAAATAGTATTATCTGTGAGAAAGCAGGATGTACGATAGAACCGCTGGATCCTTCCGTAATTCAGACCGCTGTGATATGGAAAAAGGCTTCAAATAATGCCTTCGCAAATAGCTTTTCAGATTTGCTTTTGTCAAATCAAGCGGCGATCAATGCGGAATATGGAAAGTAGAAAAAACTTTCATAATGTGGTATAATAATGAACGGAAAGGAGACGCTATTATGCAATACTTTATTGATTCACAAGACGGGAGTCTCCAAGCCGCTCAGAATTGCAACGATAAAGAGCCGTTTTTCACGGTTATGAGCACGGCGGAATTTCACGAATGTAAAGAGCAGCTTCCGTATTATAAAGAACTTCTTCACTGCCTCGGATCAATTCGTTATTGTAAGGCAGAGGTTTTCAAAAACTGCATCATCGGAACATTACGCCTGCCTCAAAAAAGCGAACAGCGTT
>ERZ1090861.188-NODE-188-length-41252-cov-36.084327_pt1 | contig 41252 bp, 60 predicted proteins | sample MGYA00478482_ERZ1090861 | MGnify/ENA primary metagenome ERZ1090861 (study PRJEB33644, sample SAMEA5815744) | chicken gut metagenome | biome: Chicken; feature: Gastrointestinal Tract; material: Caecum | place: Ireland | collected 2019-01-01 | study: A study of the... | reverse complement strand
TTAAATACCAATCTTCTTACGAAGCCCCCACCTCTACAGGTGGGGGAGAGTTCACTTTCTGATGATGATATAATCGTCATCAATAGTATTTTCGACGGTGTATTCTACGACCTTATATTTCCGCGGAACGAAAACACGGTCGCGGTTGCCGAGTGCTCGATTCAGTGCGTCTGACAGAATCTCGTTTTCTTTCATGAGGTCAGCGTTCAATTTGCGCAGAGTGTTCAGCTGACGCTCCATTTCTACAAGCATCTTTGTCTGATAGGCGATTATATCAGCCTTTGATATATTGTTCATTTTTTGCTTTCCTCCTCAAATACAAACGCTTCATCGAGCATATCCTCGATTTCCGCGGGTGTCTCGGTTGAGTCTAATATCGCCCACAATGCAATCGCAAACTCACGTTTGTTTTTGCAGTAACACTTTGCGTCAAAAACCTGAAGTCGCCAATCTCTGACGCCGTTTTTGGGGTCACTAATATTGGTACATATCCATCTGTACCGGTCAATATTGCCTTTGTCTTTTATCATGTTATACCTCTCTCCGGCTTAAAGCTATCCGGTAGCTATAGCGTGTCGGGCTTGTGACCGGCTTGCCGCATTACCGAGAGCCGAAGCTCTCGTCACTCTGCGTTTATATCCTGTCTTGAGGTGATATGCTAACGTGTCCATACCATCGCATATTAGTATCTTCGTGGTAAAAGCCGGCAAAGCTCCCGTCATTATAATATACTCTTTTGAGATGATATAATTTGCCATCTTTGCATCCCAGTTCCCTTGTCCATTTTCCATTTTCGTTCAATGGGTCTTTGTACAGCCATTCTAACCCTTTTATAAATTCCTCCTTGCTTATTCCTTGATTTTCATGCCAATTGTTAAATATACGGCTATCGCCTTTTTCCACGATTTTCTTTTTTATCTCCAGGTTATTCATTTCAATCTCTCTTTCTGCATTTCTTTGTAGGCTTCATGCTCTCCTTTACTGTATATATTATATCACACCTTCTTTGTTTTGTCAATAGGTTTTTTAAAAAAAGTTTGATAAATTCCCAAAAAAATATCCCGACCGAAGTCGGGAAAAAAGAGGTTATAGCATGAATCCATGAGCATATATATTATATCATATATATGTTGGTTTGTCAATAGGTTACATTGCCATTGACGAGTGCATAGCTTTGATTCTCGCCATTTTGTCCGTGATGTCGGTGTACATCTTGTTCCACCGCGCTGACATGGCTCTGACGTGTTCGCCGCTTTCATCCGCCTTGTACTTCTCGGCTTCTTTTGCAGCAGCGTCGCGCAGCATAGTCGCGTGCTTCATTTCGTCGTTGGACATATCTGCATACATTTTAGCGTACACTGCATTAGTGGCCTTCCAGTCCATAGCCATTTTGGCATACTTTTTCGCTCCATGCAGTTCGTCCATGCTTTTCTCATACATCTTTTCAATTGCTTCAATCGCGTGCATCGAATATCATCCTTTCGATATTGTCGAGTCGCTCGTCCTGCTTCATCAAATGTTCCTCTATACGTTTCACCGCGGCGTTTACAAGCTCCTGCACAGAGCTTTGTGAGACGTTTTCGTTGAGATTGAGTATAGATAGATACAGTGATATCAAGTCGGTGAGTTCGAGCGACAACGGCGCGTTACTCTTGCCTATCATGCTATTTTGGTAACGGTAATAGCAGCGTTAGTAAATGTAGCTGCCGTAGTACCGTTAACTACCGTCAGTGTGACCGGCACGTTCGAGGTGTTGCACATACAGTTGGGCTGTACCTGTATAATAGTCGTAAAGCCCAGATTTTGGATGTCAGTTGTAGCCGAGCTATAGGCTGTAGCTTCTGCCGCCGGATATGCAGTACCGTTGACCTGCAAGATGGCACTGATGTTGCCGGCGTCAGCCGTAGTAGCTGCGTCACCGTTAAAGTGTACCATGTAATATCCAGGCTTGTTAAGGCTAATGGTATTGCTCGTGGTTTTAACCGCAGTGCATCCGGTCTGCGTACCGGTCGTAGGGAGTGAAAGCTGCTGGCCTGCGGTATAAGTGGTGCTTGTAGTATTATAAGCGTAAAGCATTGTATTTTCTCCTTTTTAATAAATTAAAAGCTCGGGATGATTACCCCGAGCCTTGATTATTTGGCGCGGGTATGCGCTCTAAAGATGTTTGGTTATACGTTGTAGCAAGTGCCGAACGGATTATAGCCGCAGTAGGGATTGCCTACAATGTATGCGGGCGTTGCACACGGGCGAAGCGTGTTGACAAGGTAGGTGTTCTGCGCGCACTGCGACTGTGCGAGCTGCACATCCGCGAGTTTGTCGCGCAAAGCCTGAATCTCGTTCTGCTGAATAAGAGCGCGGGTCTTTTCGCCTTCCTCGTGTACAGCTGACATGACCTTGCTTGCGTTCTCATTGTTGAGAGCGGCAAGGTTGCTGATACCGACGCGAGTATCGCAGCAACAGTCGGAAATCTGCTGCTGGAGTGCTCTGCCCTCGGTGAGTATCGAGTTGTTGAGAGCGTAGGTAGAGTCGCACATTCCATAGGTCAGACCGTCAAGTTTGCGGACGATTTCCTGCGTGTCGAAGCCCTGCTGCATCTCTGCACGAGTCAATGCGCCGTGAGCGCCGCCGCCCCAGCCCATACCGCCGAAGCCACCAAAGGTAATGAGAAACAGGAAAACAATCCATATCATATTGTTTTCACCGAAGCCATTGCCGGTTGCCGCCTGAATGTCTGCGAGAGAATAGTTGCTATCCATGGTTAGTCTCCTTTATAAAATTTTATTTATGTAAAAGTAATTGCTTACTTTAACATCGAAGCAAAGAGTTGCGCCTGTTGCATAATCTGATTGTACTGCTGTTGAGATATTTTGCCGGACTGCACGAGTTGATTCACCATAGCCTGTGCGTCTTTGCCCTGCATTGCCGCTTGAAACTGCTTAAACGCCGCGATTAGATTCTGTGGTTGCGACTGCTGTGGTTGCTGTGTTGGGCTTTGCATATGATTGAGTAGGGGATTCATGCGTTACTCCTTTCGATTCAAGGGCTTTAATACGTGCGGCAAGTGCGTCCATATCCGCCTTGCTTGCATATTCCGGTGTAGGTGCGCCCACAGTTTCAAGCGGGATTTCCGCGAAGCGATATGCTTTAGTCGTACACACTCCCATATTATCAGCGGACTTAACATAAAACACAGTGTCGTTGCTATCCATAGCCCAGACGGTCGTATTAGGCTGTACAGTCGTATTTTTAATACCGTCTACGCCTGATACCTGCACCCACGATACGTTAGACTGCGGCTGCGCTACTTGCTGCTGTAGTTGTGGTGCTATCTGCTGCTGTAGAGCGTTGAGTCTATCCCAGTATGACTGCTGCGGTGTCGGCATATACCACGGCTGTGTAGGCTGCATTACCGGCTGTTGTATCGCCTGTGGTTGGGCGTTAAAGTTGCTACCAAACATCTTACTACCTCCATCATTGCTGACTATATTATAGCAGCAAAAAAGCCCTATGGAAATGATTCCATAAGGCTTATTTTATGTTTATTTAATGGCGAAACAGTGCCATTTCACTTTTGTATACTATACGTTTGACTTGTCGTACTGACATATCGAATTCCTCGGCAAGTGGTTCAAAACATATGCCGTCAATCAGTCTGCGCTTTAGTATAGCTCTGTTTCGTTCGTGGTGTATACGTTCATCAATCAATGCAGATAATCTGCTGTTTTCTATCGGCTCCGCCCAGTCGTAGTGCTTCATTTCTTTTTAACTCGTCCTGTGCCTTTGCACTTGCTACACTGCACATATCCGGTATTACCGCCGTACTTACGCTGACGTTTCTTCGTCGTTATCGTAATTTTCTGTTTCGCCATTATAATTACCTCCGACATAATTATTTGTACCGTTGTCAGCGTCCTGCTCTACGGTATATGTTGATTCAACCGTTTCAAATTGCTGTTCTCGTATTATCCACAACAGATTTGTCGCGAAAAGCAAGAATGAAAGAAGTGCTATACATACCCATTGACGTTTATTTGACTTCTCGAAAGACGCGCACATTCTTTCATATGCAATCAGCGGTATCGTTGTCGGATTCTGCTCTTGATTCTGTCTGTTCACTTGTTTTTACCTCTCCACCCAAAATATTTTTAGCTGCCGCCGGATTCGACGCGAGCCACTCTGTCATGTACTCGACTACAGTGTCAATCCACTCGCCGAGTTGTTCTTCTGTTACGAAACGTGAGAGCCAACCATAACGCTCGTAAAACCACGCTATGACCTGCGCTTTCTTCGCCTGTCCGGTCTTCGAGCTGTACAAGCGTTCAGCTTCCAGAGCGAGCGCAAACAGGATTTTGTTTATCATCTCTCTGCGCTTCTCCGGCGACGCCTTAATGACCTTCACGGCGACCGCTATCGCCGCCGCCACTGCCGCCACGCCCAGTATCACCAATATCGCAATTTTCATTTTTTTCTCTCCTTTCGTGTTTGGTCTCCTCGCGCTTGATGAGCGCGCATAATATCATCTCGACGCTTGCCGTTATGCCGCCCACCGTATACGCCGCGGTATAGTCTGCCAGTGATACCGCCTGTAGTATCGCGATAAACGGCAGGTATATCGCCGCGTATACAAGGACGCAGATGAGCACCCGTTTCAAAAACCGCACGGCTATATCGATACCCAGCTCGCGATTTCTCGCAGCAGTATGCGGTCTTCTTTCACCTGTGATATCGTGTACGTTTTGCCGATAAGTCTGTCCGGCACAGCCTTGCCGTTGGAGTATACATCGCCTTTTTTGATGGTATACATATCCCCGACCTTGTATGTAGCTTTTCCGGTCGTCGGTAAGCCCGACTCGAAATATCCATAGTTGATATCGACATACGCGCCGCCGCTGCCGTCGAGCTTGGCTTTGCCAGGCTGCCATATCATCGCGTCCTTGTATGCGGTTGGCAGCTGCTCGGGCTTGACTGTCTCGAAGCTTGCCACACCGTCAGACCGCTGCCATGCTGCAATCCAGAGCTTGTACTTTTTGAGCTGACCCCGATTTGTCTTGTACAGACAATAGTCAGGATTGATATACACGCCCGCGTCATAGCCGGACGCTTCAATCCGGTCACAAAAAGCCTTGATAATCGCCGTCCGGCTCGCGACTGTGTAGGTCACGCCCTTTTCTTCGGCATATCGCTCGGTGTCGTACTCAAAATCGTAGAACACCGGCAGGTCGAGTTTGTACGACTTTATGACCTTGAGGCAAGCGTCAGCCTCTTTTTTTGCCTCGCTTACGTTGAGTGCATACGCGAACCAGTATACGCCGACCTGCATTCCGGCAGCCTGCGCCGCCTTGATATGGCTTGCGAGCATCGGGTCGGTCTGTGTGCCCAGACCGGCGCGAATCATCGCGAAATCGATTCCTGCGGCTTTGAGCCGCTTGTAGTCAAGGTTGGCATTCCACTTTGAAACATCTATGCCTTTTATACCTTTCATAATTCCTCCTCCGGCTGTTCCGGCAGCTGCATTGTTTCATCAAACATTTTTTTGCCGAGTCCATTGCCGCCCAAACTTTCATACAAATCGTAGGATTCTTGCAGTATTTCCTTCACGTGAACAGGGCAATAGCCCCGATTATAGTATACCTCATGTATTGCCACGATGTTTGACCGCAGAAGTTTTTTCAGTGCTTCTTGCGTACGATATTCTACTTTCTGTCGATTTTTTAGTTGTACTATCAGCCCAGTAATCGCAGACGATATAGCAGTTATCGTGAGTGCTTTGGCTATGTCATAGAGCCAATCAGGCATTATATACCTCGCTGTATTTTAAGATTTGTCGACATAAGGGGAGATATGCTCTCCCCTTATGTCACTCGGTCTGCATAGTGCCGCCAAATTCAACCGGCACAAGTTCCGGCAGTCCACCATCAATCAGGTTTTCTGCCACTTGTTCTTTGAGTTTTACCGGCACATCCGCAAATGTGTTTTTGCCGTTAATGATACGGCTTGCAAAAAGGATAGCCAACATATTTTCCTCCGTAGGTAATAGTAAATTTATCAAAAGCCTTAAGGCGATTGACCGTATAAAGTTAAGCATATACTATCTGGGCAATTTCGATAATACATTCTTCGAGCATGTCGAGCCTTTGATTTACCGTCAACAATTCATTCTGCCCGTGCTCGTTTGCAAGTGCCGTTAGCTCTGCTCTCTGCTCCTCGGTAATCATGAGATTGTCGGCAAGATAGTTGATTCTTGCCAATGCCGCTTCGAGCAGAAACGGTGAGCCATTTGTTAGCCTGTTTTTGAGCACCTCATAAGACGAATTCATATATATGTACCTCCTTATTTTACCATCCCCGCAAGCTCGTTGTACTCTTCAAGTGTAATGCGGCTAAAAGCCAGGTACGCATCCAGCTTATCCATGATATCTTGCTTATCATAGTCTCCTCGTAGTATGATAACCTTCATGAGTTTATATGCCATTATATTTCACCTCCTCCCAGTTCTTCCAGCATCATAAGCCGAAAGTCGTAGTCAAGCAGTATTTCGGCAATTTTTGTGTCAAGTTCTTGTTTGAGTTTTGCCGCTTCCGCCTTAGCTGCCTTTTTCGCATCCGCTCGTTTTGCCAGTTCGAGCCACCTGTCAAAATTTGCCGTCACACTCTCATCAAGTCCGCGCCGTCTGCACATCGGCAGCTCGTATTCGTCGCACACCCAGACTGTGCCGTCCTCACGCTCCACCTCTTGTATCTTGTCGCGTAGTACCAACCGCGGCCGGCCTGTCGTGACCATCTCATACCGCGAGGGCTTGTGACTGTACTCTACAAGCATTGTATATCACCTGTCTTTCTTTTTTTATCATCTGCGCAAAGCTGTTTTGTAGATGGCGAGGCGGCGAGGTACCAGGGCGAGGAGCCCCGCGAGCAGCTCCAGTCCGCGTAGAAGCGACCATCATTCGAACCGTTATTCGCGTTACCACCGGCAAAAAGAACCCAGCAACCACAAGAGCCCAAGCCTATCTTATATATTATTTTTTTTAACGGGAAATTTCTAATATTATAATAAAGTTCGTTTATTATAACACCGAGGAATACAATAATTCTCAGGGGGATACCCCCCGAACCCCCCTACGGGAAGTTTTTGATGAGGGGGAAGCGCTGAGAGACCAATTAGACGAACCACGAACGTCGGACCAGTTAGCGTAGAAGCGACCATCATGCGAACCGTGATTCGCGGGACCACCGGCAAAAAGAACATGATTCGTGGTACTCTTAGCTGGAATATAACAATAATCTCCAACTGGATTTGCACTACTACCACCTAAAGCTGTACAGAACGGTGCAGCTGCAAGTCCATCTACTAGACCCAACTCGTTAATATAATCACCAATTGCAGTATCTCCATCGCCCCATGGTAAAATTAAACCAGTATCGACACAACTACTTGTATCTAATGATATAATTGTCTCGGCTTCATATCTCGATTTAGTTATCCAAATATGATTAGTCTGTCCTTCCTGCCATGCGCCAAGCACATATATAAATTTATTACTAAATGAGACTTTTCCTCGATAGTAAGTATTACACTTACCATTAGTACCTATATATCCACTCATTGATCCAATTTCCTCATCTGCAACATTGATAAGACCATGTATCGACCAATAATTAGAAGTCGTCACAGTTACCGGTTCATTAAGTGTAATACAAAGCAAAGTTTCATTGGCTTCATCAGCAGCTATACTAACAACATATCTTCTTGCTACCTGCGAACCTCCATTTGATGTACCAATGTCTATTATAGCCCTCGGAATAGCATTAGAAGCATTTGCCGCCACGACCTTTACGACAGTCGAATCGGTCGCGTCCTCCATGATGAGGTCGGTCGGTTTCTGACGGTAAAGGTCCGATACGCCATTGCCGGTCGCGATCTGGGTATTCATGTTAGCGTATTCAACGATTTGTAGTACCGTCTCCGCGTCCCAGCTGTATACGTCGTCGATGGTCATACTGGCATTTTCCGCGTATGAGTGCAGTGTACCAATAGCCACACTTGAGGTCGGTATACCCACGCGGCATCCCAGTACGCTCACGCCGTCGAGCTGCTCGACCACGCCCAGCCAGCGACCTGCGATTATCGGCTCGGAGTAGTACCAGCCCTCGATTGGCGCGCCCGATACGCCAAAGACCCGACCCTCGGCAGTGTCATATGCGGTATACCAAAATTCGGGAGTATATACGCCTACGCCCAGCCCCTCGGCAGGGTCGTACGAGAAAGCGTCCTCGCCCTCCCACGCCGTCACCGCGTCGAGCACATCGTAGCCATCCGCGACTATAGTCTTGAGGACGCGCATGTCATAGTTGCACACCCGCCGCTCCGACCACGGATAGATGTCGTCGAACGGATTGTCGTAGTTGGGATTGACCGCGCCAAAATGCCCGAAATTGGTAGTTGTAGTAGTGATACCCGCCGCGTCCCATAGCCGCGTACAGGTAGCCTCGACCTTATCCCAGAGGATGCCATATTTCCTGATAGTGCCAGCCTGTTCCAGCACCCCCACGATACGAGCCGAGCTCCACGTTGTCGTCTCCGATACCTGCTCATCGTCCATCGGATTCGTGACCGCAATCTCGCCGCTCTCGCTGATGTCGATACCCTCGCCCGCAGTGTACGTCTGCACGTCGATACGGACATTGCCGCCCTCGTCCGGCGTAGTGCCGTTGACTGACGTGACGTAACTGCCGATGGGCTGCTTTTTATTAAGTAAGTCGTTGGTCTGCTCCCTGGTATAGTAGTCAGACAAGTCCACTCGCGTATTACCGATAAGCTCCGGACTACCGCGGACAAGGATATACTCGTTGTAGTAGTCGCCGGACTCGCCGCCGCTCACGGGGACAAGATATATCACATTCGGCTCGGTTACATCGTCAATGCTTGATATTACCTCAATGTTGATGTGCGTCAACGAGCCAATCAAATCCTTAACTTCGCTCCGCGTGTATGTCTCCGACTTGAGGTAATAATTGACAAGATTATCGACGGCGTTAGTGATGTAGTCACCGACAGGCTGCTTTTTGTCAAGCTCTGTCTGTATCCGCTCAAAGCCCTTGCCTACGGTCTGCGCAAGCGATGATACCGACTGCGCAAGCCGTGTATCGCTCTGCTCCAGCTCGTCTATATTTTGCCGGTTCTGTGCTATCTGCTGCGACTGCGCAGCGTCAGTGTTGTTTATGCCAGTGATAGACTGCTCAATCTTCTCGATTTTAGTTTGTATCGCAGTTATGTTCTGGCCCTGCTCGGTCATGTCAGTCTCGATACTGTCTATCTCACTGGATGCTGTTTCAATGTCGCCGTGCAGTTCATTTACAGCCGCGACAAGGTTGGTCTTGTCCCCAGTTGCCAGCTGTGACAATGCGCCTATGTCAGCACGCAGCTGTCCCCATGTCAGCACATCTGTCGGCTCGCTTATATAGTCGCTCGGCTTCGGTCTCGCATTTACTGGTATCAGCACTGCTGTCTCTGTATATGCACGTTCCTCGCGCACGTTGTATAGATACGCATATATAGCTGTGCCAAGTTCGACAAACTGGTTCGGGATGTACGCTGTCATGTCCTGATGTATCTCTATGACAAGCGCAGTAGTATCGCCGACCGTGGCAAAGTGTACTTGCCACTCGGAGATATCCTCTATGCCCTCGACTGTGACGGTGTCATTGATATCCCATTGCCATACTTTGCAAGGGGGTGTGATTTTTGGCATATTTTTCACCTGCATTTCATATTCCGGCTATTGCCGCTTCAAGTGCCGAAATTCTTGCTTCATACGACGCGATTATGCTTTGGAACGCTGACGGGTTGTTTCGCGCGTAGTTGAGAAAGGCTTCGTCGATTCTGCCGAGCTTTATATACTCAGTGCCGTCTACTGTTCCGCTTGCCGGATATGTATCGGGCTCCGTTGACGATATGACGCCCCAGTCGGTGTTTGTGGAGTTGTATTTTGATGATATAGACATGATTCTTGTACCAGAGCCTTCATCTACTGTCTCGTCTCCATACGTGTCCCACACATAACCGACATAATCTCTCTGCGCCCCGTCTACATACCAGTTGTCTCTGGAAATGCGGTTTGCGGCAGGCACATAAAAAATCTGGTCGTCGTTAGGGCTTAGTCCGACTACATATCTGCCGCCTAAAATATCTTCTATCTCTGAGTATGACTGTGAGGTCGTAAGAGTTGTGGTGCGCGGGCTTGAGAGAGTCACCGCTCCGTTAGACTGGCTGATGGATATGCTGCTTGAGTACGATACCGTGCAGCTCGTAGTATCGCCGCTACTTGTATAGAGGAACAGATACATTATATACGCGGTGCGGTCTTGCAGCGAAGATGAGTGTATTTCGTAGTTTCTGTAGTCTTTCCATGCCAAAGTCTGCACCTCGGAATAGTATCCGCTTATTCCTCGCGACAGCCAATAGTACAGATTGTACGGTAACAATTGGGTGACAGCCGGTACTGTCTGATTGTCGATTGCTTCAACCGTATCGCACAGCGGCTGCATTATCGCTTTGCTGATATCTGTTCCGGCTTCTCGCACCTCGTCCGGCGCAGGAGTGAGCAAAATCTTGCCGTCTCCAGCGTCGGTCATGGTATACTTGTTGTCTCCTATAGCAATACGGTCTTTAAAATCGGGCGCAACATACGCCATTATATCACACTCCTTTGTAGCGGTAAATGCTGCGCATTGCTCCCGCACTTGAACGCGCCGCACAGCCTATATGAAGTGACCATTGCGTCATACAGCTGCGATATATCATACAGCAGCTTCTCTATCGCGTTCGCACCGTCAAATTTAAGCGGAGCGGTCAGCATAGGTAATTCAGGTGTATCAGGCATAGTGTAGTATGCTTCACGTATATTTTGTACGTTTTTGAGGTAGATTCCCCATGTGTCATAGTTAATAATATCCCCTATCTTCCATTCGTTAGACGGTTCTGGCTCTGGGGATGGCGTTATGATATTGCCATACGTAAAACCGCCTGTTTGAGACGCTGAATTTACAAAAAATGCGCCGCTGACAGTGTCATATAGACCGGCTGCGCCGAACTCGTTTACACAAGGTATGTAGTAGCGCACAATTATATCATTGTCGTATATAACACAAGAATACAATTTTAACTTAGACATACGTTCATCTACGCCACTCGACTGATTAACTGTAAATAGTGTAACAGTTACTGGAGCTGTAAAAGTTTGAGTGCTATACGTATATCCTACCGTTCCATCAATATATGTGATATTTTTATTTTTGTCGATTTTATGTTTACCTGACGCTGATAATTTGATGCTTGTTGTATATGAATTTCCATATCCGTCAATATAATTCCCAGATGAAGACGTTGTTTCATAAATGTAGAATCCATTAGAGCCTATTTTGTCTCTACATCCGAACAAACCTGTTGCTGTAGATGTGACTTCTAAAACGTCAGCGTCAAATACAATGCGTGTATCCTGATTAGCTTTAAATCCAGTGTCGACATACTGAGAGCCATCCGACTCAATATATTCTATTTGAGTGTATCCGTTAGGTGCTCCCTGTTCCTCGGGATTTTCGCACTGCCTGACTATAACCTCTCCCGGGTCTCCGCCTGTTATGTCTGGTATGTTCAGATTGAACTTACAATAGGCTGTACCTGTGGGCGGTATTGCTTGAAAGCAACTGTTCCACAACGTAGATACTCCGCCAGTTGTACCGCCGATATAGCTCTTATTTGAGTCATACCAGATAAATCCACAGTCTGATGACAGTGAAGCATTTGTGCGTACTGCTACGGTGACATTCGGCTGAACCGCTATGAACGTCTGTGTACACAAATAATTATCGCTTGGACTATGGTTGCCAGAAGCATAGTACAAGAATCCACTCTGAAAGTCACTAGCCGTCAGCATAATCTCGTTGCTCCCGCCGCTCGGCGTATCTGGTCTCGGGTCGACATACTCCACCGGATACCCCGCCGCTGTCAGCATACCGCCGAGCTCGCGCACAGCGGCGTCGACGCGGTTCATGTCGTCAAAGCAGCTGTATGTTCCTCGCTTTAACTGCGCTATCTCGTCCTCTGTTATTCCTGACCAGTCGCCGAGTGCCTGATATTTGCTACGTATGGCAATGGCGTTGTCTACGTCTGACTGCGTTCGGTCATATATAAGGTCCAATCATGTCACCTCGATATCGGCATATTTCGCCGAGCCTGTTATCTGATATTTGACAGAGGTTATACGTCCAGTAATAGACTCTCTGTCTTTGAATTTTTGCTGTACTGTATCACCAATGCGTAAATCGCCCATGATTACTTTTTCGTTTATACTGTATCTTTGAGACAGATAATTAATGCAATGTTCGGCTACAGCGTCAGCTATGTCTCGTGATATCAGCGTGTTGTTGGAGAGCGACTTAATATTTTCGATATCGCTCGGCAATGTGTTCGGATTCTCTTTCGTAATAACCGTCTGCGTGACATCATATTTTTTACCGCTCAACACACAATTTGTATTGCTTGTATTTATTATAGCATAATTCGCGCCGGATTGCAAGATGTTACCGTTAGAAATTGTTAAAGAATGTATCGGTTCGGAAAATGTTACGTTAATATTGTTGCCAGTTCCACTTTCAGCAGCATTATACAGTGTCGTTGTGGTCTGCGACGGCACATATGAATATGCAGTCAATTCGACTTTGGTGATTTTGTCCTGATAATTCACCGACTGACCGGAAAACGTATTGGTCTCGTCTAATATACCTTGTACAGTGTCAGACAATGATATTATCTGTACACTTTCATTGTATGCAGTATTGACCGTTGCCATGATTGCAAACGCTACCTGACGCAGTGCTTCGCGTCGAGTACAAATCGGCAGATATCCGGTCAAAGTTTTGCTTGATAACGCAGAATCAATGCTGTATGGCACACCTGCCGGAGTTAAGATTTCATCAACAAGTTCTACTACCGATTTGTTTGTATACATACCGCCGTTGAAGTTGGTATCTTCAAGCAACGATATATAGCTTTCGGTGCTTATTTGATACGGGCGTTCATTCCACTTTGTGACGAACGTAGTCTGCACCAGTTCATTATCAAAGTAGGTATACATCGGCTGCTTTTTCTGCAAGCTCAAGTCCTCTTTATATGTGGTGCTCAAATCTACATCTACAGTGTTTATACTTATGCTTTCTGCAATTGGGTCAATTTCATGCAGCAAAGATAGTTTCGTTATTATAGTTTTATCAAAGGTAGTGATTTTGCCGATAATAATATCATTAACATGAAGTCGGTTTTGCGGCATATTTATGTCATAGAAAGTTATGACCAGCTTGTCGAAAAACTCGACTTCTTTGTCGACAAAATATCGGGCAGAATCAGGCTGATACTCTGATTCAAACAATACTGCGTCGTCTTTATACCATGCCACATGAATATTGCGCGAGTGATTATTTGTATATGTGTCAAATACAATGGTAATGCCTATACTACTGTATTGCTTATCTGTAGTAGCTGTCAATACAACAGGATTCGTAAAAGTACCATCTTCGCCGGACAATTCTGATGATATTAGCGGGAACACGTTGCTATAATCGCTGGGTATGATATTAAGTGAGCCGTCAAGGGCTACTGCATAAGGTTCGCCGAGAAAGGCGTAATTTAACGCCTTACTCGACTTCTTGAATATATTCGGTACGCAATAATCAGAGTTATTCGTGACCGTATAATTCATATCCTCTTTTGCGCCGACCGCGATGTCGCCATAATCAACACGTATATTCATAGTGCATACCTCTTTGGTTGCATAGCTATAAAGTCCATAGATAAATCCCCCCAGAGACGCTTGTTCGGCGATTTTTCTTGTAGCAGTGTATCAGAGCCATTAGTCACATATGCGTCAAACGTGAGTATCTCGTCGTTGTATGCTATAGATATGCTATGTGCTTCAAGAGGAGACGATACAAGCTCATAAAGTTGATAGTACTTGCTACGTGACATATAGTCAGTAACAAAGGATATACTGTAGTTATAGTATGTTCCTATCAAGTCTCGGTGCATAACGCCGTCAAGAGTACGACCTGCACCCTCGCCGTCAACCACCTCAAAATTACGTGTCAAACTCTTGACTATAGCTGAAAATTCCACTCCGTCAACTATTAGCATTATATCACCCCACTGTTACTGTTAGTTTGCCCGACCGTCTGCGTTCAGTCTGTATTGCATTGTCTACGACTTTACCTACGACCTGACCGTCGAGCACTATATTCCTTGAGCCGCCCGAATTGCTCTGTAATGCACGTGTGACCGCTTTATACACGCCCTGCTCTATACCTGCGATTATCATATCGTTGTTTGCAACTGCTGTACGTCCGTTGCTAAAGCGTCCCACAAGCTCTGACGAATTGGCGAAGAACAAGCCGTCCTCGGGCATACCGCCTGTTGCATATGCCGGTGTACGTATACTTCCGACTTTCGTTCCCCATGTCACCAACGGTGCTTTTGATGTGCTATTAGTTTGTAAAATATCGCTCAAACTGTCTACATATGATTGCGCCTTATCCAACATATCAGACGAAAAATCATCAAAGTCTGATGTAATAGAATTAAACATACTATTGTATGAAGCAAGCACAGATGGCTTTTCAATATCGATACTATTTCTATGATTTGTCATGATTTCCGTGCCATAACCAAGCGACAAATCAGAAATATCATCCATACCAGTGATAAAAGTTGATTTTATCGGAGATACAGCATAATTAGTTATCGATTCCTTTAGTTCGTCGGATTTGTCAGATATTCCTAATATGATACCATCTACGAGATAACGAGCTTTTTCTGCCATAACTGTTGATGGCGACCTAATACCCATATCATTACTAAACTGTATCATGATAGGGTCGGATATACTTCCTGTTACAGCTTGAGACAGACTTGCACTTGATTGTGATAGTCCTTGTTCTACGCCTTCAATAATGTAGGTGCCAGTATTAGCAGCAGCAGATTTTAACTCCTTTTTATTTTCGTCGCTTTCAAAGAATGAAGCTATTTCCTTTATTGGTTTTATAGCAGCGTTGGCAAAATCTTCTGCATATTGGCTAATAGCCCCACTATCTCCAAACATTATTTGTGAAAACGCTGTAATAGCCTTTTGCGTTCCCTTAACTGTGTTATCGGTCGATACTTTATCCAATTTAGAATATGGACTGGGATGAATTATGTTATTAATTAAATTTTTAGCGCCTTCAATAAAGCCAGAACCTTCCAGAGATTTTTTTAACGTCTGTGGTAAATCTGATAGTCTCTCCTTTAGCCCATCATAAACGCCCAGTTTTTCTAATATTAAAGATATGCCAATCGGTATTGCAAACATTAGCCCTATTTTTGAGCCAGCAATTACACTTTTACCCAAGAATTTAGCTATTGTCCCGCCTGTTGCTGCTCCGCTTAGTGCGCTGCCCACAAGAGTCACCAACGAATTAAAAGCGTTCTCCGCGTCTGAACTATTAACGGATATATCTTCCAAAGCGTCCGCTGCTAAAGCCAGCCCCGTTAATGCAATAGTCAAGGATAAACCATATGCTTTTAAGCCTTTTGCGCCGCCAAACAAGCTTGATATTGTAACGCCACCTAAAAGCATACCCAAGCCTTTTTTTATCGTACCGAATAATTTATCAGAACCTGTATGCGCGTTATCATCTTGTTTAGAGCCGTCCCAGAATAAATATACAGAAGCCAGTCCTAAACCTAACAAAAAGGAAAATTTCAGCCCGCCGCCTGTTACAAGAGATAAGCCTGTGCCCAGTAATCCTAATTCTAACGCGGATTTTACGCCTTTGTATAGTCCATTTTCTTCACCGGTTTCGCCCGTGACAGTTGTATCGTTAAATAATAGTTCAGACGCGCCCAGTAAAAACGCCGCACCTATGCCGAACTTGAGCAGATTGCCTATAACGCCCTTGTTTGATATGCTACTTAAACCTAATGCTAATGCTAACGCTCCACCTAATACAGCTAATAAATTGTCGCTTCCATCAACTTTACCTGTCAACGCTTCGGCAAAATCAAAATCGAATTTATCACTGCTTAAAAGCAATGGCAAGCCAAACGCAAGCAATCCGCCTATTATAGGATGTTTTGCTAAAGCACCAATACCTAATGCGATACCTAATGCTCCGCCTAAGAGCCCTAATAGATTATCTCCACCTGTTATTTTGCCGCTGGTAGCTTTGCTAAGGTCAAAGTCAACTAAATCAACTTCTATGCCAAACTTTCCCAGTAGGTTTTCAATGGCTTGCGGTATTTTCCAAAGTCCTAATTGTTCTGCAATCTGGGTAGCAAAATCAACAATATTGCCAAACCAGTCCTTGATGTCTTGTACCCATGCTTTTATGCCTTCGCCTTTTGTTAGCCAATCAGTAAACTGCTGTGTGAGTTCATCAGTTCTTTCAAGCAGGTTTTTGTTGAATAATTCATCCTCGATTTTGGCTAAACGTTCCAGCTCTTCAATGAGTTTGTTGGTGTTATCTGATACACCACCGCCAGAGCCGTCAAGCGACGAAGATGAATCGCCCAATATGGTAATCTGGTCGAAACTCAACAGACTAAGCTTTTTTGCGCTTTCATATGTAGTTTCAAAAGCATTGCCTAAATCCGTGACAGTGCTGGAACTTTCACTAAAATCGAACTCCGGCAATTCAAATCCTGCTAAGTTCGCAAATTCATCGATAATACTACGGAGAACTTTTGTAGCCGCAATGGCATAAGGCAATAATTTCTGTATTATCGGCAGGAACAAGTTACCCAACGAACGGCTCAACAACGTTATCTGCGCTGTTAATATTCTTATCTGGTTTGCAGGCTGTTCAAGTGTTCGAGATAGGTCGCCCTGTGCTGATGTAGACTGCTGCAATAGCGCGATTGTTCTAAGCATTGCTTTATCAGCCTGATTCATCGCGTCTACATTGTCGAGTATGCCTAAATTTGTCGCAACTAATTGTAGTTTGGCAACAGATAAGTCTTTACCGAGTCGTCTGATAGGTTCGATTTCACCGGCTATTGCAGATTGAATTTTGATAGCCGATTCTTCAATATCAAGGTTATAAAGAGACGAGAAATCATATGCCAACTGCGTTAACGCTTTTGACATGGTATAAGCTGCGTCAGAAGATACGCCAAACGATTTGGTCATATCCATAATGACAGCCTGATTTCTCATCCACTGTGACGGGTCTATACCTGCTGCTTCACCGACTTGTTCTGCATAATCACGAGCTTCTGTAGCATACTCGCCCATAGCCACATTGAACAAGTTGAGGTTCTCTATGTAGTCATTCGACTCTTTGACTGAATTAGTGAGTACATCTTTAACTTTATGAAGCGCGACTAATACCGCACCTGTTGATATTAAACTGTTTAATCTGCTATATCCAGTGTTAGTGGTTGCGAAAAGGTCAGCCCAACTCTTTTTGTTGGCTTTTACTGCCGTATCTACTTTCGCGCTTGTTCTTATTATGCTCTGCATTTTTGAGGGCAAAGCAGAGAATCCACGCGAAACCTTATCCATTTCATCAGCGAGCGGACGCATAGCAGACGCAAGCCGTTCAATGGACGCGGCAAATTTGTCCATATTTACGTTGTCGAATTCAGACGCTAACTGCGGCAGCTTTGCCAACTGATTGATAAATGTAGTGAGTTGAGACTTGCCTAATGTAGTTAATGGCTGTAAAGCATTAACCAGATTGGGAATTTTTGCATATGACTTATCGTCAAGTGTTTTGAGCGCAGTGCCGATATTGTGGATTTGATTGCCCACCGAAGCACTAATTTTCGGCATTTTAGCACTGCCTAATGTATTTAGTGCGCTTGCCAATCCGCTAAGCCGCTTTATGCTTGACTCGGGTATACTCTGCGTGACTTGATTCAAATTGTTGATTTGATTCGTCAAGCCTTTGGGTATAGCAGCAGTGACCTTGCCCACTTTGGACAAATCAGAAAGTGCCATAGCAAGCAGAGATATATTTTCTACATTTGCTACGCTGATTTTGCTCGAAGCCGCGGCAAGGTCACTAAATCCGGATATAGCTTTGGTGAGGTTCAATCCCGAAACAGCTTTCTTCAATCCTGTGAGACCGGAAGAAAGCTGTTTCAAATTATCGGCGGCATTTTTTACGCTTCGGCTTTCTATTGATACCTGTAATGCGTCTATTTCAACAGCATTGTTCTGTTCGTCTGCCACCGTATCACCTCAATATTATTGTTTGTCTTTATTATGCTTCAATGCCGCTTCTCTTAATGCGGCACGTCGTTTTTCTTCTTTACGCTTTCGCCTTTCATCTTGTTTTATTCTACATTCAACTACTAAACGTTCTTGTTCTTTGTACGCTTCAGACGATTTCCACTCGTCGATTTCTTTTTGGTCTTTAATATCAAATGGTTTATCAGGGTATTTTGCGTCTTTGCTAAAGCAACTCGCTATAGCAAGCTGCACATATGCGCCTATTAAATACGATTGCTGATTAATGGTGTCTCGTTCATCACGCAGTTTTTGTTCATATACTTCAATAAAAGGCTTTAATCGGGCTGGATTTAATTGCCAGAATAAGTTAATATCCAGCCCGATTCTATAGGCTAACGGTAACCACTGTTTATATATTATTTCTTTAGTAGTTTCCGTTTGCGAAACGGTGTTTATTATGCCACTGTTTCTTCCGTCTCCATTGCCGCTTTCGCTTTGGCTATCAGGGCTTTGAAAAAATCACTATTCTTCAACGTTTCAGAAAGAGCCTTGTTGATTTCATTCATATCGCCGCCATTGATGATATGAGTCTCTATCATCTTGCCGCTTTCGTCAATGCTGACCCCTGCGCAATATGCAAGATAAGCGCGCAATGCAATTCTCGGCTTATGCGCAATAGCGTCGGCAAAATCAATGCCCATATCCTCAAAATCGCACAGCGAATTAAAAGTAAAGTCCTTCGCGGTATAAGTTTCATTGTTAATAGTAAATGTCATAGTAGCACCTCATTATTATTATTTATTCTATTGTCGGCTTTGTGTCCCAGCCCTTCACACGACCAACGATGATTGTTGGTGTAGGCTGCCATGCAGTATTGGACGAAGCCGCGGGGAGAGAAAGCTCAACAGGTTCGCCAGTCCAGAAAAACGCTTTTTCATTATCTGGATGTATTTCTGCAAACCAGAGTGTTTTGCTGGTGGATTCTGCCGTTGCATAGGCTTCAATGGCAGCATCCCACGCAGTCATAAATGCGTCAGTCATATTGGCTGTCATTTCAGCCGAGCCCGCCGAACGCAGTCCCTTGACCGACTGTGTGTATTCGGTTTCCTGCAATGGTGTTACGTCAATAGCGTCCGGTGCAGCACCGATAGCGGGAATAGATACTATATCCGGTATATATTTCCAACCGGTAGTAGGTTTTGTACCGGCTGCGGTTTCGGGAGCATAAGCAAGACGTATACCGTTTGTACTCAAACCAACAGTAGCCATATTTAGTTCCTTTCTTTATCGATTTTATTGTAACGCGCTATAATTCGATATATTGTAGCGTCGTTTTCGTTGGGGAATGGATTGCACATAACACGATAGAAATATTCAGAAAGCATTACAGTATCAATGATTGCTATTATGTCTTTGCATATGCTTTTCTTGCGCTCTTTGCTATTACTGTATACATCGACCGTATAGCTGACATTGGCAAGAGGCTCTTTTCCAGACAATGTATAGGCCGCAAGGTTCGTGCTGTTATCTGTTTCCCGAATATATATATGCGGAAAGCGACTTGGCTTCGGCACATACTCTGACACAATTTCAGCTTTAGGATATTTCGCTCGTATGGCTTTGGTCACCATATTCACGTAATAATCTTCATTGTCAATCATCGTAATACCTCGCTTTTGGCTTCCATAAACGCCCGATATAAAGGCATTTGCGCTTCTGTACCTCTTGTGCTATGTGTTCCGTATTCGTCTCGAAACCGCCAACTATCATTGCGACCTTTGTGTTTGCCATAATCACCAATCGTAAAACCTAACTCTGTACCCTTTGGATGTGGTGAAGTTCCGGCACTTCCGTTGAAATGCACACCCGCTCCGAATTCAACGAAAACCGCTTCTTTACCACGTGCCACAACCTTATAACCGTTAGCGGTTTTTTCTACCGTTACAGTTACATTGACTTCGGTACGCTCGCCACGTCCCATGTCATTTACCCACGCTTCGTTAAAATACTGCTGCGCAAGCTGTTGTGTGCGTTCCGCTATTTTCTTGCAAATTTCATCGGGGAGTTGTTTTTGCTTTGTCTGCAAAGATTCAATTTGCTTAATAGCTTCGGATATGCTTTCGGGAGTTAGTTTAATCTTGATTGTCTGTTGCATAGTTTGATACCTCGACTCGCTTGATAGCAACTGTAACATGATTCAAAGACTTTGCCACACTGGTCACAATGTAGTTATGCGGCAATGTAGGCTCTATTTCTATCCATAGGATAGAGTTTTCGGACATATCGGTCGATTCAAGCAATATTGTGCGGTCGTATTCAATATTCGTGCCAAACTGGGCTATAAGCGCGTCACCACTGGACGCTGATATATAACCTACAGTTTGCGCTGGTTCGGTATACAGTACCCTCTGTTGACCGGAATATTCGCCCTCGTCGTTTAATATATCCTCTGTGCCTTTGTAGTTAGCATACCAAAATGTACGCTTGTTTCGGTTAAGTAGACGCATGATACAGCCCACCTACAAACGGTATAACGTGCCTATTGATATATTCAAGCATATTCGAATAATTATAGTCACGTGATACGCCATCTTCGCTATGTGCAAGCTCACCCTCTGCGCCTATTTGACTATACGATATAACTACGCTGTTCACCAAAATCGGCATACAGTCACGCGGTATGGTATCAACGCCTTCCGGTCTGCCGGATGCGCAATAAAGCCTATCCAGTATAGCCTCATTTGCTATATCAAGCATAGCGGCAATCGTCTCATCCGAGTCGGTGTCTTTCAGCATGAGCATTTTCTTGACCATCGCAATGACTTCGGGTTGAGCCATATCAATACCTCTTTTCTATTAACCGTTCGTGATTACACGTGCAATCGGTATAGCTTTCGCGTTGAATTTAATTGACCAGTTGTCGGCGGTAAACAGCTGCGCGTCTGTGGGCGACTCGGTGAAGCCCGAAGCGGGCGCAGTGAACGAGAAGCCGTTCGGATGAATGGTCTGTCTGATTCGCGTGTACAGCGTCTCCTGACCGCCATTCTTCGCGGGGTCACGGTGTACCTCTGCCGCAGGAAAAGTCAAACGTGCCGGTGCAAATCTGATACAGCCCGCGCCGAGAAGATAGGTGGTATACTTGATGAGGTCTTTGTTTGCTCCAGTTCCGCCGACTTTTTCATTCGGTACACCGTCGTCAACGATAACGGTGAGTCCATTTACAGACGCAATGTTCGTAGGACGCTGTATGCCGTTAGCGTCAGTATACTTCCAGTATTCGAGCACCTGCAAATCCTCAAGCGTCTTTGCAACAGCCGAGTGCATAATAGCCATACTAAACGCGCTCTTGTTGTCACCGAGAGCGGCAGTCATGACATCGTTCAGCGTAGTGGCTGTAATCAGTGACGCGTCAGCAGTTTCAGACAGCAGTTCGACCGAATGTTTCGACCATTCGTCGTCGTCGTCAATGCCGAAGATTGCGCCGAGAATTCCTATCAGCGTTGCCTGATTCTGCTTCTGCCAGAATTTAGCAACAGACGCGGTAATGTGTCCCATAGGGTCATTGCCGGACAGAGTGCCGACAAAATCGCGGGCAGTCCAGCCTATAGCACGACCGTATACGATACCAGACTGAAAACCGCCAGTGGTTTCAGTCGCTGTGATATTAGTAGCACCGTCAAGGTTTACGGGCGTACCGCCAATGGTGTTGTAGAACGGTATGGTGTACACATTCGAGCCTTCGGCGATTCTACTTGCTATGAGAGAGTCATTTACCATAGCTCCTGACTGTATCATAGCGTTTTTAATCGGGTCGGGTTCTTCTGCCCACGCATTGATGAATATTTCTTCATCAAAGGGGTAATTAAGGTATGTTCCTGCCATATTATTCTCCTTTGCTTATTAATTTTTGAATTGCGCATACAGTTCGGGGTTATTAGCCTTAAACTGCATTTTTTCAGTAGTACTCATCTTGTCAAATGCCGCTTTGTCAGTATCTCCGGCAGGAGTACTGTTTATTTTGGGGTTCTGGTCAAGCCAATTCGATTCAGCCGCCGCTATGCCGCCACTTACCTTTGATTTAATCAAAGATATCAGATTATCAGCACGTTTGAGTGATACATCTGCGTCCTCATCAACTACCATGTCAATGACATCCTTGTATTCGTCGGGCTTCAATCCACCGTCAATAGCGAAACGCTTCTCTACCTCAAGGCGATTAGCCTTAATGGTGTACTGCTTTGCGGTATCATTAGCTTTTTTGATTGCCGCTTCGAGTTCTTCTTTGGTTTTCAGATTTTCAGTTTCAAGCTGCGCAATGGTTTTGCTTGTTTCTTTGGACTCGCGATTCTTTGCGGCAAGTTCGCTCGACACATTGTCAAAATAAGACTTATCGATAAGATTGCGCTTTTCAAGTGCCTTATCGACATCGGCAAGCGTCATGCCGTCAACGTAGTCTGCCCCCAAAAGTTCTTTCAGATTCATAATAGCTCCTTTGCGTTTTATACACTTCTCTGTGTTGTTTTGTGATTACGCTTCTCTGCGTTTTGCGTTTTTAAGTCGTCTCTGACTCATCAACAGCCATATTGCCGTTGTTATTTTCGACATTGGGCTGATTGTTGCTAACATTCCATGTCTGGTCGAGGAAGTCTTTACTTGCTAAGTATGCGTTGTTCGGGTCGTCGAATATATCGCAAAGCTGGAACGCGATTTCGGGGCTGACACCGCAGCGGAGCAGTCCTTCAAGCACCTGTACTTTAGCAAGCACGTTGCCGACGCTGTTTTTAACAAATCGTATTGATATATCGTCAGGGTTAAGATTAAGTGTGCCCTTTTTACGTAAGATATTTGTCGCCATGCGAACAAAACGCATTTCCGCTGTAGCGAATTTCTGCTGTGTGTCTTTTGCGGACGATTCAGCCGCTGTCCAACCATCACGAAGTGCTACAGCCTGACCGGTATCGCCATTAGCGCGTTCAGTACCTTTTCTGTCCGGCATATTTGATATAATCAACGCCTGTTGGTACAAATGGTCAACTTCAATCTGCGCCGCGCTCTGGTCAAGGTCGTTGCTGATAAAATCGACCGACGCAGGATTGGTGCTGTCCGACGTGAATGAAAGCATACCTTGTGCTCGAAGCTGTTCGTATGTCTTTTCATCCAGTCGGCAGTTAATACAGCGCAGAAAGCTCTGCACATTCTGTACGATAGAATTCAGCCGGTCAGACGAGGACATATTAATAGCGTCAAGCAATGTTATTACAGTCTCGATAACACCCATTCGAGCGTTATTAAGTTCATACTCAAATATAGGTATGTCTCCCCATGTATGCGGGGTTTCTGTAACATCCGTACCTTTGACTACAAAATGCTTTTTGCGACCGTATATTTCCCAGAATATCGTGCCGTCGACTGTCCGTATTTCCTGCAACGCGAATATCGGCGGATTGCCTAACGAACGAGAATATACGATTTCGGTATTTCTCGGGTCAAGAGAGCCTATGGCAAGCTGACCGTTATCGTCAGTTATGCAATACTTAAAACCATGCCCGCATATATTCATCCATTCGACGACCTGCTTATTAATATCATTTGACTGCAACAGCGACATGATTTTATTCAGTTCGTCAATTTTACTGATTATATCGTCCGGTTCCGTATTGTTCGCGCTTATACTGGTCGATTCTCGTCTGGTATATGTCAGCGGTTCGCTCAGTACAAGTTGTGTCTTGAAATTTACAAATTCAAAGGCGTGGTTTTCAACAATCTTGTTGTTGATTTCCGGTCGATTCGGCTTCTGCCGGTAGAGTATCGGCTGATTTCCTCGATAGTAATTGTATAAATATACAGACTCATATTGGTTTTCATGAAACTGCGGCAGAATCATATTCAATATCTGCACAATATTGTCGCGGTTCAATTCAACCTCATCTATATATATTTTACGTCTGCCGAAAAAAGACTTGCTTAACGATTCCACATTGTTTGTAGCGGTATTTTCACTCATGTGATATTCCTTTCGTAAAAATGGTTATGGCGGCGATTGTTTATGTCGCCGCCATATGAAGTGCTACCGTACAATTGCTATTGCAAATCCTCCAGCGGCACTTTAATTATAACATAGAAAAATTAAAAAATCAAGAGTACTATTAAAAAAAGAGTGCTAAAAGGGTCGTTTGCCTACCGTTAGTATGCCTACATTCGAGTACAACATATCTACAGCCATTGCAAGGCTGTCCGGCGCGTCGTCATGCAGGTTTTTGCCCGAAGCCGTGAAAAAGCATAAATCATCGAGAAATTTGTTGTATTCGGACGAACAATATTTGCGTTCCAAAAACTTGATTTTGCTTATATCAGGCGAATATTTGATGATTCGTGACATTTTATCGATATTGTTCGGGGCTTTTTTTGAAGTTATATTTATGCGTATGTTACGCTCCTGCAACTTGTTATCTATGTATTCAGCATATTCTCGTCCGCCGTTATTAGCTTCAAATTGCAGTTGGTCAGGTTGCCATTTCTCTAATTTGCCTAACACAATTGGTCTTGTAACGTTTTTATTGCCGTTATTATACACTACATCAACGCAGTACCAATCATCGCCGTATATATACAGTATAGGCATGGCAAGATAGTCACCACCGCCCCATGCTACGTCACATACGGCGATAATTCTATCCGGTCGGGTATCAGGGAATACTCCGTTATGGTAATTGAGTGAGTCGGCAGGGAACAACAATCCCTCTCGGACATACGGTTGTCCCATGTATTTTGCCCACCACATATTGTCGCCAACACTCGCCCTCATATCGCGATAGTATTCAGTGCTAAATCCGACGTTATAGTCATACACAAAGTTACTCTCGTCATTCTCATTCATTGCCGGTATGACGGCAAAGCGATAATCGGGGTCATCGCCGTACATTTCTTTTGTTCGTCCTAACGGGTCAAGTATGTTCCACCTTGTGCCTACCATTAATTCGGTCGCTTGGTCTTTTTTACGGTCTTTCATCTGCCCGACATACGCATCATACTTCGCTTGCATACGCATAGGCGACGACGCTTCCTCAAAGTCACGTACAAGGTCGTCGATATACAGTATGCCGTCATTGCTGATATCGACCGCGCCCGTCCATGTGCCCTCTGCCGACCGGCACGTCATTGTCGGGAATCGCTTCGGTCGATTGAAGTTTATAGTCAGATACTCTATGCTTTTGCTCTCAAACTTGACGTTGGGGAACACGTCCTGCCACAAATACTCGCCGTTAGGGTCGAATACAGTCAAAAGCTCTTTGAAAAAGCCATCGACAAGCGGTTTCGCGTGCCCGCCCATAGCGTTCGCTGAATTCGGATTGCGTCCTATATGCCACGTCAAATAGAAGATGCACAATGTACTTTTTCCGGTACGTGGCGGCAAAGATATGCCCAAAAATTTGATTTTTTTGCGCTCTAAATCCTCTAAATCCTTGACCAAAGGCAGTAATATCTTTCTTCTCGGCAGCCAGAACTTGTTTTCCGGTGCACGATTCCATTCGAGATACTGCATATAAAGGTCAAATGATTCTGGAGCGAGTAACAACGTACATTTTCGTTTTAATTCATACCATTCTGCGCTATCTGTCTGCAATATGACATCCGCACGTGCCTTTGATTTCCGTGCTTCATTCAGCGTTTTGGCAAGCTGCTTATTGATAACGTCATACAGCTTGCGCCCCTTTTCCATGCTATAGTCATACATACCATCTTCTCTGCTGTCTCGGCACAGCAGCAGTGCTTCAAAATAGTCATTGGCAATAGGCAGATTGGTCAGCTTTTTACGCGCAATGATGGCGCAAAGGTCTTTCAAGTCGTCCATTAGTCAATTCTCACTCCCGCCAGATACTTTTTGCGCAGTTTATACCAACACTTCTGCGATATATTCAGCTTAGCTATGGCTTGTTTTGTCGTCATTTCTCCCCGCTCTACCGCTCTATAAGCTTCTGCAAAGCCGCCTTTGTATTCAAGTCTCGGCGGTCTGCCTATGGTAAAGCCGCGCGCGCTGACTTTAACGTCTGCTACAGGTGAAATCTTGCTTGCGTACTTCAAGCATTCGGTGATAATGTCAGCCGCGCCCTCATCTCTACTGTCTACACTCGGCGCGTTCAAGCAAAATATATCCGCTCGTATCTCATTGACGATTTTATCCCACAATTCTAAGACCTCGTGCGCGTTATATCCTAAACTCGACAGGTCGGATATTACAAGCAGGTCTCCTGCCTTAATCTTTTTTGCTATGCTCACCAACTCCGGCTTATATAACCCGTTTTCCCATGGACGCTCATATATGACCCTATCAGCTATATCCTGTATTCCGTGCAGCTCCTCTGATACTATCTCCTTATCTTTCCGAAACTGCTGTATATATGCGTATATCATTTTCGCTCCTCCAATCGCTTGATATCCTCTATGGTTGCTTCCGCTCTGCTACGACGTATCGGCACAAAGAGATATTCAATGTTGTACTGCACAGTAACGTCAGAATCGCCTACAGTGTGAGTTTGCCGCAGTACAGCCATGGTAAGCACGGCATAGTACATATCGGCAGGGTTTTTATATAGCCTATAGCTTATGTATAAGTTGCCCGCACTCGATAGCGACTCAACAGCCGCTGTGCGTTGTTCTGCACTCAATAGCCGTAATTCGGCATTGATTTTGCGTACCTTGCTTTCTGCACCGCTGTCGCCATGCTTTAACACAAGCTTCGATTTCTTAGTGTCATATGTCTTGCCGTTGATTATCCTGCGCATATTTGCACCCCCATATTGCTATGCGCTTCTCGCTATGCGCTTCGCCATGCGCGCTTCTCGCTATGCTTATATTATAGCATAATCTTTTGGGAATAGCAAGTGTTTTGTTGATTTTTTGGTCGAGGGGGTTATCCCCCCTATCCCCGTCCGGCAGATCACCCCCGCCCCCCGTCGTTCGGCGGATCGCGCGTGGCGCGCGGGTCATGCGTCACTCCGCGTCGAGCTGCAAAGCCGCGAAGCCGCTTGCCGCCCGAAAAAAACTCAAACTTTTTTGCAAAAGCCCTTGACAAAACAGCGAAAGTGTGGTATAATATATACATCAAAGAGAGGAACGCGGGTAACCTCAGCAACCGCGAGAAGGAGAATAACATGAGAAAAACAATGAAATTTGCAAACCAGTACGAGTACGAGAAATGGGTCGACGGCCAGCAGGAACACTGCGAACATACCGACGAAATCGTTTGTGTCGTGGACGACGGGCGCAAACTGACAGCAGACCTAACGACCACATGCGACGAACCGGTTACAGCCATCCACCGGCTGTTCGAGGGATTGGACGAGCCCGAGCTGGGAGACTGGCAGGACACCATGGCAAAAGCCGTCGGCAACGGCATATATCGTGACTCCGTTGATGGCGACTGGGAGTGGAAATGCGTCCCTGTGAATGCCGAGTACTACCAGGGATATTATGTGCGCCTGACTGTATACCGCAGTCAGGCTGACGAAGAAAAAGTAAAAGAAATAGCCCTGTCTGCTATCGCCCGCGAGTTTGCGATGCAGCAGAAATATTACGGCTATTGCAGCGGAAGGTGGGTATACGGCCTCCCCGACACCAATGATTACGTGGTCCAGTATTGGTACAGTTGGAAAGATGACGGCGGCGTCCGGCACAAAGATTGCGTTGAGATTTGGCTAAGTGACGCTTGCCGTATGGCGGGCGTGGACTTCGACCCCGTAGACGATGGCGATATTGAGGGACGCGTTCTCGCAGAGATGGAAGACCGCGGTTATACGGTCGACGACGACAACGAAGTCGTCATTGACGACGGCGCGGATGAGTACGCCATCTGCGAAGAGATGAACGAAATTCGTTCCGACCTCTGGGAACAGGCGCAAAACGAAGCAGAGCAAGCGCGTGACGAATTGTGTGAGCATGAAGACCTCTCGGAGCAGTGGTTTCGCGAACTCTGTGAAGAGATGTTAGCCAAGGTCAACGCGACCTTGGCAGATTGACGGCGGGCGTTAAACGGAGAGGGAGAAAAACATGAAAACATATGACATCATCAACACCATAAAGGCGCAAAAGGCACGCTCAGCATGGGCGCGCGGAGTCAAACAGACCGCACTTGACATGCTTAAGGATATAGACGGCGAAATATCGTCCGCTAAGGACGCGCTGAATGGCGCAGACTCGCCGGAAGAATGGGCTTATGGCGGGTGCGGCTTGATATATGATGGGGACATAGCCGAACTGCTCTGCACGCCGTCCGAGCTGCGGCGAACCAAAGGCGGTCAGCGTCAGCCGAACAGCCGCGAATCATGGCTGGATGTATACGCGCGCGCGGCGTTCCAGGCGTATCAGCTCATCAAGGTTGTATTGAGAGGGACGGAAAAATGATAATCGAAGACAAAGCAAAAGCAATACCTGACTGGATGGATATGACATTCCAGTCGTGGACTTACAACGCGCTGACCGACGAGCAGCGCGAAAAGTGGCGCGAACTGCAAAAGAAGCAGTGGTTCCGCGACGCGGTTCGCGGGACATATCAGCAGCGTTGGGACGCGCTGAACGCGATATATTTCGCGTTTCTGGAAGGAGCGGGATTAAAATGAAGCGAAGAATTATCAATAAACACGTTCACGAGCTGTTCCGTGCGACGTGCATATATGAAACGCGCGGACCTCAAATCGTAACCGTCAAGCGTGCTACAAAGCCGTTGTCCGGACGGCATATGCGATCGTTGTTGTACAGATTCCATGCGCGCCGCCATGTGCCGGAATTCGAGGGTGTAATATTTCTCGACGAAATGCCCGATAACGGGCAGTGGAAAATTAATCCAACGCGCAAATACGCGTTGACCACAGACGACCAGGGTATTGGCTTTTTACGCCGAGCGGCAGACACGCCTACGCGGCGGCAAGTGGAAGCTGAACGCCGCGAGGTTGAATCGCTCGAAAGAGGTAATATCGAGTGGCAGTATTAATCTACATCCTGCTTATGCCGATTTTTGTCATTATCGGCTTAACCAAAAAATAATATCGAGAGGGTACACACCCTCTCTTTTTTATGCCGATCTACCCTTACCGATAGACCGGCTCTTTTTTATACGCGCCCCCGCGTATATATACGTATATACGACCGTCTACAAGCCCCTACAACGAGCTGCAAGCCCCGTTGTGCGTTGCTATATATTCATGTATACCTGCACACATACGCCCGCATACGCCGATATCGTCGATTCTGACTGCAAATGCCCGCTGTGCATAGCGGCGTTCTGACGCGCAGCTGCACTACGGCATACATTCATATATATCCCGCACATTAACGTCCGCTGTACGCCCTATACGCGCGTCCTGAGACGTGCTGCATTGTACCGCCGGTTCCATGCCCGCTTATGCCTATATACGAACATATATTCTCTATATACGTAAAAACAAGCGAACACAAGCGCAACATCATTCTGCAATCGTAAAATTTCAAACGGCGTGTCATTCTACAGAAACAAAATGCGCGAGAAATATTTCGGAAACTTGCGAAACGGAGAGTTAGCTTTTGTCAGCCTGAGCCTCTAATAGTCGCTCGATAGTCGCTGAATACCAATTTCTGCCATATCGTCGCCGAATAGTCGCATATGATAGTCGCTCAAGGCGAAAATATAGTCGCAAGAGCGCAGAAAACGCAATAGAATAATTATATATATATATTAATATATATATTAATATATATATATATAATTATTCTATTACAAAATCCCGCTTATATGACCGCCAATAGCGCGTTATAACCGCATATATGCTACAAATGTAAATAGGCGTATACAGTATATTGCATACGCCTATATCATGTGCTATGATGTCATTCTGCGCCGTTGTCAGAGCTGTTGTCATCACCGGTGACGTCGAAATAGTCGCTGTCGATAGTTTCCATGCCCTGCCGATATTGTTCGACAAGCTGCTGACGAGTCTTTGTCTCGCCCATAGGGTCGTGCGGTGTTGTGACGACATCATACTGGTCACGCATACCATAGTAATTCTTAGCGCGAAATATATATGCTGTAACGTTTATCTTGCCGGCTAACATCAATTTTGCATCAAATACCCGCTGGAAATCGCGCCCCTTCTGGATTATGCGCCATGTATTAGTCGAAAAACCTTGCGTCCTACGATGGGCAATATCCTCACATTCTCCTATCGAAAAGCCTGTAGAAAGGTACATTTCCTCGATACAAGGCACAGTACCGGTTTCCGCGCACTCATTGTAATAGTCGGCAATACGTTGAGCGAGTTCATGGTCGTTGGAGACAAGGCGTTTCTGGTTGTTGCGCTGTATTTCCGATACAAATTTTCGTATCAGTGCCTGTTCCTGTTCTGTCTCGCCTGTGATATATCCGAGCTGCATAGGTTTACGGCTGCCTGCTGGTGCTCTCTGCTGTGGTTCGTATGCTTCTACTGCCGATTCCTGCGCTGTGCTTTTGTCGCGCTTCAATTTAGCAAGCTTATTGTTAGTTTCTTCACGAAGTTCATCGTTTGATTTCATTGTGCCTCCTGATTTGCCATTGCCGATTCGAACCGCTGTACTGTGCGCTCTTTCTGGCATGAATGAGCTTTCACCGGCGAGACATACTCATTGCACAGCTTCTGCAATTCTTGCCTTTGAAATATTCTCGCTTCAAGTACGTTCTCGAATACTGCCTGTTCCATATCATGACCGTATCGCTTGTACGACACGGTGTAAAAATGCTTTAATATTACTCGTTTCATCATTCATCACCCATTCTGCGCAAATTCTGTACCATAGTCAAAGCGATTCTCATCAACGCCTGAATTCGTTCGTCTCCGTTGCTTGATAACGCATACTGCATAGCGTCACATACGCTGCATGAGCCATAATCTATCGTTGTATAATAATAATCTATTGTCGTACTTCCCTTACAGTATTCTGTACCGCTATATACCGGATAAATTAAATGTATCTCCCCTACATACCGCCCCGTTTTCATAACCTCAATGCTATCTGTGCCAATATGTATACTGCTTATGCCTATATCGAAACAACGATTTTCAAGACCTTTGTTCAGTATTTTCTTAATCACAAGATTCGCGAGATTTATATAACTGTCATCATCGCCGTGTTCTATAGATTTTATGACTTCCTCATTTTGCAAATACTCTTTTAAGTCCTTACCATAGTCGTTCCATGCTTCAATCGCCCAGTCAATCATTGTTCTTACCTCTCTTTTTACCCACATTCGGATAGTATTTCTGTATCGCTTCATATACCGCCTGTCTGGACACTCCAAGCTTTCTTGCCGCTTCCGAGTAGCTTTGCCCGCACTGCTGCCACATCTCGAATTTTTGTACCACAGCGTCCGGCTTCTTTCTATGGCATCTGCACGGCTTTTCATACGACTCTGGTCGCGTCCTTATCATAGTCTTGCCACAGAGTCTGCAAGTGCCAGATAATACGGTGTTTCCATTTCCGAGTCTGATTATCTTCAAATCATAGTCTCCTATCCTAAACATTATATTCCCCCTTGTTTGATGTATTTTCTCCGCTATGTATAGCGGCTGTTTTGGCTGTTCTTGTATGGGGATATATAATTATACCCCTGATACTATATGTTCCTGTTTCTCTGCGTGTTATGGCGTTTACTCATGCTGTAATCGATTCCTTAATTTGTTCAATTGTTCAGCCGCTTTCGCCTTCGCTTCTGCCGACATCTGTCTCGGTGGGTTTACCTTAATCCACTTTTTCGGCACGATATACTCGTCAACGCCGTTTTGCCTTTCATGCTTTATACACTCTCCCTGTCTCTGCTCGCATAATTTCTCAAGTTTCCTAATGAGCGCAGCATTTTCTGTGCTCACCGAAGCTGTTTTATCCGCTTCATTATACAAAATAATCGTTTCCTGTTCTTCTCTGGATTTACTCATTCGTTTTGTCCCTCACATACTCCGCATATGGTATTTTCTGCGCTACATGACCAATACGTATCATATTGTCATACGGTATCAAATTCATTCCCCGTCTGCCCTTGTTAGCTTGCCACTTATCATACGCTATGATAACCGACTCCCCGTTGACAAAGTATACATTATACTCCCTGTCTGCGCACAATATGAATATAGTCTCACCGACGTTCCTTGCCGCTCTCAAATGCTCAATCTGGTGAGGTCGTATGTCAGCCAACGGCAAGCCCTTCTCATTGTTAGTCTCTTTGCAGTCGAAAGAAACCGGTATACCATAGCTTACTGTGCCGCGAAAGTCGACTGTGCTTTTCTCTTTCACAAAAGACGATACTATTTTCCCGTCTCTACGTATCGGAGTCCACGCTGTGTTTATCTTCTGCACAAGCGCGATTCCCTGTTCAGCATATATTCGATTTTGTCGTTCAACAGCCATTTCAAGCTGCTTGCCCTTGTTTGCATATCCACTATTCCTTGCCATGTTCATCAATAACCTCTGCATCTACCCATCGGCCACAATTCGGACAGCGCATATGCTTTGTCTCATAGCAAGCGTCAAACACTATGGCTGACATGTCAAATGTTTGCCCTATCCTGTAATCACCTAAACTCGCCCGCCATTTGCAACCGCACTCCTCACATTCAAACAAAGTATATTCTGCTTTGCTTTCATCACCTGATTTAATAATTTCAATCATGATTTTTCTCCTGTGCGTCAATCATTTTATTCATAATTGCATCTATATCTTTGCAAGATACAACCTACCTGTAGCGTTTAATATCACTCACTTTCCTCAAATTCTTTAACAATCCACGCCATTTCATGGCAGCTCGGGCAATAACAAGCACATCGAATTTCTCGTTTCTCGTCTGCAAATGCAAACACATCCTCATCGCTGGCTTGCCATATGCAACCGCAATAAATACACTCAAACGTTTCAATTATTCCTTTCCGCGGTTCTCCCATGCGAATTATTTTTATCATATGCCATCCTCACCCCATGCGTCCTTTACAATCCACGCTTCTTCATGACAGTTTGGACAGTGTGCAGTTCTCACATCAGCACCTCCTTTTCACCTCTGCCCCGCAGTCAGGACAGCTTGTCGCCGCGAATATTCCCCCATCTGCGCCCTCTACGAGCTTGTAGCCGTCATCGTCCGCTTCGAACAGACAGCCACAGAAACGGCAGTAAAATAATTTCGGCTCGTCTTCAACTACGATTTTCGTTTCACACTTGTCCACTCCTTTTGTAATCATATAGCGCACTACCTCATACGGTTCCTCGGGCTCGAAGTAATCGTCCTTAAGATTTATCCGAGTTGTATCATTGCAAGTCCATCTTTGCTCCACAATGCGGGCAAAATTCTTGTGATGTAACAGTGTGCCAGCCCTCGCAGCCCCATATATCCTCATCAAGTCCCATACACGCAGAACATTGATATGTGTCATGTCGTTTATCAATACATATCCATTTCGCGTGAACAACCTCAACGACTTCGTCTGACTTCACTTTTTCAAGCTCTGCAAAAGCTGCGTCAAAATCTATATCGTCAAAGCCATCAAGCCCTGAAGGCAAATCCATAATGAAGCCAACCATTTGGTTCATTGCATAAACTAAATGTTCAATATTTTTCATGCTCTTAATCCTTTCTCACTCAACCACTTTAACAAAGCACTCATCAAACCGCCCTGCAAAACTTTCTTCCGGTCTGAATTTGTCATTGTCGTCTATACAACCACCGTTGCAGAAATTATATATTTTGCCTTTCGTAAACCCTCTACAGCCGCTGTCGTTACAACACACCACCTTTCCGGTATATCCGGCTGGCTTAAATAGCTTGCTTATAGCTTCTTTCGCGCCAATTTCAGCGTTGTAGGTATCTTTGAAATATCTATTTACAGATACTTCTTTGATACATTTGCCTTCCTGTATAAGTTTAGCTGTAGTGGTGTCGCCGTTAACTGCGATAATGATTTTCCAATTTATGTCATTACCCAGTAGCTTTATTGCACTTGCCGGCACATAATATCCACGTCCACTCGGTACAAGCCCGTGAGAAATCCAACCGTCCTCACACGGGTGGTCAAACTCCACATCACAATATGTTTCTGCAAAAATACGATATTCCGGTTTAATGACTTTGCCAGTCATGCCTTTCTTTGCAAAACCATAATCCTCAAGCATTATTACTCTATCGCCTATTTTCATTTTAATGTCTCCTTTGTGTTTATCGGATTTTCTCTATGCTTATATTATATCACACATTTGCCTGTTTGTCAATAGGTTTCTGCATAATTTCCTTGCTATTTTATATCATTTCCAATCCTGCCGCTGTAATAATCGTGCAGGTCATTTTCGTTGTAATATCGGGTGGATTTTACCATGATAAATGGCAGCCCATTCTTGCGCGCCATTCTCAAATCATGGTCGAGCAGGGCGTATTTGTCAAGGTAAAACTTTGCCGAATAATATGTTTTGCCGTCTTTTTCAATGCTTCTCAATTTCATTATTTTCACCTTTTTTCGGTGGCATAGCGTCGATAGCGTCTAAAAGCTGATTCCTTCGGGTATTAATTTCATCTGGCGTGTATACTCCGTCCGGCTCTTGTATGCTTGCGTTCGCGCCAAAGGTTTGAAGCATTTGTTTTAACCGCGGATTCAATGCGAGCTTTTTTTCAGTTTCTTCCCTTTCCTGCAAAGTTTTAATCGCTTTGTTGAACTGCCCTTTGATTACGCTATTGAAAATATCTGATTCCATTTGCGACCAATCAAACAATGTTCTTGCCGAACCCGCAAATTTTTTCAGTATCGGCGGCAATTGCTCGAACTCCTCTTTGCAACAGTATGCTGAATTTGAAACTGCCTTAACCAACCTATTCCATAAGTCCACGTCGTCCGGCGTTCCTAATGCCGCTCTTTGCATCTCTGATATCCTCTCCTTTACTGTAGCTATGTCTGGCGCAAAGTCTTTTTTCGTCTGTATAAGGTCGTATAATGCGACCGATACTACCTCATACGGTTCGCCCTTAAAGCACATAAGCCATGTGTTCACTATGCTTTCAGCGTCTCTGGCTGTCATTTTAGTGGCGAATGACTGATATGTCGTCCTAAGTATTGTAAGGCATTTGATACATTCTTCTCTATTCATCGTGTTCGTTCCTCATTTCATCGAGCATTTTCAAAAATATATTGTTTGTATCGGAGCTATCGGTTTGCGTTTGATTCTCCTGCTTGTAGTATATCGGCGTTTGTATCATAGGCGTTAAGTCGTATTCGCTTTCCCACTCTGCACCGTTGAAGTATGTGGAGCCGTGCTTGATATATTGTTTGCTTATGCCTTTAGCGGCTATATACTCGCAGTACTTTTCGATTCCAGCTTTTACCTGCTCATATGTGACCGGATTCTGCTTGCGCTTTCTGGCTCTCTCATAGGCTTTATAGGCGTGTTGCTTGCCCTGCTTGTTTGGATATAACTGCCAAAGTTTTTCGAATTCCTCCGAAATACTCTCGCCCGACTTGTCGGGCATATTATTATAGTTAATAGAATAGTTAGTAGATGTGTTAATAGATGTGTTTTTGTTAGTCGGTTGAACGTATACCCCTATGTCGGTTGAACGTATACCCCTATGTTGTTCAAACGTATACCCCTCTGCCGGTTGAACGCACTCCCCCAATTCGTTTGACTGTACATCGTCCGATTCTGTTGCTTGCACTTTGCTTTTTATGAGTTTTTCATAGTTGTCTCCAAAAGCATATAATGAATATGTGCCGCCTTGTTTTAACAGCTGATATTTTAATATTCTAAATCTGACCAACTTTTGCATACGTTCTATGCAGGCGCGTTTTGTAATATCAAGCAAAGGCAAATCCTCTATTATCATGCCATGTGTTACAAACGCATACTGCTCGCCGTCAATGTATATTTTTTTCATTTGCGGGAAAAAGTCCACAAACCAACGCAGAATTAACAAATCAGTACAGTCAATTTTGGTTTGCTTTGTTTTGCCGTTTTCTGTGACGGTTTGCTTTAGCGTCATCGCAAACGCTTGTGAAAATCCATGTATAGTGTATTTCAAGTTTCATCACCCTTATATATAATATAATTCCCTGTTAATGCAGGTGCAAGCTACATTAACAGGGAATTTGCGGTAATCAGTATACGGTTTTCAGGTAACAAGCACCTTGCACGTACTTGATTACCACGTATATATTATATCATATTTTCGTTGTTTTGTCAATAGCTTTTACATAATAAATATTATCTCTGCTTCATATGTGCGAATACAAAGCAGAGACAACCATATCAAGCTCGCTTGTCGATAACGTGATATGCTCTCGCCGCAATAACAAGCGTTCGCACTGCTTGATATGTATTATATTATACCATGTTTATATGCTATTGTCAATGGGTTTCTCTTGGCAATATTTCTGTTTTCTTGGGCAGCCTGCTTCATCGAATCTACGATAAAGTTCTGTGTAGTAGTCTTTCTTTGAGATGTTCATGCCTTCGATTTCCTTGTCGTAGTCAAATCGAATTTCAAGTTGTTCGAGCGTATAGTCTAATCTAAAATCCTTTCTGCTCTTACAATCAAGTTCTTTCAACTTCTGCCACAGTTCTGGAAAGTTTATATATAGCACAGTTAAGTCTTGTAATGATTGCAAAGGACAACACCAACATGAAACTCTGTTTTTCAATTCATATAATCCGTGCCAATTGTAGCCTTTGCTATAACAATATTGCAAACACATTTGTTCTGTCCAACCCCAATCTACCAAAGGATGTTTATGATTGGTTTGAGCGTTGTTCGCTCTTGCAACTCTTGACGCTTCATCAAATGCCAATCCCACATACCAAATATCGGCATTTGTTCCATGTGAGTCTAACAATTGCGTTTTCAAGTTTGAAGTACACCACCGGCTATTAGGGCTTGGCCATCCATACCCCTTTTTGGCAATATTATCTTTGCCTACATACTCATGTTCACACATGAGATACTCAAAAGACTTATTGCTTTTTAGCGTGGTATACGTTATTCCTTTACTTTCCACGAGCGTTTTTAGTTTTTCCAGATGTTCATACATCTGCGGAAATTCCATTCCGGTATCGACGTTAACAACTTCGTCAAGCGGATATGCGTTCGGCTCCGTTTCCCTCAACTCCAATATACGCAGAAGCATAGCCGTACTGTCCTTGCCGCCAGATAAAGAAAGTATATGTTTCATGTGTCACCTCAAAACGGCAATTCATCATCTTCCGACAGCACCTCAAACTGCGGAGTTTCTGCCGTACTCTGCGGATATGCAGGCACTTCATCGATTTTCTTGCTTGTTGCCGCCGACTCTGCTTTTGTGTCGACAAAGCGAATATCGCGTACGAGCACTTCAGTTATATACCGTTTGCTGCCGTCGTTAGCAGTATAGCTTCTGACCTGCAACTCGCCGACAATGAATATCGACGAGCCGCGTTTGAAAAAGTGAGCGATTGTTTCAGCTGTCTTTTCCCACGCGACGCAGTTGATAAAGTCCGCCATGGGTTCGGCATCTTTGCTTGTCCTGCGGCTTATAGCTACAGTGAAAGACACCACAGCCTTACCACTCTGTGTTTTCTTTATCTCGGGGTCAGCTGTGAGCCGACCTCCGAGCATAACGTTGTTGAAGTTGAAATTAGCCATTGTTATTCTCCTTTTCTGCTGCTATTGCAGCTTCATGTTTCTTTCTACAGTCCGCGCAACGCGCTACACCGTCAGCGTTGTTTATTTGTGCTTGCTTGTATTGGCGTTCAGAAGTCCATTCCTCGCCTTTATATCTAACAGGAGTGAATTCTTTTCCGCACTCCTCGCAGTAATATTTCTGCGGCGGTGCAGGTGGAGCTGGCGGTTCTGCGTTGACCGGATAATTGTTTCCGTGTATCTCTGCATCGGGGTCAACCATTTCTTCGGTCGGTATCGAGAACACCTGAAAGCAAGCGTATTTGTATGCGACCGACATTGCCTTATTGCTTGCCTTGTCACCGCTGTCCATACCCTCGCCGATAACTGTCGCCGTAACGGATGAGCCGTCGAGAGCGTAGAATGTATACTCAACAGTCAGTATCGAGAATTTTGTCCTTGCGACTTTTATTTTTGGCACTTTGACTTTTTTTCTCTCCTGTTCATTCCATTCTTCAGCGATATATTCTTTCTCCTCAACACGTTCTTCGCGTTCCTGAGAGATAACGTGTGGCACTACAAACAGCCCGTGCTTTTTCATAAGTGGCTGCAAAGCGTTCATTACATCATCAACGCCACGATAAGCATAACCACCGTTGCCCGAACCGTAGGACGCTCTTTTGTCCTTGGAAATAGGCTCTAAATCTTCCATAATGGCGTTAATAGCCTGATATACGTTATTCATGTTCTTCTCCTTATTTTATTGATATTGATGTTTTCTCAACGATATGCGCGCCGACGATATCCATACCGGCGTCGAGTGCCTTTTTGATTTCAGTCTTATTCGCAGTTGTTTTCTGGCTGATAAGGCTATCAAGTCCAGACATTTCTGCCCACTTTACAAAAGCAGCTTCATCTGGTATATCAACAGACTTTGTTTTGCGTAATGTGACAGCGGCTGTAGCTGTCTCTACTTTGGTTTTGCCTACAGTTGACATCTGATAGGCTATGTAGTCCTGTAGTTTCGAGACGCGATTCTCGATTGTCTTGCGTCTCTCTGCAAGATTCTTTTCTTCCTGCCGCATAGCCGCCGACATTGCCGTCAATTCCTTGATGTAGTTTGCGATTCCCTCAACCTTGTCGTTGAGTTCGCCCTCAACAGCGTTGAGTTCATCAAGTCCGGCTACCTCTCCGGTTACTGGGTCTATGACTACGCCGTCGAGCGCGGCACGGTATTTAGCCGCGATTTCATACAGATGTTCCATTCCTATATCTCCTCTCTAATTTTTGCTCAAGCGTGAGCTTGGCAAAATCAGTTTTGCTATACTTGACGTACATCACGTACTTTAAGTGGTGTATTGTTATTCCCAATGCGTCAGCTATTTCGCGCAGTTTATAGCCTTCTGCGCGCATTTCTTTTATGCGCTGTATTTCATCTGGGAAGTGTGTTGTCTTTCCCATGCTGTACCTCCGCTTGCTTGCATATATATCGTTCATATATATCCTTGGCGATAATCATATTTGTCAATGACCGTATGACATCTTGATACGGTTTTTCGAGGAATCCTTTTCTTGAATCTGCGTCAATAAGCAGGAATTCTATGAAGCGGAAAACATCCCTGATATTTTCATCCACTAATGCTTCATTCCCCTCTTGATTGTTCTTTAACATTAAGTTTTGATAATGATTTCCGTCGTGCTGGAAATCATATTCGATTTCCGATATCCTGTCTGCGTCGTTGCCGATATACTCATCTATGTCATTCTGCAAGGTTTTCAGATATGACAAGTTCCACCACCGGTTATCGAAATTGTCCATCTCTCATATCACCCCCAGAGCGCGGCAACCGATAATTCTGCCGTTTTCGTCGCGCACGGTATCGTCAACGATATAGATATCGTCGCGCGTGCCTTTGACTGCCTGAGCTACTAAAGCAGACGCGATATATACCGTATCTGCTTTCGGGTCTGGCAGATTCTCGACCTGCCCGAATACTGAACGGTATATCGGTAAGCCGTTCAGCGTGCCTACCTGCTCACGTTTGACAGCTACGCGAGCTACGATTCCAGATGTAGGAATCGTGATTGTTTCATTGCCCATGAATGTTATTTCATGGGGAGTTAAATTAATCATGTTCATATTATACGCCTCTCTGCGGCTTTCGGAATTCCGCTTTCCTTTTGTTGTATATATTATATCACACTTTTTATGTTTTGTCAAGACTTTTCTCTAAAAAAGTTTGAATATTTTTGCCCGTAGCCACATAGCTGCTCAATGATTTTATTTATGCGATTGAGTGAGGTCACAGATAATTGTTCAGCTGGTATGTGCCTGTTTCCGGCATCTACGCTTATATAGACGGTTGGCCAAGGATTCCCTTTGATATCATATATATAGTCGGATATCATAAAAATGGTTGAAGTGTCCTTTAACCTGCAAAGCAAGTCTATCAGCCGTGAAAACTTATATACCGCAGATAGCTGAATAGTACATTTGTGGGGCTTACTATTATCACCGAATTCGCTTTTGCGAATTTCACGCCTTTTTTCGCCTATCTTGTCTCGTAAATCAATAGTTAAGTCATGCTTTTCATCATTGCCGTTGATATCTTGTGTTGCCATATAAATTTCATTGTCGTGTATTTTGATATTGGCGTATCTTGCCTGCGGATGGCTCATAACCGCGCATATATAAGTTGAAATCAAAAAATAATCCATATGCGCACTCCTAATAACAAATAAGCCGCTCACATGGAGCGGCAATAAGAAAAAAGAGAAGGATTAAAACCTGGGTTTCTATATATATTATAGCATATGGCAATTTATTTGTCAATACTTATATCGTCAAATACAACGGGAATTTTTGTCTTTAGCTCTTGCAGCAGCCCTGACATCAGTTGCCGCATTTGCGGATGTGCAGCTGCACCTGTACGTAGTCGTAGTATATGCCGCCATTCACGCAGGTTTGTTGTGACAATCAACTCCGTTTTTAGTCCGAGCGGCAGAACGTCGCGCGCTATCTGCGCTGTAGCTCCAGTTTCCCGCAGTCTACAGTAGGATTTTTCAGCGTCGGCAACAGCTTGCGTATATATACCACCCCACCGCTCCATGTCCTCACACTCCACTATCGTTAGGGCGTTATCGTATGCTACATAACGTGTGCTCTCCTGCGAGTATGCGCAGTGCCGGTGACGCACTATTTCGTTTGCTATAGCGCGATTGCAAATAAAACGAACCGTAAAACTATAGTGTTCGAGTACCGATTCATGCCCGAGTCGAATAATTTTCTCGACAAACTTATGCGCACTATTAGCGGTAATTTTATCCAATCCTTGGCAGAATACCCCCACTTCTAAGCGAAGTGAAAGTGGGGG
>ERZ1090861.187-NODE-187-length-41286-cov-11.770197_pt1 | contig 41286 bp, 36 predicted proteins | sample MGYA00478482_ERZ1090861 | MGnify/ENA primary metagenome ERZ1090861 (study PRJEB33644, sample SAMEA5815744) | chicken gut metagenome | biome: Chicken; feature: Gastrointestinal Tract; material: Caecum | place: Ireland | collected 2019-01-01 | study: A study of the... | reverse complement strand
CAGCCAAAGACAGCGGAATTTGTCAGGAATTGTTTGAGCATCATGATGAAAAGCCAACGAACAGCTTTTTGTATTCTCTTGTAATGGATACTTATTCCTTCGGCTATTCTTCAGCGGCTTTTACAGATATGCCGATCAATCATAAAGTATTTCTGGCCCAGTTTGATGCTATTAAAAAGATTGCCAGCGAGGAATCCTGTGTTATGGTAGGCAGGTGCGCAGATTACGCTCTGTCAGAACACCCCGGTACGATCAGTGTCTTTATCCATGCAGATATGGATAAAAGAATAGACCGCATTTCCAGAAAATATGAACTTTCCGCAGCGCAGGCCAAGGACCGGATTCAGAAAACGGATAAGCAGAGGAGCAGCTATTACAATTATTACACCAGCAAAAAATGGGGAGATGCCAACAGCTACCATCTCTGCTTGGACAGTGGCATTCTGGGAATAGAAGGGTGCGTGGAAATGATTCTGAAAGCCATCGAAGTTAAAGATGCAGCACGGCAGACTAAAAAGTAAAAAGCGAATTTAAAGAATCCCGTTCCGGAAGAAAACAGCGCTTCCGGGACGGGATTTTCATTTTATTCCTCCACGCAACGAGGCGGGCGGACTTATGATTTTTCAAGGGGCTGCCAGCCGTTGATATGACTGTTACGGATAGCCGTAAACATCCGTTCCTTGGTTCCTGGGTTTTCTTTGGAAATGTCATGGAGCAGTTCTTTTGCATATTGTCTTTTAGTATACCCGTCTACAGGGCAGGGACTTTTTTCAATCTCAATGCCGTATTTGTTTTTAAAACCGATCACATCTGCCTCATCTACAAAGAGAAGAGGGCGGATCACTGTCAGATCCATCCGGTCTAAATAGGTCTTAGGGGAGAAAGTATGGAATCTGCCCTCATAGATCAGGGAAAGAAGCATGGTCTCCACCACATCATCTTTATGATGGGCATAAGCCACTTTGTTGCAGCCGATTTCCTTGGCTTTGGTATTGAGAGCGCCTTTACGCATTTTGGCACAGAGAGAACAGGGATTACTTTCTTTTCTTTCCTGAAAAATAATGGGGCCTATCTCGGTTTTTACCAGATGGAAGGGCACATTTAATTCTCTGCAGAGATTTTCGATCTTATCTGCCTGAAAGCCCGGGTGTCCCAGATCCACAGTGATCACTTCTATGGTAAAAGGATTGGGATAGAAGCGCATAAGACCATGGAGTGCATAGAGCATAGTCAGGCTGTCCTTTCCTCCGGAAACCCCTACAGCAATTTTATCTCCGGGATCGATCAGGCCAAACTCATCAACCGCCTTCCTGGTAAGACTCAGTAATTTCTGTAATTTCATATATTTCTATTCCTTTCCGTGAAGATATTCTGATTCAGACCTTTTTACAGGCCTTATGAATCATACCACAGAAACAAAAAAAAAGAAATCTTTTTTCAGATCCTCATTTATGGTATACTAGCCGTACAACATCATGATAAGGAAAAGAGGACAGGATAATGAAATTGGTGATTCAGAAGGTCAGCAGCGCTTCTGTGGAAGCAGATGGAACATGTGTAGGAAAGATTGGGAAAGGATTTCTGGTTCTTGCAGGAATTGGACAGGAGGACACCCGGGAGATCGCAGACCAATACATCAAAAAGATGGTAAACCTCAGGATATTTGAAGACAGCGATGGGAAGACAAACCTTTCCCTGGCGGACGTAAAGGGGGAGGTCCTGCTGGTTTCACAGTTTACGCTGTACGCCAACTGCAGAAAAGGAAATCGGCCAAGTTTTGTAGAAGCAGGGGATCCTCAAATGGCCCAGGAACTCTATGAATATATGATCAAAAAGATACAGGAGACTGTGCCGGTGGTCCAGACCGGCGTTTTCGGAGCAAAAATGAGCGTGTCTCTTGTAAACGAGGGTCCATTTACAATTATACTTGATGAGAATACCTTTAAGCATAAAAAGGACCGTATATAGTTTTATAAATGAAAAATTATTTTATAATCTAAAAGATATGAGAGATATGGTTTTTTCCAGCCTGGACTTGCCAGAACAAGAGAAGAAGGACTGGAAAAGACCATTTGTATTCAAAGATTAGTTTAGCGGACAAATACAGATTTATCCGAAAAAGTATGGCTTTTTTTCGGAATCTGTGATAAACTACTCTCAAAACAAGGATTTTTGGAGGGATTTTATGGCAAAGCCAATGACCTATCGTGAACAGGAAAAAATTGAAAATACAGTAAAACTCCGGGAATTTCTTCAGGAACTTCCTCCATATGTCAAGGATTATTTCCGGGCCAAGGAACCGACCACTTCAGACAAAACCCGTTTGTCCTATGCCTATGATCTGCGGGTTTTCTTCCGGTTCCTTCAGGAATCAAATCCTGCTTTAATGTCCAGGTCTATGTCTGATATTTCTATCCAGGATCTTTCCAATCTTCAGCCTGTGGATTTTGAAGAATTTCAGGAATATCTCAAGGCCTACAAGGCTCCTGACAACAAGCTGGAAACGAATTCCCGTACTGGGATTGCCAGAAAAATGTCCTGTCTGCGGAGCTTTTACGATTATCTGTGCAAAAGGCAGTTAATACAGTCTAACCCGGTCCGCCTTGTAGACATGCCGAAAATTAAGGAAAAAGCTATTATCCAGCTGGATCCTGACGAGGTAGCCAGTCTTCTGGACTATATAGAAAATTATGGAAATCAGCTTACCGGAGTGAAACTTTATCACTATAACAAACAAAAGTACCGGGACATTGCCATTGTCACACTCCTTCTGGGAACAGGTGTTCGTGTTTCGGAACTGGTGGGTCTGAACATTTCTGACATTGATTTTAAAAATAATGGAATCCGGATACTCCGAAAGGGAGGAAATGAAATGATCGTCTATTTCGGGGAGGAGGTAGAAAAGGCACTAAAAGACTATCTGGAAATTTCCAGAAATGCTATCACTCCCCTCTCCGGCCATGAAGATGCTCTGTTTCTCTCCGGCCAGAGAAGAAGGATCAGCGTAGATGCTGTAGAAAAAATGGTAAAGAAATATGCTTCTGCCATCTCCGCCAAGACCATTACCCCCCACAAGCTCCGCAGTACCTACGGAACGGCTCTTTACCGGGAAACAGGGGATATTTATCTGGTGGCGGATGTTCTGGGGCATGCAGACGTCAATACAACGAAAAAACACTATGCCAAATTAAGCGATGCCAGAAGGCGGGCTGCTTCCAAGGCTGTAACATTGCGGGAAAAAATAGATTAGAAGCCGAAAACGGGCTGCTGTAAAGGAACCATATCAGCGATACGGTTTTTACAGCAGCCCATCTTCTATCCTTTCAGAAGAAATCTGTCAGGCTTGTATTATATAAGTCCCATGAGGGAAGGAATTCCCAGGGAAAGTGCAGGTATATAGGTTACTGCCAGAAGAAGCAGGAACAGAACTACAAAATATGGGATCAGTCTCTTTGCTACTGCTTCGATGCTGATCTTGCTGATTCCGCAGCCTACAAAAAGCACGGAACCTACCGGCGGCGTCATATTTCCCATACACATGTTAAAGATCAGCATAACGCCGAACTGGATATCTGTCATTCCCAGACTCTGGGCGATAGGCAGAAAAATCGGTGTAAAGATCAGGATGGCCGGTGTGATATCCATAAACATGCCGACTACCAGCAGAATAAGGTTCATTAAAAAGAAAATCACAAATTTATTTGAAGATACAGATAAAAGGGCATCGCTGATCACTGCAGGGATTCCGGAATATGCCATAACAAAGGACATAGCGGAGGAAGCAGAGATCAGAAACAGGATAATGCCGCTGGTGCAGGCACTGTTTACCAGGATCTTCATAAAAGAATTGACATTAATGCTTTTGTAACAGATGGACAGGATCAGGCAGTAAAGCACGCAGATGCCGGCTCCTTCTGTTGCAGTGAAGATACCGCTTACAATACCGCCGATGACGATAATGATCAGGAGAAGGCTGGGGATTGCTCTGAAAGTTACCCGAACTGCTTCTTTCATACCTACCCATCCGGTTGTAGGATATTTATGCTTCTTTGCATAGACAAAGGCAACCACCATGGAACCAAGGCCCATGAGGATACCGGGAACATATCCGGCCATAAACAGGGTAGAGATGGATACGCCCCCTGCTACAGTTGAATAAACGATGAAAGCACTGGTGGGCGGGATCAAAAGTCCGGTAGGCGCAGAGGCAATGTTGGCTGCTGTGGCAAACGCCGGATCGTAACCCTCTTCTTTCTGGATGGGATAGATACAGCCGCCCATTGCAGAAGCTGCAGCTACAGATGAACCGGACAATGCGCCAAAAAGCATATTTCCTACAATATTTGCCTGAGCCAGGGATCCTGGGATCCAGCCTACAAAAAGCTTGGCAAAGTCTACCAGCCTCTTGGCGATTCCGCCGTTATTCATGATATTTCCTGCCAGGATAAACAGAGGAATGGCCAGCAGAGAAAAGCTTTCCACACCACTGTTCATCTTCTGCATGGTGATAAAAGTGATCTGATCCCAGGACAGAGAAGAAATACCTGCGGCGATAGAGGCAATGACAATAGTTACAGATATCGGGCAACCCAGAAATAACAGCGCTGCAAATACAACAAACATAATAACGGCTACTACAGCAATATTCATACTCAATTCCCTCCTTCGGTCTCTTCTTTTCCGATTTCTTTTCCAGTGACATCCTCGTAGAGATTAATGATCTGAGCTACAATGATAAAGACACCGGAAATCGGAGCCATGGCATAAACAAGGCTTCTGGGGATACCGAGAAGCGCGGAATATACACTCCGGGCACTTAAAGCCAGCTTTATCCCTCCGATAGTAATAACAAAAAGGGCAAAAAGAAGAATCAGGGCATCTATGCAGATCATAAGAATCTTTCTTCCCTGGGGGGACAGTTTGTCACGGAACACAATCAAGGCCATATGCTCTCTGGTGTAGAAAGCATATGCGGCGCCGATAAATCCTGTCCAGATCAGAGAATACTTTACCAGCTCCTCTGTAAAGGCTGCCGGATTATTTAACACGTACCGGGTGAAAACCTGGTACAGTACCAGCAAAGTCATAACCGATAATAATACGGTAGCTATACGGGAAAGGATGAGGATCATCCATTTCTTAATGGCAGTTAACAGTTTTTCCATAATGTTCCCCCTTCTATTCTATGGAATTGATCGTATCCAGAAGTTGATCGACTCCCGGATACCGGTCACAGTATTCCTGGATCATATCAGCAGTTGCCTCACGAAAAGCTTCTTTGTCTACGTCTTCAATAAAGGTAACGCCCATTTCTGTTTCTGCTTCCTGAACAGCTTCCTGAATTGCCTCGTCCCAGGCAACTTTATGACTGTCTGTTGAGGCATAGGCAGCTTCCAGAATTACCTGCTGATCTTCAGGAGCAATCCTGTTCCATACATCTGCTCCCATGACCAGAACGTCAGGGATCATGGCGTGCTGATCCATGGAAAATACTTTGCAGATTTCTCCGTGCTTTCCTGTAGTAAGGGCTGTTTCATTATTTTCTGTACCGTCAATGATGCCTGTCTGAAGTGAGGTATATACATCTCCATAGGCCATGGCTACAGGTGTTCCGCCCAGAGCCTCCAGCATATCTGTCTGAGACTGCATATCCTGCACACGGATCTTCAGTCCTTTCAGATCGTCAGGAGTACGGATAGGCGTATCCTTGGTATAGAAAGAACGGGCTCCTGAGGTATAGTAAGTAATGGTCACAAATCCGTCTTCTTCTGTTGACAGGAAGAAATCTCTCATTTCCTGGGAATCCATTTTATGATAGAAATCCTCTGTATCATCGAAAATATAGGGAAGACCGAAGGTATGGTATGCTTCATTATAGGTGGCCAGACCCGGTGCAGATACCTTTGTCATGGAAATAACGCCGGCCATTAACTGCTCCATATTTTCATTTTCAGAACCGAGCTGACCATTGGGATAAATCTCTACCCTTATCCTTCCATCGGTACCCTCTTCTACTTTTTCTGCGAATTCCGTCATTGCAATATGTACGGTATGGCTTTCACTTAGTCCATGGGCCAAAGTCAGTACCAGGGGATTTTCGGCTGTAGCGGTATCGCTGGTCTGGGCAGATCCGCTGCTTCCGCATCCGGCCAGACCCAGCACCATGGTGGCAGCCAAAGCCATTGCTGCAAACTTTTTCATTGATTTTCTCCTCCTTTTTTTACATTCCGATAAGATCAAACTGCTCAAAGGAAACCACTACCTGATAATCCTTTTTGGGATTTGGATATTTGATCTGAACAGATTTCAGTCTCTGGCTGTAATACCAGCCAAAGTCCGCTGCCTCAAATTTTTTCCTGTGAAGGAAATGCGGTACTTCTTTGCCGTCTACAGTTACCCAATAAGGAGACTTCTCTCTGTGGATCATATCAATCTGCATATCTTCCACAGCAGTGTCATAGTTTCCTTCATTGCGAAAAGTAAGGGCAGTCTGCTCTCCTGCTTTCATGGTAATAAATGTTTTCAGGTATGCTCCCTTTTCATAGTCCATAGTAAGGCCATCGTCCTCGTATAATGTGAATGCGCCGTCACGCCCTGCCTCGCAGAGGATGGAAAGACCGGTTACAGTCTGGGTAGAAAAATTATCCATCTGATTAAGGGCCATAGGAATCACGCCGCCGCTTTTGATAAACAGAGGTATGCTTCCAAGGTCTACATCCAGTTCTGCAGTCTCCCCGCCTTCATAGGGCATTCTGGTATAAAAATCAAAGAAACGGTTTTCTTTGGGGAAATAGACTTTTCTGGTCTTGGCACCTTTTTCTACCACATTGGCTACCATAAGAGAATCTCCCAGCATAAAGTCTACTCCTTCCTCATAGCATGCCGGATCGTTCTGGAAAGCGCTGCACATTGGCTCCATAATAGGAAGGCCTGTCTCATGAGCCCTCTCCATAAGAGAATAGAAATAGGGGAAGAGACGATAACGGAATCGGATAGCTTTCCGGATATAGTCAGTACAGTTGCTGTACATCCAGGGCTCTGTTACAGTATTGTCTGTATTGGTAGAATGGATAGAAAATCTTGGCTGGAAGATTCCGTTCTGGATCCATCTTACCAGAAGCTCTGCCTCAGGAGCCGGGCCGTAGAACCCGCCGATGTCGCAGCCCTGGTTGGCTACACCGCTTAAGCTCATGCCCAGGATCGTGGCAATATTATATTTCAGAGAATCCCAGCAGGTGAGATTATCCCCGGCCCAGGTCTGGGCGTAGCGCTGAATGCCGCAGTGTCCGGAACGGCATACGATATAAGGCCTGGTATTCTCAAAGGTTTCATGGATCGCTTCTCCGGTAATATGGCACATAATATTGGACATTACAGATTTTAACTGTCCGATGGTGCCTCCTTTTCCCTCAAAGCTGCAGCGGCAGTCTTTATCAATGAGACTGTCATACTCGCAGTTGTCATTCCACACAGAACTTGTGCCGTATTCCAGAACATTTTCTTTCAGGAGCGCTTTCCAGTTTTCTCTTGTGGAATCCTTTGTGAAATCCACGAACATGCCTTTTCCTCCCCACCAGGTTCCGATCCCTGGTTCATCACTTTCGCTTGCCTTGATGAACATATTTTTCTCTTTCATCTCTTCCAGCTTTGGATGGACCAGAAGCATTCCCGGTTTTACATTTGGGGACACGCAGACTCCTCTTTTCTTCATCTGGGCAAAAAAGTCTTTCGGATCTTTAAAACGTTTTTTATTCCAGGTAAAGGTGCAGCGCTTTACCCCTTCTTCTGTGTCAACGGCACAGTATCCCGAAGAAAGCTGGAACCCGTCTACAGGAATTCCCTCTTCTTTTGTAGTGTCGATAAATTCTGAAATGGCATCGTCACAGTCTGCCTCCAGCTCCGGATAATACATGGAAGAGCCCAGATATCCCAGGGCTGATTTTGGCAGCATCGCCGATTTACCGGTGAGATCAGTATACCGTTCAATCACCTGGCGTATAGAAGGACCACTGATCAGAAACAGATCGATATCTCCTCCGTCTGCCCGGTAACGACTGTGCATTTTCCAGTAATTGCTCTTTTCCCTTCCCATATCAAAGTCACATTCGTAGGTGTTATGATAAAAATAACCCACGGCTTTTTTTGTGTTCCGGTTCAGCTTGATGTAAAAGGGAATATGCTTATACAGGGAATCTGTCTCCTTGGGATTATATCCCATAGCATCTTTAGGGCTCATTCCCATAAATTTCTGGGCTTTGTTAAATTCCCCGCTCTTCTCTCCAAAGCCGTAGAAACAATCTTCAGGGCTGATCTCGCTGGTATGGATCCTGCGGCGGTTGCTGTCTTCCATGTAGGCCAGATCTACAATATCTGCGTGGAGCTGAGTACCTTCCTGATCATAGACACAAATGCGGAAGGGATCTTTTTCCACGACTACTTTCAGCTCTTTTCCCTGAAGCACCGCCTTTTTTTCCTTATCTGTCAGAATGGCCTGTGCCACGGGGATACGCTTTCTGTAATCCTTCATAAATTCATCCATACGGTCTTCCCAGGCGGTGGTAACGAGACTGTAGGACTCCTCTGCAAAGTCGCCGTCAAATCCTGCACGGATACGCAGGATCTGGTCTGTAAGGAACCAGATGCGTATGGGGACACTATCGGTCTGAACAGTAAAATAAGAATCCTGTTGTGTTACGGCAACAGCCTTTAAACACATTTTCATAGAGTTTTCCTCCTTCTTTTTGCTTTAAAACCGGTTTTATGATATACTAGCCGCTGTGCAGCTAGTATTGTAGGCGGTCGCGAAATGAGCATAAATGCTCACTTGGCTCTCCGCTTTATGGTATTATGATATTTGATTAACAATCAGGAAACTATACAAAAATTGCGTATTTACTCTCTCTTTTTTACATTTCTTGCCTTGTTTCTATGGAGAAGAAAAGATTTTAATGTGATAAATGGATAAAAGCCATGACCTGAGAGATGAAAAAATATGATATTTGATAAAAGGGAGGAAAAAATATGATCGATCAGGCAGGAATCATGATGGCCCAGGGAAAAAAGATTGCATGTGAAAGGATACAGGGAGTAAATGACAATATGGTCAAGTCCCATTATCATGAATATTTTGAGCTTTACTATCTGGAGAGCGGCCGGCGCTTCCATATGGTCCAGGATGAAATGTATGAAATGTATCCGGGCCAGTTTATGATCTTTGCCCCTTATATCATGCACCGTTCTTTCGGGGACCAGAATATGTCTTTTAAAAGACTGGTTCTCTATTTTGAAAGGGATGAGATCTTGTCTGAGGGACTTCGAAAGACGATGGAAGCAGGTGTGGGAGTTTACCGGCCGGATAAGCAGGAAGAAACTTTCATCCACAGGATCCTTGGAAATATTTTGGAAGAACAGGAAAACCCCCACGCTTTTTCAGAAGAATATCTGGCAATCCAGCTCAACGGACTTCTTCTGCGGATTGCCAGGGAGCTGGAAAAGCCGGAACGTATAAAAAAACGGGACAGGATCGGTGAGGTACTCCATTTTATCCACACGAATTTTGACAAAGAGATCAGCCTGGAACAGCTTTCCCGGACTTTTTATCTTAGCCCCTATTATCTATGCAGGGAATTTAAAAAGCATACGAACACCACCATTGTCCAGTACCTGAACGTGACCCGGATCATGAATGCTCAGCGAAAGCTCCTGGAGACAAATCACAGCATTACAGAAATCAGCCGGGAAACGGGATTTTCTAATATCACTCATTTTAACCGGGTTTTTAAGAGTATTACAGGAGTATCTCCTTCCCAGTTCAGAAAGCAGTTATAATTTGTAATATTAAAAATCCTCAGAGCAGATTTATGATCCGATATGTTCATATCTGCGCTGAGGATTTTTTATCTTATACAGATTATGATTCTTCTTCCTCTACCGGAACCCATGCTTTGCCGAATTTCACATCTTTAAACAGAGCCGCCAGACCGGTGATCTGCTTAAGACGGAGGATTTCCTGGGCTTTCACATAATAACAGACAATGGGCATAGTATAGCCGTCAGCTTTGATACTCTCGTACAGCAGCTTCATTTCCGGGGGAGCCACAGCGTTGGGATTGTATGTATTGGGCTTGATCTTCTCCACCGGTACTGGGATCACATGGTATGCAGGACTTTTATACTCCATATTCTATCTCCTCCAAACTTTTGTATTTTTCCCGGATCACATCTACCCTCTTTTGCTGCTGCCTGGTAAGGCCAAAGCCCATAAAGCGGCAGGTGTGGTCGTTTTTCAAAATGCAGTAGCACATCCGTTTCCAGCTTGGAATATCTTTGCTGGATTTGATGTCATCCGTATTATCCGGAATCTTGCCTATAAATACGACCCTGGATTTTTTCTTTTTGGTATAATTGGATACGCCGTTTCGCTTAATCTGATATCCATGATCTTCCAGCTCCCGGATCACTTCCTCGTCTAATCCTCCTCCGGTTTCGTGCCAGAATTGTATGGAGGTATTAAATTTCTTTACATAATTGTTCCGCAGCCGCACCGGAAGGGTATCCAGCAGAAACATGGTATAAGATTTCCAGGTATGGCCTTCCGGCAGGGTGACATTCCGGTAGCCCATAGCTTTTGTCCTTCCGTAAATGGAGGCGAAGTTGGCTCCCCGGACTCTGCCCACCAGCTTAGTCCAGATTTCCGGATCGATCACCCGGTATAGATTTAAAGAATCTTTGGAATAGTCGTTGAAAGGAGAGGCTACCCGCATCTGGGAAGGCTTCAGACCGGCTTTATAGTACAGATCATACAATTCGTTATAATCATAGCCAAAGACTGCATAGGCATGTCAGATATCGTTGGTGGACCAGTCATAAAAAGGAGAAGCGCACCACACATCTTTAAACTGCTTGCTGATCCAGCATTCATCCTTGTAATTATATTTCTTATTAAGAAACCCGCTATATCTCTGAAGGGATTCATCTGCTCTCATACCCAGGAGACACACGGTTTTTTTGGTCCCGTGAGCTACCCGGTACCATCTGCCGAACTGCTTTGCCAGATCTTCCTGGTGCATTTTGTAGCGGTAGGTCCGGATAGGATTGTTTTCCAGATTAATCACATATTCATGTTTGGGCATTTCCCTTACCCAGAGTTCCTGCTTCTTGTCGTCCCAGGGATACCAGAACATTTCATAGCTGCTCATAGCTGTCCGGGTGGCCATAGGAAGGCAGACCCAATAGGGTTCCACCTGATCTTTGATCTTTTCAAAAGTTCTCTCAATATACTCTGTGGTCACTGTATACTGGGCTTCAAAGTCCTGGTGAAAGACTCCGATGGACTTTTCCGGATAATATTTATTCCGGTAGTCCAGGACCAGATTTAAAAGCAGACCGCTGTCCTTCCCTCCGGAAAAGGAAACATAGATGTTGTCAAACTCTTCAAAGAGAAGCTTAAAACGGTCCATCAGAGCTTCATACACATTCTGTTCCAGATATTCACGTACCATTTATGTATTCCCCCTGTGCTAAAATTACCATATTTTCCCAATTCCTATGAAGGATAATTTAGCACATAACGGGAGAAAATTCAACCAAGTTCCCGGTTTTTCGACCTTTTCCGCACCTCTTCCAGATCCTTTAAGGTATCTACGGACAGACTCTCTCCTTTGTCTGCCTGGATCAGATACAGAGGCTTTCCGTAGTCCAGAAACCGGAGGGTATCAATGCCTTCTGCCAGTTCCAAAGGACCGGGTACAGAATTTTGATAAAAATCCAGCATATCCCGGCTGTATCCGATGATCCCGACATGCTTGTAATAAGTGCAGTCCAGAGAGCCGTAGGGATAGGGAATAGGAGTTCTTGACAGATACAGGGCTCTTTTTTCCCGGTCAAAAACCACCTTGATATTGGTAGGATCCAGGGCTTCTGCCGGACTGGTCATGGGCATAATGATATTGGTACCGAACTCCGGCTCTTTAGGGAGCCTTACAGGGACTGCTGCAGAAATATTTTTCCAGGAAATTAAAGGCTCATCTCCATTAATCTGTACATAAAAATCTGCCGGGATCTGCCGGGCGGCTTCCTGAAGCCGGTGGGCGGCACAGCGGTGGGTATCCTTGGTAAGGACAGCAGGAATATCCTGATCTTCGCAGAACCGGAGGATTTTCCTGCTGTCTGTGGCTACCCAGATTTCTTCCAGATTTTCTGCCTTTTTGGCCCGTTCATAGACATGCTGGACCATAGGTTTTCCGTTAATATTCAGCAGGGGTTTGCCCGGAAGCCGGGACGATCCGTATCTTGCGGGAATGATTCCTACTGCTCGCATTTTCCATTCCTCCTGTTCTAAAGTTTATATAAAAGAACTTTTCCTTCTGCCCTTTCAATGGTTCCGTCCTTTGGGTGAAAAAGAAATTTATCCGGAGTATAGAGGGGAAATCCCCGGGCGGCTCTCTCCTCCAGGTATTTTACGGCTTCTTCCGGATGGTTCAGATCCAGTCCTTTTAAGATATCGGGACCGTAATCCCACCACCGGATCTCTTCCAGTTTTTCAATGACTTTATCAGAAAACCTTTTCCGTATAGGACGGGCAGGCACTCCTCCAACAATGGTATAGGGTTCTACATCTCTGGTCACTACAGCCCCTGCTCCGATCACTGCCCCGTCTCCGATATGGATTCCCCGCATGAGAATTGCCCGGCTGCCCACCCATACATCATTTCCGATGGAAATCCTGGTTTTTTTCAGAAATTCATGTTCCTTCTGATAACGGACAAGATTTTTCAGATAGCCGGAATCCTCCGGAAAAGTATGAAAATCCTGATTCCAGCTATTGTCCATGTTCTGGAAAAGCAGATGAGTGCTGACCGAAGTTACCGGATGGACGGCTCCCCCTGCGAGTACCTCCGGGGCGAAAAGGCAGAATCTTCCGATGGACTGGACATATCTGAGACTGCAGTTCTGGTTGAAAAAAGAAAAAGCACCGATAGATCCGGCGTCTATCTTTACCCCCGAACAGAACCTTGCCGGCGCTTCAATCTGACAGTCTTCCAGGGAGGCGTAGCAGATCTGGGAGGCTTCTCCTGTAAAAGTAAGTCCCTGGCCCTGAGCAGCAGGAAATCTGAAATTGGAATCTATTTTCATAGGACCCTCCTGTTCTATACGGGAAACTGCTGCAGCAGAGTCTGCCGATCTTTTTCTTTAAGATAAATCATTCCAGTATATTCTCTGTGTTGAAAGGATAAGCAGGTTTCCCCTTTAGGAAGAGGGGGCGTCTTCCCCTGCATCTCTTTCATTTTTTCTAAAATCAGAGACATATGTTCCTTTTCCTTTACCGGTATTTCATTGATCAGTCTGGTGCCGCAGTCCCACCATCCCAGTTCAAGAAACCGCCGGATTTCTTCCTGAGAAAACCGAAAGCCTGTAAGCTGTCCGGGATTCCCCTGCAGGATCCCATAGGGAGGTACATCTTCCCTTGGAACTGTTCCGGGGTAGAGTACAGCTCCGTCTCCCACTTTGATCCCTTGAGGGATCGTACAACGATCGCCGACAAAGACATCATTTCCAATAACTGTCCTTTCTATGGGAACTTTCTCTTTCCAGGAATCTTTCACCGGAAGCCAGTCTCTGCACCAGGGCAGATCTTTTTCCCGGACAGGATAAGAAGTGCTGATAGTATTCGGAGTTTCCAAAACTCTGGCCCCAATGAGACAGTTTTCCCCTATAGTAACAAATCGTCCGATTTCACGGGTAAAAAGGATCCGGGTGTTTTCTCCGATAAAACTGCCGCAGCCCAGAAAGCCGGTTTCCAGATGAACGCCCTGGCTGATACAGACTCCAGGCTCCACATCGGTGCGGGAACACCTTCTGGTATGGCCGATGACACAGGAACCCAAAACAGAGATTCCAGGTTTTCCGGAGGAAAGGAGCAGTTTCAGATTTCTATCCAGTTTCACGGTCTTTCTCCTTTCTGCTTCAGTTTTTCCAACTCTTCCCGCAGCTCTTTTTCTGTTTCAATATACTCCAGCAGGCGTTTTTCTGTAGCTGCCAGGATTCCTTCCAGCATACAGATCCGGATCTGACTGTCTGTCATGGTCTCTATGGAGACCGGCGCCTGTCTTGGGAGCCCTTTTTCCCGGAAGTTTTCTGCCATATTTCTCACCTCGTCTTTCATGGGATAAAAATAGAGAGTGTGGTATTTTTCTTTTTCCCGGATTCTGAAAGGGACCATCCGGAAAAATTTTTCTTTCTCTCCCGGATGATACATAGAGTACTTTTCTGCAGAATTCAGATACAGGATACCCAGGAAATTTTCCTCCGGGATCTGAGAGATAACCGGATATCCAGATTCCGTCTCTTCCCGGAGTTCTTCCTGAAAGTCATCCCGGATCTGAAGGATCCTTCTCTGTTCTTTCAATTCTTCCGGATCCTGAGCGATTTTCAGCGCTTTGTCATGGGACCAGTGTACCTTTGCCAGATTCTCCAGCTGGACCAGATTGGCGCCATAACACAGGATCCCGTCTGCCAGAAGATGTTCTGCCAGGCACAGAGCTGTGTAATAGGAACCGTCCCAGTGAAAGCTTTTTTCATAAAGGGAATTGAAGATCAGCGTATGGGAAAATTCCTGCCGGATCTGATTGACGCCTGTGGAGCTGACCGTACACAGAGTCACGGGAAGTTTTTCAAAAACAAAGGGAAGAAGCTCTGCGGGAAAGGATCCTTCCAGGATCCTGCATCCGGGAAAAAGTCTGGAATAGTACAGGATATCGTCGGGATGGGGCTTGATCAGTACCTTCTTTCCCTCCAGATAATAGGTAAATACATGCTGATAAATGCTTTTCTGCTCTTCCAGGGAAAGTTGTCCCAGATTTGCAAACTGCTGGGTGAGAAGAAGAACTTCCTCTTCGATTCCCTGCCGGCAGGGAAGGCGGAACAGGCTGCGGATTTCCTCCTGAATCTTTCCGGAAAGATCCCGGAAGGTTTCCAGAACCTGAAAATCCTGAGCTTTTTCATCGGAAAATCCCGGAAGCTGTGCCTTCATGTCGCAATATTTTCTGGTGATCCAGGGACTTTCGTGATCGTAAAGATGGTATTTCTCAATGAGGGCATACCTGGCAGGAGAAGCCTTTTTATGGATATCCCCCAGAATCCAGGGACGGCTTAAAGCGCCGCTTCCGTCCTCAAACATTTCAAAAGGAATCTCCCGGAAAATGAACCAGACCTGGAGATAAGTATGGATCCCTGCAATGAGAAGCTTCTCAAATTTTTCCGGAGCATAAGGGATGGACTTTTTGTATTCTTTCTCCACTTGACGGAGAATCTCTTCTTCAGTACCTTTATATCCTCCAAAGCGGAATAGAAAAACCTGGTCAAAAAAACCCCGGTTTTCCAGCTCCCTGTACCAGGGCATGCGCTCTGTGATATAGCTGCCCAGGATCAGGACTGCCTTTTTATCCGGGTAATATATCTGACGATGGAGGATACATTCTAAAATCTGATAAGATGACAGTGCCTGATATAAAATCATGATCTTCCCTCCCATATTCCTGCTTTTTCCATAACTTCTTCTACAGACTCCATGACCGCTTTTTCCTGAGTGGCAAAGAGATCCCGGCCGAAAATATAGCCGCCGAAATATTTTTTCAGCCACAACAGATTTCTGGAAAAATACTGGAAGGGCATATAGGCGTCATGGCCGGAGATATCCAGCATATAAGGGAAATTCCGGAAACAGCTCTGATATTCCTTCACAAAGTCCAGCGTTCCCTGATGGATCTCCCGGTTTTTCTCATAGTTTTCCACCTCAGGTATGTCATAGAGAAACCTGCCCTCTTTATCAAAGCCCAGGAAAGTAGGGGTGCAGGACTGGGTCAGGATCTCAAAGAAAAAGGAATTCAGCCGGTGATTCTCCTCCTGATGGGCGTCATGAAGGCCTTTATTCTGCATATTAGAAAAAATATAGGTCTTTATCTCTTCTTTCTGAGTCATGGCGGCCATATAGGTATCGTTTACATTTCTGGCTGCAGCCAGAAGACAGTGGGCCTGGCAGTCCAGGGCATATACCTGTTCCAGGAGATATTTCACCTGAAGAACATTGTTGCCGGACCAGCCTACGTCTACTACGGCCACAGATTTTGCTCCTCCAGTCTTCCTGGTGAGATACTGGCGGAGCAGTTCCTGATCCCGGCGGTAGCAGCCGCAGACCTCTTCCCAGTGTTCAATAAGAAGCTGACGGAGGATTTTTTCATTTTCCGGTGTGAGAAACTCTTCTGCTTTTATCCGGTAATCCGGCAGATATTTTTTCAGGTCTCCGATACCGGTGCGGTCAAGGAGCGTTCCTATTTTGGACTTATACAAGGCGTTGGCCTTATGATGAACGATCTGGAGCAGGTAAGGGTGCCGGTTTTTCTCTACAATAGTCTTTACTACTCCGATCCTGGACCAGAGAACATATTCTGTGGGGATATCCGGGTACATGGCGTGAAAGACTTTCTGGTAAAGATCCCCTTCCCGTGCAAGGAACAGGACCTTTTCTATCTTGTGCTCCTGCACATATCGGTAGATCCACTGGCAGAATCCCATAACATAGATTCCTGTATAGACAAAGCCTACCTCGTAATAGGGAGTGTACTGCTGATAACCGCTGTGAAGCTTTGCATTGACGATCCCCCGGTAGGCAGACCCTGCCAGACGGGACATATCCCTTGCCCGGAAAATATTTCCTGCTTCATTTACATTCTGATAGAATCTGGTATCCAGTCCTTTTTCCTTTGCTTTCTCTATATCGGAAATCCGGTTGTCTCCGATATGGACAATGCTGCCGGGGTACCGTTCTTTCAGAAGCTCATACAGGCCTCCGTCTCTTTTGGAACAGTTGTAGTCGCAGGAAACCATAACCTGGTCAAAATCTTCATACCCCTTTAAGGAAAGGAGCCGGGTAAGGAGTTCTTTGGGAAGATACATGTCGGAAAGGGCCACCAGGGTCTTCCCCTGGGCTGCCAGAATATGAAAGACTTCCAGCATATAAGGATTGGCCCAGCAGAGCTCACATTCCAGAGAAAATTCCAGACCTGCTCCTTTCTGAGGATCGATCCCTGTCTCCTGTGCCACCAGCTGATAAATTTCCAGAAGCGTTACTTCCCGGTTTCCCCGGAGAAGCCGGTTTTTCTGCCTGGATTCCTCTTCCGCCTTAAGCCGAATCTGAGTAAAGTCCATAATATCCAGTCTTTCTCCCACCAGCATAAAAAGATCCGAAGGGGAGGAAAAGGGCCGGAACAGCAGGGTATCGAAGACATCAAAGGAAATCACATCATAGGCCATAAGGCCTTTGGCAAAATTCATAACAGAAACACGGTTGGATGCCTGAGATTCCGGACCTTTTTCAAAGAGACGTCCGCTGTTTTTCTTTGTGAATTTTTCTCCGGGAGCCCTCAGCTGTAAGGTATGAGGAAATTCCCTGTATTTTTTTCCATTTTCCGTGTATTTCAGCAGATAGACATAGGAAGTCCCGCTTTTCATCTCCCTGTCCAGGTAAGAACTTTCCCGGGTCTGTGCCAGAAAGCGATAGGCTCCTCCCTCTTCGGAACGGTAAAGATTATAGTGGATCGCTCCAGGCACCGGGGTCCAGACGATCTGGGCCTGTCCCTCCGTGGGAAAACTGCCCCGGAAATCCCAGCCGCCCTTTGAAGATTTGGAATCCTTTTGTTTCTCCTGGGATTTTCCGGAAGAAGAAGGCGAGAAGTTTTCAGCCTTTTGTGTCAGTTTCTTCATGAAGAAAAGCTGTTCATTATCCACTGTGGATACGGTAAGAACTTCTGAAAAATCGCTGTACCTGCTGCCGTCCATGGACACCTTAAATTTAAAAAAATACATCTGATCCTGCTGCAGGCCCTCTGCTGTATATACATGATGTCTGGTTTTTTCCAGAAAGCGGTAGGTTATGCCGTCCTGGGATACATAAATGTTATAGCACCAAGCCCCCGGGATCCATTCCATGCGGATCTTTGCAGTACGGTCCTTCAGCTTTGCCAGAGTAAGAGTATGGAGACGGTTTATCTGGCTCCTCCTATATTTCCAGGACAGGATCAGAAGTACCAGCCAGTGTTTGAGGCGGCTTTTCTGATGTTCTTCAAGATGAGCCTGGACATAGGTTTCGTAAGCTTTTTGCACCCTGGGATTTTTTCTTACAAATTTTTCGTAAAACCAGTCTTTCATTCTATTCCCGCCTCCTGACCCCAGAGAGCTTCTTTGCATTGGCCCAAGATTCCCTGCTTTTCCAGGAGCAGTTCTGTAAATTCTCTTACTGCCCCTTCTCCGCCCCGGCTTTCTAAAACCAGAGTACAGGATTTTCTCACTTCTTTTGCAGCGTCCCGGGGGCAGGCGGTAATCCCGGCAAGACTCATAGCCCCCAGATCATTTAAGTCATCGCCTATATAAGCAGCCTCTTCCCGGCTTACCTGACGCTCCCGGAAAAATTCCCGGAGGAACTCTTTTTTCTTTTTCACATTCTGGAATACATAGGGGATCTGCAGCTCCCGGGCTCTCTGTGTCACGCAGAGACTTTCTCTGCCGGTTAAGATCATAACCTGGATCCCGCCCTGTCTGGCCAGAAGGATCCCTGCACCGTCCTTTATAGAAAATTTTTTAATTTCATTTCCCTGGCTGTCCAGATAGACTCCTCCGTCAGTCATAGTCCCGTCTACATCCAGGATCAGATATCGGATTTTTTTCCATTCAATAAACTCTGCTGACATTTACATTTCCTCCGGATTTTTCATACTGCTGATACAGGCCCTCAATATAATCCCGGTCAAAGGCGCTTTTCTTTTCCTTTGGGATCATCTGCAGGATCTGGTGCATGTCCCGGGAGGAAAGGGAGCCTTTTGTAAGGAGATATTCTGCATAATTCCGATGAAGGTTGAGATTCTTCAATGGCGTCCAGCACCGGATCCAGGTCATAGGACTTCCCAAAATGCCGGTTCAGATAATCCATGATCAGTTCTATGCACAGATTTCCCGGCACCCGGCCCATGCCGTTTAAAGAAGCGTCCAGAACACAGCGTCTTCCCTGCTCCCGGATCTTCAGGAAAGACTGGGCCAGAGAATAGGACTGAGCCATATTTTCATGTAAGTGAAGGCCCAGAACAATATCTTTTGCCAGATTGTTTTCACAGAGAGAATAGATCCTGGTCAGTTCCCTGCCGGTCATGGAACCGAAAGTATCTACAATGGAAAAACCGTAGGGATGAAGATGATTTACCTTTTCCAGAAGCTGGAGAAGCTGCTGGTCTGAATACCCCATAATGTTGATGGGATTTACGAAAAGCTGATATCCTTTGGCCTTTACCTTTGCGCAGAAAGCCAGACCTTCTCTGATGTCATAGTCGTGGAAGGTCACCCGGATAATATTGACAGTCCCGTCACAGGGCTCCAGCTTTTCCACATCATACTGGTTATGGAGGATCATGGCTCCAAACTGAGTATTGCCTGGATTTTTAGGCAGGAGCTTTTTCAGCTCTTTCATACTGGGAAATAAGGTCTTGTCTTTTTCCCAGGTGCAGTTTCTCAGAAATCCTACTTCAATGATATCTGTTCCTGCTTCCATAAGCCGGGCTATGATACTCTTTATCGTCTTTTCTCCAAAATCCCATTGGTTGATATATCCTCCGTCCCGGAGGGTACAGTCCAGTAATCTGATGTTTTCCATAGCACATGATCTCCTTTATGAATTTGTTTCCTCCACACCCTGGGCATTTTCTTTCTGAAAAAAGATACGGATGGTAAGAAACAGCAGCCGGATATCCATTCCCAGGGAATAATTGTAGATATAAATAAGGTCATACTTTATTTTGTCCTCAGGCCCGGTACTGTATTTTCCATAAATCTGGGCATATCCTGTAAGACCGCCTTTTACCCGGAGCCGCTCCCGAAATTCCGGAATGATCTTAGAATAGGTCTCAATAAATTCCTGCCTTTCCGGCCGGGGGCCTACCATGGACATTTCTCCGGAAAGCACATTGAAAAGCTGAGGAAGCTCGTCCAGATGAAGATTCCGCAGGATCTTTCCCGTTCTGGTAATCCTGCTGTCGTTTCTGGAGGCCAGCCGTGGGCCGTCTTTTTCGGCGTCCGTCACCATACTGCGGAATTTCAGCATGGAAAAGGATTTTCCGTATCTGGTCACTCTTTCCTGTCGGTAAAGTACAGGGCCGCCGTCTTCCAGTTTGATACACAAACTGATAAGCCCCATAAGGGGAAGGACGGGGAGCAAAAGAAGAAGAGACAGAAGGATATCCTCGATCCGCTTGATCCGCTCCTGCTCTTTGGTAAGATATCCTCTTCCACTTCGGAAAAGGACCTTATCGTGAAGACGGATCACTCTGGAATTCTGCAGGTATATATCTGCGATCTTCGGCAGAATATAGCATTCCTTCTCCTTACGGATCCCTAATTTTAAAAGCCGGTTTCTCTCTTGATCCGGAATCTGTCCCAGAAGCAAAACCTGATACTCCGGCAGGATCTTTTCGATATAGGACAGCCCTTTTTCCCAGGAAACTGCTTTTGCGATCCGGAAATATCCGTTTCTGCTGTTGGTTTCTTTTATACGAAGCTGCCAGTCTTCCTGCTGCCCGTAGATATAGAGAGCCTGTTTCCAGGTCTGCTTTCTTAAGTAAAGAGTAAAGGAAAAGGCCGCCCAGAGGATTCCGGTAAAGGATTCCAGAAGGGTAAGGAGAAAAAACTCCCAGAAAAGAGTTCCTGCACCTTGAACAGAGATGGTCCACAGCAGGGTTCCGAAAAGAAGATTGGTACAGGCCGCAGCAAAAAACTGACCGTATACCAGATCCAGGATCCTTCTCTGGCTTACATTTCCAGCTTCCATAAGAACCTGGAAGATTTCCAGCACCCCTATATACAGAACGGTAATAGCCGGATACCTTTTTCCCCAGATTCCGGACATAACCTGAGCAGCGGCGCAGAAATAGAGAAAGACCAGAAAAAGTCTGGAGATAAGACTGAAGGCTTTTAAAATATTGTGTCCTTTTCTCATTTCTTCATACCTGCCTTTTGATGATTATTCAACGTTTTCCCGGATATCCCAGAAGAACGCCTTTTCCAGCTTTCTCTGAAAGTCTGTATCTCCCAGAAGGAGAAGTAAAGGAGCATAGGCATCTCTCCCGGAAATCTCTCCCCGGCCTTTTGCTGTAAACTCCCCAAAGTATCTCTGATAGTCTGAAATAAAGTCCAGGATCCCCGTCTGGATCTGGCAGATTTCTCCTTCATGCTTTTCCGTGGGTGCGAAAAGAAAGTTTATTTCCCCATCTGCTGTCTTTTTAAATCCGAGGAAGCCGGGAGAGGGAGAGGTAAATAAAAGCTCCAGGTACAGATTGTGCTTCTTATGCAGATCATGGAACTTCCACAGATCCCGGTTGTGGGACTGGGAGAAAAAATAGCTTTCCATGCGGTTTTCAAAGAAAAAGTTCTGAGAGCTGTTCCGGTCCGGACTGGGAGCGCCGCTGCTGCCAGCCAGAAAAGTATGGACCTGCCAGGAAGGACCTGAAGTTTTGTGAAGAAGATATTCCACTCCCAAAGGTCCGCTGCCTGCCCAGCCAATGTCCACCAGGGCGATCTTTTCCAGGCCCTCTTGGCTCTTTGCATTCTCCGATCCGGGCTCTCCAGGCCGGATTTCCCGGGATTTATCCGGAGGAAGAAACAGCAGTTTTCTCAGATATCCGCCTGCCAGTTCCTGCTCCTCTTTATAAGCCCCTGTCACACTCTCCCACTGCCCCAGGAGAAAGTCCCGGCAGCCTACAGCTCTTTTTTCTGTCAGCACACTGTCCCTCTTACAGTCCAGGACCTGGCAGGCCTTTTCCGTCAGAGCTGTAAGTCTCATACTTGCGAAAATCTTTTCCATGGTATATCCCTGGTTGATCTTCTGAAAGAGAAAGCGCTGAAAGAAGTCAAAGGGAAAACGTTCTGCCGACAGTCTGGCTGAGACATTTCTGGACCAGAGCAGGTAGCAGGTCGGAGAGCCGGGATAGAGCCGATCATAGACCTGTTTCAGGATGTCCCCGTCCCGGGCCAGAAAGCATACCTGACGAATTCCCAGTTCCCGGGCTCTCCGATGTATAAACTGACAGAAACCAAGGGCTGCCAGACCTCCGTAGATATATCCCAGCTCATAGAAAACAGAATACTTCCGGACTCCTGTATGAAAGCGGAGATTTACCAGTCCCCGGTAAATCCCCCCGGTGATCCTGGACATTTCAAAAGGCCGCCGGGGATTTCCGGCATCCTGAGGATTTGGATATAAGAAAGGCTCTATTTTATTTTTCCGGGCCATAAGGATATCTGAATGAGGATTATCCCCTATATGAGCGATAGAACAGGCTCCTTTGAAAGGCGCTCCCCTCGCTGTCCTCAGCTCACCGGCAATATTCCGGACCTTTTCGTAAAGATTGCCTTCACCTTTGGAACAGCCTTCTTCTTTGGAAACCAGGATTCTGTCAAAGACCGGCCCATAAAATTTTTCCAGTAACTTTTGGATAAATTCTCTGTCCAGATACATGTCGCTGACTGCCAGAAGTATTTTTTCTTCCTTTTTCAGAGCTTTTAACAGAGGCAGAAAGTAGGGATTTCCCAGACAGTATTTCTCTTCCAGGGACATTTCCATAGCTATTCCTGCCGTCGCCGGGATTCCGGTAAGGGGGTTCAGACATTCCCAGATTTCTTTTAAACTGACTTCTCCGGTCCCCTCTGTTTTTTGTTTTTTCTGTCGGGCCTGATCTTCTGCCAGTATCCTGAGAACAGGAAAATCCGGGTAATGAAATTCTATACCCATCATATAGAACAGATCTGTGGGTGCGGAAAAAGGCCGAAGCAGCAGGGTATCAAAGACGTCAAAGGAGATTACATCATAGCCGGACAATTCTCTTAAAAGCTTTTCCCCGGACATGCAGGTGAAGCTTCCGGATTCCTGAAACAGAAGCTTTTTCTTTTCAGGGAAGGAACATTCGCCTCTCCGGTTTTGCCCGCCCAGGAAATAATATTCCAGATTCCAGAGAAGAAGTTTTCCAAGAAGGAGAACCCGGTCTCCTTTGGAAGCTGTTTTTTTTCTGGCTTCCTGGTATTTTCTCCGGATTGCCGGCACCCGGTTTACCAGAAGTCTGTAAATCCTGGTTTTCATTCATCCACACCCCGTTTCCTTCCGTAGTCCAGATAGGCCTGGCAGACTTCTTTTGGACTGCCTGTAAGCTTCTGAACGCCTTTTTCGATCCACAAAGCCCGGGTGCAGTTTCTGAGGATCGTGTCTGTGGAATGAGAAACGATCAGCACTGCCCGGCCCTTTTCCATCAGTTCCCGGATCCGGGCTGTACTTTTTTCCTTAAAAAATACATCTCCTACACTGAGCACTTCATCCAGGATCAGGATCCCCGGATTTTCCCAGGCAGCGGCCACTGCAAATCCCAGTCTGGAAACCATACCTGAAGAGAAGTTCTTGATCTTCTGCTCCATGAAGCCTTCCAGCTCTGCAAAACGGACAATATCCGGATACTTTTCTTTAAGAAAACTCCGGCTGTATCCAAGGAGGGCTCCGTTTAGGAAAACATTCTCTCTGGCAGTCAGTTCCCGGTCAAAACCGGTGCCTAAGGTCAGGAGCTGGATATTTTCTTCCTCTGTTTCCACTCTGCCTCTGGTGGGGGTGAGGGCTCCTGAAATAATTTTCAGCAAAGTGCTTTTTCCAGAGCCGTTAGTTCCTATGATCCCCAGGATCTCTCCTTCATAAACTTCCAGCCAGATATTTTTCAGCGCCTTTAAGGTACGGCTGGAATTTTTTCCTGTAAAGACCTTGATAAGATATTCTTTCAGACTGGAGCTGCCCTCCAGAGGTACCTGGAATTCCATACTGACATTTTTTACAGAGATCACCGGTCTGCCCTTTTCCATATGTTTCCTCCTGGAATTTTAAAGTTTCAATGTAACTTTAGTTTTTGCTTTTCGGAAAATATATATTCCTGCCAGATAAAACAAAACACTCCACAGAATTATTTTTATCCATAGACCGGCAGAGGGAATCTCCCGGTACATGACACAGGATCTGGCAGCATAAATAAACTGATAGATAGGATTTTGCCGGATAAAAGCCTGCATTCCTTCCGGCAGCAGCTCCAGGGGATAAAAAAGAGCGGAAAGATACATAAGCAGGGTGAGAAACACAGAATAAAGATGGCGGATATCTCCGAAAAACACATAGAGCACCGCCAGGATATACCCGGCCCCCAGAGAAAAGAAAAACAGCAGGATCATGACCAGAGGGAAGAAAAAGGCGGAGATCCCCAGGGGAATCCGGAACACAGCCAGGATCACCACATAGGCTGCCAGGGAATAGAGAAAATTTACAAAAGCGGTACAGACTCTGGAGAAAGGAAATATCTCTCTGGAAAGCCGTATCTGGAGAAGAAGGGCCTGATTGTCTGCAAGAGAAGTCATGGCGGTGTTGGTGGCTGTGGTAAAAAAGTTCCAGATGAGAAAGCCTGTAAGATAATATACCGGATAGTTTTCAATGGATTTCCGGAACATGGTAGAAAAAACCAGAGAAAGAACCGTCATGGATAATAAGGGATTGAGAACACTCCATAAAATGCCCAGCTTAGACCGGCTGTATTTCCGCTTCATTTCCCGGGCTACAAGTTCCTGTATAACAAATAAGGTCTGTTTCATAGATTATTGCTCCATTTTTCGCTTTTCTCTTACTTTTTCCAGAAAGTGTGAAAAATACACGAGGAAGAAATAAAAAGAATGACGATATATCCGGTTCGTGCTATAATTGGCATTGAAAAGCGCCGACTGAAAATTCTGTAATTTTGATTTGCGAAAGGAAGTTTCATGATGATACAAAACAAAAACAATTCAAAAAAATATATGTTTCTTTTCATGTTGATCCTGCTTTTTACAGCTACATTGCTTTTCTTTATTGGAGAAAAACTGCTGCCCCAGGGCTGGCACTATGTTCCTGAAAGTGCTGTTACTGTGCTCGTAATTTTATATATTTTATGGCTGGGTGTATGTATGGTTGTTGTACGCTTTTTGTTAAAGAAAATAAAGCTGCATTTACAAGGTTTTTTCAATGTTATAGCGATAATCTTGACTTTTGTCGCTGCCTTTTTTCTTGCTTTATTCCTGGCCTGGCATTTATTTCTATACAGTCTGAAATTTGAAGTGAAAGAAGAACAGTATGATCAGCATATTGCTTTGTATGTGAAAAATACTTTTATCAGGCCGGAGTATCGATATCCTCATTACCAATATGAAGAAAACTGGCTGCTTATGCGGAATCTGACAGATGATGAACTAAGAGATGCTGTTCAAAAATACGGTGATCCAGACGATTATTATAACCGATAATTTTAATACGAAGGAGGAAGTGTAAGATGAAGAGACCATTGATCGGCATTATTCCATTGATTGATATAGAAAGGGAAAGCTACTGGATGCTTCCCGGTTATATGAAAGGAATCGAAGAGGCTGGGGGAATTCCTGTTATGCTGCCTCTTACTTCTGACAGAGAGGCTTTAGGAAAACTGGTAAATTATTTTGATGGATTTTTGTTTACCGGAGGTCATGATGTCTCTCCTTCCCTTTACCGGGAAGAAGTTTCAGCGCAATGCGGCGAATGCTGCCCCCAGCGGGACAAAATGGAAACTATTCTTCTGCCTATGGTGCTGGAACAGGACAAACCTGTACTGGGGATCTGCCGTGGCCTGCAGCTGATCAATGTGGCCTTGGGAGGAAGTCTTTACCAGGACCTGCCCACCCAGCATCCATCTTCTGTCTGCCATCGGCAGCCTGCCCCTTACGATCAGCCTATACATCCGGTGGAACTGGTCCCGGATACGCCTTTGCAGAAATGCCTGAGAAAAGAGGAACTCCCGGTAAACAGCTGCCACCATCAGGGCATCAAGGAGCTGGCTTCTGGTCTCCAACCTATGGCCTATGCCCAGGACGGCCTTGTGGAAGCTGTATGGAAGCCGGGCTCCAGATTTGTGTGGGCGGTCCAGTGGCATCCGGAGTTTTCTCATAAAGTAGACGAGAACAGCCGGAAAATATTCAGGGATTTTGTAAAGGCAGCCGCAGGGGACAGTATTTTCGGAGCAGATGGGCCTACAAGCGTTTATATCAAAGGGGTAACGGACAGGGAAGTCTCTCCCCGGGAACTTGAAGAGCGGGCTTTGTTTAAGAAAAAGAAAGAAGAAATTGAAAAAAGCATTACTCCAGATCCCCATACGATAGATCAGGTTATCCAGTTTATTATAGAAAAATATCACGGAAAAGAACTGCCTGGGAATACTCATACTTATCGTATACAGAAAGAATCCATCAGGGAAGCTCTGATCACCAAATACTGTCCTCAGCTTCTGAAAGAGGCGAATATTCCTTCTCTGGAAAATATCCGATTTTCGGAAAACATGGATCCGGAGGAGCAGAAAACAGTTCTTGAGCAGATGAACGTCCAGCAGGAAATCCGTCACAAGAAAATAAATGAAATACCGGATGAGAAATTTCCTATGGACTATCACATGTTTGAAATATTCTATGGAGAAGGAAGAGTATATGTGGATATTGAAAAACACTGGGGATTACTGAGCTGCGGATTCAGCGGAAATGAGCCGAAATTGCGGGAAATATGCAAAGATATCATGCTGTATTATGGAGTGACAGAAGAAGATATCAAAACAAGGTCCGAAAGATTTTCCAGTCTGGTTTTAGAGCTGTGCTTATAATAAAAAAGGAGGGGTCTGTGGAACTGCGGGTCCTTAACTATTTTCTCGCCTAAAGATCTTCTATGATAAAAGATGGTGGAATGCTGAAAAATCAAGCATTCCACCTTTGTTTTATATATACCATTTTGCGGTATATTCCTTTTGGTATAACCACTGCGCCATAGGGCTTATATTTATACAATTCGGCTCGGAATCCTCTAAGTCCCAGAGCCGGAAAACTCTGTCTGCGCAGTCTTGCTTCTCTCCTGCGGCTTTGAAAGGTCCTCTTTTTATAGCTGTTTTTCTCCTCCCGGTAGCAGAGGAGGATCTCCTCCAGATTACAGCCATAGCTGCCTGCCCTGTGAAGGCGGATAAACAGCTCATAGTCTTCACATCTCCGGCACAGATCTGAAGTGTTGTAAAGACCATATTTTTCAAAGACTTCTCTCCGGAACATCACCGAAGGATGGATATAGGGAGAAAAGGAGAGAAAATTTTCTTTTTGGGGAATGGAAGCCAGCCGCCGCATGCCCCACAGCTTCTCTCCCTCCAGGAGAGAAGCGGCAGACCCTACATAATCAAACTGCTTGTTCTCATCCAAAAAAGCCGTCTGTATTTCCAGGCGATGATGTAGGGAAATATCGTCTCCGTCCATACGGGCCAGATATTCTCCCTTTGCTGCCCGTATACACGCATTCAGTCCATAGGCGATTCCCCGGTTTTCTTCACCCCGGAGGATACGGATCCTGGGATCCAGTTGGCCGAGTTCTTCCATAAACCGCCGGCATTCTTCGTCAGATCCATCGTCGTAGATGAGGAATTCAAAGTCTTTAAAACTCTGATCCAAGATGGAATCCACGGCTGCCTTCAGCCAGTGGAAAGGCCGGGGATTGTAAAGGCTCATGATGACGCTGACCTTTGGTTCGGAAGTCATTTTCCTCTTCTCCTTTCCATGCAATCTTATATACCTGTTCCATATAGAGTCTGCTCTCTTCTTTCCCAAATCGCCAACTATCCTTTCTGGCTCTGACAGCCATTTTCTTTCTGAGGATGGGATTTTCATAGAGAATGTGGATAGCTGTTGCAAAATCCTCCCCATTTCTGGGCGGACACAGAAGACCGTTTTCTCCATGACGGATATATTCCCTGGTCCCCCGGTTGTCTGCGCCGATCACGGGAACGCCGCAGGCCATAGCCTCTAATGCTGCCATACCCAGCCCTTCCCGGACAGAGGGAAAAAGAAAGATATCTGCTCCCTGAAGGAGAAAATCCAGATCCTTCCGGAAGCCGAGAAAGGTCACCTTCTCTTCCAGGCCCAGACGGACGGTCTGCTCTTCTAATGCCTGACGGTAGGGTCCTTCTCCGCAGATATAATAGTGAAAAGGCAGATCTTTAAGCTTCTCTAAAGCTTTTAACACTGTCTGATAATTTTTTTCCTTATCCAAAAGAGCGGCAGTCAGAAGACACAGCTCTCCGCTCTGGAGCCCAAGGGCCTTTCTGGCCTCCTGCCTTTTTTCAAACTGAACCCGGAATTTTTCCCGGTCAACTCCTACGCCGGGTATTTTCATAACCCAGCCGGAATCCCTGAGAGAAAAGCTTCTGGCTCTTTTTTCATCTTCCCGGTTAATGGTTACAAGTATATCCGTATATCTGGCCAGAAAACGTTCCGCCTGGTAATAAAGCAGCCAGTTTTTCAAGCCGGCGCCTTTATAAAAATGGAAACCATGGGCAGTATAGATCACCGTTACTTTTCTTTTGGAAAATCTTGCGGCCAGACGTCCCAGAACCGCTCCCACAGGGGTGTGGCAGTGGAGGGTGTCGATTTCTTCTTGCTTAATGATCTTTATAAGACTATTCAATGCTCTGAAATTTTTCTTAATCTGATAGGGGGATTTCTGAATAGGAATGGGATGAATCATGATCCCATTATCCTTAAAATATCCCTGGTCAAAAGCGTAAGCCGGGTTCTCAAAGTTTGACGCATAATGGATCTGTGCATTCCGGCTTTTTAAAATTTCTACGGTGTTTTTTTCAAACTGCCATAAAAATCCGCTGACCGTTGTGACGATCAAAACCTTATGTGTCATTTTTCTTTGCTCCTTTCTGTCAGGGGCAACCCCTTGCCATCTCGTTACGGCTACAGTGTAACAGGAGCAATGTAAAATTTCCTTATGAATCCGCTGGAAAAGAAAACGGATTCTGGAAGAATTTCCTCCGGAATCCGTTTCTGAAAATTTTGTTCTTTTCTTTTACATATTTAATTTTTCAGCAAAATCAGCCATTGCTTCAGATACTTTGATCTGCTGAGGACAGACTTCTTCACAGCTTCTGCAGCCTACGCAGGCGCTTGGCAGCTTATCTTCCGGATAAGAAGACAGAGCCATAGGCGCAATGAATCCGCCCTTGGTAAAGCAGTGCTCGTTATAGAGAGCCAGTAAGGTTGGAATATCCAGTTCCTGAGGACAGTGGCTTACACAGTAATGGCAGGCTGTACATGGAAGAGCGATCTTCTGTACCATTTCATCAGCCATAGCCAGCAGATTTTTCATTTCTTCTTCTGACAGAGGCTTGTCTTCCTGGAAGGTATGTATATTGTCTTTCATCTGTTCCATGTTGGACATACCGGACAGCACTACAGTAACTTCCGGAATGGACTGAAGGAAACGGAATGCCCATGCAGGGGTTCCCTCATCGGGACGCATAGCTTTTAATTTTGCTTCTTCTTCCTCAGTAAGGTTTGCCAGACGGCCGCCTCTTAAAGGTTCCATAACCCATACAGGGATATTATATTTCTTCAGCAGCTCTACTTTTGCTTTGGCATCCTGGAAGCTCCAGTCTAAGTAATTCAGCTGAATCTGGCAGAATTCCATGCTCTTTCCATATTTCTCCAGGAAACGTTTCATTACATCGTAGCTTCCATGAGCGGAAAAGCCAAGATGACGGATCCTTCCGTTTTCTTTCTGCTTCATTAAGTAGTCATAGATTCCGTATTTTTCATCCAGATATGCGTCAATGTTCATCTCGCATACATTATGGAATAAATAGAAATCAAAGTATTCCACCTGGCATTTCTCCAGCTGTTTCTCAAAGATTTCTTCTACCTTGTCCATATTGGAAAGGTCATATCCCGGGAATTTTGTAGCCAGATAAAAACTGTCTCTTGGGTACTCTTTTAAGGCTCTTCCCATTACCAACTCAGAATTGCCGTCATGGTAGCCCCAGGCGGTGTCATAATAGTTTACGCCCTGTTCCATAGCGTAAGCAACCATTTCTTTTGCAGCTGCTTCGTCGATCCTGGAATCATCTCCGTCTATAACGGGAAGACGCATGGCGCCCATGCCCAGAGCAGATAATTTCAAATTCTGAAAATCTTTGTAAATCATTGTTTTGCCTCCTTTTATCTTTGTCCATGGGGATCTGTCACCCGAATCAAAATCGAGAATATTTATACATTTTATTGCTCAGTCTGCGCTGCTTTGAGCCTATAGTCTCAAAGCCGTGCTCGACAAATTCGCATAAAATGTATAAATATTCCTGATGTATGATTGAGTGAGACAGATCCATATTCTTTAATATTATACAACCTGGAGTGAACTTCAGGTCAATTACTTTGTAAGAATAATCTCGCCTTTTGAATTTTCATCATCCCGGATGATCTCTTCTACTTCCGGAACCTGGATACATCCGGAAAGGGGATTTTTAATACTGATCACAGGGGTGGTGATGGTAGCTGTCACATCGGATTTTTCAAAGCTCAGGTCTGTATCGATCATTTCGCAGTCGATCAGCTTCAGATTTTTGCAGTAGCAAAGAGGCTGTGTGCCGATGATCTTACAGTTTTCCAGTGTCAGCCCGTCGCTGTACCAGGCCAGGTATTCTCCTTTTACAATGCTGTTTTTTACAAGGACGTTTTTGGCATGCCAGAAAGCATCTTTTGTATCCAGCTGGCAGTTTTCAAATACAGCATTTTCAATATACTGGAAAGAGTATTTTCCCTTCATTTTCAGGTTGTGAAAATACAGGTTCTGAGAACGCATCATAAAGTATTCGCTTTCTGCGGTGCAGTCCTGCATATTCAGTTCCTTTACAGACCATCCGAATTCCGGAGAGATGATGTCGCAGCCTTTCATAATAATATCGCTGCACTCTCTGAGGGCTTTAATGCCATGGAGTTTTGTATCGGTGATCTCCACATGATCGGAATACCACAGAGCCGCACGGCAGAGAGGGGTCATTTCCGAATCTGCAATCTTCAGACGATGATCATGCCAGAAGGGATAGCGCAGATTACAGAAGCAGTGTTCCACATCAATATCACTGCTTTCCTTTAAAGCACTTTCCCCGTCTGCCGGTCCGTCAAAGGAACAGTTTTTTACCAGAATATCATGGCTTCCGTACAGAGCTCTTTCCATGTCAAATCTTTGATCTTCTATCGTTGTCATTTTCACATTCCTCCTTATTTTTTCTGTATCTAAGCCTTCCTGTGTTTAATCTGATAGATCAGATAATCCAGGCAGGTGATCTGACGTTCTTCTTTATGGATCTTCTGCAGCAGTTTTTCTCTGTGAGCCGTCAGCAGATTTATTTGCTCTCCTTCCCTGGATTCGGGAAGTTCCATAAATTTACGGATCAATTCTTTTCCGCATCCGGCGTCCTTCAGATTTTGCAGCAGAGCTTTTTGAGATAATTCTTCCAAAGGATTTCTCTCCTTTCTATGGACAGATCTTTTCTGCTTCTAATCTATCACTATAGGAAATAAATATCAAATACCCAAAAAGTATAGACTTCCATAGCTTTTTTCTATTCATGGAAAATCCCAAAAGCAGCGCCTGTATCCGGAGATTTTCCGGCAGTACAGGCGCTGGCGTGCTAATTCAGCATGAAAAAAGGATTACTCTCCAAAATATCCCGCGATCTCTTTCATTCTTTCTCCCTGTTTTACATGGAAAGGACATCTGGAATCGCAGTGGCCGCACCGGATACAGGCAGAAGCTTTCACTTCCAGCTTTCTGTAATGATCTGCTGCCAGAATGTCGCCGGCTTTTGCAAGATCGTAATACTTGTTGAGCAGGCCTACGTTCAGTCCTTTGGGACAGGGCTGGCAGTGGTTGCAGTACACACAGACCCCTTCCGCTTCCTGGGGTGCAAAGCTTCCGATCACGGAATAGTCTCTTTCTTCAGGTGGTGCCTGGAAAAATCCCAGGATTCGCTTTAAATCCTCACAATTTCGGATTCCCGGAAGGACTGTGAGGACCCCAGGCTTGTCCAGGGCGTACTGGATGCACTGGTATTCTGTAAGGGCTTTTCCAAAAGGCGAGGTCTTTTCGCTTAAAAGCTGGCCTCCGGCAAAGGCTTTCATTACGGAAATGCCGATCCCTTCTTTTTCGCATCTGCGGTAAAGATCCATTCTCTGGTCTACCTCTCCGATGCCATAGTCCCCTTTCTGATAATCATAGGCGGGATTAATACTGAACATCATCATATCTACGATTCCCATATCCAGGATCTTTTCTGCTACCCGGGGTGTATGGGAGGAAAGACCGATATGACAGACGATTCCCTGGTCTTTTAACGTCTTTATATGATCCAGTACTCCGCTTTTTATGTATTTTTCCAGATCGGATTCTTCATCGATACAGTGGATGAAGCCGAAATCGATATAATCTGTTTTTAATGCTTTTGACTGCCAGTCAATGGACCTTTTGATCTTGTCCAGACTGGTGGTCCAGCCATATTCTCCTGTGGTATAATCAGCGCCGAAATGGATCTGGTAATAAACCTTGTCCCTTAAACCGGAAAAAACCTGTCCGTATACCGGGAAGGGCTTGTCGTCCCCGGAAGCCAGATCAAAATAGTTGATACCATTTTCCACAGCCATTTCCGCAGCCTTGGCGATTTCTTTTTCCCCGGCTCCTCCGATAGAACTGCTGCCAAGCCCAAGAATACTGATCTTTTCTTCACCATGGGGAAGTTTTCTATATTCCATCTTTTTTCTCTCCTTTTTCACATTTTTCTTCAGGCCTTCCACAATACATAAGCCTGTTTTTTATTCCTGTGTGCAGTGCAGAGCTGCCGCAGGGATCAAATGCCCCGATACTTGCGTCGCTGCTAGCCGGATTCCTCATATGCCTGCATCGGGGTATTTGACTTTATCTTTGCTATTATAAGACTTGGAGCCGACTACAGGTCAATAGGTTCCTGAATCATTTCCGATATTTTTCGGAAGCCTTTCCAGCTCCTTAGTCAGAACTGCCCCGGCTACTCAAAAGGACACAGGACAATGATCCTCTGTGGCGTGGTCTGAGGAGGAATACTGAAGGTAGTGTTCGTATAGTATACCAGAAGCTGGGAGTTTTCCGGCGTACACAGATACCTCTGTCCATTCAGGGTTTCCACGTTTGTAAAAGGTGAAAGATTCAGCTTCAGAGAATTATCCTCAGCAGTCAGGGTCTCATCAAAATATTTCAAGGTTACTTTCTGGTCCCGCCGCAGAGGCACAATCAGCTCTGCCCGGAACTGGGGCGGATAAATGGCCGGGGCAGGAAGATTTGCATCATAAAATGCTGCTGCTCTCATGCCTCTCCGCAGCCGCATATTGTCAATGATCCTGGTATCCCCGGATACCAGAAAATTGACAGCTTCATTATCTGTCATGATGGTAATGATCTGGGTGCAGCAGGAATTTCCCCGTCGGATTTCCTGGATAACACCTGTAACCTGCTGATAAGAACTATAGTCCATCTGAAAAATCCTTTTTTCTTTATCCTATGTAGAAAAAAGGGAAAAGTGAAAGCAAAAGGTTATGGATAAATTTTCTAATTCCGGGACAGACTAGAGAAAAAGGAGGAATATTTCATGTCAAATTCATTTGAAAACAGTCTGACCAAAGAAAATCTTATGCGGGCCTTTGCAGGAGAAAGCCAGGCCAGAAACCGCTATACCATGGCTGCTTCCCAGGCGAAAAAAGAAGGGCTTGGAGTTATTGAGGCAGTTTTTACTTTCACTGCCAACCAGGAGAGAGAACATGCAGAGATTTTTTATAAACACCTTTCTCAGGTGGCAGAGACCAGCATTGCCATTGACGGTTCCTATCCGGTGGACATTTCCCAGGATGTGGCCAAGCTTCTCCGATTTGCACAGCACAACGAATTTGAAGAGCATGAAGACGTATACAAGGCTTTTGAAGAAAAAGCCAGAGAGGAAGGTTTTCAAGAGATTGCCGCTTCTTTCCATATGATCGGCGCTGTGGAGAAGACCCATGGCGAGCGTTTTGGTCTGTTTGCAGACCTTCTGGAGCAGAATAAACTTTTCGTTTCTGATGTAAAGACTTCCTGGATGTGTCTGAAATGCGGACATATTTATAATGGCACGGCAGTGCCGGAAAAATGTCCGGTCTGCGGCCATGACAGAGGATATTTTGTCCGGCTGGAGCTGGCTCCCTACACAACTCTGGAGAAGAAATAAGCAAGGAACCGAGCTGTCCTGTAACCATCTGTTGACTAAAGAAAAGAAGGAAGGCTTCTGCCTGGGATCGGGGAATTTCCTGATCCCGGCAAAGCTTTCCTTCTTTGTTTGCTTATAATTGTTTCGCTGTATAGATACAGACACTTCTGGGATTCATAACATAAATATTCTGATCCAACAGTTCCTCTTCCCGGATCAGCGCAGCCTCTCCTCTGGAAGTGTCGATAACCGGTACCCAGCAATATCCCCGGGGAAGCTGAGGCAGTCGGATCTCTGTATGTTCCCAGTAGGTATTGATCCCCAGGTACAGGATATCCTCTCTTCCGTCTCCTTCCTGCCCTGCAAACATAACGCCTATGGTCCTGGTATCCGGACCGTACTCGTTCTGCCAGGGGGAGGTCCCGTGAAGACTGAGAAAAGGAAATCCGGTGGAACTTGGACGGGTATCTTTTCTCAGAATCGTATGATCTTTCCGGAAATGTATCATAAACCTGAAGAATGCAAAAATCTCCTGATTTTCCTCTAACTGGGCCCAGTTCAGCCAGGAGATTTCATTGTCCTGGCAGTAGGGATTATTGTTTCCAAACTGGGTGTTGCCAAATTCATCCCCGGCCAGGAACATGGGAGTACCTCGGCTGCACATCAGCACGGCACAGGCATTTTTCATAAGCTGGTGGCGGAGACGAAGGATTTCCAGGTCCCGGGTCTCCCCTTCTTCTCCACAGTTCCAGCTTCGGTTGTCATTAGCTCCATCCGTATTCTCCCATCCGTTAGCTTCATTGTGTTTCTGATTATATGAATAAAGGTCATACAGAGTAAATCCGTCATGGCAGGTAATAAAATTTACAGAGGCATTGTCTCCTCTCTTTTCTCTGGGATAAAGATCCGGGGAGCCAAGGATCCGCATGGCTGCCGCCCCTGCCAGTCCCCCGTCTCCTTTCAGAAAGCTTCTGAGATCATCCCGGTATTTTCCGTTCCACTCTGCCCACCGGTTCCAGGAAGGGAAACTTCCTACCTGATATAATCCTCCTGCGTCCCAGGCCTCTGCAATGAGATCCGTACTGTACAGGATAGGGTCATAGGCCAGTCTTTCCAGAAGAGGGGGACGGCTCATAGGGGAAGAATCCTCGCTTCTTCCCAGAATAGAAGCCAGATCAAACCGGAACCCATCGATATGGTAGCTGGTGGTCCAGTAACGGAGACAGTTCAGGATCATATCCCTTACCATTGGGTGATTGCAGTTCAGTGTGTTCCCGCAGCCACTGAAATTATAGTATTTTCCATCGGGAGTCAGCATATAATAGATGTTATTGTCAAATCCCTTAAAAGAGAAAAAAGGACCTTCCTCATTGCCTTCTGCCGTATGGTTAAAGACCACGTCCAGGATCACCTTAATTCCGTTTTTATGAAGTTCCCGGATCAGACGCTTCAGTTCTGTCCCTTCCCGGTTATACTCCTGCTCAGAGGCATAGCTGGTGTTTGGGGCGAAAAAGCATACCGGATTATAGCCCCAGTAATCCAGAAGCTTCCGGCCGTTTACGGTACGCATGTTCCGGGTTTCATCAAACTCAAATACAGGCATGAGTTCTACCGCATTGATTCCCAGCTCCAGCAGATAGGGGATTTTCTCACGGATACCTTCAAAAGTTCCCGGATGTTTCACTCCGGAGCTTTCGTGACAGGTAAATCCCCGGACATGCATTTCATAGATGATACAGTCCTGCAGGCCGGGTATGGCAGTCTTCTTCTTCGGGATTTCCCAGTGAAAGTTATTGTGGACTACTCTGGCCTTATAAAAAGCGCCTCCTGTAAGCTGTTTTCCCCACTCGCTCTGTCCTGTAACAGCCTTAGCATAGGGGTCTAGAAGATATTTTTCCCTATCAAAGAGCAATCCTTTTGAAGGATCGCAGGGACCATCTATGGAATAGGCATATTCAAATTCATCTGCCTTCAGACCGAAGACGAACATAGAATACACATTTCCCACCCGGTAATCTGAAGGGAAAGGGATCCTGGCGTAGGGAACCAGGGCTTTTCTGTGGAACAGGAGAAGTTCACAGGAGGTTCCGGAGTAGGTGATAAGGGTAAAATTAACACCGTTAGGAAGAGCGGAAGCTCCGTTGATCTCATAGAATCCCGGCCGTATCTTAAAACCATTGACTTCATCGATAGGCTTTATATTTTCGCCGGATTCGATCTCAATCCCGGCAAAATCCTCCAGCAGGAGATATTCTTTCTGGGGAATAAGTTTCTGAGAAGTTCTGTTCTGATTTCTGTTCTTTTTTGCCATCTGGACGCTCCTTTCCTGGGCTGCCTTCCTGATTGTCTGAAAAGCCCCTCTATTTCCCTGCCTCTATAAAAACTTTTTTTTCGCAGAAAGCAAAGCCATATTTCCGTATTTTATCAGAAGGTATTCCTTTGGATGTAAGAACTGTTTCATACTTTCGTTCTTCAATCTGCTGTAATGCAGCCTGGGAAGTTTCTGAAAGATTTTTTTCATCAGTGGTGTCCTGCACCTTAAATTCCATGATTATAGCCTTATCTTCAGGCTTTTTCGGCTCCAGGATCACATCATATCTTCCAAAACCGCTTTCCCTGTTTGAAGTTATCTGATAACGATCTTCCAACTCTACGATCAGGCCTAAAATAAAGCCATGATAAAATCTTTCCGGCTGACCTCTGAGGGAAGCTTTTCTTCCGGTATCAAAGAAACTGAAAGTTACGGCCGCAACTCTGTTCATATATAAATTCATTGCTTTAAGATCTTCCTGCAGCAAGGCTTTTACAAAATCGTTATAATTACTGTCATAATCTGCAAACCAGCCATGGATCATATTTTCAAACATGATCCGTACTTCTTTATTTGTCAGACTTAAAGAATAAAAGGTCCGCCCGCTTTCTTCCAGAAAGTCCACTTTTTCTACTTTCAGATATCCGCTGGCAAGGAAAAGACGCCAAATAGCGCTTTCCCTTTCAGAAAGCTGGTCATAAACAATCTGCTCATCTATCTGTGTTGTGATATTTTTGCCCAGAAGAAGGTTTTCAAAGTCTATTTTGATATCTTTGCTTCCTTCCCGTATCAGTACGTCCGCCAAATGGTTTGAACTTGTGTTAGCCCAATAAGGCTGTAATTTTCCTGTGTCCAGAAAGTTCGTAATTGACCATGGATTATAGATATCTGTGTGATTTCCAAAAGTAAAGCCGTCATACCAGTTTTTCACTTCCTGCTTTTTATGGGATAAACCATATTCGTCCAGTGCCGCAAAAACTTCTTCTTCCGTAAACCCGAAACAATCCCCGTATTCCTCGGAGGTTGTTGTGATTACTTTTAGATTATTTAAATCAGAAAATATAGATTCTTTACTGACTCTTGTAACTCCGGTCATAATTGCCCGTTCCAGATAAGGGTTGTTTTTAAATGTTGCGTTAAAGAGACTTCGTGTAAAGGTTGCCAGTTCTTCCCAGTATTCTCTCTCATAAGCTTCCAGCATAGGCGTGTCATATTCATCCAGCAGGATAATAACCTTTTTTCCATAATATTTATAAAGATAGCCGGACAGTCTTCTTAAAGCAATAGAAGCCTCAGAATCCTCCATTTCAGAAGAAATCTGATAAAAATATTCTTTTTCCCTGGGATTTAATAAGGCTCCTTCTGTAAGGAAATAAAAATAATTATAAAGATCCACAATTACTTCACAGATTTTTTTTCGCACCTGCGGATAAGAATTTTCTTTAATATCTGAAAAGCTCAGGCTGATAACCGGGTATTTTCCCTGGATCTCCTGATAATAGGGATCTTTCCAGATATTCAATTTCTGAAAAAGCTCTCTGCTTTCCGGATGTTCTATAGAAAAGAATTTTCGGACCATATCCATAGTCAGGGTTTTGCCGAATCGTCTTGGCCGTGTAATCAGCGTAACTTTATCTCTTCTGTCCCACCATTCTTTTATAAAGCCTGTTTTATCAATATAGAACAGGTTTCCCCGGATCATATCATCGAATTCTTGATAGCCTATAGATACCTTTCTTGCCATAATGCATTTCCTTTCTACTGTGTCAAGAACCTTATTTTCGTACTATCCATAATTTTATCATGACTTTTAAAAGAAGTACAGGACTCCTTCCTTGGGAAATGTATAATCTGGGAAAATATGAGAAAAATAAAGGTAGCATTAAAGGAGCGATTGGTTTATGATCAGTGAAGATTTGATTCAGCAATTTGTCAAGGAAACAGAACTGTTTGAAGAGAGGATCCGAGCCTTCGAGGCCGGAGAGATCGATAGAAAAACTTTTAAAGGGATTTCCGGCCGGTTTGGCTGTTACGCCCAGAGGGAGAAAAACTATATGCTCCGTCTCCGTTTTCCGGGAGGCAGGATTTCAAAAGAACACCTGGCTTTTCTTGGGGAAAAGACAAGAGAATATCCCCTGGAGCTTATGAAGATCACTACCTGCCAGACCATCCAGGTACACAATCTGTCTGCTTCCCAGGTGGTTTCCCTTATGCGGGAGGCTTTGGAGCAAGGGATCATTACCATTGGAGGAGGCGGGGATAATCCCAGAAATGTAATGGCCAGTCCTCTTTCCGGTACAGACAGAGAGGAAACCTTTGACGTACTGCCTTACGCAGAAGCAATCAGTGATTATCTCCTTGGCCGTATGACAGAACTCCACCTCCCCAGAAAGCTGAAAGTGGCTTTTTCAAACACGGAAGAAAATCTTACCCATGTCAATATGCGGGATCTGGGATTTGTTGCCAATCCCGACGGAACCTTTTCCGTGTACTGTGCCGGGGGGCTGGGACCAAATCCCAAAATGGGGGTTCTTGTGGAGCGTCATGGAAAACCGGAGAATGTAAGCCTCTATGTCAGCGCTATGCTCCGGCTTTTTACCAGATACGGAGAATACAAAGTCCGGGCAAAGTCCAGAAGCCGCTACCTTCAGGATACCCTGGGGGAAGAAGGGATAAAAAAAGAGTATCTCCGCTGTCTGGAGGAAGCCAAAAGAGAAGAAATTTCCTGGCCGGTTTTCTACTCTCATCCGGTATTAAAAAATGGAGAGGGAGAAATCGAGGGACCCAGGATCTTTCCTCAGAAGCAGCTAGGACTTTACGGGGTTTCTTATCATCCTATAGGAGGCTGCCTTACTCAGAAAAGTATTATGGTACTCTGCGAAGTGCTGAAAAATATTCCGGATACAGAGATTCGTCTTTCCCCTGACGGGACCATGTATCTCCTTCATCTCACGGCAAAGGAGGTGCCCAGGATCCTGGAAGCCACAGGAGGGGGAGGGGAAAATCTCTTTGAAACCAGCACCAGCTGCATCGGTGTCCCTATCTGTCAGCTGGGAATGGGCTGTTCTCAGTGGCTTCTGGCCCATTGTATCGAAAGGGTGCGGAAAGAAAATTTTCCCGACGGTGTGCTCCCCAGGATCCATATTTCCGGCTGTCCCTCCGGGTGCGGCACTCATCAGGCCGCTTCTCTGGGATTCATGGGATGCCGGAAAAAGATACAGGGAGAGACGGTTCCTGCATTCCGGATTTTCATCAATGGCCAGGCAAAAGAGCCTGGTTCCAGAATCGGGGAAGAGGCAGGTATCCTGCCGGAAGAGGTAATCCCGGAATTTCTGGCTGAACTGGGAAAGACGATACAAAAAAGCCATAAAAGCTTTGAAGAATGGATTCCGGAAAACAAAGAAAGATTTTCAGAACTGGTACAGGAGTTTCAGGAACCGCCTTTAACAGCAGAATGATCATTCATCTTTGATAGAAAAAGGGCGCTTGTTAATCTGCAGTATCAATAGTAACTGTTCCTGACATCTGGGATACCAGCTCGCCTCCGGAGACTGCCTGCCCCAGTTCATACAGGGAAGTGTTTTCACTGTAGTCGTCATAGAACATGACCACATCTCCCCAGGGGGCATAATAAGCCAGTGTGCCTGCCCCATTCGATGCCAGAGGGGTATCTGTTGTATCCAGTCCCTGCGGGGGATAAAAGATCTTTTCATTTGTACTGAAATCTTCGACTTCTATGGTAAGGGGAAGCTGCTCATATAAAGAGCTGGCGGCAGGACTGTCATTCAGTTTATAGATTACAGTATTTTCTCCCAATACCACAGATATCTGTCTTGCTTCACTTTCCATTCCCGCTGTTTCCTCCTGTTCTTCTGATGTGTCAACTGCTGTATATCCAAGTCCGGCAGCCCATTCCCGAATCCTGTCCTGGGAAGATGCCGCATCTTCTTCATAGCAGTCGAAAATATTATCTGAAATTATGGCATCCGGCGCTGCCTCTCTAATGATTTTCACACTGTTTGCAAGCCCTCCTGTGCCATGGGAGCAAAACAGGTATACGTCCTTTCCGGAAAGATCGTTTTGTTCCAGGAAGGATAACAGTGCCATAGGCACTCCGTACCACCAGTTAGGATAGCCCAGGAAAACCGTATCGTACTGGTCGATATTTTCTACATTCTGAACAAGTTCCGGTCTGGCATCTTCACTTCGTTCCTGGTTGGCCCGGGACAGACATTCATCCCAGTCGCTGGGATAAGGATCCGTCACCTGGATAGAGAAAAGATCTCCTCCTGTTTCTTCCTGCACCCAGCCCGCCAGCTGCTGTACATTTCCTGGTGAGATCACACTGGGAGAGGATACGGAATCCACATCTTCATCCAGAACAGCATTTTCAGCCCAGGAAAAATATGCGACCAGTACCTGAGCATTCTGTGCTTCAGCAGATGCTGCCGGATCAGTCTCCGGATCTTCGGCCTCTGAACTTTCAGGATCTTGAACTTCGGCTTCTTCTCTTTGCACGGCACCGGTTTCATCTGCTGCAGATGAGCTTTCTTCTGTATTGCACCCAATAAAAACAAAAGCCATTGTAAGAGACAAAATAAGAGAGATTATTTTTTTCATTTGCTTCCTCCTTGCCTTATATATTCTGTGATTTTATTATAATTGGAGGAATTTGTAATGTCTAATACCTATCTTTTATTTTTCTCCATACGTTTTATCTATGGAAGTTTTGTCTTTCAGGAATTTATCGATTTTGCAGAAAGATCTTCACAGTCAGGCCGTGAGGAG